>Ga0172371_10000356_pt1 | contig 70150 bp, 44 predicted proteins | sample Lak12m_FD_114543 | JGI IMG/M metagenome (GOLD analysis project Ga0172371, IMG submission 114543) | Freshwater microbial communities from Kabuno Bay, South-Kivu, Congo - kab_022012_12m | ecosystem: Environmental > Aquatic > Freshwater > Lake | place: Democratic Republic of the Congo: South-Kivu... | reverse complement strand
CACCCAGGTTATAGACACCAGTCACTCCTGCAGGTAATCCGGTCACAGTTGCGCCAGTTGCTGAGCCACCCACTGTATACAGGATAGACAGGATTGGATCATTCATACAAACCGTTTGCATCGGTGATCCAGATGTCGGATTCCACACAAGGGTTGGCAGAGCATTTACGGTTATAGTACCTACGGCAGTAACGGCTGCACAGGTTCCTCCGGTAGTGGTTATTGTATAGTTGAATGTTCCAGCTGCAGTCGGTGTTCCACTAATGGTAAACACACCGCCACTGTACGACCCTGTAACGCCTGCAGGCAATCCGGTAATTGTAGCGCCTGTCGCGGCTCCACCGATAGCGTAAGTTATATTGGTAATCGGTGTGAGGATACATACAGTCTGAGCATTGGTACCAACACCTGATGTCAGGGTGATTGTCGGTACGGCTTGTACTGTAATTGTACCATTAGCTGTTACCGGAGCGCACACACCACCAGAAGTGGTCACGGTGTAATTAAAGATTCCTGAAGCTGAAGGAGTTCCCGTGATGGTGAACACACCTCCACTATAAGATCCAGTTACTCCAGCAGGTAATCCGGTTACCGTTGCACCGGTGGCAGATCCACCTATCGCATAAGTGATATTGGTAATAGCTGTATTGATACACACAGTCTGTGCATTGGTACCTGTTCCTGAAGTCAGGGCAATGGTCGGCAGAGGACGAACTGTTATCGTACCATTGGCCGTCACCGGAGTACATAATCCACCAGTCGTGGTGACTGTGTAGTTAAATGTTCCGGAAACTGTCGGTGCACCTGTGATGGTAAATACACCACCACTGTAGGCACCTGTCACACCAGCCGGCAATCCGCTTACTGTAGCGCCTGTGGCTGAACCACCTACGGCGTATGTGATGTTCGTAATAGCTGCATTGATACACACAGTTTGTGCATTGGTACCTGTTCCTGAAGTCAGGGCGATGGTTGGCAATGTTTGAACTGTAATCGTACCATTCGCTATCGCTGATGCACATGCACCGCCAGTAGTCGTCACCGTGTAATTTAATACCCCGGATGCAGCAGGTGTACCAGTGATAGTGAATATTCCACCACTGTATGAACCTGTCACGCCAGCCGGCAATCCGGTAACGGTAGCGCCTGTGGCAGAGCCACTGATGGCATAGGTTATGTTGGTAATGGCCGTATTGATACATACCGTTTGTGCATTGGTGCCAGTACCCGATGTCAGCGAGATGCTGTTCAATGCATCCACGGTCATCGGATGATAGTATGTATTATAACATGTACCGTCAAACACTGTCAACTCAATGGTAACTGAACCTACAGCAATACCGGTAACAACTCCATTCCCGTCAATCAATGCAATCAAAGGATTACTCGTATTCCAGTTGACGTTAACGAATGGCCCGCCAGCTGCATCCAAGTCCGTAGTAAATCCAACACATACACTAGATGCACCTATGACTCCTGATTGAGGTAACGGATTCACCTTGATGGAACCAACAAGCGTTACTGGCGCACAAACTCCTCCTGAAGTCGTCACTGTAAAGTTAAATGTACCGGAAACTGTCGGAGTACCACTGATGGTGAAGACTCCGGCACTATATGTACCGGTCACTCCTGTTGGTAATCCACTCACTGTGGCTCCTGTTGCAGAACCTCCTACCGTATAAGTAATCGGAACGATCGGACTGTCCTTACAAACTGTCTGTGCCTGTGAACCCGATCCAGAGTTCCAGGTTAAGATAGGCAAAGGACTGACCGTAATGGTTCCAACAGCGGTTGCTGCGGTACATACTCCTCCGGTTGTAGTTACAGTATAGTTAAAGGTTCCGGCAACAGTTGGTGTGCCACTAATGGTAAACACACCTCCACTGTAGGAACCCGTGACACCGGCAGGCAATCCGCTCACTGTAGCGCCAGTCGCTGATCCACCAATTGCATAGGTGATATTCGTGATGGCTGTATTGATACAGACTGTCTGGGCATTGGTGCCCACTCCCGAGGTGAGGGTTATCGTGGTAACCGGACGAACTGTAATGGTGCCGTCGACAGAAACAGGTGCACATACGCCTCCACTGGTTGTCACGGTGTAATTAAATGTACCGGTAACTGTCGGGGTACCCGTGATGGTAAATACTCCTCCGCTATATGCACCGTTTACACCAGCCGGTAAGCCAGTTACCGTTGCACCTGTGGCTGAACCACCGATCGCGTAAGTAATATTTGTAATCGCAGAATTGATACACACTGTTTGGGCATTGGTGCCAGTACCCGAGGTTAGAGTGATGGTCGGTACCGGACGCACCGTAATCGTACCCATCGCACTCACCGGAGTACATAATCCGCCGGATGTAGTTACCGTGTAGCTAAATGATCCTGAAACTGTCGGTGTCCCAATGATGGTGAATACACCTGCACTGTATGAACCGGTCACTCCAGTCGGTAAGCCGCTCACTGTAGCGCCTGTGGCGGAGCCACCGATCGCGTAAGTAATATTTGCAATCGCGGTATTGATACACACGGTTTGGGCATTGGTACCAGTACCCGAGGTCAGGCTGATGGTCGGCAATGCTTGAACGGTGATGGTACCATTAGCAATGGCTGATGCACATGCACCTCCAGTGGTTGTTACGGTGTAATTAAACAATCCAGCTACAGAAGGTGTACCCGTGATGGTGAAGATGCCTCCACTGTACGAGCCAGTTACACCTGCCGGCAACCCGGATACGGTCGCACCGGTGGCTGAACCTGTGATCGAGTAAGTGATATTAGTTATAGGTGTGTTGATACATACCGTCTGAGCATTAGTTCCAGTAGCTGATGTTAGTGAGATGCTGTTCAATGCATCCACTGTCATCGGATGATAATAGGTGTTATAACAGGTTCCGTTAAACACCGTCAACTCGATTGTAACTGAACCTACTGACACACCTGTTACTACTCCATTTCCATCTATCAAGGCGATAGCAGGATTGCTGGTATTCCAGTTAACGGTAACAAATGGCCCGAAGGCTGCATCCAGGTCGGTTGTGAAGCCCACACAGACACTCGATGCACCAATTACGCCTGAAACAGGTAATGGGTTCACCGTGATCGTTCCAACTGCGGTTACAGGCGTACAAACACCTCCCGTCGTGGAAACCGTAAAGTTAAACGTACCCGTTGCAGTGGGTGCTCCACTGATCGTGAAGATTCCTCCACTATAAGTACCTGTAATACCAGCCGGCAATCCGCTCACTGTAGCGCCAGTCGCCGATCCACCTACCGTATAGGTAATTGGTACAAATGGGCTATTCAGCGGATCTCCAGTCTGACAGATCGTTTGCATTGGAGAACCGGATCCTGAATTCCAGGTAAGCGTCGGCAGTGGTTGTACCGTGATTGTACCTGTTGCTGTAGCAGCAGCACATACCCCACCGCTTGTGGTAACGGTGTAATTAAAGGATCCTGTAGCTGTCGGAGTTCCACTAATAGTGAATACACCACCACTATAAGAACCTGCAACTCCAGCTGGTAAGCCGCTCACTGTGGCACCTGTCGCCGATCCACCAATGGCATAGGTAATGTTGGTGACCGGGGAATTGATACACACGGTCTGGGCATTGGTACCTACTCCCGAGGTCAAGGTTATCGTGGTAATCGGACGAACCGTAATGGTGCCGTTGGCAGAAACAGGTGCACACACGCCTCCACTGGTTGTCACGGTGTAATTAAATGTACCGGAAACTGTCGGAGTGCCCGTGATGGTAAATACTCCTCCGCTATATGCACCGTTTACACCAGCCGGTAAGCCAGTTACCGTTGCACCTGTGGCTGAACCACCGATCGCGTAAGTAATGTTTGTAATCGCAGTATTGATACATACTGTTTGGGCATTGGTGCCAGTACCCGAGGTTAGAGTGATGGTTGGTACCGGACGTACCGTAATCGTACCCATCGCACTCACCGGAGTACATAATCCGCCGGATGTAGTTACCGTGTAGCTAAATGATCCGGAAACCGTCGGTGTCCCAAGAATGGTGAATACACCAGCACTGTATGAACCTGTCACTCCAGCCGGCAGGCCGCTCACCGTAGCGCCTGTGGCAGAACCACCTATGGCATACGTAATGTTGGTGATCGCTGTATTGATACACACTGTTTGGGCATTGGTGCCAGTACCCGAGGTCAGGCTGATGGTCGGCAATGCTTGAACTGTGATGGTACCATTAGCAATGGCTGACGCACATGCACCTCCAGTGGTTGTTACCGTGTAATTAAACACTCCAGCTACAGAAGGTGTTCCCGTGATGGTGAAGATGCCTCCACTGTACGAACCAGTAACACCTGTCGGTAATCCGGTCACTGTCGCACCGGTGGCGGAACCTGTGATCGAGTATGTAATATTTGTTATTGGGGTATTGATACATACTGTTTGTGCATCGGTACCAGTACCTGATGTTAGCGAGATGCTGTTCAATGCATCAACTGTCATCGGGTGATAGAATGTATTGTAACAGATACCATTATACACAGTAAGTGAGATCACGGTGGATCCGACACTCACTCCCGTAACAACTCCAGCTGCGCTGACTGTTGCAACTGCCGGATTGGAGCTAAGCCACAATGCACTGATCCATGTTCCGGCGGCTGTGAGCGTTGTTGTATATCCAACACATACAGCCGATGCACCGACAATTGTTGTCATCGGTAGTGGGTTCACTGTAATCGTTCCAATTGCTGTTGCAGGTGCACAAACACCTCCCGTTGTGGAAACTGTAAAGTTAAACGTACCCGTCGCTGTGGGTGCGCCACTGATCGTGAAGACTCCACCGCTATAAGTACCTGTTACACCAGCCGGCAATCCGGAAACGGTCGCACCCGTGGCCGATCCACCAACCGTGTAGGTTATAGGTATCAGGGTGATATTCAGCGGATCTCCAGTCTGACAGATGGTCTGCATCGGTGAACCTGATCCTGAGTTCCAGGTAAGCGTCGGAAGTGGTTGTACCGTGATGGTACCTGTTGCCGTGGCAGCAGCACATACTCCACCGCTTGTTGTCACCGTGTAATTAAATAATCCTGTAGCTGTCGGAGTACCACTAATGGTGAATACACCGCCACTGTAAGAACCTGTAACTCCAGCCGGCAGACCGCTCACTGTGGCTCCTGTCGCCGATCCACCAATGGCATAGGTAATGTTTGTGATCGGGGTATTGATACACACAGTCTGAGCATTGGTACCCACTCCTGAAGTCAGGGTGATAGTGGTTAACGGACGTACAGTAATGGTACCTGTTGCTGTAGCAGCTGCACATACCCCACCGCTTGTGGTCACCGTGTAATTAAATGTACCAGAAACTGTCGGAGCTCCAGTGATGGTGAACACACCTCCACTGTAAGAACCCGATACACCGGTCGGTAAGCCACTTACAGTAGCTCCTGTGGCCGATCCACCTATGGCATACGTAATATTGGTGATCGCTGCATTGATACACACTGTTTGTGCATTGGTGCCGGCTCCCGAAGTCAGAGAGATTGTCGTTACAGAACGTACTGTAATCGTACCGAGAGCACTAACCGGAGTGCACAACCCTCCTGACGTGGTCACTTCGTAACTGAATGTTCCCGTAACTGTCGGAGTTCCGGTAATGGTAAATACTCCACCACTGTAAGCACCTGAAACACCAGCAGGTAATCCGCTCACCGTAGCGCCTGTGGCGGAGCCACCGATCGCGTAAGTGATAGTCGTAATCGCGGTATTGACACACACCGTTTGGGCATCGGTGCCGGTACCCGAGGTCAGGGTGATGGTCGGTAATGGCTGTACTGTGATGGTACCATTTGCCGTTGCTGATGCACATGCTCCGCCACTTGTGGTCACCGTGTAACTAAATACACCTGATGCAGTCGGGCTACCGCTGATCGTAAATACACCAGCGCTGTAAGACCCTGTCACACCGGCCGGTAATCCAGTTACCGTTGCACCGGTGGCAGATCCAGTGATCGAGTATGTTATATTAGATATTGGTGTATTGATACATACCGTTTGTGCATTGGTGCCTGTACCCGAGGTAAGCGAGATGCTGTTCAGGGCATCGACCGTCATCGGATGATAGAAGGTGTTGTAACAGATACCATTGTACACAGTAAGTGATATCACCGTAGAGCCCACGGTCAATCCGGAAACGACACCACCAGCACTGATCGTTGCAACAACCGGGTTACTGCTGTTCCACACAACATTGATCCAGCTTCCGGTTGCAGAAAGCGTTGTAGTAAATCCAACACATACTGCTGATGCACCCACGATGGATGAAATTGGCAGCGGGTTCACTGTGAGAACACCTATCAGGCTAACCGGGGTACATGGTCCTCCGGTTGTTGAGACCGTAAAGTTGAATGTTCCAGTTGCTGTTGGAGCTCCGCTGATTGTAAAGATTCCACTACCGTATGAACCTGTCACACCAGCCGGTAATCCGGAAACAGTAGCACCCGTTGCCGATCCACCTACTGTATAGGTAATAGGTACAAGCGTGCTATTCAATGGATCGCCAGACTGACAGACGGTCTGAATCTGAGATCCAGAGCCTGAATTCCAGGTAAGTGTAGGTACCACCTGAATGGTTATTGTGCCGGTGGCCGTCGCAGCTGCACAGGTACTGCCCGAGGTTGTCACTGTATAATTGAATGTGCCTGAAACCGTCGGAGTCCCGCTTATGGTGAATACACCACTGCTATAGGCACCTGAAACACCGGTTGGCAGCCCGCTAACTCCCGCACCTGTGGCTGAACCACCAATAGCATAGGTGATGGTGGTAATCGGTGTATTGATACAAACTGTTTGCAGTGCAGAACCGCTGGTCAGGGTAATTGTCGAGATTGCATGAACCGTAATGGTTCCGGTTGCCGTTGCACCCGCACAGGTGCCACCTGTTGTAGTTACTGTATAGTTAAATGTACCTGAAGCAGTCGGGGTACCTGTGATAGTGAAGACGCCTCCGCTATAGGAACCCGTCACACCACTTGGTAAACCTGTCACGCCTGCACCGGTCGCAGAACCACCTACAGCATATGTAATAGCAACAATTGGTGTATTGATACAAACCGTCTGCACTCTTGTCCCCGCACCAGAGGTCAAACTGATGGTCGGCAGCTGTTGGACTGTTATGGTACCAGTTGCAGTAACAGCAGGGCAGGCACTTCCGGTCGTGGTCACCGTATAATTAAATACACCAGAGACAGTGGGAGCTCCCATAAGGTTGTAAACACCTCCAACATACACACCGATCACGCCAGTAGGTAATCCGGAAACTGTCGCCCCTGTGGCAGAACCACCGATCGAATAGGTGATATTGGTGATGCTGGTATTGATACATACCGTTTGAGCATTGGTTCCGGCTGCAGATATCAGCGAGATGGTTGAAGGCACTTGTACTGTTATCGTGCCATTCACTGATGCTGCCGGACAAGCTCCACCGGTGGTGGTCACAGTATATGTATAGGCTCCTGAAACAGTTGGGGTACCACTGATGGTGACCACACCTCCGCTATAGGCTCCTGTAACTCCGGTTGGCAATCCGGTAACTGTTGCACCGGTCGCCGCTCCGCCAATTCCATAGGTAATATTAGTTATTGGCGTGTTGATACAAACCGTTTGTGCATCGGTACCTGTTCCGGAAGTTAGTGTTATGGTCGGATTCGCATCCACCGTCATGGGGTGATAGAAGGTGTTGTAACACACACCGTCATAAATTGTCAGTGAAATGATGGTTGACCCCACCGTCAGACCGGAAACAACCCCGGCAGCGCTGATGGTGGCAACAGACGGATTGCTGCTGAGCCAGAAAATACTGATCCAGCTGCCCGTCGCGGTCAATGTGGTGGATGATCCCACACACACAGCGGATTCGCCAATAATCGAGGATATCGGCAATGGGTTGACCTTGATCGTACCTGATGCCGTTGCTGGTGAACAGGCTCCTCCGGAAGTTGATACTGTATAATTAAACGTACCTGAAGCAGTAGGTGATCCACTGATGGTAAACACGCCAGTGGCATAAGAACCTGTCACTCCAGACGGTAATCCGGATACAGTAGCTCCTGTTGCTGATCCACCGATTGCGTAGGTAATGTTAACGATGGCAGAATTTGCACACACTGTTTGAGCAGCTGTTCCAGGAGCAGAAGTCAGCAAAATAGTAGGTAACACATCTACCTTTATTGTACCTGTCGCTGTACTTGCAGCACATGTTCCACCGCTGGTTGTCACGGAATAATTAAACGTACCTGATACAGTAGGTGTTCCGGTAATGGTAAATGTACCACCACTGTAATTGCCGCTCACTCCGGTTGGTAATCCACTAACACTGGCCCCTGTGGCAGATCCGCCAATAGCATAAGTAATATTGGTAATTGCCGTGTTGATACAAACTGTCTGGGCGTTTGTCCCTGTACCGGATGTCAGTACGACTGTGGGGAGTGGTTGTACCGTAATGGTTCCGGTGGCTGTAGCTCCAGTACAGGTTCCACCCGTCGTGGTGACCGTATAGTTGAATGTTCCTGAAGCCGTCGGTGAACCCGTGATGGAGAAGACCCCTCCACTATAAGCACCATTGACACCCGCCGGTAATCCAGATACGTTGGCTCCGGTTGCAGAACCACCTATCGCATAAGTGATCGTTGTAATTGGAGTGTTGATACAAACCGTCTGTACTTTGGTGGCAGCGTCTGAGGTCAAGGTAATGGTAGGCAGAGGTTGAACGGTAATCGTTCCGGTAGCTGTAGCTCCGGTACATGTTCCACCTGTGGTTGTCACTGTATACCCAAACGTTCCAGTAACAGTAGGTGTACCGGTTATGGTGAATACACCACCACTATAGGAGCCGCTCACGCCGGCTGGTAATCCAGAAACAGTGGCGCCTGTAGCTGAGCCTCCGATACCATATGTTATAGGTGTAATGGTAGTATTGATGCATACTGTCTGAGCATTGGTGCCCGTGCCAGAGGTCAGGGTGACGGTTGGTAGCGGTTGTACGGTCATCGTTCCATTGGCTGAAACCGCAGCACATGTTCCACCAGTTGTGGTGACAGTATAAATGAACGAACCTGTAACGGTCGGTGTTCCTGTGATCGTAAAGACACCAGCTGCATAAGAACCTGTCACACCTGTCGGCAATCCGGTCACTGTAGCACCGGTCGCCGAGCCAGTAATACCATATGTAATGTTCGTGATGGCCGTATTGATACATACCGTTTGTGCAGCAGTAGCAGGTAGAGATGTCAGGGTTATTGTATTCAGGGCATCTATGGTCATCGGATGGGTTGCGGTATTATAGCAGATCCCGTCCCATACCGTACAGGTAATGGTGGTTGTGCCCGGGGTCAATCCCGAAACAACACCGGCAGCATCGATTAATGCGACGCTAGGATTGCTACTCACCCATGTTACGATAATCCACGGCCCACCGTTAGCGATCAGAGTCGTTTGAGTATTCACGCAAATATTAGAAAGGCCAACAATGGCAACTGGGGGTAGTCCGTTTACCGTGATCGTCCCTGTTGCAGTGGATACACACGGGGTTCCTGTTGTAGTGACAGTATAGTTAAATGTCCCTGTGGCCGTGGGAGATCCACTGATGGTGAATGTACCTGCTGCATAAGAGCCAGCAACACCGGCCGGTAATCCGGAAGCTGTAACACCTGTAGCCGGAGCACCAATAGAGTAAGTAATATTTAGGATGGCTGAATTCTGGCAAACTGTTTGTGCTTTCGTTGCCGGGTCTGAAGTCAACGTGACAATCGGTACTGCGGTAACCGTAATGGTGCCTGTGGCCGTAGCTGCCGTACACACTCCTCCGCTTGTGGTCACAGTATAAGAGAATGAACCTGTTACAGTTGGTGTTCCACTGATTGTGAAGACACCTCCGTTATAAGAACCAGATACGCCGCTAGGTAACGGTCCGGAAACTGTTGCCCCGGTGGCTGATCCTCCGATCGCATAAGTGATGGTGGTAAGAGCCGTATTGATACAGAGTGTTTGGGCATTCGTTCCGGCAGCGGATGTCAGTGTAACTGTGGGAAGCGGTTGTACCGTAATGGTACCTGTTGCAGTTTTCGCAGCACACACTCCTCCGCTGGTAGTTACCGTGTAATTAAAGGTGCCAGTTACAGTCGGTGCACCCGTGATGGTGAATGTACCACCACTGTAGTTACCGTTGACGCCTGTCGGCAATCCAGTGACGCTGGCTCCTGTGGCAGATCCTCCAATAGCGTATGTTATCGTTCCAATTGTAGAATTGATACAAACCGTCTGACTGGCTGATCCTCCACTCAGGGAAATTGTCGGAGTCGGTTGAACCGTTATGGTTCCGGTGGCCGTGGCCCCTGTACAAGTCCCACCCGTAGTGGTGACGGTGTAGCCAAATGTTCCTGAAGCAGTCGGAGTGCCGCTGATAGTGAAGACACCTCCGCTATAGGACCCGCTAACACCTGTCGGAAGACCGCCTACGGTGGCTCCTGTGGCAGATCCTCCTATAGCATACGTAATATTAGTAATGGCTGTGCTGATGCACACGGTCTGTGCATTGGTCCCTGCGCCTGAGGTCAGGCTGATCGTAGGAACTGGTTGCACTGTTATTGTTCCATTGGCCGAAACTGCGGCACATGTGCCTCCTGTGGTGGTCACAGTGTAACTGAACAAACCTGTGACAGTAGGTGTTCCGGTGATGGTAAAGACACCAGCCGCATAGGAACCAGATACACCGGTTGGCAAACCGGTCACCGTGGCCCCTGTGGCAGAGCCTGTAATACTATAGGTAATATTCGTGATGGCTGTATTGATACATACTGTTTGTGCAGCAGTAGCAGGTAGAGATGTCAGGGTAATTGAATTCAGGGCCTCTATGGTCATCAGATGGGTTTTGGTATTGTAGCATGTGCCATCAAATACAGTACAGGTGATGGTGGTGGTACCTGGTGTCAAACCATGGACTGTTCCGTCTCCATCAACCAATGCTACAGTCGGATTACTGCTGATCCAGAAAACACTGACATAACCACCCGGATTCGCAACCAATTGCGTTGATGTCAGTACGCAAATTGTCGAAAGACCGGTGATTGTCAAAGGAGGCTCCGGATTTACCGTGATGGTGCCTGTTGCCGTGGAAACACAAGTTGTCCCTGTCGTAGTCACGGTGTAAGTAAAGTTGCCTGATACCGTAGGTGTTCCGCTGATGGTAAACGTACCTCCAGCATATGAACCGGTGACTCCGGAGGGTAATCCGGAAACCGTTGCTCCGGTTGCAGGAGCTCCGATTGTGTAAGTGATATTCGTAACAAGCGCGGTATTCTGACAGAGTGTCTGCGCATTTGATCCACTACCTGAGGTCAGGGTGATCACCGGCACCGCGGTAACAGTGATGGTTCCTGTGGCAGTAGCTCCTGTGCACACCCCACCGCTGGTGGTTACGGTATACGAGAATGAACCTGTTGTTGTGGGTGTTCCGGTTATCGTAAACGTACCACTGTTATAGGCACCGGTTACGCCTGTCGGCAATCCACCGACGCTGGCTCCGGTGGCAGATCCACCTACTGCATAAGTGATGTTGGTAATCGCCGTATTGACACAGACTGTCTGGGCATTTGTTCCAACAGCAGATGTCAATGTCACGGTGGGGAGTGGTTGAACCGTTATGGTTCCTGTGGCAGTAGCTGCCGTACATACTCCGCCACTTGTGGTTACCGTATAATTATAGGTACCCGAAACAGTAGGTGTCCCTGTGATGGTGAATGTACCACCACTGTAGTTACCGTTGACACCTGTCGGCAACCCACTGACGCTGGCTCCTGTAGCAGATCCTCCTACAGCGAAGGTTATTGTTCCTATTGGAGAATTGATACAAACTGTTTGACTGGCCGATCCTCCACTCAGCGAAATTGTCGCGGCCGGCTGAACCGTAATGGTTCCTGTGGCACTGGCTCCCGAACAGGTTCCGCCCGATGTGGTAACGGTGTAACTAAATGATCCTGAAACTGTCGGGGTGCCACTGATGGTGAAGACACCTCCGCTATAAGAACCACTGACACCAGTCGGTAATCCACTTGCGCTGGCTCCGGTGGCTGAGCCTCCAACAGCATAGGTAATATTAGTTATGGCGGTATTGATACATACTGTTTGTGCATTTGTGCCGGCGCCGGAGGTCAGGTTGATCGTAGGCATCGTTTGCACCGTCACAGTGCCGGTAGCAGTAACCGCTGCACATGTTCCGCCGCTTGTGGTAACCGTGTAATTAAACAGTCCGGTTACAGTCGGCGTTCCGGTGATGGTAAAGACTCCAGCGGCATAGGAACCAGATACCCCGGTTGGCAAACCGGTCACCGTGGCCCCTGTGGCTGACCCCGTAATGCTATATGTAATAGGAGTGATGGCTGTATTGATACATACTGTTTGTGCTGCAGTAGCAGGTAGAGATGTCAGGGTAATTGCATTCAGGGCCTCTATGGTCATTGGATGGGTCTTCGTATTGTAACAGGTGCCATCATATACAGTACAGGTTATAGTGGTGGTGCCTGGTGTCAGACCATGAACCGTACCGTCTCCATCAACCAGCGCTACAGTCGGATTACTGCTGACCCAGGAAACACTGACATAGCCACCAGGATTCGCGATCAACTGCGTTGAAGTCAGTACGCAGATTGTCGAAAGACCCGTGATTGTCAACGGAGGTTCCGGATTTACAGTGATGGTACCTGTTGCCGTGGAAACACAGGTCGTTCCCGTGGTGGTGACGGTATAGCTAAAGTTACCGGATACCGTGGGTGTTCCGCTGATGGTAAATGTCCCACCAGCATACGAACCGGTGACACCGGAAGGCAATCCGGAAGCTGTCGCTCCCGTTGCAGGAGCTCCGATTGAATACGTTATATTCGTGACAAGAGCGGTATTCTGACAGAGTGTCTGGGCATCCGATCCTACACCAGAAGTTAGGCTAACTGTAGGAACTGCCGTAACGGTGATCGTTCCTGTCGCTGTGACTGCTGTACATACCCCTCCAGAAGTGGTCACTGTGTAAGTATATGTGCCAACCGTAGTGGGGCTGCCCGTGATAGTCAAAGTGCTTCCGGCAAACGAGCCTGAAACTCCGGCGCACAATGTGGATAAACTGGCGCTGGTTGCAGATCCTCCGATACTATAGGTTATGGTAGTAATCGTCGTATTGACACAGACTGTTTGGGCGTTTGTTCCAGCAGCAGATGTCAGTGTCACTGTCGGGAGCGGTTGAACTGTAATCGTTCCTGTCGCGGTTTTTGCCGGACAAACACCACCGCTGGTGGTCACTGTATAATCAAATGTACCTGATACAGTAGGTGTTCCTGAGATGGTGAATGTGCCTCCACCATAGCTACCGTTGACGCCTGTTGGTAATCCGGTAACGCTGGCTCCTGTGGCAGAGCCTCCAACGGAGTAAGTAATGGTTCCGATGGCAGTACTTATACAGACTGTCTGACTGGCAGACCCTCCACTTAATGAGAGGGTCGGGGTTGCATGAACCGTGATGGTTCCGGTTGCAGTGGCTCCGGTACATACACCGCCGGTCGTGGTTACTGTATAGGTAAAGGTACCGGCTGCAGCGGGAGTTCCGCTGATAGTGAATGTACCTCCGGCATAAGAACCCGTCACACCAGTACATAACGTAGATAAGGTGGCTCCGGTTGCGGACCCGCCCACAGCATACGTAATATTGGTGATTGCATCACCCTCGCAGATTGTTTGGGCATCCGTGCCGGTTGCCGAAGATAGTGAAATGGTCGGCGTAGTGGTAACGGTTATAGTACCTGTAGCTGATGAGGCTGAACAAGTTCCTCCGCTGGTTGTTACCGTGTAATTAAACAGTCCGGTTACAGTCGGCGTTCCGGTGATGGTAAAGACACCAGCCGCATAGGAACCAGATACACCGGTTGGCAAACCGGTGACACCGCCTCCGGTAGCAGAGCCGGACACAGAATAGGTTATATTGGTGATGGCTGAATTGATGCAGACGGTTTGGGCATCCGTTCCTGCTCCTGATGTCAGGGACAATGAATTCAGGGCATCCACCGTCATGGCATGGGTAAGCGTATTTGTACAGGTTCCGTTACCGACGGTCAGGGTCATGGTGACATTTCCTGCGCTTATTCCCGAAACCAATCCTGCGGCGCTGATGAGGGCGATGGAAGGATTGCTGCTCACCCAATTGATGTAAGGCCATGGGCCGCCGGTTTCATTTAACTGGGTCGTTTGTCCAACACAAACGTTTGTGGCTCCCGTAATGGAGGTCGCGGGCAATGGATTGACTGTGATCGTGCCGGTGGCTGTCGCAGAACAAACTCCTCCTGTCGTAGTGACTGTGTAATTAAAGGTGCCTGAAGCGGTGGGCGATCCACTGATCGTAAATACACCACCACCATAGCTGCCTGTCACTCCTGCCGGCAATCCTGTAGCACCGGCTCCGGTCGCTGTTCCGCCCACATTATAAAGAATGGTCGTGATCGGATCATTTTGACATACAGTTTGTGATTGAGAACCCGATGCTCCATTCCACGTGATGGTTGGCAGGGCTGTCACGTCAATGGTACCGGTAGCGGTGGCTGCATTACACGCCCCTCCTGAAGTCGTTACCGTGTAAGTATAGGTACCTACTGAAGTGGGGGTGCCACTGATGGTGAACGTGGTTCCGGCATAGGCTCCTGAAACTCCCGGGCACAACGTGGATAAGCTGGCACTGGTCGCCGAACCGCCAATCGTATATGTAATGGAGGTGATGGCGTTGTTCACACAAACTGTCTGGGCATCTGTACCGGATCCCGATGAAAGGGTAGCGGTGGGAACCGCATCTACCGTTATGGTACCTGTGGCTGTAACTGCGGTACAGTTACCACCCGTGGTGGTTACCGTATAGGTATATGTACCAGCTGCAGTAGGAGAACCATTAATGGAAAAGGTCCCTCCTGAATAGGAGCCCGATACTCCAGAACAAAGCGTTGATAAACTGGCTCCGGTTGCAGAACCTCCAACTGCGTAATCAATTTGTGTAATCGCCGTATTGACACAGACTGTTTGCGCATCAGTGCCAGCTCCTGATGAAAGTGAAAGAGTCGGGGTTGCATGAACCGTTATGGTACCGGTTGCGGTTGCTGCCGAACATGTTCCACCAGATGTAGTCACCGTATAGGTATAGGTCCCAGCTGTTGTGGGAGTGCCGCTTATTGTAAAAGTACCTCCGGCATAGGAGCCTGAAACCCCCGAGCACAAGGTGGACAAACTTGCGCCGGTGGCTGAACCTCCTACCGAATAAGTTATATCTGTGATTGCGGTACTGATGCAAACTGTTTGTGCATTGGAGCCTGTGGTGAGGTTTATCGTGTGAGCCGCTTCCACCGTAATGGTGCCAGTAGTCGTAGCCGGCGGAGTACAGGTGCCTGAGACCGTAACAGTATAGTTAAAAATACCTGATTGGGTTGGTGTTCCGCTTACGGTATACACACCTGCATTATACGTACCGGTTACGCCGGTTGGCGCTCCTGACAGTGTGATCGTGGAACTTGTCGTTCCGGTTCCCGTTACCGAATATACGATATCGGTGATGGGGGTGTTGATACACACTGTTGGTGTTGTGGTTCCTGAAGTCCAGCTAATGCCCGGCAACGTATTCACGGTGATGATGCCTGTTGTAGCTGTGCCCGTGAATGTACCTAGAGATGTCGTGACGGTCAACGTGAATGTACCGGTGGCAGTCGGGTAAATAGCGACTGCACCTGTCGTCTCCGTGGCCCCGCAACAATTATTGGCTGTGGTCGTCGTCGTGAAGGTACCTCCCGTGCCAGACCATTCCCAATAAATTTGGGTTCCATTGGGGATGGTTGATCCGACTACATTTCCTGTCACATTTGTCGGTTGACCAAGACAAATAGTTGATGTTTCGACTGTAGTTGTGACAGTCTGCGCATTTAACTGAAATTGAGTGAAACTAGCCAGAATGACCATCGTTATGGTGAACACTCCAAGCTTAACTCCGATTCTGCGTAACCCGTATAAATTTTCCATAGTATGTTACTGTTATTGTTTGAATTTACGGTTTAATTTTTTGATTTTCAAGTTATAAAGAAAATTATGAAAGATGATATATAGAGGATATACGTAAGGACATGCTTTTTGGTTACTTTAATTTTTATTCCATTCAGCATAAATACTTCGTTCATAAATAGTTGCGAAAATGCCGTTATCTCTTACTAAAATCTAGATCGAAAATATTACAAACATTTGGTTTTTGATACATTATTCTATAATAAAAATATGAATTTTTGAGATTTCCCTCATGATTTTGTCGGTTTTCTCGTATATTTACCAACTCCTCTTCAGAAACCCACCAAAATGCTATATTTACAAACACTTTTCGTACAACTCAAAATAGGTTCGATTTGGATAAATTTAGCTATATTTGGTGCAAATGTAGTACAAAAATTGTATCTTCCTCCAAACAAAAAAAAAATTATCATTAACTTTTTAACAAACATGACTCAACTACCTGATCCAATAAAAATAGTCGTTGCTGAAAACGAAGCGATCATCCTTCACGCTTTATTGATCCTTCTCCGGAGTGTCGAAGGCACGGAAGTGATCGGAACTGCCAGGAATGGTGAAGAGTTGCTGCAATTGCTGAAAATCAAAAAGCCGGATATCATTCTCATGGATATCAACATGCCCGTCATAAACGGCATAGAAGCCACAAAGATCATCGACCAGAAGATGCCATGGGTGAAAGTGATCGCCCTATCGATGGATGAACATCCCAGTCATGTAAAAAAAATGTTCCGGAGCGGGGCGAAAGGCTTCCTGCTCAAAAACACCCATGAAGTTCAACTGGGAGTCGCCATTCGAAAGGTTTTCGAAGGAGAGGTGTACATTTCAGAGGAGGTATCAAAAATGATGTTGAATGAGTACCCTGAAAACTCTGAACCTTCCGAAAACGGAGGATACAAACCTCTCACAAACAGAGAAATAGAGATTATTCAGTTATTATCGGATGGGTTGTACACCAAAGAGATCGCAGAAAAATTGTTCATCAGCGATAAAACCGTGGAGCGGCACAAAACCAATATTCTAAAAAAATTGCACTTACGGAATACGGCCCAGCTGATTAAATTCGCGATGAAAAAAGGTATAATTGTAGCTTAAATGTTATGCCAAGAGCATTTCATCCACATCATGTTCTGATCAGTTATTTTGATTGCAATAGGCTGCATGATTATTTTTTGCATCCTGATTCCCCAGGTTCATAGCCGTGACAAAGTCCTGGCATGCCGCATTTGAATTACCTAAGTTGAGGTAGTTGACGCCTCGTAAATTAAGCAGGTTCGCCCGTTGCTCTCCGGCTTCCAGTACCTTATTGATATCTGCTATGCTTTTATTATATTCTTTTAAAAAGTAATAACAAAATGATCTGATGTCGTACGCTTCGATCAATTCGGGTTCCCTGTTGATAATTTCTGTGAATAATGTCAACGCCTTCAGATATTCTTTGTTGTTGTATGCTTTCAGCGCCTGGTCATACAAGACCTGTACCCGTCTTATCCTTGTCTGGTTTTGAAAATCCGTTCGCATCTTTTGAATATCCGGATAATCCTTATAGCGATCCAGTAAGTCATTTGCCTCCTCTATATTCCCTTTATTGGCCAGGACAATAGCCATATTTGCCACATTCGAAATGAAAAAGGGTTTTTGATCAAGAACTTTTCGAAAGTAGGCCAGAGAGCTGTCCAATTCTCCCATCTGGTACCAGGCAGAAGCCATGAAAAACTCAGGTCGTGTATCATACGGACTGGAATGGTCCTTTTTCAGCAGTTCAATGGCCTCCGCCCACTTTTTTTCATTGATCAGGTAGCGTGCTTTCTGGACTGCAATTGGTTCTCCCTGCACGTTGATGTCAGGGATCCAGGGGAATCCTGTCAGGAACATCTCCGAAGGCAGTGTAAGGGGTCCCCTGATCTGTTCATCCTTGATCAGGCGCTGTAATTTTAATGATTCAAAGTTGAGATAGAGGATGTATACGAAGAAGATCAGAAGGATGACAAACGTAAGAGGCAGGAGGTAGGACGTGGGACGTGGGACGTGGAACGAATTTTCTTCTGCAGACTGGTGACTGGTGACTGGTGACTGGTGACCGGTGACTGGTGACTGGTGACTGGTGACTGGTGACTGGTGACCGGTGACTGGTGATTTTAGTCTGCGGACTGCGGACTGAAGACTGAAGACCGGAGAGAAAGCGATGCAGGCGCCGGTATAAATGGCAAAGAGGGAGCAGATCTCTGGACGGTCGGCGGGGAAGTTGAAAAAGGCGTCGAAGGTGTAAGCGAAGAGGCCGAATGCAGGAAGAAAAAGAAACTTATAGGAGGCTTCTGTTGCACCTCGCCGGAAAAAGGCCCGGAGGAAGTTGTAGCCGATCAGGATGAAAATAGACAGAAACAACACTCCGCCCACAATACCCGTCTCGCTGGTCGTCTCCAGGAAATCGTTGTGGGTCTTGTACATGTAGATGTAATCAGGGCTGGTCAGGTTCTCGTATTTGAGTACTTCCAGCTTCCAGTTGCCGGTGCCCACACCCAGGACCGGGTGCTCTTCGATCAACTTCAGGGTCCTCTCCCACCCGCGTGTCCGCTGCCCTTCTCCCTGGCTGATGGTCTTCAGCCTTGAAATAAAATCGACCGTGTATGCGTTCCGGTCCGATTCAGGGTAAAGAAACTTCAACACACCCGAGAATAATAAAAAGGCGATAGCAATCGTGGCTCCGACTGATATAAAAAGGGTGATAAGCTGACGCCTTTCATTTTTCCTGTAATACCTGATCCCCATAAACGTGACAAAGGCAATGGTCATGAAGATGAACCCGAGGTAAAATGCCCGGGTGCTCATCAGCAGGATCGCCAACAGAGCGACCAGTACTGTAAAAAATCCCAGGGCTTTGAATTTTTTTGTATCGAATGCAAGCAGCCACAGGGCAAATGGCGTCTTGACGAAAAGTGCGGCGGATAAGATGTTCTTGTTGGAGTAGATGGATTTGATCTCATAAATGTTGGGCCCTTTCCCGGCCAGCACGGATGTAGCCACGTGGTAAAACACGGTAAAGCTGTCAAAGATCAGCAACAGGGAAAGGGCAACGGAGATCACCCGGAGGTGCCTCGTGTCATTCCGAAGGATAACGGAAACATTATAAGCTGCCGAAAAGAGTGTGAAAAGTTTGGCATAGTTCAGGATGGATTCCCTGATGTTGATGGCATTGATGAAGGAGAGCAAAGCCACCAGCATGAACAGGGTATAGACCAGTCCGACAGGAGTTCTGAAAAAACGGATCTGGCCGTCTGCTGAAGTGCGAAACTCTTTTCGTGAGAGGAAAAAGATGTAGGTTATCAGGTTTAAGAGGGCAAGGGAAAGGAATTTCGGGCCGAGGGAATCCAGCGTCATCAGGTTAGGCGTAAGTACGGTCACAAAACCGTAGGCCAGAAGGATCAGGGCATCCGGGTAGTTATATCCTGATCCGGCGGGCAAGGCTTGTTTCCCTTTGACCGCTTTCGCTTTTGCCTTTTGAGCTGCTTTCTTTTTATTCATCCGTCCAAATCAGGAACAAAGATAGGGGCGGCGGATGCAGAATCAAAGGACGCTGTGTTTTTTTATTAACATACCTGTTGTTGATAATCCCACCCCGCTAAACGGCCGTGGAGAGGGGACAGGATTTTTTTTACTTTTGGGATCATATTTTCAGCATAGACTCAATCAAAGGACAACTTTAAATGGCAACAGGGAAAATGGCATCAAGAAAAAAACACCAAAACCGGAAGGCATCTTCACCAAAGAAATCTGTTGCCCCTGCTTCCAGCCTCTTCCCTTATGAATACCTGTTACTGGGAGCGCTGGTGATCATCACCTTTTTTACCTACAGAGGCTCCCTCGACAATCCCTTTATGACAGTTTGGGACGACCAGATGCATGTCACGGAAAATCCGCTGATAACATCCTCTGAAGGGTTGGATCTGAAGGAGTTCTTCATTCCAAACCGGCAGCACCTCTACCACCCTCTGACCATGCTCTCCTTTGCCCTTGAATACAAAATTGCAGGCCCGGATGCCGCTGTGTTCCATTTCACGAACCTCTTCCTGCACCTGTGCAACATCATCCTGGCGTTCTGGTTCATTCTGCTCCTCACCAAACGAAAAGAGATCGCCCTGGTTGCTGCGTTTTTCGTCGCGCTGCATCCCATGAATGTGGAAACAGTGGCCTGGATATCTGAACGTAAGGGACTTTTGTATGGTTTTTTTTATTTGATGTCCCTGATCGCCTATCTGAAGTTCAGTGAACAAAACAGGTGGAGGTTCTATATTCTCTCGCTCCTGCTTTTTGCCTTTGCCCTTTTGTCGAAACCCACCGCAGTTACTCTGCCTGCTGTCCTGTTGCTGGTAGATTATTTCAGGGGAAGGAAGTTTAACGGAACGACCCTGACGGAGAAGATCCCCTTCTTACTTTTCGCGATCCTTGCCGCTCTGGTTCCATTCCTATATCAAAAATCCACCGGGGATATTACAGATATGTCTATTTCCTATACGATAGTGGACAGGCTTTTTTTCGCTTGTTATGCGCTCGGTTTTTATGTCCTGAACTTTGTGGCTCCCTTCAACCTGAGCATCCTGTATTATCTCCCGGTAAAAACCAATGGGTTTCTTCCCCTGGTCTATTACTTCTCTCCTCTCTTCGTTGCTGGATTAGCCTGGAGCGTCTTCGTAACATACAGGAAGTACAAGGAGATATTTTTTGGGATCCTGTTCTTTATCATCACCATTTCACCGATGATCCAGCTCATCCCGATTGCCCGGGTCATCACAGCCGATCGTTATGTATATGTTTCGTATATCGGCCTTGCCATGATTGCAGGTTCTTTTTATGTCATGTATTCCCGGAAAAAACTGGTCCGTACGCTCTTTATCATTGCCTTCGCCGGGTATGGAATTCTCTTTATCGTCCAATCGGTTTCCAGGATTACACTATGGAAAGATGGGATCAGCCTCTTCACTGATGCCGTAGAGAAGAACACCGGTTATCCACATGGCTGGGCAGCGAGAGCCGGTGTAAAGATGAGGCAGCAGGATTTCCGCGGTGCCATCTCCGACTACAAAGAGGCCATCCGGTTAAAGATCACCAATGCTGAAGCCTTGAATAACTGTGGTGCATGCTATTATTGAAGCAATCCCCTGGTTTGATGAGGCAATTAAAATGGATCCTTCTTATTCCATGGCGTACTACAACCGGGGCAGGGCCCTGGAAAAGAAGGGAGCAGATAAGGAGAGGATCCTGGCTGACTACAACCAGGCAATCAGGCTAGACACTACCTTTACACAGGCATACAATTCACGGGGATATTTGCGCTGGAATCACGCAGACCTGGAAGGGGCACTGGAAGATTGCAAACAAGTCATCGCAATTGACCCTTCCTATTATGAAGCATGGCACTTGCGGGGGGTGATCAGGATGACCCTGAAAGAGTATGATAAGGCTGTATCTGATTACGACCAGGCCATCCGGCTTAATCCGGATTATGCCCAGGCCTTTTACAACCGGGGGGTGGCGAAATATTACATGGGAGACAAACCCGGCGCCTGTGCCGACTGGCAGGTGGCGAGGGGGCTGAATTCAGCGGCGGCAGAGAGTGCACTGAGGCAGTTTTGTAACTAGATTTAGGGTGTAGGTTGCAGGATGAAATATCCTGTCATCCAGTTATCCAGCGTTTAGGATCCAGCATCCGGCACATTTCTTCTTTTTCGCAGATATATAGTGCCCATTATCAATCCAGCATATATCAATAGTCCGAATATAGACAGCAGCAGGCTTTCTGTGAAATATGGCGGGGTGTAATCCAGTTCAACGGAATGTCCTCCCGGTTCCAGGTAAAATCCCATGAACCCGATGTTGCAGATCATGGGTTCGGTATCCAGTCCATCGATCTTTGCATGCCATCCCCGGTCGAAAGGGATGCTGAAATAGAGGATCCCCGGTTCTTTTATCTCAAGACCTCCCCTGATCTCTTTTTCACTGATGTAAGATAGCTTCAGGGTGTCCTGTCTGAGTTTACCGACATCCGAAAAGTACCCCTCGAATGTATATACCTGGTTTGTATCGGTTAAGTTATATTTTTCCAGTTTTGTAACTTTCTCCGTAACAGGTTCAGCTAACACACAGGCTGTCTGCATGCAGATCTCCTTCCTGAACGGGGAAAGAGATACAAATTCCGTGTCAGGGATATATTTTCGATAAACGATACCGAGTGGAATAAAATTCCTGTTCTTCAGAATCCTGACATTGCCCATAGTTGTCAGTGAGTCATATTGCAGGTCGCGGAAAAGCTGAGGCGGGTTCGGATTCGTTGTGAGCAGGTACCTGTTGCTTGAAAGGTTCAGCAACAACGGCCTGCCACCCAATCCCATTGCCCACCGGCTTTCATGTTCGTTTCCCCGGTGCACCACTTCAATCTCTTCCAGGAACCTGATGTAGTATTTCTGGTTGAAAGATTGGTAAGAGGAGGTTCCATAAAAGCTCTGGACCAGGGCATCATTGATGCTCTGATGCATGGCCGGACCGGAACTGTAATCCTTGAATACCCTGAAAAATGAGGAATCAGTGGAATGGATATAGTCCATAGCTTCCACCGTGTAATCATTGTATCCTGTTTTTTGACCGAACTCCCGTGCCGACACGGCTACCCTCTCGTTGACGGTTCCATAATTGATGTATCCAACCTCAATCGCCATCAAAAGGACCAGAAGTACATTAAGTCCCTTCCTGTAGGCAGGAAACCTGTACAATATAAAAAGGAGCGTGTAGCCAATCAGGAATCCGGTAACACCCGAACGCAGACTTTTGTTGATCAGCTGATCGGCATTCGTGTAAGGATACCAAAGCAATGCGACACATAAAAGCAAGGTTCCCAGAAGTAACAGGATGTTCAGTTTCAACCCTTTCTGTAGTTCATTCAGAGAGAACAGGGCCATCAACAGGATGGAGAGGGATACAAAAAAGGAAAATCCCCTGAAATAATCGCCGGTAAAAAGCCAGAATGCATATCGGAAATAGGGAAAGAGGACCGGAATGATGAACACCATGAGAAAGATGCAGGAAGTGATCTTCATGCGTTTGTCAGACCAGATTAAAAACTGGGGAACAATCAGCAGGGGGAACAGCCCGATGTAAAACAGCGGGGCTTCCAGGTAATTCTGCCATCCTTTGAAATTGCTTCCGTTTCCAAGCAGGTCATTCGCAAATAACCGCATGACGGAGGTTACATAGTAAGGTTCCGATTCAAGAAAAAAGAGGGGTCTTGACGATAACAGTCTGTAATACCCTGATTCCCCACCAACTCTCGGACTGTCCAGCAGCAGGAAGATGTTTGAGACAAGCAGAAAGCTGCTGATCAAAACACCCAGCAAGGTAAAACCGGCAAGTTTCATCGTCACAGAGAAAAACATTTTCCGGGAAGGTTCTTCCCCGGAGAAGTGCCGGAATAAAAAATAGATGATCAGGAACAATCCGAAAAGGTACAGATCAAAAGGCTGGATCATACAGATCAGTGCAATGGACAGAGGGAAAAGGACCCAGGAATTTTTCTGGTAGAGCTGTTCAAATGCCAGCAACAGCAATGCTATTAAAAACGCCTCCGTCGAGAACTGGTACCAGGATCCTCCGGCGATCATAAAACTGCTGAAGCAAAATAAGATCGCTCCCAGAACGCTGGTCAGCGGGGTCAGTTTCCGCAACTTCAGAAAGCGGTTAAACAAAACATATGCCAAAACAATTTTCACGATTTCCATCCATACAGTAGTGTACGGGATATATTCCGGGCCGGCAACGTATAGCAAATACGTAAACGGATTCATCAGGCTTTGCGACATGATATTCTGACCCATTCCTGCCGCATGTGACCACGTGGGAAATCCTGATTCTCTTAAGTACCGGCTTATGAATACGTGATACGGGTAACTGAGATTGACCGTATCGCTTCCAATGTCCTTGAACATGTAGTAAAATGTTCCGGTAATAAACTGGTGGAATATGACTACCAGGAGAATTCCCAGGAGAACATACCCTATCAGGTTCATGTGCCTGTTCAGAAACTCCCCGGTATGACCCGTTGAATCCTTCCCGGGTGAAGAGCGCCGGGAAGCATGTTTTTTTTCCGGCCCCCTCTCCGGCTGTTGTTGCTTAACCTGTTTTCCATGCTGTTGCTGAGGCTGCCTGATCCCTTGCTCCGGTCTCTTTTTTTGTTTTTGTTTCTTTTTCATGGATTCCCTTTATTTGCAGTACAGTCCGATCATCTCAGACGCCCCGGGGTGACCCAGTTCCAGGGCTTTTTTCCAGTCCCGGCAAGCTGCTGTTGTATCTGCCAGGCTCAACAAGGAGAGGCCGCGGTTGAAATAGTCGCGGCTGTTCTCCGGGTCCAGTTCGATGGCTTTTGAGAAATTCTCCACAGAGGCTCTGAAATCGCTTTTCATGGCCATGACGTTCCCACGGTTGCTGTATGTTCCGGCGCTTTCGGGAGCGAGTTCCAGTGCCTTGTTGATATCGGCCAACGCCCCATCCGCATCCCCGGCTTTCGCTTTCAGTACTCCGCGGTTATCATAAGCCAAGGCAAGCATCGGGTTCATGCTGATCGCTTTGTCATAATCCCTCATGGCTGCCGCTGCATTCCCCATGGCATCATTCGAAATACCCCGGTTGATGAAGTCATCGGCCTGGGTTGAATCGCGGCTGATGGTCTGGCCCAGGTCCCTGAGGGCAGCGTCAAAATGCTTCAGCCTGTTGTTCAGGTAACCCCGCAGGCGAAGGCAATTGGTGAACCCGGGATTCAATTCCACGGACCTGTCAAAATCCTGCCAGGCTCCCTCGAGGTCTTCCGTACCGCTCCGGATGATTCCCCTGATCATATATCCGTGATACACTTTCGGATTCTTTTCGATCACATCGGTAAAGAGTGTGATCCCGTCTTTCCACACCCCGATCCGCTGGAATGTCATCCCTGAAAACACTACCGCAAACAGAAGAAAGATCCATAGAGCCAGTTTCCGGGTTTGATGTTTCCGGGTCAACGAGACCGCCTGGGCGGCAATGTAAAACAGGCCGATATAGGAGACATAGGTGTAGCGCTCGGCGACATGGGCAAACCCGAACGGGATGATCTGGATCATGATGGAGATGGAGATCAGGAAAAAGGCGAGCCCGAAGAGGATCTCCTTCCTGAATGCGGTCTTTTTCAGAAGGAAGAGCCCGATCAGGATCAAAAAGGGCAATGAAGCATAGTATTCCCATGACATCGCTTCGGCGAGTGTGTTGGGATAATAATGCATGGCCGAAAGGTTGACCGGGGCGACCAGCTTAACGATGTAGAACGCTACCGAATAGGTGAGAAAAAAGAAGCGTTCCACCAGGGTATAGGTTTGCGGGAGGGAGTTGACCACCTTCTCCTGGGAGATCATCGCCAGGATCCCGAAAAAGAGTGAAAGCAGGAGGAAAGGGACTTTCTCCCCCAGCGATTTCAAGGTGACCTTCCGCCCCATGTAGAGATCAACCGCGATCAGCAGGACGGGCAGGGTTACGGCGGCCGACTTTGACATGAGCGAACAGACGAACAGGCCAAGGGCGCCGAAGTAGAATTTCAGCCTGTACCCTTTCTCCAGGTAATTCATGTACACAATGAGGGAGAGGAGGTAAAAGAGGGTGTAGAGCAGGTCTTTCCGCTCGGAGATCCATGCAACCGACTCCACGTGCATGGGATGAACCGCGAACAGGAGCGCTACGAGCACGCCCGTCAGCTCCTTACCACTCAACTTCTCTGCCAGTTTGTACACAAGCCAGGTGTTGAGCAGGTGGAACAGAATGTTTACCAGGTGATACAGGAACGGATGGATCCCCACGAATTGAAACTCGATTAGGTAGGTCATCAGGGTGAAGGGATGGTAATTCCCCGAGATATGAAATGTGGAAAAGATCTCCCAGATCCCGTCCAGCGTGAAGTTTCGCAGCATCTGGTTGAAGAGGATGTATTCGTTGTCGTCCCAGCTTGCCAGGCCGTTGAACAGCGCTCTGATGTATAAAAGGGCTGTAAACAGGAGGACAGCCAGCATCGCTCCTTTGAATACGCCGGGAGGGGCGGCTTCGACAACTTTTGGGGCAACCGGATGAGGCTTCCTCTTACCGGCATGTTGGTTGGCAGGTTGATTTACCGGCTGGTTTACAGGTCTTTTACTTTTTTGCTTTTTTGACATGCAACAAATTGTTGTTCAAGGTTCAAGGAATGTCATTGCGAGGAACGAAGTGACGAAGCAAGTCAAGGTTCAATTTTCAGAATTTTTTCAGCAACTTTTTACCCCTACCCTAAAGGGTGAGTTGCTGAAAATCATGTTTTTTATCTCCTTGCCAGGATCTTTTTCGTTTGGTCAACCAAAAACAAGGGAATGTTGATTTGCCCGTTTTCAAGTTTCAGGTTACGTAGTGAATACCGAATGCTTACACCCGGATTAAACCCTTTACGGTAAAATGCAAGACTCTTGCTTCTCACGTCTTCGTCCGATTTTACTTCTATCGGTACAATCTTGTTCTCATATTGAATTAAAAAAACTACTTCCGCTTTAATCTCCGATTGCCAGTACCGGGGGACTCCTTCAAATTGCTGAATAAGACTCTCCAGAATAAAATTATCTGTTAAGGCGCCTTTAAATTCCGTCAGTAACCGGTTGCCATCAGCAATAGCATCAGGATCCAACTGTGATAATCGCCTGAGCAGTCCTGCATTTATAAATCACACATTAGATAAGGATATTGTGATATTAATCACATAATCGACACTTCTTGTTGGTAAAAATAATTTTTTTTCGTTTCGTATTCAGCGTTCAGCGCTTCTCGTTCAGGAATTCTCTGAATCGAAGTATTTTCCTACTGTTGCGTTTTTCAAAGAGCAGGTGTTCAAAATCTTTGGCCTTGTTATGCAAATCTGTTTCAACAAGTATTTTTCCAATGGCTTTTTTAAACTGAGACAGGTCAGAAATCCCATTTCTGACTGCCAGAAATTGATAATCAGGTTCCGTTCGTCCCAACAAGAACATAGTATCGTAAAAATCACGTCCTTTCCGTCGCGATAAGAGAGCAGAAATCTTCATGGCACATAAAATCCTGTCGTCTGGAACCGTGAACGGGAAAAAGAATCCGCATCCTTTAATATTGACAAGCTCAGGCTTGTAAGAGACCTTCTGATCCTGTGCTTCAATTTTAATTAGAAACCGTTCGTCACGGTACCCCGATAATCCCATGTCAAAAAGGAGTTCAGGAAAGTAGAAATTTCTTCGGAAAGCCGTCAATTTTTCACTCTTTTTATCCCGTATTTCGACATTCATTCCAAAACGCCTGAGGAAAACCAGTACATCATCGGTCATCTGAAGAAATTCTTCAGGAGAGATATCTTTACAATCGAAATCAATATCCTCCGAAAAACGATCAATTCCCTTTACCAGGCGCAGGCATGTTCCGCCAATAAATACGACCTTACGGATGTAGGATGACGTAGCCAGAAAATCAAGGATCATAAGCTGAATATACTCCTTGACCATATACTTCCGTTGCAGCGGATTGGCCGTAATAAAGGGAGGAAACCAGGGTTCAATGTTTTCGAGCCGGATCATAAATTATATACGGTGAAGAGGAGTTCTGCACGACGCTCAACTGCCCTGCTGTTAATCTGTGTTACATACGCCCTGAACAAACCGGCATTAAAATTATCCTGCAGAATATCATGGTCAATCCGTAATGCCTCCAGTTCCTCTACCGAATTGTAAAACGGATATAGATAGAGCAGATCCAGCATCGCTTTCTCCGGCTTTGCAAACAGAATGCTTCGTCCGCCCTGCATGGGACGGGTATCATAGCCAAACATCAGGGAAGGAAGTACAGAATGATAGGAGAAGGTTCCGAAGGAATTTATGAAAGAGGCTGATTTCAAAGTCGATACACTGGTAACCTGCACCACCGACTCGGGGATGAGCCCAAAAAAGGCTAAGGCTGTATGGAGGCTTACATAGGAGGGTCGGTACATGCGGTTGGCAACGTAAAAGGAGAAGTCTTTTTCGGCAATGTATTCAGGGAAACTGTAATACCCGTTACGTAACTTTACCAGGTATTTTTTTTGTTCCCATCGTACCAGGTTGCTCTTATTGAAATCAGGACACCAGGCATACACCTGACCGGGAGTAAAGCAACCCGGCAGAAACATTTTATTCCGAAACTCAAAATAATTCATTTCTTTTTTTATGCAAATATACGTAAATATAGAAACATATGTAAAGGGTTCGGTTTCGGCGTTCGGCTCTCAGCGTTTTGTGTTAGGGGTCAGATTTTCAGCAACCTTTCAGGATCTGCTTGATTTTAGGAATTGACCGATAGACGATGTAGAATGGACTTACCCTGATACTGTTCTTATTGAATGCCCTGTAGCAGTTGATGTTTCCCCGGATGATCTTTTGAAGGGTGCCGCTGCTTTCGCCGCCGTGGCGCATTTTGAGGATGGGCCGGGGCAGGTAGCAGGTGGAGATCCGGTGTTTTTCGAGGAATCGCAGCATCAGTTCAAAATCGGCCGAGACCTGCAGGCTTGTATCGAAAGTACCGAACTGTTCATATATCCTTTTCCTGACAAAGAAGGTAGGATGCGGGGGATGCCATCCTTTTGCAAAGGAGCCGGGGACAAACTCCTTTGTTTGCCAGAAGCGCAGGATCTTATCCGTGTTGGATGCCTTCACGTAGTAGAGGTCGGCGTAGAGGCTGTCGGCCCCGGTTTTGGTCATCAGGTCTGCCACATCCTGCAGCACATGATCATCGATGTAGAGATCATCGGAGTTGAGGATGCCGATCACATCCCCGGTGGCCTGGCTGATGCCCTTGTTCATGGCATCATAGAGGCCATTGTCGGATTCAGAAATGATCCGGGATACGCGATTGGGGATTGAATTGATGATCGCAACCGTTTCATCTGTTGATAGACCATCGATGATGACCTGGTCGACATCCGGGTAGGTTTGGAAGTTGACGGAGGAAAGGCAGTCCGTGATGGTTCGGGCGCTGTTGAGGGTGGCGGTAACAAGGGTGATTTTCAAAGGGTTCTGCGTTCAGCGTTCAGCGTTCAAGGTTCAAGGTTCCACGTTCAAGGTTCAGTAATTTTTTACCACGAAGGCGAGGAAGTACAGCACGAAGCGAAGAAGGATTTACTTTAGCGACTTAGTGAAATCCTTTGTCGCCTTAGTGGTTAGACTTTTTTAACCGCAGAGGTGACGACCGATGACGGAGGACGGAAGACGGAGGAGCAAGATATGAAGTGAGAAATGTGAATTTTAATTGTACCCTGATGTGATGACAGATTTCACAGCTTTTATGTATTTCTCGGGGTTGTATTCGCGTTTGGCGAAATTTCGGTTATATGCCTGGATTTTCTCTAATCTTTCTCTGTCCTGAAGCAGAGTTTCAATGGCACCGGCTATCTCGTGGCTGGATTTTGGGGAGACCAGGATGCCGTTTTCGGGTTTTACGATTTCCGGAAGAAAATTATGCTTTGTCGTGATGATGACGTTCCCGGCACGCATGGCTTCGATGATCGACAGGGGGAATGCTTCGGAGGGATGCCAGGTGGGTAAGACGAAAATACCGGACTCAAAAAGTACTCTGATTTTTTCTTCACCCTTAACAACCTTAAGATATTCGATCCGGCCGGGAAAGCGTTTTTTCAATTCTCCGAGTTTCCTGAAGAAAAGAGCCGATAATTGTCTCTTGCTCATTAAGGCGTCGCTGTAAGTGAGTCCGGCAATGGAGACATGTGCTGAAGGGTGTTTTGGGAGGATCATTTCACAAGCATCCAGGAATTCAAGAATCCCTTTGCACTTCATCAGGTTGGAGAGGAACAGTATCCGGCACCCGATCGTATCCGGGGCATCATCTATTTTTTCGAATTGTTTTTCATAACAATTACCTATAACATGTACCTTCATTCTAGGAAAATCTGCATACTCGTTTTCCATCCCCGGCAAAAGCACAATGGAAGTACCGACTCCGGTATAACAATACCTTACCAATGGTTTTAAGAAACCGCTGCTGTGATAAAAAGAGTGAAAGTTGGTCCCATGCAGGTGATTGATGATCCGTTTATGCGTCCATCTCCCGAGAAGGAGAAGCACTCCGTCTTTTATGAATCCGGCGCGGCTCCGGATTGAGGTAAAATAGATTGTATCAAACCTGAAAAAGGCAAAATAGTACAGCGTGCACAGGATGGCGTAAATCGTATTGCTAATCCTGGGACCAAACCGTTCGGTGTTGACAAGCAGGATCTCCTCCGGTCTGAATGCATTGACGATGATTGAGAAGGCGACCGACTGGCCATGGTACGGCGGAGGCAGGGGGCCGAAGAGGAGGGATTTGTTGTTACTGCCGGATGTCATTGCCAGCTTTTGCGAACACCAAGGAAATAGTTTACATGTGTGGGCGGCCAATCAGGTTCAAAATGCCGCCTGTTGATCACTGATCCATCAAAGGAGAAATAGTGTCTATAATCCGACTGGCTGAAAATAAACTTGTAGTGATTTTTAGCCAGTGACAAAGCGACCGGACTCAGATCCGCTTGTTTTCCATAAGGGTAAGCCAGGTAGTTACAGCCGGCATTTATTCTAGACTCAATGATCTCTTTGCTTTTTTTCAGCTGATCGCTTAAAACAATATTGTCATTCACGGTTAACCGTATATGATCCGTTGTATGCGATCCGATGATATGACCATTTCTGTGTAAAGTGATGATCTGATCCCAAGTCATTGGGTCTTTTTGAGGTGTGCACACCACTTTCCCGAGGAAATTTTTTCGGTACCCGGCATCTCCGTCAATGAACCCCGGATTGATAAAGAAAGCGGCGTTAATATGGAAACTTTCCAACACAGGTGCAATCATATTGGCACACTCTTCAAACCCGTCGTCAAAGGTAAAAGCCACCATCGGCTCTTTTACACATGTTCTGTTCACGATCAGGGAAACCGCATCCTCAATCCTGACCAGTCTACAGGATTCCTTTAAACCATCCAGCATATCGGAGAACATCCCGGCATCACCGTTATCCCTGGAAATATAGTGTCCGTTTAAAATATGAATCCCATTGGCGGGTTTTGCAAATTTCCCAAAGATATCAAGATATTTTTTCCTCAGGATTTTTTTCAAGGCGTGTTTTTTTTAGCTCTGATGCCGATAATCATCTGGTAATCCAGATCCGGTTCATCCAGCAATGAGGGATTTGGAAGATCTTCCACGGCTAACCCTTGTAAGAAAGCAGTTGTGGCCATAACATTGCCATAGACCGTTACCTCTATATGATCTTTTCCGAAAACATCCTCAAATAATTTCATTACAGACTTATCGGTAAACCTCCAGTAATCGCCCCATCTATCCATATCGTAGCGGGAGATCTGTGAGATTCCCGCAACCGTTGCAAGTACAATACCTCCATCCTTCAGCAACTGGTAAGTCCCTTCAATTGCCAGTTTTACATCATAAATAAAGTTAAACGTCTGGGTGCAGATGAAACAGTCGTACCGGTCTTTTGGTAGAGTCCCTGGTTTTGTCAGATCACCAACCAGCATTGAAGCAGTCTCGTTTCCATCAACATGCATGGTTTCAAAAATCACCTTCTCCCCGGATTTTTTATCCGTATATTTCCTTGAATATACATCATCTGCAATCTCCAGAATCCTTCCTTTAATATCGGTTTGATGCCCGGATAAAAACTTTTCAATGTAGTACCGATCGATTGGTTTCCCCCGGTCTGTCCCGATCAACCTGCTGACGGGTTTAATTGAGGACAAATTATTGAATTCGACTTTTTTGTACAGGCCGAAAATCAATTTCAGATTATTTATGTATTTAAACAGTAGCTGCTTCATAAGCTTAGGCCCCCTCCCCTAACCCCTCCCCAATTGCTTCGCATACGCTCGCAAGGGAGGGGAATACTTGTAAATTAAATTCTTAAGGACGTTTACCTGGTATTGCGGGGTATAGTGTTCTGCGATTATTGTCTGGCATTGCTTTCTGGTTGATTCCCGGTTCTCGGAAGACAGAGAGGTCCAGGCTTTGATTTTACGGCAGAGATCTTCCACTGAGTTCTCCTTGAAAAAAGCACCGGTAACATTCTCCCTGATCACCTCGAATTCGGGACCCTGGTTGGTGAAATTATCATTCGTGATGACAGGTGTGCCATACGTAAGGCAGTGAATGGCTGTCAGTCCGACATTGCCCGGAGAAACACATACATCTGCATTGTAGATTAATTCACCAAGCCGTTCTTCTTCAAACAAAGGACCTGTAAACCAAACGTTGTCTGACAGACCGGAAGTGGAAACGAGATCCCGGATGTTGGTAGTTTCCACCTCATCGCCTATAATTACAAGATTGCAGTGATCTCCCTGATAGTTTAGTCTTCGAATAGATTCAACCAACAGGTCTAACCTTTTCGACTGCTGAATCCTGCCGATATAAAGCAAGACCGGTCCTGCGTTGTTAAAATGATCCCGATAGATTCCTGAGGGTTTTAGGGTTCTGAAGATATCAAGTTGCCTTGGAAAATCCATCGAATTATAAATACTGACAAGTTTGCCAGGATCAAATCCTTCCCCCATCATCAGGTTTCGGGCATAATCTCCATACAATAAGACCGTATCGGCTAGATTGAAAAACCATTTTTTAATTCTCTTTTTCACCCGGCCTTCATCCCCGTACCAGCCATGAGACCACAGAAATGACCGTTTCCTCAGCAGCCTGTTGATCACCAAGAGACTCCAGTTTGACAGGCAGTAAGGCTCTCCGTCGATGATGTAAACCTCATATGATTTAAAGGACAGCTTGGAGGCTCCTTTCTGCCAGTAGAATTTACTTCCCAACGGTACAAAATTCAATATCCTCCTGAATCCTTTCAGTTCCTCGTAGTTCATTGTAGCTACAGGTGTGGCTATCCTGTCTCCGATATAAAAATCACAGCCAAGTTCCCTGTCCATTAACTTAAATACTGCTTCCCGGTAATGAGGCGCTACATTGCTAACGCAGCAGATATCCGGTTGGATTACTGGTTTATACATGAGATATAAGCGTCTGAATGAAATACTCAGGATTTGATTTTTCCCTGAAGTCATTTCTGTATGCTTCATTGATCTTCCCATATTTCTTATCAAGGAATCGTTCCAGGCAGGTAACCAGGTCATCAGGTGGTTTAATCAGATTACACATTCCGTATTTGGCTACAATTTCTCCAATGAGACCGGTGCCCGGACAAATGATATGTTTTCCGCTGACTATCGCCTTTCCTGCAAGTCCGCTTGAAGCCTGAGGATTAGAATAAGGGAGGACGATAGAATCACATCTAAGGAACAATTCGTTAAATAAACGATCATCCAAAAATCCAGGAGTATATTCGATGGATAATACAGGCTTTGCTTCCTTTAACTTTTCTATTTCAACCACTATCAATTCATGAAAACTATCTGTTGCTTTCCCGGCAATGATGAAGGTTGATCTGCTTAAATATTCCTGCGACAACCTGCCAATGGCATCAAGGAATGCAAGGGTGCCTTTTCTCCGGTCCAGGGAGCCCAGGTGCCCAAATACTGAACGTGTACCGGAATCAAAATCCTTCAGAGGTTCCGCAAGATTTAGAGATGGTAATACCGGATCGTTCAGCAACATGAACTTATGGGTCCCGGTTTTCACATTATACTGATGGACGCAAGTCTGGTCATTCAATATAAATGCCTGGTTCACGGATTCTTTCCTTACAAGGAAAAAATAGATCCGTTCTTTAAATTTCTTTTTTATTGATGCAAAAAAAGAATTGGGGATTTCCCTGAATGGCGGTTGAAAAAATATAAAACTGAAGGTATAATTAAACCTTCTAGCAAGACCATATGGCAAAACTTCATTTCCATACAGAAAAATCACTTCATTGATGTTATTTTTAAAGGCAATTTCTCCGGTTTTATCAATAAGAAACCGCGAAGCATTGATCCTGTTTGCCCTGACATAATGCCTCTTTTCCTCAGAAGAAAGAAAAAAAAACGAATCCAAAGCATTTAATTCAGGATACCGGGTTACGACTTCAGGAGAGAGTAAAAAAAAGAACCTTGCTGCCTGTTCTTCCTCATATTTTACTTTTGCCCTGACCAGGTGCATGATGAATTCCAGGTGGTGTCCGGTTATCCAGAAATCGACAAAGAGAAAACGTTTCATACAACCTGTATTTATCTTAACACCTCTTCATAAACCTGTACATACTGCCCTGCAATTGTCTCCAGGGAAAACCGTTCCACAACCTTTTCCCTGGCACACCGTGACAATGCCGATCTCCGGACGCTATCCTCAAGCACCCAACGGATTCCATGTGCCAGCTCTTCCGTATCAAAAGGATTCGCCAGCCAACCTGTTTCTCTATGAATGACAACGTCGGGCAAACCACCAATATTGAATGCCACAACAGGAGTGCCACACGCCTGCGCTTCAAGGGCTGTTTGGCCAAGCGTTTCCTGGCGCGACGGCACTACCGTAACATGCGCTGCCGAATAAACCATTGCAAGTTTTCCATCATCTTGTATGTTTCCTAGCCAATAGACGGGACAAGGCCAGTTATACGAGTTCTCTTTTGTATCCTTCCCGAAAATTACGAGTTCTGCATTTTTCAATTTGCCTTTTATCAACTGGTTTATCGCATCGTGAAACAAGTCTCCTCCCTTGCGGTGATCAGCCAGACCTCCAATGGCTCCCATCAGGATCAGGGTCTTGTCCATTGGTAAATTCAGCGTTTTACATGCTTCATCCCTGGGAACCGGCTGCCAGACATGTTTCAGGTCAAGCGGGTAATTGATCGTTAGGATATCAGCACCCTTAAAAATCACACTTTCTCTTGCACAATACGACATCCACCGACTGCTCCCAACAACGGTAAAGGATTTCTGTTCCCACGCTTTGCGTTTAAAGTCCCAGGTCTTGCGGTTCAGATCCGGTCCCTTCTCCCATGAAGGCTGATTGCCGGGAAGATAGCCTATCCGGAAACGTGCCAGTGTGTCGTCAGGAGCATAGTGTTCACCCCCGCAGAAAGCCCACATATCGTGGAGCGTCCAAACGATTGGTTTTTTCAGTTTCCCGATATCTTTAACAGAAAGCATCCCAGGGATCCAGTGTAGGTTAATCAGATTGGCATCGCAGGAATTCAATTCGTCAACCAGACCCGCACCTGTTTGTCCGAATGAGTGGTAAACACGATTGTCCGTATGCCAACCCTTTAGCTTATGTGAAACCTGTAAATAGTAATGGTGGACCTTCTGAAATACCCTCGGAATTACAGGTCTGCCAGCTATTACAGTTGGGTCGTTCGTATTCCGGTGCAACACACGCATCCGGCTGTCGATGCCCGATTCCGCGAGGGAACGATGAATGCGGTAAGCTGCACGAGAGGCGCCGGCTCCGGAATCGCCGATTGAAACGTGCAAAACTTTCATTTCTGGTTTAACATCATTCGAATTGGTTTTAAAACCGGTTTTGCAAATTCCATTACATGAAATACGTTCCGTGACACTTTTTCATAAAACCGGATCTTTCTCCAGGAAATATCTTTATTCATGGCCTTTCTTAATATGGTAGCACAACTCCCTGGCACTGTACCGATGACTTCCAGTCCCATCATTCTGGCAAACAGGTTAAAGGAATGCCGGAAATGAAAATTTTGCGGCAGGTGGCACTTGATCACCGGGTAAAAAGCATTCTGAACCAGCAGAAAGCCACCAATTTTCACGTGCTGAACCATCACCGAAAAATCATTGAGCGGATCTGAAACATGTTCCAGGACATCCATACAGACAATGCAATCATACGTGTCGTCCAGTTTACCGACCATCCGGATATTTTGATGCTCAAGGGATCTCGCTAATCCAAACTCACTGGGAAATGGTTCAAAAATAAAAACGTTTGCGTCGGTTCTTTTTTTTGCGATCAACCTGGCCAGGGTTCCAAACCCGCCACCATAGTCAACAATGGATTTAAAATCATTTTTCGCGATCCAATCTGAGATAGCTTCCCGCTGGCTTAAGGAAACCGGTTCCTGTTCTGAAAAAAAGCCATTTAACAGCCAAATGGGATGGGAATAGAACAAGGCCATCTTGTTACTATCCGGATTCCTGTTATCGCACTGGTATTCGTCCCAAACCATATCTATCAGACACCATAACTGTTCCAGATCAGTTTTGGTGTTTTCCTGGGTTTTGAGCAACAGTTTCTCCAGTTCATATTTATCAGATTCAACCAGGTATTTTTCATCTAGAACTATATTCATCAGTCCTCTTTATTCTTCAGCTATTACTTCTACTTTCCAGTTCGTCCTTTATCATAAGATCAAGGATATCGTATATTGTATAATCGTATTGCCATCCCAGTTTTTCCCTTGCCGGCTCACTGTCGCCGAATATGTCGGAAATCTCGTTTGGCCGGAATAATGCAGGATCTACAATGTATTTATCAGGAGGAATATCCAACGCAGTAAATACATATTCAATAATTGATTTTAGTGAAGTACTGACCCCTGAACAGATGATGTAATCCCCTGGAACATCTTTCTGCAACATCAGCCACATTGCTTCCACGTATTTCGGGGAATAACCAAAATCACGCCTGAGATCAATATTACCGACACGGAGAATGTGGGCCGGGTCATTTTTTATTTTAAAGGCTTCGGTTATGACCTTTTTTATGAAAAATATGCCGTCGCGCAAGGGTGATTCATGATTGAACAGGACTCCGTTGCAGGCATATAATCCATAGGACTCCCGGTAGTTCGAAACGGTCCAGAAAGCGGTCGCCTTTGATATCGCATACGGACTTACAGGGTGCATGGGTGTTTCAAGGTGAACAGGCAGATTGTTTACTTTCCCGTACATTTCACTGGTGCTGGCCTGGTAGAATCTGGATTTCAGTTTGAGGAACCGGATTGATTCCAGGATATTGAGAACAGACAGTATGTTATACTGAATGGTGCCTATCGGTTGTTCAAAAGATAATCCTACAGAACTTTGCGCTGCCAGGTTATAAATTTCATCCGGATTGAATTCCATTAAAATTTTAAGAAATGACGAAAAATCCAGCAAATCACATTCCCGCACCGTTATTTGATCCAAAATATCCAGTCTGACCAACCTCTTCACATTTTCTGAATGATTGTTTCGGGTAAGTCCAATGACCCTGTAATTTTTCGTTAGTAAAAATCGTGACAGATAAGCTCCGTCCTGACCGGTTACTCCCGTAATGACAGCAGTTCTCATTTAACGGTTGATTACGGATTTATAAATCTCAGCCGTTTCAGCTGCAGTTCTTTCCCAGGAAAATGCTTTCAGTTGTTGCTGTCCCTTATCTGTCATTTGCAACAGTATCTCTTTTGATTTTATGGCTTTTCTGACAGTTTCATTGATAGAATCCTTTTCCGACGGATCGAAATACAGGGCTGCATCCCCTCCCACTTCAGGCAATGAACTAGTATTGCTGATCAATGCCGGACATCCGCATGAGAATGCTTCCAATACGGGGATTCCAAACCCCTCGTATAATGATGGAAAAACAAAAAACAATGCATGGGTGTACAGATTCTCCATCACCTCATCATTTGCAGGCACCTGACGTACCTGCTTGAAAACACCCAATTCACTTATGCGAGTTTCTTCTTCCTGCGTAAACCTTCCACCTCCTGCACAGATCAACGTTAATCCGGGATTTTCAAGAAGAATATCAGAAACTGATTCCAGAAAAAAAATAAAATTCTTATAAAAATTTCTTGCCCCTATAAACAGTATATAGTTTTGCTGAATCATCCGCTCCGAAGAATGCCTCTTTAAAGATGACGCAAGATAAACAACTTCAATTTTTTGTTCCGGGATTCCGTATATTTCCACAATATCCCTTTTCGTACTCTCTGAAATGGCAATAATTTTAGAGGCCTTCTTCATTACCATTCCCTTATAAAGCAACGACTCCTTGTCGCGGGACAGTCCGGGGAATCTATCAGAAAACCGTTCCAGGGTCAAATCAAGGCACGTAACAACAAATGGCTTATTTCCAATATGTTTCAGGAAATAAGGCGCATAATAGGTAGGATGGAACAGGTCATACTTCGAGAATTTAATATACCTTATCGCATTGAACTGGTTCATTGTTTTCATCATCCGGATCTGACCCCGGAAATCACTATTTTTAAAAAAATTAATATGCCCCGATATTTCATTATCAGCTATATAATGATTCGCTGAGAACAGTAATGGCAACTTGTACGATATCTCCTCAGGCAGGTGGTTGATCAACTCAAAAAAATACCTGGATATTCCACCGTACTTTTGAATTGAAAAGATCTGATGGTCGTACAGTATGCTCATCCACTGATATTTATATATACTTTATAGGCAGAAGTAATTGAGCACACGTTTTATCATGAATTGTAATTCAAAGATGACATTGCTATATTTGCAACTAAAGGACCTTATGCTTTTCACATCGCTCACCTTATTTATTTTTCTCCTTCTGGTTTTCTTCTCGTACTGGTTTGTATTCAACAGGAAAGTAAAAAGTCAGAATTTGTTTTTACTTGCAAGCAGTTATATTTTTTATGGATATTGGGATTGGAGATTTTTAGCTCTTTTGGTTGTCATTTCTCTTTCAAATTATATTATTGGTATCAACATTGATAAGAACTGCCATAGACCATCCCGAAAGTCATATCTAATTTTAGGCTTAGCAATAAATACAGGCACCCTGGTGCTTTTTAAATATTTCAATTTCTTCATTGAAGGTTTTGTTACTCTTTTCTCATTATTCGGAGTAACCCTGAATCAACTGACCCTACATATCATCCTTCCCATCGGAATAAGTTTTTATATATTTCTCTCAATAAGTTATATCATTGAAATTTACCAAGGCAGGTTTAAAGCCGTAAAAAATTTAGTTGATGTGTTATTATCTATCAGTTTTTTCCCAATTATCCTTGCCGGGCCGATCCAACGACCAATTAGTTTGATCCCACAACTACAAAATAAGCGTACATTCAGTTATGCCCAGGCAACCGATGGATTAAAGCAGATCCTGTGGGGAATTTTCATGAAAATTGTAATTGCCGATAAATGTGCTATTACAGTCAATAGTATCTTTGCAGACTTTTCAATGTATTCAGGCAGTACATTGATCATGGGGCTCTTTCTGTTTTCTATTCAGATCTATGCAGACTTTGCAGGTTATTCCAATATTGCTATCGGGGTTGGAAAGTTACTCGGGTTCGAAATAATGAGAAATTTCGGTTATCCGTATTTTGCCAGGGATATCAGGGAATTCTGGCAGCGCTGGAACATCTCTCTCACAACATGGTTCAGGGATTACGTTTTCTTGCCTATCGCTTTTTCCATTTCCGGAAGTGTCAAATCCGGCCATTTCTCTTTGATTAAAACAGAATTATTCATTTACATTGTTGGAGTAGGGATTACATGGTTATTGACCGGGCTTTGGCATGGCGCGAATTATACATTTATTATTTGGGGCCTTTACCATGGAGTTTTCCTCATAATAAACCATATCGCTGCAAAGCCCCGGAAGAGATTTTTCAAAAGACTGGGCATTCATCGCAATAACATTTTTCTGACCATCATAGATTCTCTGATCACGTTTTCGATTATCATGGTTTCATGGATCTTTTTCAGGGTAAACAATATCGCAGATGCCCTCAATTATATTTCTGAAATCTTTTCAGTCTCATCATTTACGATTCCTGAAATCAGACCTAAATCGACAATTATTCTTATTATTCTATTCCTTTTCACGGAATGGTTTGGACGAACCCGGGAATATCCTATAGCCTATTTTGCAGCAAAAGGGTCCAGAATCTTAAGATGGGGACTTTACTACTGCATCATTTTTACAATTCTTTACTTCGGAGGGGAAAAACAGGAATTCATTTATTTCCAGTTTTAAAATGAAAAGATTTATTTTTAACAGTATTTTGTTCATTTTAATTCTTCCAGCAGCACTCCATATAATCCCATTGTATCTGTTATACACAGAAAAATACAAACAAACCGTTACAGGTTCTGAAATATATCAATCCATTAAGAAAAGTAAACAAAAAAGTAAAACAAAGAAATTACTTCTTGGAGATAGTGTAGGAAACCAATTATTTCCCAATACATCAGATAATGATAATATTAATTCACTTGCCTGCAACCAAACCATCGGAATGGTTGGACAATTTCTGTTACTAAATAATTACCTTAATGCCGGTAATCAGATTGATACATTATTGATGCTTTTTTCCCCCTTTAGTTTTGCGAATAATTTAGATCAGTTATATACGTATCAATATTTTGTCAAGCCATTTTTCAATGATGAATATAAAGTATCATTTACGGAAACCGTAACCAGGCAAATACATAAAATACCCTATGTTAATTTTTGCAGGGTTCCTTTAATTTTAACATCTAACTGGGCTCCGGATTTTAGCACAAAAGATGAGATAAATTACACGTTTTTGTCCCCTATTTCTGTGGAATATTTAGCTAAAATTAAAGCGCTTGCAACAAAGCACAATTTTGCATTAATCATTCTGCCTGTTCCAACAAGTATTAGTAAAAAATCAATTATTGATAAAATGAACAGGAACGAAGACTGTGAGAATGACCTTGCAAATGAATTCAACTATTATTTTGAACATATAATTTATCTGGAAGATGAAAATTTCAGTGACGGAGTCCATTTAAAAAAACCACAGACATATACAGAATATTTCACGAATAAATTCCTTAAATACTAAATACAAGGCTATTTCATCCAAAGACCGGAAGCCGTTCCCCGGATTATTTTCCAGCCCTGGAGGGTGACCCAGAATCCATTAAAGAGCATTACAATGCATGTTCCCATGATGACTCCTTTGATTCCCATTTCTTTTCCAAGAATGATCATAATGGGTATCGCCAGCGCACCGGTAATGACCGAGCTGAATAGCTGGATCCGGATCTTTCCGATGCCATTGAGGAAATAGGCGAATACGTTGTTCCAGTTGGACACGATGGCAAAAATGCCCATAAAAAACGTCAGACCAAACGGGACCGTTATATTCTCTCCTACCCACAGCCGGTAGACCGGTGCAGCAATAACTATCATAAGGACAGTAAACCCGGACGTAAGGATCCAAATCATCAGGAGAATTTTCATGGAGCGCTTGATCCATCTCATTTCCGATCTGGCCCAGGCCTCGGTAAACGCCGACCAGAACGGGAGGAGGAAGATACCGAACAGAGTTATCGGGATGGAAAAGTATTTCAACGCGATGTTATAGACAGTTACTTCAGCTGAACCGAACAGCTGTGCAATGATCAGGTTTGAAGTGGTAAACATGACGATCATTGTTGCCTGGATGATAAAAAACTGAATGCCCAGGTTCATCAGGTCCTTTGAATGCGAAAATTTTACAAACGCGAATGACGGCCGGTATTTTGCATAATTCCGGTGGAAAAACCAAATACTTGAAAAGAGTAAGATTAGCACAGGAGTTCCTCCCATCACAATTCCCAGCAGGATCAGGTTTCCTTCCGTCAAATTCATCAGGATAACAATAAGCATCAAGGAAAGGAGACTTCCTGCCAGGTTTAGCAACCCTGCTAAAGCAGGTTGCTGGTTTGCTGTCAGAATTGTTCCTATCAGTTGAAAAACAAACTGTATGCTGAAGAAGGCAAACACAATGATGGCCAGTAAATTAAGACCGGTTGCCAGTTCGGAAGGGGCATTTAGAATTTTTGCCCAGTCCAGCCAGGTGTTAATGAACAGGAAAAGCAGAAATACAGCTCCTATGATCATGCTCAAAATTGCATAGGTCGTGCTCACATAGATCCTTGCCAATTCATGATTTCCACTAGAGACTGCTTCGGTAAAACGGTTTCTTAACCCATTACCGAACCCCAGATCAAAAAATGAAGCCCAACTGACGATGGAAGCCAGGGTAAGCCAGATCCCATAGTTGGTCGCGTTTACATACCTGATTGTGACCGGGACCAGCGCAAGGTAAACTGCAACGCTGACTCCCTTTATCAGAAACAAGGCGAAAATATTCCTCTTTGCTTTCAGCGTGCGTTCATGGCCGATTGAAAAAAAATCAATGACAAACCCGGGACTAAACGATTTAATTTTTGATTTCATCACTCCTTTGGTTCAGAAACGGTCAGCTTCTTTTGAGTGTATTGTTGGAACAACCCTATTGCAACGGCAGACATTATCCAAAAATCCGGAGAGGAAAAAAGTCCTCCTGTCACCATGGCAAGCAGGAAAACGGCGAGTAAGGCAATCCAGATAATCATCAAATCACTTTTATCCTCTTTTGGAAGACGATAAAAAAAATAAAAAGGCTGAACGATGAACGACAGGAAAAAAAAGGTTCCCAGGATCCCTGTCGCCATCAACGCTTCCAGGATAAGGTTATGCGGATAGAAATTGAGATAATCGGTAAGAAATTTGTCGCCAATGAAAGGATGAGCCAGGAATTGGTTCAAGGCGCTTTTCCACAACTCCATCCTAACGTTCGAAGAAGCATCTGATCCCCAATGCAGAAAGTTTTCCAGTCTTGTAAAGATCATCATGTTCGAAATACGCTCAAATTGCCAATATAGAATCCCTGTTGCAGCCAGAGCCAGAACAATGGTGATTAAAACCGGATACCAGATCTTTTTGGACCGGTAAACTGTGTCGTGTGATCGCACCCACACAATTACCATATAAAAGCCTACAATCAAGAAAGAGATGAAGGGTCCTTTTGACGCTCCTGCAAGGAGGTTGAACAATCCCACCAACAGTAAAAACCAGATAAACATCTCGTGATACCATGATCCGAATTTTTTCCTGTTCAGGAGCAGCCAGAAGGTGACAAGGCTAAGTATTCCGCCAAAAAATGATATGGTGATGGCGTTGATCAGGTTAACAGGGATTTCATGTATAAAAACAATCAATTCTGACCGTTTGGTCAGTACACCCATGATCCCCCCGGGGTCAATAAACACTAAGGGAAGGAGAATGCATAAATTGGCCATAAGGACAATCAGGAACAGGTTGTCTATTAACCGCTTACCCTTTAATAACGATGTATTTAAGAAGACTGCCAGTGCAGGGATCAGCGAATTTCCAAAGGCATAGCCATAGATATAAAAACCACTTTTATCCTGGAATGTGACTCCTCTGAACTCAATATCATACACAAGGCGGATTCCATAGATCACCCAGAACAGCAGAAATATATACATGCCCAATGGCAGTTTTTTCGGCAGGGAAAGCAATCCTATGGCAATCAAATAGAGACTGAGGATCAGGTATAATGCCCTGAATCCCATATTTATTGGGGTGGATTCCGATTTAAGCAGGATTATTACCAGAACCTGCACAGGAAATCCAAAGCACAAAAACAGAACGACCCATTCAAGCAATAGTGAATGAGCCGTTCTGAATTTAGTCAGATAGATGCTAACGTCCTTCATGAAAGATCATAGTTGCAAAGGTTTTCAGGGCGATAGAGAAATCCTGGTAAAGGGACCGGTGTTTCAGGTAGAAAAGATCATACTGGAGCTTTTCCAGGCTATCGGGGGCTGAGGCAGAGTGATAACTGCCTGAAATCTGGTCCCACCCGGTAAGTCCTGGTTTGATCAACAGGCGGGTTTTGTAGAACGGGATCTTGTGTTCCAGCTGAGCGACTATTTCGGGGCGTTCAGGCCGTGGCCCGATGAAGCTCATATCCCCTTTCAGAATGTTCAGGACCTGCGGTATCTCATCGAGGCGGGTCTTCCTTAAAAAAGAACCAACACCGGTCATCCGATCATCATTTTCACGGGTGGGGGATTCATCGTTGTTATCCGTGCGCATAGTCCGGAATTTGATGATCCTGAATCTTTTTTCGTTTTTACCCATCCGTACCTGGGTAAAAAAGACAGGTCCCCGGCTTGTGGCTTTGATCAGAAAAGCAATGATGAACCATAACGCGAGAGTAGTTATGAAGAGAATTAACGCTAAAGTAAGGTCGATGCCCCGTTTCATGAAGTTGTAGTAATTCTTCCGTCCTTCATTGAGGTTATCGAAGAACCACCCCTGCCCGATCGATTCCACCGGAACCTTATTAGTTAGGCGTTCATAGAATTCGGGGTAATTGTAAAAAGTCAGGTTGTAGGATAAACATTCAAACAGGGTGTTGCGGACCTGTTCATTATCCCCGAAATCATCGCAGATCACAAGGGTCCGAATCTTTTGTTCGTCTATCTTTTGTGCCAATCCATCAATTTCTTCAGCACTGTTGCAAACAAGTGCAACCCTGTATGCTACCCCAGGGATTGAGGAGAGCTCTTTATTCAATATGCCTGTATGTTTTTTTGACCCGATGAGCCCAATATTGATCTGCGGGATAATGGATGCGAGGAAGAGGAAGTACAACTGCCGCCATCCTACGAACAAGAGAGTAAAGATGGCGCTGAAGATCACCAGGTTGGTTTTAGGAGCGATGTTTGCCTTGACATTCAGGTAGAAGTAGATGACTGACAGTAGGGTACTGAACAGAACTGCGTTGAATATCAGCCCATAGTACTTTCTCTCCCGGGTGTTCAGATTGGGATCGTAAAGATCATTGAGGTAAAATACCACCACCCAGATTACAAAGACCACGGCGAAATGGGGCCAGTGGAGTGCGAACATATGAAACAGGTTATCCTGCGGGTATCTTAACAAAATGGTAATTAACAACGCGAGATGGAGAAACAAAAGGTCTCCGGATAGCAGGATTAATTTTTTGAGGGTTGCGGTCATTTCAGTTTGCAGTAGGCAGTAGGCAGGGAATGGTTTCAAGTTTCATGTCTCAGGTCTCAAGTTTTTGATTCGCGTTCAGCGTTCGGCGTCTGGCGTTTGATTTTCAGCAACTTTTTACCCAGGCCCTAAAGGGAGAAGTTGCTGAAAATCAGTTTTCCACCAGCGCTAGGGAGAGCTTGATTACAAGTAGAGATTTTTTTCGTAACGGTTTGGATATATTTATCTTGAAAAAATAGAAGGACGGGTTGGAAGATCTTTGAAGACTTTGAATGTAAGTTCATTATCTGGGGATATTAATGCTGCAACTGTCAGAAAAATTATCAACATGTCAGTCATAAATGAACAATGCCTTTGATACCATAATTCAAGATCTCCCTTATACGGTATGATATACAGCCTGTCAAACTCATGTGGATCCATCTTGGTTTCGGAATGCAATGCTTCTTCATCCCGGAATATTACTGAGGCAATTCCTGTTAGACCGGGTTTACAGCTATAAAATGTTTCTTTTAGTTCATCAGAGAATTTGTTGAAGTCAAACTCCATCAATGGACGAGGCCCGACAATAGACATCTCCCCTAGCAGAACATTGATTAATTGAGGTATTTCGTTGAGCTTTGATCCGCGCAGGTATTTACCCAAAGGCGTTAAGCGCCAATCGTCTTTCAATGTAATACTGCCTGTTCCCAATGATGGACTCGCCTTAAGCATGGTGGCAAATTTCCAGATTCTGAATCGTTTGTTTTTATGTCCGATCCGCTCCTGCAGGTAAAACACGTAATGTTCACCGGTTAGCATCAAGGCAATGGCCAATGGAAGAAACACAGGTAGGAATATAATAAGTCCCAATGTTGCAAAAATGATATCAGTAAGCCGCTTGAAATAACAGTACATGTCTACATTTTCTGGTCAAGATTTTTACCCGTTTCTAGGTGTTCAAAGGTGGGGATAAGCCGAATAAGAATTCCAACTATATCCTCTTTTGATACTTTTGGTTGAGTTATCAGTGTTTCAAGGGTTCTTATGACTTCACTGATCTCCTCAATAGTTTTTTGTGGGGCATTTTTTATTACTCCGAGAGATGTATAGGAGGAGAGATCAATATCTTCTCCCGGAGTATAGAATTCTTCAAATGCCTTTTCTCCTGAAGTATCGGACCTGAAAAAGTAGACAGGGTATTGTGTTGATTCGTTGCTTAACAATGAGGCTGTGTACCTGGCTTCTTCTTCACTATGACAATATTTCGGTTGCATACCCAATGATTGAAGAAACCTTTCTGCTATCTCAGAAAAAGTCATCATATGATCAGCTTCTAATCTCGGGAAAAAGATATCACCGGAGCTCCCCAAAATGCAAGCCAGCAAGCAAATCTGGCCAGATTCTTCGGGGGAGACAAAATATCTTTTAACATCCATTGGAGCCGACAACGGTTGACGTTTCATCATACGGTGCATAAACCCCTCCAGCAAACTCCCATTGGAAAATGCCACATTGGCAAAGCGGGCGGTAGTGACTGGAAATAGAGAGGAATAAGCCATGATCACCTCTTCCATGATCTTTTTGCTGGCTCCCATAATGTTGACCGGATTTGCAGCCTTATCCGTAGAGACACAAAAGAAATGCGCCGGTGGTTCTTCTTTGAGTCTTTGAAGCAACTTTTCAGCTTTGATCACATTATTCTCCAATAAGGCTGAAATTGAATATTGATCTTTTTCGCTTCTGACGTGCTTATGTGCAGCAAAATTAGCGACAATATCGAATGGCCCATGTTCCTGCCATATGTGGGCAAAGACCGGATCTCCGAAATTAACTGGATAAGTCTTATAATCATTGGGTATCTGTAATCCATAAGTACTGCGGAGATCACGGGTCAATTCAGTCAGTCCGTTTTCGCTGATATCTACCACAATCAGCCTTGAAGGATGAAACTTTAGGAGAACTTTTACAAAAGATGATCCAATCGTGCCCCCTCCCCCAATGACCAATACTTTTTTGCCGCTGATTTCCCGTTCAAGCTTATCCTGGTTATTGAGGAGGTCTGCCTGGAACAAACTTAATGTACGTTTTGTAATCTGTTCACTAATAAATTGATTGAGGTTGATCATGTTCTGGTTAAATTCGGGTTAATGTCTGAGTCTATTCCTCAACTTGTTCTATGCTGAAATTCAGTTTTACCCCTGCCCTAAAGGGAGTTTCTGAAAATCAGTTTTACCCCTACCCTAAAGGGAGCCTGATTTTCAGTAAGTTCAACGATTAAGCGCTTTTTTAAGTGTATCCACGACAAAGGATCTTTCTTCATCGGTGATGAGGGAGCTGGAGGGGAGACATAATCCGTGATTAAACAGATCTTCGGATGTTCCATTGATATAGGCAGGGCATGCTTGGAACACTGGTTGCAGGTGCATTGGTTTCCAGAGGGGGCGGCTTTCGATGTTGTTTTTCTCAAATTCCAGACGGATAGCTTCTCTGGTGATTCTGCCGGTTCTCAGGGGATTGATCAAAATCGTTGTCAGCCAGTGATTTGAGTAAAGGCGCTCATCCGGTTCTTCTAAAAAAGCAATTGCATCAATACTTTTCAGGGCTTCCCGGTAAAAGAAAAAATTCTCCCTGCGTTTTTCTACCCTTTGCAAAAGTACTTCCATTTGTCCCCGGCCGATACCTGCTGAAATATTGCTCATCCGGTAGTTGTATCCGATCTCCGAATGCTGGTAATGGGGAGCCTTGTCGCGTGCCTGAGTGGCCAGGAACAACGCTTTTTCACAGTATTCCTTATTATTCGACAGCATGGCACCTCCACCTGAGGTAGTGATAATTTTATTGCCATTGAATGAGAGAATCCCAATTGTGCCGAAGGTTCCGCATTTCTTTCCGTTATAGGTTGAACCCAACGCTTCGGCAGCATCTTCAATAACAGGGACGGAATAATCTCTTCCAATTTTCAAGATCTCATCTAACCGGGCCGGCATTCCGTATAAGTCAACGACGATAATAGCTTTTGGTTTCTTTCCTTGCTGGATTCTATCCTTGATAGCTATCTCCAGGAGAACCGGATCCATGTTCCACGTGGTTTTTTCAGAATCGACGAAAACAGGCAATGCTCCTTGGTAGACAATTGGATTTGCTGATGCCGAAAAAGTGAAACTCGAACATAACACCTCATCTCCCGGCTTTATTCCGAGTACTATCAGGGCCAAATGAATAGCGGCCGTACCTGAAGAAAGGCAAGTACAATAGTTTGAGACTGTAAACTGCTTCAGGTCTTCTTCAAATCCTTTTACATGAGGGCCCATAGGGAAGACATAATTTTTCTCAAAGGCTTCATGAATGTATTTCAATTCATTTCCGCTCATGTGGGGGGAGGAGAGCCAGATGGTTTCTTTAAAATGCAAGTGTTAAGTTTTAAGTGATTAAGTGTTAAATTGTTTTAGGTTTCAGGTTTCGGGTTTTTCGGATTTTTGTTTGGGAAGTGATTTGGCTGTGCGTTTTAATTTCGTGTTTTATAATACCTTGACAGGAGTGGAGATTGTGCCCAGGGTTCAGTCAGTTTTTTATTGATTAACGTGTAGAGGATTATTTTTATATCGAGCCAAAATGTCCAATTTCTAATATAGTTGTTGTTGATCCGAACTTTTTCCGGCCAGAGGACTTCATTGTTATATTGAATGGGACAGGGTTTTTCGGCCAGAAGTTCTTCTTCGTTAGAGAAAAGCAAACTTGCGGCTCCTGTCAGGCCGGGTTTGACTGAAAGCATTAGCCGGTCCTGTCCCTTCAATTTGTCGGCGTACCCTGAAACATCTGGTCGCGGGCCTACCAAACTCATGTTTCCTTTTATTATATTAACAAATTCAGGTAACTCATCTAGTTTAAATTTCCTAAGCACCGCGCCAAGTCTTGTAATCCGTTTTTCTCCTTTAACAGATATAGAATTCCCACTATGGTCAACAACCATTGTTCTGAACTTATACATAATAAATTGCTTTCCTTTCTGACCAATACGTATTTGGCGGAATAAAATCGGGCCAGGCATTTTCCATTTAATCAGGAAAGATATTATAACAAAAACCGGTGCTAATAATACTATTGCAATAATCGAACAAATAAAGTCAAAAGAACGTTTTAGAAACATAAGAAACACATGAGGTCAGTCAATAAACTTTATTGGTTTTGCGGGTATGCCAACAGCCACACAACGCGGAGGCAGCGATTTTGCCACAACCGCACCTGCGCCAATAGTTGTATATTCTCCTATGGTTAATTGGTTTATTATTTTTGCGCCAGTCCCGACATATACCCCATTTTCTATATTAACTTCGCCTGAAATATTAACTGTAGGCATGAACGAGGAGTAATCTCCAATCACTGAATCATGGCCAACCGTGCAGGAAAGATTTAATATCACATGTTTTCCAATTTCAATATTTACAGTAATTATGGTCCCCGCACAAATAATACTACCTTCCCCAATGTGATTAAATTGCATATCACCAATAATTACATTTGGGTGTATTAAAACCGGAAATGAAATATTTTTATTTGTAATTTTTTCTATTATTGTTTTTTTTATCCTTGGGTTTCCAATTGCAAGTACAATTCCGATGTTTTCCTTCCAATTATTTAAATCGTTTAAATTACCTAGGATAGGATAATTATTAATAATCATTCCTTTTTCCTTCCCATCATCAAAATATCCGATGAAGGAAAATATTTTTTTTACACTGTTAATTTGTTCAATCAGGAAATGAGCTTCTCTTCCAAATCCTCCTGCTCCGAAAATTGCAATTTTAAGCATGGCGCATTTTTTAAATATTATTTTTTTGATCCACTAAATTTTTCCATCGTAACATCTTTGTCCTGATCTATTCCTTCTGATTTAATAATCTTTAATAATGTTAACCAAATAATTTTTACATCAAGTGCAAAAGACACGTTCTCAACATACCAAACATCGTACTCGAATTTTTGCTCCCAGCTAATCGAATTTCTACCATTTACCTGTGCCCAGCCAGTGATGCCAGGTCTTACTTCATGTCTTCGTTTCTGCCTTTTATTATATAACGGAAGATATTCTGGTAATAGTGGTCTTGGTCCAATTAAACTCATGTCTCCTTTTAGTACGTTAATAAGTTGAGGCAATTCATCCAGAGATGTTTTACGCAATAATTTACCAACTCTTGTGAAACGTTCAAAATCATTTAACAAATTTCCTTCTTCATCACAATTATTATTCATTGTTTTGAATTTGATTAACTTAAATGTTTCTCGATTTTTTCCAGATCTTAATTGAAAATAAAAAGGTTGACCTTTATTAGTCATAAATAAAACAATGATTAAAGTAATTATCACCCATGATAACAAGAAAAGAACAATAATACTAATTAAAAGATCAAGTGCCGGTTTTACGATAATAACGTATTTGCTCATTTCATAACCGTATTGTTGTAGTCAAGAATCGAGATCAATATTCAGAATACCCAAATATTTATCTGAAAGCTTCTCATAAGTTAATTCAGTTAAAACTAATTTTCTTCCAGGCATTCCCATCTGTGCAAATTGTTTAGGTTTCATTTTATAGTACCTTGTTATTGACTCAACCAATGAATCTATATCATGCGATGGAATAAAATCACAACAAGCAGCTTTGTCAATGTCCGATTGAAATCCGTTGTACATTGATATGATTGGTTTCGCACTAAGCATATAGTCAATCCATTTGTTTGTAGAAATGCCATATTTATATATAGGAGAATCTTTTACAGGATGAATCAATAGGCTGCATCTATTTAGGTAACCGTAAAGATCAACTTTTGGAACTTCACCATAAAAAGTAACATTATATAAGTCACAGTACTTTTTTTTAAGAAAGCTAAGCTCGGATCCATTACCTAAAATTAGGAAGTGGATTTTTTGATATTTATATTGAAGGCATCTAGCAGCTTCAAGAACTTCATGAACAAAATTTACTTTGCCAACTGTTCCTGCATAACAAACAATAAATTTATCATTTAATTCAGATGGTAAAGAAACATTTCGCCCAGCCATTTGATGGTAGTGTTCCAAGGAAACTCCCATGGAAATCCATTCAACTTTTTTAAAAAATCCCAGGACGTCGTCAACATGTTCCTGTAAATTTGGCATTGTTCCAATAATATTGTCAGCTTGTTTATAAGCTGTTTTCTCAATAAAAGATAAAAACTTTATGATTGGATTATTTTTACTCCAACCTCCTATTTCAATCAAGGTCAAAGGCCAAATATCCCTTATTTCTATTACTAATTTTGTGTTAATAATGTGCTTTAAATATACACCCGTAAGTAATGTAAGGAAAGATAAAGAAGATACTATTATCACATCGGGTTTTTTGACTTTCTTTTCATGTATATATACCAGAAGCATCCCCGAGTCAATGATTCGTTTATACAAGGCTGTTAAGAATGGGATGCCCAGTGTTGAAAGGAATCCGGTTTTTAATTCCTTAAGATGGATTAAAGCGATTTCAGAAGCATGTGAATAGGCCGCTTTTATGATCATGATCGCGAGATAAGATTAAAGGATTGCATTTGGTCCATATATCTCGATGCAAGAATTAGCCGATCAAAGTGTTCTTTAGCATAATGGTATCCGTTATTTCCTTGTTCTTTTATTTTTTCCGGATTATCCATACAAAATCGAATCTTTTCAGCAATTTCCGCAGGATTCTCTGGCTCAGCATATAATCCGCAATCCGCCTCTTCCACAAGTTCACGTGAAACACCATCAATAAGTAAAAGAACCGGGATCCTGCACGCCATATAATCAAATGTTTTGTTGCTATAGATTGTCTTGAAAGCATCAACCTTTTTCAACACTGATGCTCCCATTTCAGAGGCCATGATGTATTTAAACACCTCTTTTTTTGGAACCGGATCTACGAATCTGATGTTTGGGAGATTTCTGGTCTTTACTTCCTTTTTTAGATAATTTTTCTGCATGCCATCCCCGATAAGCTGGAAAAGGACAGGAGTTTCCCTCAATAATTCTGCAGCGTCAAGAATCTGTTCAAGGTGATTGGCAACACCGTGAGCCCCCACATATGTTATTACAAACTTATCATGGATGCCCTGTTCATTTCTGAACGCATCCCGTTCAAACTGTTGCAATAGTTCATCAGATAAAGAGAAGTCTGCCGCATTGGGGATAAAAATGATCTTTTCGGCAGGTATTTGCTTTTTATCAATCAGATTGGTCCGGAATGCCGGTGTAAGCACATTGATCCTTTTAGCCTTCTTGTAAATAAATTGTTCCAGCCTAAAGGATATCCATATGATGAATTTATTTCTCAGCACCCCTGTATCAATTGCCGATTCGGGCCAGAGGTCCCTCACTTCAAATAGATAGGGAATTCGCTTGAAACGTGAAAGTAAATAAGCTGTTATCCCAACAAACAGAGGTGGGGATGTGACCAGAATCAAGTCAAATTTTTGTCTTGTATAAAAAAGCCCAGCACATAAAGAGCTGAATACAAAAGAAAAATAGCCCCAAAGTCGTCCCAGAAAGCTGACATTATACGATTCTGATACATGGCAACGCAGCACATCAACCTGTCCATGTTTTTTGGACACCACGAATTTCCCTTTGTATTCCGGCCTTTTATGTTGCCCTGAATAATGAACCATACCACAAAGCACCGTTATTTGGTTCCCTTTCTCAGACCAGTAACGGGTCATCTCGTTGAACCTGGATCCTCCCGGGTCATCCTCTTCCAAAAAATACTGATGAATAAGCAAAATCCTCATCCCACTAAAATCTTCGTAGTAAGACTATTCCCTGATGTTTCAATATTGGCCTGATAGGCAGGTATTTTAATACCGTAAACAGAACTATACCAGCCATCAGGAATCCATTGTACGGGTAATTCTTTACTAGCAATACATACTCTCAAAGGATCAAGAGTATGCCAGTGTTGAGTTAACACTTTATCCTTTGGTTTATTCCTAATAGAATCTGTAATCAGCCATACCGGTTCACCGATCTTCTTTTCGATGGACCGGATGTGACTTATACCTTTTCGCAGATAGGAAAACGCCTTGATTGACCCCTTGAAAACTATTTTCGAACTCTCGAACCTAACCTCTGCAGATTCCATTTGTGTCCAGTAATACCATGTGAATCTCCCTCCCCGGAGCATTTGATCCATTCCCGATAAGGTTACCGTATTATGGCCTGTTGTACCAGAGAAGTATTTCTGATCCTCTTCTGGCCCATTATAAAGATATGAGCCCGCATCCACCAGTATGTTCTCTCCTTGGTACCAGATTTCCAGGTGCAGATTATCAGCCTGGGATGGTCTGTCCTTGTGTTTTCCGCAACGGATGAAAGTCAGGGAATCAGGTTCACGGAAAAGATAATACCCTCCAATTTCGAATTTATGGATTCCCTGAACCTGTGATAAAGTAGGGAATGTTTTGTCGTTCCGAGAATCAGATGCAATCCATTCACTTTCTTCAACCCAGGGACCGGTTGAATAAAGGGTATGGCCCGTCAGCAATACATGCAGAGTATTCATCTGGGGTCGGAAATCCCGGTACTGGCATGAAGACAATGGAAAGAAGAGAGCTCCGTCATTAGCACCGTAATTGGGGAGGTAGCCGGTAGTAAGCTCCTGACATTGCAGCAGAAAATTCAATGATTTATAAGCCCTTTCATATATGACCTCGGAAAACTTCTGATTATGGATCTGACTGAGGGAAATTGCCCAGGAAAGCAGTTGTATCACCACGCGGTGATAATTCATGCTGAACTGAAGGTAAGTTCCGTCATCATAAACCTGGTTATCGATCTCCTCTTCAAACCATTTTTTCCCTTTTTTCTGCCATACAATGCTTTCAGGGAAAAACGGGAATAGTAGTCCTGAAAAATACAATACCAGGGTTTCCGTTATAGCATGATTGTTACGTACTGCTATTCGTGAAAACCGAATGTTTTTATAGACATGATCCAATTGCCAGTAAATGGTATGAATGATTCTTTGAAAGACTTCTGCTGTAAGGAATTCACTGTGTTTATAGAAATAAAGTGCGAATGTCCAGTTCAAAATACGCAATGAAATTTCCTGGCTGCAGATATAATTTGGTCCCTGGTTTATCGGATTTGCCTTTATCCATGAGATAATCTCAGAAAAAACGAATTCAGAATGGTCTGTCCCTAGTTGCTGATCAGTGCGAATGATGGAATAGAGGAAAGTGAACCTGGATTTTTCCCATACGTATTTTATATCTCCTTTTTCTTTTGAAAATTCTTCAATGGACGACCAATGGGACGTTACAGAGTATTTATATCCTGTCAGCGGGTTGGTTACCCAATCAAAATCTATACCAAGGTTTAGCCATTCGGAAGAGAAAAAAGGAAACTCTCCTTGTTTCATTCGTTCGTAGTCACCGGTATCAACCGGATATGTTGATGAAGCTACATTAACATCCTTTCTTTGGTCAAAAAAAAATCCAGGGGCATTTTCTCTCCAGTTTTGCAAGGAAACAAATGAATTAATTGAAGGATTCGATTGAAATTTATTTTTGAAAAAACCTCCTTTTTTTTTGATTTCATACCACGTGCGAAATGCCAGGTATTTCATACCCATCAGGCGCCATGAATGATAAATCAGTTTAAGATCAATTTTCACCGTAAATTTCAAGCAAGTGTTGAACAATCCGTTCTGCAGTGTGACCGTCCCATAATTGAGGGATTGTCCCCTTTTTCCAGTTTCCGAAGAATAGCTTTTCGAAAGCCGGTTTAATGTTCTCCAGGTTCGTGCCAATTAGTTCATTGGTCCCAATTTCTATTGTCTCCGGTCTTTCCGTATTATCCCGCAAGGTTATGCAGGGAATTCCCATCACGGTTGTCTCTTCGGTGATCCCTCCTGAGTCGGTGATGACGGCCATAGCGTTCTCAACCAAGTAATTGAATTCGAGATAGCCGAGGGGAGGGCAGATGTGAAGAGTTGTGGAGTTGAGGGGTTGAGGGGTTGAAAGGTTGAATGGTTGAGGAGTTGAGGGATTGAGGGAGAGGGATCGTATGATTTTGTCGGTTCGGGGGTGGACGGGAAATATAATCGGGACTTTGTTAGCTGACCTGATGATCTCTTCCAGAAGTGCTTTTAATTTCCCTTGTTCATCAACGTTAGCCGGACGATGTAGTGTCATGACGATATATTTCCTTTTTATTAATTCCATTTGATCCCATAAAGCGGGTTGCTGAAATCGTGACCTGTTTTTCAGCAGGGTATCAATCATGGTATTCCCGACGAAATAAATGCGTTCATCTGGTATGCCATTATTTCTGAGATTTTTGTTTGCTGTTTCAGATGTTGTAAAGAAATAATCGGTAATGCTATCTGTCACTATTCGATTGATTTCTTCGGGCATCGTGAGATCTCCTGATCGTATTCCTCCTTCAATATGCGCTACTTTGATATGTTGTTTTTTTGCAACGATAGAGCAGGCCAGTGTAGATGTGACATCCCCAACTACCATGCAGAGATCAGGGACTTGTGTGGTAAGCAGCTGTTCATAATTGACCATGATCTTCGCGGTTTGTTCTGCCTGTGTCCCACCACCTGCTTCAAGGTTCACATCCGGTAAAGGAATCCCTAGCTGCTCAAAAAAACTACCGCTCATGTTGTTGTCATAATGCTGGCCAGTATGAACAAGCCTGTAGTGAATGCTTCTGCTCTTCTTTTGTTCCTCGATAATCGCATCGATGATAGGAGCGATTTTAATGAAATTGGGTCGAGCACCAGCTATTAGGTCAATAGTCATAGAAGAGGGTTAGGAAGTTGAATGCTTTAAATGAACTAATGTTTATGGATTGATGGAATTGGGATCGCATTTACGATGTGACTGAACATTTTACAATATTTAACTCACCTCTACCCATCTCCTCTCTCTCAAACTTTGAATAGCCGCAAACGAGGCCCTGGTCACGTTGATGAGTTCATTAAATGGGATCAATGGTTCACCACCGGACTGGATTCGCTCAACAAATGTATTGAACTGATTTTTATGGCCTTTGTCGATCTTAGTTTTCAAGTTCTTGAAACCTTTTGCTCCAAAACCCTTTGTAGTTCTGAAATTATCTGTAACGAATACCCTTTCACGGGAAAACACCTCAACCCGCTCCTTGCTGTAAGACTTTGTACCGTTAGAAAAATAATTAATTACCGCATTGCTTCCGTTTTTAAATCGTACCAGAATGCTGGCATTGTCTGTATTTTCCTGTGGGTTTTCATTTAAAGCATTCATGCAGACTGAATGGATCTCCGATCCGGTAAGATGAACACAAAGGTCAAGGTAATGACAGGCCTCTCCTATGATGCGTCCACCTCCAACACGGAGATCATGTACCCAAACTTCCGGTGGTATATAACCTGCGTTCATTGTTGCGTTGATGTTCATGATGCCAGGATTTCTACCGAGGGCTTTTTTAATAGCCTGGATGTGGGGTGAGAAGCGGCGGTTGAAACCAACTGTTAAAGTTGGCATTTGGCAGTTGGCAGTTGGCAGATGCAGAGTATTGTATGTCTCAATTATTTTATCTAGTTGTTCGCTGTTTAAGGCCAGGGGTTTTTCAACAAAAGTGTGTTTTCCGGCTTTGAGGGATTCGATGACAAGTTTTGAATGATTATCGTGGCGGGTTGTGATGATGACGGTATCTACTTCCGGGTCAGTCAGGATAACCTGATAATCTGTTGTACTGATAGCAAAGCCATATTTTTTTGCAAGGGTGGTACTTTCCACTCCTTCTAAAGAACTAATATACTTATAGTTGGCTTTTGAGTCTTTCAGCGCAGGAAGCATGGTCATTTTGGTGAAATTTCCAGCTCCAATAACTCCTAGAACAGCCTTTGTTCCTTTGAAAGATTGCTTTGATAATTCAAAAATGCGGCTTCCGTGAAGCTTTCTGTCAGAAGCTAAGTCTTCTGAAGGATATTTCAATAAGGAGGCAATTGCCTTTGAATTACCAATGTTACCATAAATTTTCTGATAATCATGCAAATCAACTACTTCGGTGATCAATTCCTTGACTTTTAGACTACCGTTTCTGATTGATTCAAGAACTGCTTCGAAGTTGCGTTTTTCGGTCCATCGGACAAAAGGAAGAGGATAATCGATTCCCTTTTGCTCATAGTTTTCGTCATACCGTCCCGGACCGTATGAACAGGAAACCTGGAAAGTAAGCTCCTTTTGAAAAAAGTCGGCCCGGGAAATATCCAGACCTATTACTCCAACTAAGATAATCCGGCCTCTTTTCCGGCTCATTTTTGCAGCCTGGGAGATGATCTCATTGGTTGATGCTGATGCCGTTATAATGACCCCATCGGCACCTATATTACTCGTCTGTTCCAATACGGCTTTCACCGGATCTGTTCCTCCGGCAGGATTAACCGTGTAGACCCCCCATTTTTGTGCAATTGCACATTTATCCTGATCTATATCAATACCAATCACTTTACATCCATTGGCCTGTAGCATCTGGGCAATAAGCAGGCCAATCAGCCCAAGTCCGGTTACAACAATCGTTTCGCCAAAAGTAGGGTTACAAAGTCGTATCCCTTGCAAGCCAATTGATCCTATAATTGTGAACGCCGCTTCTTCATCGGTTACACTGTCCGGAATTTTTACAACGAGGTTTTTGGGAACATTTACATATTCGGCATGCTGTCCATTGGAAGCTACCCGGTCGCCAAGTGCAAATTCTGTTACTTCGTCACCAATTGCCACTATACGACCAACATTGCAATATCCCAGTGGTATTGGCTGTTCAAGCTTACTGAACACAGCTTCAAGGGTGGGTAATAACCCCTCTGATTTGATTTTATCCAGTACCTGCTTTACCTTATCGGGCTGTTGACGAGCTTTGGAGATCAGGTTGGATTTACCAAATTCAACCAGCATCCTCTCGGTTCCTAACGATACAAGACTATGGGATGTCTGAATTAATACTAAGCCGTGTCCTACCACCGGAACAGGAACTTCTTCCAGAATTGTTTCACCGGTTTTAAAGGATTGAAGGATTTGTTTCATCTTCGATATCTTATTAGTTTGGCAGGATTACCTCCATAAATTGCCCTTTCAGGCACATCTTTTACAACAACGGAACCCGCAGCAATAACAGCCCCACGACAAATGGTAATACCATGCATTAATATGGCCCCCTGGCCAATCCAGACATCATTACCAATGGAAATAGTTTTTAAAACATCACGTCCTGCCTGATTCATGGGTATGTCTATTCCATCAATTTTATGATCGCCGCCAACACAGCTTACGAATGAGGCAAACATCACATCATCGCCAATCACAAGGTTGGCAGCTAAATGACAATAATGGCCCATGAAAAAGTTATTTCCAATGATAATTCTGTTTTTTCTAGAAATTGTGCAATTCTTTCCACATTTGAATCCTTTTCCAATTTTTACCTTTGGATTAAATGCTATCAATTTCAACAATCTGTACGTATGCAAAATATTTGCTATAAAAACTCTAACTCTCAATTGCATGGGTTATTTGATCTAAATAATTTCTTACATTAAGGCCCGAGTCAATTATTTTTTTTGATTCCTCCCCAAATAATTTTGTCTTAGAAGGAGAATAGTAAAATTCCAAAATGTATTCAGCCAGTTTATATTCATTCAGATTCTTATCAACTACACCATTATATTCTGTCACCAAATCTGTTTCGCTTCCATCTCCTATCGAAGCAATAATAGGCAATCCATAGCACATAGCTTCAGAGATAGCGAGTCCTCCCAATCCTGGTAAAACAAATAAATCCCCCGCTGCGAAATACTTATAATTGTCATCTACTCGGGCCCCTACAAAATAAACATTTTGTATTCCTATCTCCCTTGAAAACTCGTTTAATTCATTTGAAGATTCGCCATCTCCAACCATAATAAGGCAAACTTTATTTGTTACTTTTTCAATGATATGTTGCGCTTTTAACAACATATCGACTTTTTTTTCTTTGATTAATGCTCCTACAAATAAAACAACAAATTCAAACTGTTTGTGAAAGTGGCTCCTTAGTTCATAAATATCAGGAGAACGAATTATCGTTTTACAAACATTATCAGTATCCACAACATTCACCGCTACAAATATTTTTTTACTATTTATACCCAAACTAGCGAAATATTCATATCCTCTTGTGCTATATGTGATTATTGCGTCAGAGGTTCGTTCAATGTACTGAATTATTCTATCTACCGCAGTCCGTTTAAAATCATATGTCCGATTCAACAATTTTCCCAAACTCCACCAAATAAATTTTTTCCCAAATAACTTAGAATAAATAAAAGCCTGAAAAGAATTTGCAATATTTGATGCACCTTCACATATAATTATATCAGGTTTGTGAAATATTAATGAAAATAAAAGAAAAGGACTAAATGGCATTAAGATTTTCCCATTGGTTGAATTTAGCTTTAGCTTAACAGAAACTAATTTTTTGCGTTTAAAATTCATTAGCTTTTTCGACGAAACCACTTTTGATCCGATAAAATCCGGTCCATGCCATACTTCAAGTTCAATGTTTGGGGTTTCGTTTAACTTTTCAAAGATTGGGGCTCGCCACTCTTGTATTACCCTGTACAAAACAACCACTTTCTTTTTCCTCATTGTCTCCCTTTATTGTATTTTCCCAGTATAATGATAGTTATGGTTTTCTATATTTTTCAATTTACTTTTCGTTCTGAGTTATCAATAAAATGCCTGAACCACAATTCAACGGATAACAAACGGAATAACATGGTTGAATTATTTTTTTCCTTGTGGATATGTTCTTTCATCATTTTCTGTAATCCTTCTTTATTATATATGCCCCTATTTAAACATCTTTCTGATAGAAGTATCCTGTTTGCTTCAGTGTCTATTGACTCGAAATGCTGAGAAAGCGGTGTATTGAATCCAAATTTCAATAAATTTCCCAGGATAAATTGCGGAACAATACTATTCATTGCAACTCTATGAATATATTTGCCAAAGCCATTCATCATTTTAAAATTAAAGGGCAATTGAAATGTAAACTCTACCAGATTATAATCCATAAAAGGCAACCTGCTTTCAATGGACCTAGACAATGAAATTGCATCACCGTAATGAAGTAGGTTAACTAACCCACCTGTATGAGATTTGAAAAGTACTTCATTAAAATGTTCGTCAAATCCATCTGGTTTAAACGGATAATCTTTAATTCTGTTATACTTTTTCAGTTCAGGGCCAAATACATCATTTATTCCGTTCTTCCATTGGTACAATCGTTCTAAATTATCATAATTCAATAAACGAAGAAATTGCTTCATGGAATAAGCCAATGAATATGTCTTCTTAAATTCTAAATATTCTTTTGTAAATTGAGTGATGTTTCCTCTTCTTAAGTGTTCCCATAAAAGAGATGGAAAAGTATTTATAATATATCCTGAAAGAAGTTCATCAGCGCCCTGGCCCTCCATAACAACGGTAACATATTCTTTAGCATATGTCATAATTTTGCTGAGTGGAATAATGGCTGAAGAAGAGTGTCCAGATTCAAGATAATATATTACATCCGAAAGATCCTTACAAAAATCACTTTTCGATATATCTATCAGATGAGATTTCAGGTTTAACTCTTTTGTAAGATGTCTAACTAAAGATCCTTCGTCAATAACAATTTCCTTTGAAAAGGTGCTTTTTTCGAGTTGACTATATTCATTACTTTGATATACCGCAGTGAATGTATTATGTTCTTCATTATAAAACTTTCTTAAAACTGATACAATCGACCCTGAATCGATACCTGATGATAAAGTAGTACCAACAGGTACATCACTGCGCATTCTTAATTTAACGGAGTTAATGAACAACTCCCTATATACTTCTGTTGCATCTTCAAACTTGAGAGTTTTATTAGTTGTATTAGGGTAATTCCAATACCGTTCTATTTCAATTTTTCCATCTTTAATAACTAAATTATGAGCAGGCATAAGCCTAAAGATATTGTCAAACCAAGTTTCACTTATTTGCGCACCTAAACTATTGCGACAATAATTTGCTATTACATTGTAGTTAGGAATTCTTAGCTGAGGGAAATAATGCAAAATCGATTTGATCTCAGAAGAAAAAATAAAGGTGTTTTTTACTAAAGAATAATTAAATGGTTTAACTCCGAATCTGTCTCTGGAACAGAAAAGCAGATTTTCTTTTACACTATAAATAGCGAAAGCCCAATCACCATTAAACTTATTAACACACTGATATCCCCATTCAATATATGAATTTAATAAAACCTCTGTATCACTCGAAGTTCTAAAAGCATATCCAATAGACGAAAGTTTACGTCTTATTTCAATATAATTAAATATTTCCCCATTAAATACAATAATATAATTACCACAGTTTGAAATAAAAGGCTGATTACTTTCCGGTTTAAGATCAATAATAGATAATCGTAAATGAGCCAGCTCTATTTTATTTTCAATTCCCCATTGTCCATATGCATCTGGCCCCCTATGGCGCATTAGCATAGCTGAGCTTCGAACCCTATTTGGATCAATTTTAAAAACGTCGTTTGTTGTTAAAATACCAAATATACCACACATTATAAGTAGAATATTTTATGTTTAAAAAAGCTCATTATATAGATCAATATAACTATTTATCATATTATTATTATCAAAATGATCATAAATGTGCTTCTTTGCATTATTCATAATAGTACCATATTTCTGCTCTATATAATTTCTATCTTTTGTTTGAAACTTTTTCAATAAATCAAATAATTCCTTATTAGTATCAAATAATAAACCATTAATCTTATCAAAGATCAACTCTGACATTCCGCCAACATTTCTTGAAATTACAAGTTTTCGTGCTAACATGGCTTCCATCGCAATATTTGATATACCTTCATTGTAACTAGGTATAACAATTATGTCAGCTTCCTTTATCAATTGAAGGTTTCTTTCATGAGATACGTATCCTAAAAATAAGATGTTAAAACATTTATTTTCTTTTGCATATTTCTCTCCAATTTCAATATTTGGTCCAGTGATGATTACTTCAAATTCAGAAAATTTCGTTAAAACTTCAATCAATGATAACCCGCCTTTATAATCGTAATGTCTAATATTCTGATGTCTTATTTTATAATCAGGAAAGCCACCTCCATAATAAATTTTGATCTTATTATTTTCTATATTGTCTATTATATTTTCTTCATTATTCCTAACAGAGTTTAACTCAATCCCTCTATAGATAACCTTATACTTCGTTCGTTGCAAAAGAAATGATTTAGCTATCTCTTTTGAATTCGAAGTAAAAAAAACATTTTCATCTTTTGATATTCTCTTTTTTATCCCTTTAGTACTCATCAAGGTCAAATTATCTGTTCCAATAATTTGCATGATACATTTAGTTCCTAAATATTTTGCAAAATAATAACCGATTGGATGGAAAAATCCAACCTGATGTACTCCTTTAATCGGAGTATTACCAATTCTTTTTTGTATGAAGAAATATGCAATATGTGAAATAAAATAGTTTGTTAATGTTAAAATGCTATTATTCATATTTTGAGGAAGAAAGAAACAAGATAACTCTATACTGATAAATAAATTATTTTTTTCAAAAAATAATAAAGGACGCTTAATTGATATATTTCTAATAGAAATTACCACAATATTCCGCTTTGCTGCAATTTTTTCGACAAAACTATCGTAGAACCAAGTAACATGCTTGTGATTTTGTGTAGTGTGATTAGAGAATATAATTAACATCAGTTGCCACTTATGGATTTGCTTATCCCAACATGCCATTTGTAAGATAAAAGTCTTATCATTACAAAGAAAACGATAAGCGGAAATATACTGCTTCTCATAAAATTCCTGAAATCTCCATTTGTAAAATAAGATATTAAGTGAAAAAGAACAATTGAATAAATAATATACGATAATTCAGTTTTATCACGATAACTTCTCATAATCTTTTCCAGTTTGCCTAAAAAATATCCAAACACTATGCTAAAAAGAATTAATCCTACAAATCCATATGAATTATATGCGAAACCAACAAACCCAGGAGGATAACTCGCAGCTGAAAGAAATGGCCAAAATCTACGTGTATTAATTGTACTAATTGAATCATTTAAATTCATATTTAATCCCACAAGTTTTTCCGGAATCAAATCTAATATAGAATCTGAGATATCTCTAAAGTAAAGGAAGTCAAAAGAGTGATTTAATAAATAATTAAGAGTAGTATAGGAATGACCCATTTCTTTATAAAGTAGGTACGTTAAATTAGTCGTCTGAGTAATTTTCTGTGAGTCGTATTCATTAAATAAATATATAAAATTCACGTAATTCATATCTATTAAGCTTCGAAAAGCATAAATAACGTTTTTCCCATAAGCAATAAATAAATAAACAGTAAAAAATAAAATAATAGACCCGAAAAAGTATTTAAAATTAACAATCTTTCGCTTTCTAATAATATATGCAATAACAACAATTATTAAAGGAGATATCATTGCTCCCCTGCCAGCTAATGAAATTGTCCATAGAATAAAAACAGTTGTCATCAAAATAAAAGGAACAATTAATTTTCTTTTTACGACGAAAAAATCATATAATAAACATGTATATATAATAGAAAATACAGGTTCAAATCTCATAAATAAACCAGCTGTCCCCAAATCCACTTCTCCAGTCCGTATTCTGAAACCAGACGAAATTGCTGTTACAAATCCAATTTTTTGTGTAAATAAAAGGAATAAACAAAGTCCGATAATAAATGTCCATAAGTAAACAAACCTTGAAAGATAAATTGAATCTGAAGAAGTATTTTTTATTAAAACATTTCCTTTTTTAAAAATAAAATATGAGAGAACAACAAAAATGTAACATGTCAACACTAAAATAAAATATCTATAATCATTCGGATATATAGCGTAATTACTATACAGAGCATCAATCCTTCTAACATCTGAATAAATAAATATCGGAACTAATAAATATATTAAAATAAATGCAAAATTAAAAAACGATAAAGAATCCAGAATTTTAAATTCTTTTTTGCGAAATATTTCAAATGAAAAAATGTAAATAACTATCAGGATTGTTATCATCTGTTATACGCTTCTCCTATACCACTTTTGAAACATGTAAAAAGACCAGATAAAATAATCAATAGTTGAATTTTTCTCATTAAAGTATTTTTTACATAATTGTTCAATATAATGAACATTAAATATACCCTGATTTTCTAAATATGTCAGATTAGTCATTTCATGAATTATGTCATCTTTCAGGTACTTTTTCAGGTAAAATGATAAAGGAATTGCAAATCCCATTTTGGGCCTATTAAATAATCTTTGAGGTAAATATTTATTTAGTTGTTCCTTAAGAATAGATTTATTTTTCAAGAAATGAATATTTCTCGGATTTGTAGTTTCATCAATATAATCAAAAAGGGTTCTATTTAAAAATGGCGTTCGTAACTCAAGGCCAAAATACATTGAGGCCCGGTCTGTTTTCACTAACAATTCCTCTGGTAAATAACTGTTTAAATCAATTGCACGCGCCAGAATAAAACCTGAAGATGTATTAAAATTCTTTTTTCGATCCATTAACAACGATCTTTTTACATTCTTCTGAAAATCATCATTAAATAGTTTTGATAAATTCCTAAAACGCGACACCATATAATCATACAGAAATATGTTATCCCCTGTAGTCGACCATATCAAACTTGTTAAGAACTTACCTGGCTGAAGATTCTTACTAAACCTACCAACCTCATTATTAAGCTTCAAAAAAGAATTCCGCTTCATTAATCTATCGAGTCTTTGATATCTGGGATAGCCAAAAACTAATTCATCGCCCCCGTCTCCTGTTAATGCGACTTTTACACTCCTTGAGACTTTCTCGCTCAGAAATACCGTTGGTACTTGAGATGAATCACAAAAGGGTTCATCATAAATTTCAGGTAAAATATTTATTACATTAATAATATCAGACTCACTCATACTATATGAATAATTCCTGATTTTTAATTCTGCCGCAATATTTTCTGCAAAACTGGATTCATCAAAATGAGGATCTTCGAATTTAATCGTAAAAGTATCTAGATTCTTACCTAACTCTTTAGTTGCAATTGCCGCTACAAGACTGGAATCTATTCCTCCAGAAAGAAAAGCACCGACCGGAACATCTGATATGAATCGGCTCTCCACACTACTTATAAGAATGTTATTAAACTTTTGAATTGAAAATTCCTTTTTCCCGAAATCCATGTCATTGGCCCTAACAGATCTCCTAGCAACTTGTTCCATCGGCAAAAATTCGTTATCACCAATAATAAATTTACAACATTCTCCATTTTGCAACTTGTTAACTTTCAAATAAATTGTATCCGGAGCAGGGATATAACTATATTTGAAATAATTAAAAACAGACTGACTATTCAACTCCAAATCGGGAAATACAGCTAATATTGCTTTTACTTGAGAAGCAAAGAAAAGTTGATTCTTTTCATATAAGTAATAGAGTGGTTTTTCCCCGAAATTATCTCTGGCAATAGAAACTGATTTATTCATACGATTAAGAAAGACAAAAGCATACATTCCATCAAGTTTATTTAACGTTTCTGTTACTCCCCAATATATCAATCCATTAAGCAGTACTTCGGTATCGGAATCTGTTCTAAATTTAATTCCCTTTAATTTAAGTTCAGACCTAAGACTCAGATAATTATAAATTTCTCCATTCAATAATAATACGCTGTTGCCATCTTCTGAAATCATTGGCTGGTTTGATCTTTCATGTAAATCAATGATTGACAAACGGGCATGATACAAAGCTGCACTGATTCCATCTGAGTCAACAATAATCCCATTAGTTGTATCAGGTCCACGATGCTCAATTTTTGAGATCATTTCCCTGCCAATACTATGCAATTTATCTTTTTCAATATATTTATCAACAAAAATACAACCAGCAATTCCGCACATAGAAGTCCTTATTTTATTTGTAGCGTTTTATTATCGCTATCGGTTCTTCAACTAGGTATTTCCTGAACCACTCGAATGAACTATTCCCGATCTCCACAGCTAGTTCAGGCCTGGTGTAAACCAAGTTGATAGCCTCTTTCAATGAATCAATGGAATTGGCGTATATCATGGGATATAAAGTTGAATAAAATCTACTGTATATATCATTCTCCCTACTGTGAATTATGACTTTTTTTAATGCCATCGATTCATAAACTACACCATAAGTAAAGTAGCTATAAGATAATTCACCAACAACAGCGTCACAATAACTCATGGCTACCATAATATCCTTTCTGGCAGATAAAGGAAACCATGTCACATAATCTTCAATCTTAAGGTCTCTGATTAATAATTTTGATGCTGAAACGTCTGGTCCATATTCAAAAGTTACTATCCTGATTTTTGCATCCGGGTTTTCTTTTATAAAAGCCGCTAAAGCTTCAAACAAATAATTATTTGCTTTTTGGCTAAACCGATCAGGGAGATTCTTCCAAGAATGTCTTGAATTATGCAGAAAGATTACTTCGCCAGCATTTTTAAATTGCTGTATTTTCAGTCCCAATTCTAAGTTTGATGCATAATTAAAGAATACAGCAGAACTGTACTGCGGGTAATAAACCATCGGGACACCGCAATACTCAACCTTACCTCTGTACCTGATTTTTTGAAATATGTCTTCGAGCCAACTAACAGGAGGCGCCATCATTATAATAGAGGATTTCAATATGCCTTTTTTTTGATTCGTTGACATCAAATACATTTTGAGCAGGTTCCTCGGCCTAACCAGATTAAAAAATGGCAGCTGGTAAAGGTCTGCGCCATAAGGTATAAATATGTTCAATTTAAGGTTAGCTTTATTAAAAAAAGCCGGAACGTAACCACACCCTATGCAAAGATCAAATTCCTTAAATGTATTATTAATATCGTGGAATGTACGCTTATTAAAACTTTTATGACTGCCCCATGATAACTGGTGTGTATATTCAATCCAATCAATGGAGTAATTATCAGCCTCAGGTAAAAAATGCAGTTGCTCATTATCAAGGAGAAACAATTGTGCATCAAAACCGCTATCCCTTAAATAGCGACAGAACGCACTGAAATTGTTATTCATATTACCTATTAAAGCGATTTTCATTTTGCAATCTTCCTTAATAAAAGCAATACGTTCTTCCTCTTAAGAGGTATCATCCATATTATAAACAGAAACAAAATGACAAATGCTATACCCAGTATGCTTTGGTAAACTAAACTTTCGAAATGAATAAAAATCGAAACGACTCCGAAAACTGTGACTGAGGTTAGAATAATTGCCGGATTAACAAGATCGAAGCGAAAATGATATGCACGATATGCCATGTATGTTTCAATAATTACATAGGTCAAATAACCAAGTACAAAGCCAATACTTACCCCCATTAATCCAAAAGGTTTGATCAGAACAAAAATTGAAATACCGGAAACAACAAGCTGAACACCAGTACTCACTATCTTTAAGTAACTTTTCTTAGACAGATCAATGCCAATCCCTAAAACCCATCCCATGCTCATTACAATAAGTCCGATTATCAATGGAAATACAAGATGAAATGCAGTGCAATATTTATCACCGGTTAAAAGAAGAATTAATGGCTTAGCAAATAAAATTATGCACAGACCCATTGTAGAAGCAATAATTGAATAGAGCAGGAAGACTGCATTAAATGTTTTTTCTGCATCGTTTTTTTTAAAGATTGAAAGATAAAACGGACCCCATGCAGTTTGAAAAGCATTTATTGGCAATTGAATCAGAAATGCGATTTTGTATGCTACAGCATACAAACCTAATTCATACAAAGAAAGGTACCTGTTGATGAAGAATCTATCCATTGCAGGTAGAAATGCCCCAATTACACAGATAATACCATAAGGTGTTCCGTATTTAATCAAATCACTAAAGTGATTTGATCCTAACCTTGGGGTTATCCAATCAAAGATGAAGACAAGCCCAACAACTCCAAAAATTATTCTACTCAGTAAAAAAAGTTGAAATACTTCTTTTACACCAATGTTGAAAAATAAAATTGCAATGATTACACTTATAACATAAAAAAAAACTGACCCCAATTGCAGGAAAAGAAACTTAAACCGTTTAAAATTCCATTTGAGGATGTTGCCAGAAAAATTAATAAATAACCCGAATGGAATCTGTAATATAACGAGGTCAGTCAGATTTTGCAGGTCCTTTTGATTGGTATAGTACTTTGAAATAGGTTCAGCAAAATACCAAAGAACAGGTATACTGATAAAAATGACTAGAATTTGTATAGACAGTGATTGAGAAATAACTTTTTTCCGTTCCCAGGTTTCTTCATACTCATAGAAATATCTTGCTACCGCACTATCCTGACCAAAAACTAAAATTGTAACTAACAATGAACTTAAAACACTGAATGCGTCAATTATCCCATAATCTTCAACCGAGAAATACCGTGCCATTATCGGGAAAGTAAAAAGTGCAAATAATTTGCTAACAGCACCAGCTCCCCCATAAATAGCCGAATCCCGCAATAAAAACTTCAGATGCCCTTTCAGTGTTAGAGATTTTGGATCAATGTTCATTAAAGGTACTTCTAAAAACCAATTTTTGAAAAATAAATTCAAACGAAATATTTTCTTTCATTAACCAATAAATCGATACTCAGGATATAATCGAAGGTTTATTTCTATTCAAGTTTTTCAAGTTTCCAAACATCGCTTTCCATATTATTTCCAGCAACAACAAATAAACAATTATTATGGACAAAAAGACTTGATGCATGGCGTGGCTTCCATGGTGTATTTGGTAATTCAGTCCATTTATCACCTTTTTCAGAAAACCAAACATCATTTCTGTTCCAAATTTCTCTTATTTGTCCACAAGAACTTCCTTCAAGAATCCACAGTTTATTATCCCAAACTGCGACATCATGATATTCTCTCGCATCCCAATTTGCAAAAGGTGTATGACATTTCCAATTACTTCCGTCTTTTGAACTCCAGACATCATTATAGAGAATTCTATCAGATTTATTAGGTGTATTATACGTTCCTCCTCCAAGTATCCAAATTCTATCTTTAAAAACAGCACTTCCCCCTATCATACCTCGTGGAAGCCATTTATTTTTGCTCGCTTCTACTTTTTTCCAATTAATTCCATCTTTAGTATTCCATACATCTGAATAAAACTTTTCTTCTGCGTATGCCTTTTGTGGTAAAGTCTGGCCACCCATTACCCAAATTTTGTCTCTAAAAACAACTGTGTAGTGCAATACTCGAGGTCCCCAAGGAACAGAATCTGTGATTAAATTCCATGTTCTGCCATTTTCTGAATTCCATATGTCATTTTGATAATGCCCTTGATTAGCATCTCCTCCAACTATCCACATTTTATTTTTAAAAATAACATATCCTGCTGTATGTCGACCTTCCCAGTCATTCGATAAGTTGAATGAATTATCAATAAAAGAATTTTGTTTAACCAAATTCCACTTTCTACCATCTTTACTGTTCCAAACTTCATTATTGCAAATTAAGGGAAAGAATATTTTATCAAAAGGATTCCAACCACCGATTAGCCACATAGAATCTTTATAGACTAAAGCACCCGCTCCATCTCTTGGTGTAAAATCAGCATTACAAGTGACCTTTACCCAACGATATTTAAATTTTTCATAAACAATTGTATCTAATGCGCTTAAACAATAATTACCATCAATATCACCTGTGACAGCAATAGTTCTTTGTGTTTTAGATGAAATTTTACTCGCATAATTTTCCCTTTTGGTAATAATCAATATGATTATTACAAGAAAAATGCTTATTATTATAAGTAATCTTTTTTTCATAGTCATTCTTAATGTGTGCGACAATTATGGACACCCCTAAAAATTTAAATTGCTAATAAGCCATTAGTTATCAGTATATTATCTCTAACCCGGAATAAAATTACGTATTATGTCAATTGATTGAAAGGCCAAGTCTTTCAATCATTTTCTGAGTTTGCCCCGTGATCTCATTGAAATACCAGGAGTCATTGATTTTTATCTTCTTTATATCCGTCAGGTTCTGAACATAGTCGTTGACGGAGTATCGTTTTAGCATAT
>Ga0172371_10000355_pt1 | contig 70265 bp, 72 predicted proteins | sample Lak12m_FD_114543 | JGI IMG/M metagenome (GOLD analysis project Ga0172371, IMG submission 114543) | Freshwater microbial communities from Kabuno Bay, South-Kivu, Congo - kab_022012_12m | ecosystem: Environmental > Aquatic > Freshwater > Lake | place: Democratic Republic of the Congo: South-Kivu... | reverse complement strand
TCTTCTCCGATAGAACCAGTATGGACAGAATCCTCTATGCCATCTTCGCCCATGAAAACTTCAAAAACAAAGCAGGAGGCCCCTTCCTCTTATCTCTGACACAAAACTCTTGACGTTACCTCTGACAGCTCCGATCCGAACTTCGCCATCCAGTCAACACGCTGATCGCTTCAGTAACCGCCGTCTGTGATGCGGTCGTATCGACGGCGGATTTCCGCGACGCAGATTACGGCAGCTCCCCGGCAGAACCTTTTCACTTCCCTCCTCAAGTATTCCCTTGCGACAGCCGATAACAGAAAAACAGAGTTTTGATTCCGAAAAGCACAAAAAGGAGGGCTGGAGAATGAAGAAGACACTTATCGGTTTCTGTTGTATTTTCTTGTTGAGTGAGGGGTTTGCGGCTGCTGCAGAGCAGTTCCCCCTAAGGAAAGAATTCCCCAAGGTTCCGACCATCGAGCTATCCGAGCTCGAAGCAAAATACAATTCTGCTGTGATCGTCGATGTCCGTTCTAAGTTTGAATTCGATGTCGTGCATATCGACAAAGCCGTTCTCATTCCTGTCAGCAGAATGGGGTTTGCAGAGGAATTGCTCAAAGTCAGATCGAAGGACGGAACAAATCCACTTGTGCTGTATTGCAACGGAATCCGATGCAGAAAGAGTTATGAAGGGGTCGAACAGGCCGTTGCCTTGGGCTTTAAGAACGTATTCTGCTTTGATGAGGGGATATTTCCCTGGGTGAAGAAAAACCCTGGAAAATCCTTCTTAATGGGGAAGATCCCCGCGGATCCTGGTAAATTGATTGATGAGCCGCAATTTAAAGCCAAGATGGTTACGATGAAGGAATTCAAGGCTGCCGAAAACGACCCGGCGGCACTTTTTTTCGATATCCGCGATCCGTCCCAGAGGAAAAAAGTTCTCGACATCAAGAATCTGAAGGTGCTGCCACTGGACCGTATTCTGCCCATGCTCAGAGGGGGGGAGGTCAAGAACAAGAAACTGTATTTCATGGACGAGGTCGGCAAACAGGTTGAATGGCTACAATACCACCTCAATGACCTGGGATATATGAATTACTACTTCCTTAAAGGGGGAGTAGAGGCAAATTAATTTGCCTCCATGAGCGGTCACCCCTTTTCCGCATTTTGGACCGGGATTGCCGGCAAAAGGGCCTTGACAGAATCGGCCCTTTTTGTCTATCTTCCGCCTCTATTTCGAGGCGCCCGGCCGGACCGAGGCCGGCCGCCTTGCCCTGTGCGGAGGTGAGCCATTTCCATCATTTATCTGATACGCCACGGCGAGACGGACTGGAATCAGGACAGAAGGATTCAAGGCCAAAGGGATATCCCCCTGAATGCCCGGGGGAGGCGGCAGGCGGAAGCACTCGCCGAGCGTCTGGCGAAGGTTTCCCTGGGGATGATCTATACAAGCGACCTGAGCCGGGCGAGCGAAACGGCGGAAAGGATCGCGGCCCGACAGCCGGGGAAGGTTCCTGTGGTGGCAATGGCGGAGCTTCGGGAATGCGACTATGGCCTGTGGGAGGGTTTGACACGGTCGGAAGTGGCGGCCCGGTTCAAGGAGGACTGGGAGGCCTGGAACAAGGGGGGGCGGACCGGAAAACCCACGGGGGGAGAAGATTCCCTCTTTCTGGCAGGGCGCGGTGGCCGCGCCTTTGATGCAGCGGTGCGGGAAGGAAAAACGGTTCTGATCTCCACCCACCGCGTCACTCTCCGGGCGATCCTCTGTCATGCCCTGGGGCTCGATCAGGCCTTCAGGAGTCGCTTCGCAGTGAAGAACTGTTCACTTTCCGCGGTGGAGTGCCGCCCGGAGTATCCGCCTCGCCTCCTTTTTCTCAATGATACCTGTCATCTGGAAGGTGTGGAGGCCTGAGAGCCAACTCCGGTCACACCCTCCTTCCGACGTCAAGCGAATCGTCAAAGGAGGTTATGCCTCCTTGGAGGAGGTGCTTTCTTCCTTCTTCTTTTTCTTCTTGGGTTTGGCCTCGGCATCGGCAGCAGGCTCCGCTGCTTTCTTCACCTTGGCCTTCTCCGTTTTCTTCGGTGCTGGCGCCTCGTCTTTCGGCGCCGGCTCCTCTGTTTGGGGTTTTGCCGAACGCTCCGCCTTTATAGCGGCAAGCCCTGCCGTCCGCGCCTCGTTGGCGTCGATCGCCCGGAGGCGGGCCTGCGATTCCTTGATCTTTGCCTTCAGTTCCTTGACGAGCACATCCCGGCCGATCTTTTTGTCGTCAAGTCCTTTTTCTCCAAGAAACGCCAGGCGCTTCTTCAACCTTACTTCCCATTCGGCCAACTGTTTCTGTCGGGTTTCTCTGCTTTGGGATGCCATACATTTCTCCTTCCGAAGATTTCCTTATGTCAGGTCGTGTTGCCGCTTTTTCTCTCATCATCCCCAAGGATGAACGCGCCCTCTTACCAGGATTTCATCCGGAAATCCAGCAAATTTGGTCTGGCCGTCATTGGGCGGCCGCCTCTGAGGGGGCTGCCGGCGTTGCCAGGAGGGCGCGGATCTCCTCGCTGTCGAGCTTCTCCTTCTCCAATAGCATCCGGGCGCCGCGAACCAGGATCTGCTTCTTTTCCCGGAGGATCGACAGCGCCCGTTCATACTCCCGACGGATGCTCTCCCGGATCTCCTGGTCGATGATCTCGGCGGTTGCCTCGCTGTAATCTCCGGCCTCCCGGGGGCCCTGGGCCAGGAAGAGGGGCTGTTTTTGACCCGCAAGATAGACCTGTCCGAGTTTTTCGCTCATCCCGTACTCGCGGATCATGCTCCCTGTGATATCGGTGGCCCGGGCAAGGTCGTTGTGGGCGCCTGTGGAGATGTCGCCGAAGATGATCTCTTCCGCGGCCCTTCCCCCTAGGAGCGATGCGATCTTGTTTTCCAGTTCCGTCTTTCTCATCAGGAACCGGTCCTCCGTGGGGACCTGCATCGTGTACCCCAGGGCCGCAATCCCCCGGGGGATGATGGAGATCTTCTGGACCGGATCGGTCCCGGGCAGTGACAGGGCCACGAGCGCATGGCCCATCTCGTGGTAGGCGACCGTTTCCCGTTCGCTGGCATTGATCAGGCGGTTCTTTTTTTCCAGCCCCGCGACGATCCGCTCCACGGCCTCCTCGAACTCGGCCATCCCTACCTCCTGTTTGCCCCGCCGGACGGCCAGGAGGGCCGCCTCGTTGACGAGGTTGGCCAGATCCGCCCCCACCATGCCCGGTGTCATGTTGGCCAGAGTTTCCAGATTCAGATCGGAAACCGTCTTGATTTTTTTCATATGGACCCGAAGGATCTGCTCGCGCCCCACCTTGTCCGGCCTGTCGACCAGGACGTGACGGTCGAAACGGCCGGGCCGAAGCAACGCCGGATCAAGGATCTCCGGCCTGTTCGTGGCGGCCATGAGGATCACCCCTACCTTCGGGTCGAAGCCGTCCATCTCGACCAGGAGCTGATTGAGGGTTTGTTCCCGCTCGTCGTGTCCGCCCATGGCGGAAAAGCCGCGGGCCTTTCCCAGGGCGTCGAGCTCGTCGATGAAGATGATGCACGGGGCTTTTTCCTTGGCCTGGATAAAAAGGTCCCGGACGCGGGCCGCACCCAGACCCACAAACATCTCGACGAATTCCGATCCGGAGAGGCTGAAAAAAGGGACGCCGCTTTCCCCGGCGACGGCCTTGGCGAGCAGGGTCTTGCCCGACCCGGGCGGGCCCACAAGGAGGATGCCTTTGGGGATCCTCCCGCCGATCTCAGTGAACCGGCTTGGTGTTTTGAGGAATTCGATGACTTCGACCAGTTCCTGTTTCGCCTCGTCCACACCCGCCACGTCCGCAAACGTGACGTTGAGCTCGTTTTCCATGTAGATCTTCGCCTTGTTCTTGCCCAGGGTCATGAAGCCGGCCTGCTGGCCTCCCATCCGTTTCATGAGGAAATACCAGACACCGACGAACAGCAGCAGGGGAAATATCCAAGAGAACAGGTCGCGGAGAAAGGTCGATTCGATCTCCCCTTTGAAAATGACAGGATACTGCTCCAGCACCTTGGAGAGCTCCGGGTCCACGCGGATGGTTTTAAAGGGCTTAAAGTCTCCGGGGGTCCCATCCACTTTCATCTTTCCCTGGATTTGGTTGGCGGAGATGGCGATTTCCGTCACTTTTCCCGCTTTGAGAAGCGCCAGGAACTGGCTGTAAGGGATGATCTGAGCGGCGAACATGGAGGCGATATAATTCTGAACGATGAGAACCACCCAGATACCCAAGACAACATACCAAAGAGAGAACTTGTAATGTTTTTGCATAGTGTCATTCCTCTAAGTTTGTCCGCTGTACGAGGTTCGAGTTTCACTGGCTATACGGAAACCGTGGAATAAAGGTACCATAACGGGTATAACATAGGAATCTTCCATGAGATTGTCAAGGAGGGCCGCGGCATGAAAACTTTAGGGAAGGCTTCGGCCGCTTGATTTCTTGGTCAAGGATTGTTATAAATTACACAAGAAGTTTCTAATGGATGTTCTATTCTGGGCTGAGCCAATGCCCGTGCCGCACACCGGTTTTCCCAAGCTGAGATCTCGTCTAAATCACCGCTTGCCCTTGGAAAGGTGGGGAATAAAATGAAAAGGATACTTCTGTTCAGTTTGCCTATCCTGATCATCGTCTCCGTCATTTTTGCCGTCTTCGGTTTTCTCCAGGCGCGCTCCATCCAGGAAAGGCTCATCGACGAGGTCAAGAGCAAGGCAAAGGCCGTGAGCGAGAGCATGGAACTCTCCGTGGGGCAGATCCTTGCCACGCGTGACCTCCGGAAGGCCCAGCGTCTGATCGATAGGTTCGAAACGCGGGAACGGCTTCAGGGGTGCGTCCTATATGACCGAGAAGGAAAGCTCTTTGTCATCACGAAGCGGTTCTCGGAATGGAAGGATCATGAAAAATCCTATATCGAAAAGGTCCTTTCGGAGAAGAAGCCCTACGGCGAGCTGGCGAAATTCGGGGATTATTCCGTTTACAGCTATGTCCATCCTGTCCTTGACGACGACAATCAGATCCTCGGTCTGGTGGAGGTGATCTACGATACTTCCTATGTCTTTACGCGATTGATCGGGCTCTGGAAACGGATCAGCATCACCTTGATCGTCTTGGTGATCTCCATCCTGCTCATCTCGCTTCTGACGCTTCGCCAGTTTTTCGTGGTGCCTGTCCAGCGGCTGACCGAGTGGTTCACGCACTTTCAGCGGGGGAACGCCAATGTAAAGCCGCCCATCCTGGATACCGGAGAACTGGGCAAGCTCGCCGAGGAGGTGGAACAGGTGGCCCTCAGCCTGCGGGTTGCCCGCCAGTCCATGATTGAAGAGGCCCAGGGGCGAGTGGAAAAGGAGGCCTTCTGGACGGAGAAACGCCTCCGGGATCTGGTCGTGGCGAAGCTCGGCGAGAATTCGCTCTTTGTCGTATCCAATCGTGAACCCTACCTTCATATGTTCGATGCGGAACGCAACGAGACCAAGACGATGTTTCCGGCAAGCGGAGTGGTGACGGCGATCGATCCCATCATGCGGGCCTGCGGGGGGACCTGGGTGGCGCACGGCAGCGGAAACGCCGACAGGCGGTTTGTCAACTCCCGGGACAAACTCGGCGTCCCCCCCGGAGAAGACCGGTACATCCTCAAGAGGGTCTGGCTCACCAAAGAGGAAGAGGAAGGATATTATTATGGGTTTGCCAACGAGGGTTTGTGGCCGCTGTGTCACGTCACCCATACGAGGCCGATCTTTCGTGAGACCGACTGGCAGATGTACCGGAAGGTGAATGAAAAATTTGCCGAAAGTCTTTTCGAAGAGCTGCCGGCGGGCAATCCTTTCATATTCATCCAAGATTATCACTTCACCCTATTGCCGCAAATGATCAAGCAAAGGCGACCGGATGCGACGATCGCTCTTTTCTGGCACATCCCCTGGCCCAATCCGGAGGTGTTTTCTATCTGCCCCTATCAGGAAGAGATCCTGGAGGGGATGCTTGGGTGCGACTTGATCGGTTTCCATGTCCAGAACCACTGCAACAACTTTCTGGACACGGCCAACCGTTTGATGGAATCCCGGGTGGATATCGAAAAATTCAGCATTGTCAGGAGCGGTCGCGAAACCCTTGTCCGCGCGTATCCCATCAGTGTCGATGGAGGTGTTTTCGGGACGCAGACGGAAAACCTCACGATCCAGACAAAAAAGATCCGCGAAGAGTTGAAGCTGGACGGCAAGATCGTGGCCGTCAGCGTGGAGAGGATCGACTATACCAAAGGGATTGTCGAAAGGATCCATGCCATCGACAGGTTTTTAGAGAAGTATCCGGAGTTTAAAAAGCGGTTTGTCTTCATCCAGATCGCCGCACCCAGCCGTTCCCACATCAAACGCTATCACGATCTCATCGCGGAGATCGATGAGTTGATCGAGCGGAAGAACTGGAAATACTCCGAAGGGGATTGGAACCCCATCATCTATTTCAAGAGACAGTTCACCCATGAAGAGATTAACCCTTACTACCAACTCGCCGATCTTTGCATCGTCAGCTCGCTCCATGACGGGATGAACCTGGTGGCCAAGGAATTCATCGCCGCCAAGCACGACCTATCCGGGGTCCTGCTGCTGAGCCGCTTTACAGGAGCGGCCCGGGAATTGACCGATGCGGTTGCGGTCAATCCCTATGCGATCGAAGAGTTTGCCGACAGTATCAAAGAGGCGATCGAAATACCGGCAGAGGAAAAAAGGCTCCGGATGGCACGGATGCGGGAGACCGTCTCTAAGAACAATGTCTTTCTTTGGGCAGGAAACATCATCACCGATCTCACGGAGCTTAAAAACACACAGTCCCTTCGAAAGGAGCAAGGATGACCGCATGAATACCCTCCTACTCGAAACCGTTCAGAAACCCATGGAGGTACTTCTTCCCCTCGGGATATTCGGTATCATCCTGTCGGCGGGATACGGCCTGAGGAGATACCTCCTTGTCCGGCTTTCCCGATGGTCGCAAAAAACCGATTCCCGCGCGGGGGAGGTGATCCTTTCTGCGGTCAGCACCCCATTTCTTGTGCTGTGCATCATGCTGGGGATTTACGTCGCCCTTGAATTTTCCAAAATTCCCCAGACCTATGTCGATAAGGCGGACACGGGATTGTCGATCCTGGCCGTCTTTGCCGTGGCAAGCGTCATGGCAAACGTGCTGGCCGGATTCGCAAGGATGCGAGCGGAACAGATCGAATCGGTCCTCCCGGTAACGAGCCTTACGGAGAACATCATCCGGATCGTCGTCTACGGAGTGGGAGCTTTGATTGTCCTCCACAAACTCGGGATCTCCATCGTACCGATCCTGGCAACCCTGGGGGTGGGAGGTTTGGCCGTCGCCCTTGCGCTGAAGGACACCCTTTCGAACTTCTTTGCCGGCTTCCATATCGTGGCGACACGGCAGATCCGGGTGGGGGATTATCTGAAGCTTTCTTCTGAAGAGGAGGGGTACGTGATCGACATCAATTGGCGGACGACCAAGATCCGAACGCTGTCCGGAAATCTCGTCTTGGTCCCCAATGCAAAGTTGACCGAACTGATCGTGACGAATTTTACCCTACCGGAGAAGGACATGGCGGTTCTGGTGTCTCTTGGGGTCCATTACGGCAGCGATCTGACCAAGGTCGAGCAGGTGACCTGCGAGGTGGCGGCAGATGTCATGAAGGAGGTCCCGGGAGGTATCCCGGATTTCGCTCCTTTCATCCGCTACCATAGCTTCGGGGCCTCCAGCATCGACTTTTCGGTGATCCTGAGAGGGAAGGAGTTTGTGGATCAGTATATGATCAAGCATGAGTTCATCAAACGGATCCATGAACGCTTTGCCAAAGAGGGGATCGTCATCCCCTATCCGATCAGGGCCCTCAACTACGAACAGGAAAAGAGGGGATAAATGAAAGTGCGCCATCTTCTGGAGGATTGGGGTGTGCTGAAGACGGATCTTGCCGCCCGCCCTCTTTACCTGTTTCTCGATTATGACGGCACCTTGTCGCCGATTGTTCGTGATCCCGGGCAGGCAGTGCTTTCTGTCCGCATGAGAAGGAGGCTGGAGGTGCTCTTGAACACCGGCTGGTGCAGGATTGCGGTGATCAGCGGCAGGACGCTGATGGACATCCGGAGACGGATCGGTATCCCCAGTATGACGTATGTCGGCAATCACGGCCTGGAGCTGGAGGGTCCGGATGTGAAGTTCCAGTATCCTATTCCTGAGGAAGTCGGGCACGCCTTCAATGAAGTAAGGCTGAGGCTGGAGAAGGCCCTCGCTGCCATCCAGGGGGTGGTTTTGGAAGACAAGGGGGCGACATTGACCCTTCACCTCCGAAAAGCGAGGCGTGAGGGGCTCCTCATGGCGGCGCATGGCGTTTCGGAGGCGACCTGTTCCTATCGGATGCAGGGAAAAATCGTCGTGCGTCCAGGCAAGGAGGCCCTTGAAATACGGCCGCACACGGAATGGAATAAAGGAAAGACCATCCTGTGGCTCCTGAAAAACTGCACTATTGCCGGCAAGGAGCCGCCGTGGCCCATCTGCGTGGGCGACGACCGGACGGATGAAGATGCATTTAGGGTGCTTCAGGGAAAGGGATTGGCGGTATTCGTGGGGGCGCCGCGGAAAACAGAGGCCACCTATTACCTCAGAAATGTAGGAGAGGTGGAGACTTTTTTGGGAAAGCTCGCGCAAGTCAGGAGGTGACGCCATGGCGGAGCTGGTGAGGGCATCGGAGCCTTTCCGGTTTTATACGCGTCTGCATTTGACCGAACTGACCGGCCTGAGAGCCGCCGGGCTGGTCCAGTTGGTACGGCTTCTCAAATCCGTGCCCGGGGGGTGCATCTATTACCATACCCATCGCTTCCTGCAGCAGCACCAGTACCTCTCCCCCGAGCCCCCGAACGATTTTGGCTACTGGGCGCGGGAGATCCTCGGCGAGGAGGAGCTGGGGGAACGACTGGCCAGCATCGATATCGTCCAGTTCTCGACCATCCGCAGCCTGAGGGAAAGGATCATAGAGACCATCGAAGGGTACCTGGTCGAGCGCCCCGAGGCGAAGATGCGGTTTCCGCGGGAGGGAGGGGAATTCCATTTCAAAAAGGCGGTCAGCTTCATCCTGCCGACGCAACATGTCAGCTATGACCTGCGTCAGTTCGTCGAGATCCTCAAACGTATCACCATCGATTCGATCTATTTTCACATCTTCGAGGCCAAGCTCAGACTCGAAAAAGGGAAGAACGACTTCTCGAACTGGATAGAAAACTCCATCGGGAATGAAGCCCTGGCTTTGAGCATCGCCCGGCTTGATCCCTATGTTTACACCTTGGAGGATTTGCGGAGCACCATTACCGCCTTGGTTGAAAGGGAGATAGACAGCCATGGAAAAGATCGATGACTATACTCCGATCGTCGGGCAGTCCGTTGTGGAGGACCTGAGACTTCTCGCAGCGCATCTGAGGGGAAAGCGGATACTGAACGTCAACTCAACAGCCGTCGGCGGCGGTGTGGCGGAGATCCTTAGCCGGATGGTCCCCCTGCTCAGGGAACTGGGATTGGACGTTCACTGGGATGTGATCAAGGGGGGAAAAGAGTTCTTCGAGGTGACCAAAAAATTCCACAACGCCCTTCACGGCGGAAAGGTCGATATTGGCGATAAGGATTTCGAGATATTCATGGAAACGAGCCGGAACAACTTGGAGCAGATGGAGGTCTCCGGGGATATCATCTTCATCCATGACCCCCAGCCGATCGTCCTGGTGCAAAAGCGCAGGGACAATAAATGGATCTGGCGCTGCCATATCGACCTTTCGGAACCGAAAAAGAAGGTCTGGAGGTTTCTGAAGGAGTTTGTCGTCCAGTACGATGCGGCTGTATTTTCGGCGCCGGACTTCTCCCGGCGACTCCCGATCAGGCAATTCCTCGTTGCCCCCTCCATTGATCCGCTGAGCGACAAGAACCGTGAGCTGTCACAGGAGGTGATCGACGGGGTCCTCCTCAAGTACGGCGTACCGAAGGACAAGCCGATCGTCACCCAGATCTCCCGGTTCGATCGTTTGAAAGACCCCGTGGGCGTCATCGCCGCCTACCGGTTGGTGAGGAAGCATATCGATTGCCGCCTCGTTCTTGCCGGTGGAACGGCGACGGACGATCCGGAGGGGCAGAAGGTCTTTGAAGAGGTGGTGGACGCGGCCAAGGGGGATCCCGAGATCCATATCCTTGCGATTGCCCAGAACGATCTGGAGATCAACGCCCTGCAGCGGGCATCGACGGTGATCGTCCAGAAATCGCTGAAGGAAGGATTCGGCCTGACCGTTTCCGAGGCCCTCTGGAAGGCAAAGCCGGTCGTCGCTTCCAATGTCGGCGGGATCCCTCTGCAGATAAAGAACCGGTATTCGGGATTGTTGTGCTATTCCCCGGAGGGGGCGGCGTTTGCCATCAAGCAACTGCTCTCCAGCCCAGAATACGCCCGGAAGATCGGCGAGAACGGCCGCGAGCACATCAGAAACAACTTCCTGATCACACGCCATCTGCGGGATTATATGCTGTTGTTCCTTTCCCTGTACCATCGGGAAAACATCGTGCATCTGTAGCAGGCTGTTGTAAAACGCTCACCTGCTGCGTTACGCTGCAAACCTCACCGCTCAACGTATTTTCCATATACGCCTCGCTCTTGAAGTTTTTGCGCGCTTTGCATCTAAGCGTTTTTGAACAGCCTGCAAACAGGGTTTTTCAATCCACTGATAGAATATCCCTCAAAACCAATAGGCCGGATAGCTTCGATTCCGCGAGAGATTGTTGATCAGCAGCGCGACCGCCAGGAGGATCAGCGCACCCAAGCCGGCCGGCACGAAGGGATAGAGAAATCCGAGGGCATGCACTTTCGGTCCGCCGATCACTGCGATCAGGGCGGTCGCCCCGCCCGGGGGGTGCACGGTTTTGGTCACCAGCATCGCCGCGATGGAGAGGGAGACCGCCAGGGACGCCGCCAGCCAGGGGGTTCCGCCGAACAGCTGAAAGCAGGCGACCCCCACAAGCCCCGATATGACATGGCCGCCCACGAGGTTTCTGGGCTGGGCAAAAGGGCTCTTGATCGCGCCATAAACGAGGACCGCCGATGCGCCCAGCGATCCGACCACGAGCGTCAGGTCTTTCGGCTCGAAATAGCGCGCCGAGATGTACTGGCACAGGAAAATTGCGATCGCCGAACCCGCGAGCGCCCACAGGACCTCTCCCAATCCTACTCCGGGCGGGCTCTTTGCCCCGCCCTTCATCTTCGACAGATATTCACGAACGGTCATTTTGCCCCGATAGCCCTGACGATGTCCGCCCTGGAAATCACCCCGATCAGCCGGCCCTGTGCATCCACGACGGGGAGCCTTTTTATCCTCTTTTCATCAAGTACCAAAGCGACCTCTCTGATATCCGCCTCAGGCCCGGTGGTGATCGCCGGCGAGGTCATGACATCCCTGAGACATTTGCACTGTTTCGTTCCGGGCAGAGGTTCTCCCAGGAGATATCTGAGAATGTCTTTAAATGCATTCCCTCTTTTCAGGCCTGCCATGGCCAGGACATCCGCCTCCGTCACCATGCCGATGACCCGGTCCTGCCCGTCCACAACCGGCAGACCGCTGATCCTGTTTTCGGAAAGGAGGGACGACACTTCATTGATATCCGCATTTTCTCTGACGCGTATCGCCTTTTTCGTCATCACGTCGCGGACAAGTATCCGGCGGGCGACCCGTTGTTCCGCGTGCCGCAACGCCATGGCGTAAATCTTCTTCAGGTCATCCTCGGTGATGTCTATATACGTGTTCATCTCCTTCAGGGCCGCCCGCAGGTCTTCGTCGGAGAGCTGACAATCCGGGGTCTTTTCTTCCATACTTTCTTCCTCAGATCCGGCCTTTTGAGGCCCTGTTGGAGTCCGTTTACGAGCGCTGGATTGGGCTGTGGGGCTGAAGCTTGGATCCATACTAGCACAGAATAAGGGTTTCGTCTCCCTTTTTTAGGGGAAGTGCTCAAGGGGCGGTCTGCAGGTTGACATTCGGCGGGTGATTGTGTAATCAGGTTTATTCCCTGCTCAGCAGTTGGGCAATAGAACAGGAAAAGACATCCATGTCCGAGACCGCAAAAATCGTTTTCATGTTCCTCCTCCTGATCGGGGCCTTTCTCCTTTCCCGACGCATCGTCGGTTGGCAGATGAACAGGGCCGCCGAGTTCATCCTCCGGGATCTCCGGGAGAAAAGGGCGCTCACTCCGGAGTCGGCGGTGGAGCTTCCCTACTGCAAGAGTCGGATATTTCGCTTTGGCCTGAAGGACTATCGGCCGCGGGCAATGGAGCAGCTCGTCAAATATGACGTGGTCCGGATGGTGGAAGGCGGAAAATACTACCTCCATGAAGCCCGCGTAGGGAGCGAGAAGGGCGAAGAAGCGGGTTCGTAAAGCGCCGGGAGGCCAGAGGATCGGAGCAAAGAGGTGGATTTCAATCCCTGCATGAAGCATAAAGTGGTCCGCAAGGCGGTGCGCATGTTTGCCGAGGCCGAGCTGGGTCCGATCGCCCACGACATCGACCGGGACGCCCGATTTCCTCTTGAGATCGTCGAGAAGATGCGGCCTCTCCATTTTTTCGGCCTCCAGGCGTCGAAGGCCTATGGGGGGGCGGAGCTGGACTCCATCAGCTACGCGATCACCATCGAGGAGATCTCCCGCGTCAGCGCCGCGGTCGGCCTGTGCCTCACCGTCCACAACAGCGTAGGGGTCTATCCCATCGAGCGGTTCGGCACCGAGGAGCAGAAACACCTCTTCCTTCCGGAGATGACCCGGGGTGAGAGGATCGGCGCCTTCTGCCTGACCGAGGCCAATGCCGGTTCCGACGCCGGCGGGGTGGAGACGGTCGCCGTACGGGACGGAGACGACTATGTCATCAGCGGGACGAAGATCTTCGTGACCAACGGCGGGATCTGCGGGACGTCGCTTATCTTTGCGATCACCGATCCCCAGAACCCCCAGAAGAGCGCCTCCGTCTTCGTCGTGCAGAGGGATACCCCCGGCTTCAGCGTCGGGGAGATCGAGGACCTCTGCGGGATGCGGGCGAATCCTGTTTCGTCCCTCTTCCTCGAGCAGTGCCGCGTCCCGCAGACCCATCTGCTCGGCCGTCCCGGCGACGGGCTCAAGATCGGCCTGATCACCCTTGATACGGGCCGGATCGGGATCGCCGCCCAGGCCTTGGGACTTGCCCAGGCCGCCTTTGAGGACTCGGTCCGTTACTCCAAGGAGCGTCAGCAGTTTCGCAAGCCCATCTCTTCGTTTCAAACGATTCAGAATTATCTCGCCGACATGGCGACCCGGATCGATGCCGCGCGTCTTCTCCTTTACCGGGCCTGCGCGGTAAAGGACGCGGGCAGGCCCTTTGGCGCAGAGGCCGCGATGGCCAAGCTCTATTGCAGCGAGGCCGCGACCCATGTGACGAGCCTGGCAGTCCAGATCCACGGCGGGTACGGCTACAGCAAGGAATACGACGTAGAGCGCTACTTTCGGGATGCAAAGGTGACGGAAATCTATGAAGGGACGAGTGAAGTCCAGCGCATGGTCGTCGCGCGCTCGGTGCTCTCCCAAAGGACGTAAGGGCTGATGATGAAGCTGGTCGTATGCATCAAGCAGGTGCCGATGGTGTCCGAGCTTCCCTGGGATCCGGCGACAGGGACCCTCAAGCGGGACCTGGCCGAGGGGATGATGAACCCGGCCTGCCGTTCGGCCATGGAGGCGGCCCTTCGGATCAAAGAGGCCCAGGGAGGCGAGATCACCGCCGTCACCATGGGACCACCGATGGCCGAGGAGGTCCTGCGCGAGGCGATCGCCCTCGGCGCGGACCGGGGGATCCTGATTACCGACCGCCGGATGGCCGGGGCGGATACCTCCGTGACCTCGTATACCCTTGCCCGCGCGATCCAGAGGTCCTGCGCGGGATTCGATCTCATCTTGTGCGGGTTCTCGACGAGCGACAGCGAAACCGCCCAGGTAGGCCCACAGCTGGCCGAAGAGCTTGATGTGCCCGGCGTGGCCTATGTCGATGAAATCACCCTGTGCGGCCGAACGGTCCAGGTGCAGCGGCTCGCCGACAACTTTCTGGAAACGCTGGAGACGGAACTCCCCGCCCTGCTGACCGTGACGACCGGCGCCCGCGCCCCCCGCCATGTGCCGCTGGGCGGACTGCAGGAGGCGTTCTCCCGGGCGCAGATCGAGACCATCGATGTGGAGACGCTCGGCATTGACCCGGCGCGGGTCGGGGCGAGGGCATCCGCCACAAAGATCCTCAGCGTGGCCTCACCGACGGCGGGGAAGAAAAACATCGTCCTGACCGGGACGCCCAAGCGGATCGTGGAGCAGCTCTTCGAGCGATTCGACGACAAGATCGGCGGCGCCATCGGAAGGGATCTCAAAGCAGATACGAAGAAAGCATCATGAGCATGAAAAAGCGGGCGATCTGGGTTTTCGGTGACTATCGGAACTATTTTCAGAATCGCGTGACCCTCCAGCTCCTCTCCCGGGCGCGCGATCTGGCCAGGAAGATCGACGGCGAGGTGTGCGCGGTCGTCTTCGGCCACTGGACGGAGAAATGGGTGGACGATGCGCTCTCTCAAAATCCCACTTTTTGCGGGGTGGTGGGTGAGTATATCGCCCACGGCGCCGATAAGGTCTATCTGACCGACCATCCCCGGCTGGCCTCCTACAGCATGGAGACCTATACGCTGCTCATGGAGCGGCTGGCGAAGCAGGAAAGGCCGGAGATCATCCTGATCGGGGCGACCACCTTCGGCCGGGAGTTTGCCCCGCGCGTGGCCAAGCGCCTGGGGACGGGGCTCACCGCCGACTGCATCGGCCTGGACATCAACGAGGAGGGACTCCTGGTCCAGAGCGCCCCCTCCTTCGGCGGGAACCTCGTCGCCCAGATCGTTACCCCGGAAAGGCGGCCCCAGATGGCCACGGTCCGTCCCGGTACCTTCCAGGAGATCCCCCATGACCCCCTCCGGACCGGCAAGGTCGTGGAGATCCCCCTGCCCGAGGACCTTCCGGCGGATCGGGTGCGGCTCATCCGGGTGGAGCACCGACTCCCCCGCGGCCAAAAGATCGAGAACGCCACGGTCGTCGTCTGCGGCGGCCGGGGGATGGGGAGCAAAAAAAAATTCATGAAGCTCTTCGAGCTGGCCGCGCTGCTGGGCGGGGAGGTGGGCGCCACGCGGCCCGTGGTCTACGCCGACTGGGCGGACCATGATGCCCTGGTCGGCCAGGCAGGCAAGCATATCAAGCCGCAGATCCTGTTTTCCTTCGGGATCAGCGGCGCCGTTCAGCACACCGCTGCCTTCAACGACGCGAAGTTCATCATCGCCGTGAACAAGAATCCCAATGCGACCATGATGAAAAGGGCGGATGTCGCGATCGTCGCCGATGCGAGCCAGCTCTGCAATGCCCTCATACAGGAGCTGAAACGCTGCATCCGCTGACAGGCTGTTGAAAAATGCTCATCTGCTGCGTTGCGCTGCAAACCTCATCGCTCAACGTATTTCCATATACGCCTCGCTCTTCGGTTTTTGCGCGCCTTGCATCTAAGCCTTTTTGAACAGCCTGACAAATAGCGTGTTTTTCAAAACCCTGCTGACAGGCTGCTCCCCCTACAGCCCCAGGCGACCGGCGACGCCACGCATCGCCTCCAGCGAGATCTCGACGAACTCGTCCAGGGGAAGCCCGATTGTTTCACACTCACGGATCGTGTCGCGGTTCACCGAGGCGGCAAATGCTTTTTCCTTCATCCTTTTTGTCACGGATTTGACCTTGACGCTGGCAATCTTCTTATCCGGATAGACAAGGGCCGTTGCCACGATAAGGCCGGTGACCGTCTCGCCGGCGGCGAGTGCATGCTGCAGCTCGGTTTCGCGTCGCTTGCCGCAGATCCTTTCGTTGTGCATCTTCACGGCATCGACGATCTCCGGGTCGATGCCCGCCTCAGTGAGGATCCGCTCCGCCTCGGCCCCGTGTCGGCCGAGGTCGCCCCCAACCGCTTCAATGTCGATGTCGTGCAGCAGTCCCGCGAGAGCCCATCGCTCTTCATCCCGGCCGAGCCTCCGTGCCAGCGCCCGAAGGACCGCCTCGGAGGCGTAAGAGTGGTCCAGTATCCGTTCATTCTTCACATGCGCCTTGAGCAACGCTTCCGCTTCGTCTCTGGTCATTTTATCTCCTTTCCTTTGTGGAGGGTGCAGGGCACGGCGATCTTTGTAAGAGGAGATCATGCTTCTTTTCGCTGAAAAGACACGCGGATAAGCCGCAAGGTCTGCGACAGCGACGGTCTGGCATCTTGGCTGGCTAAGGCGTCTGCCGCTCCGTCTTCGCCCCTGCGTCGGCCTCCCGCTCGGCATAGCCGATCTCGCATTCGATGATCGCCTTCAGTTTGTTTCTCTCCGCGGTAAGCTCTGCGACTTGCCGTGTCAGATCTTCCTGGGATCTGCGAAGGGCGTCCTCCTCGGCCCGGAGGGCGAGTATGGCCGGGATCCATTGCCAGAAGCCGATCCCCACCAGGAGAAGTCCGAAGATATAGCCGACGATCTGCTCCAGGAAATCCGCGTAGCGATGCCGGCCGAAGGAGAGGTATCTGGCGAGCGTGGGGAAATTATCGGCGATATTCAGCAAGCCGCCGAAGAACAGGAGGCCGAATCCGGCGATGAAAAAGATCCAGGCCTTTCTCAGGTGCGGCGATTCCTTTCCCCGCATCGACCGAAGGTAGAAGAAGATCACTCCTGTGATCACCGCCCGGAAGATGTCCGCAGCAATATCCAACATGGCAGCTCCTCCTGTTTCTGTCGGATGGGTTGAGGTTCGGACAAGTCCCTTACCGCTCCCCATCGTCGTGCGAAAGCTCCCGCGCGCAAGGCCATCCCCCCGTTACCTGTCAGCCGCGGCTCTTCTCCTCAATCCCTGTACCGCCGATGTAGAGACTGGTGATTCCAAAGGTCAGCGAATAACGCTGCGAGTTGCCGAAGCCGGCTTCCTTCATCATGGCCAGAAACGCCGGTGGAGCGGGAAAATGGGTGATGGAGTCGACCAGGTAAAGGTAGGCAGCCGGATTCTGCGAGAAGAGCCGGGCAACGACCGGAAGGATCCGGTTCAGATAAGGGGCGAAAAACCCCCGCCACAGGCGGCTCTGCGGCGAATTCATCTCCAGGACGAAGAGCCGGCCGCCTGGGACCAGGACCCGCCGCATCTCCTGCAGGGCCCGAAGGCGGTCCGGCATGTTCCGGATGCCGAAGGCGATGCTTGCGGCGTCGAAGCTCCTGTCGGGGAAGGGCAGGGTCATGGCGTCGGCCTGGAGGAGGCGGATCCGGCCGGTGAGACCGCGTTCGATGATTTTTCTTTGGCCCACGGCAAGCATCTGCGGCGCGAAGTCGATCCCCGTCACATGGATGCGGGGATGGCCCTTGGCCGCTTCGATGGCCAGATCCGCCGTGCCGGTCGCCACATCCAGGAGGCGGAAGGTGCTGAAGAATTGCATCTTGCGGACGGTAAAGCGCCGCCAGGCGATGTCGCAGCCGAGGCTGAGCAGATGGTTCAAAAAATCGTACCGCCCCGTGATCGAGCCGAAGATCTCCCGGACCATGCCGACATGCTCGTCGCGGCCGATCCCGGTCACCGCCGGGTAGCTTTTGTTGTTGGGGACTTTGGTGGATTCGGTATCCATGGACAGGGCCGTCAGCCTTCTCCGGCGAAAGTCCGGCTGTAAATCTCGTCAAAGCCGTCCTTCCCCGAGGCAAGCAGGAGCGTCAGGGGCATGAGCTTCCGTGCTTCGGCGACCATCTGCGCGGCGGTCTCCCTGATGTCCCACTGGGCGTGGCGGTCCGCCCGGACGCGGCTGAGATGGTAGAGCTCCCTGGCGCTGAGGCTCAACGCCACCCGTCTTCTGTGGGCGTTCGTCAGGATGTAGGCCGCGGCCTCAGGCGCGATCCTGCGGATCCGATCCCACACCTCTTCCGTCCGGGTGCAGATCTCCCGGAAGGGCTTCTCCATGCCGATCGCCAGGATGGCGGGAGGAATCGTGACGCCGAGCGCCGGATCGTAGTCCTGGACGGTGATGGAGGCCATCCTGTGTCTTTTGACCTGGGCGAAACAGGTCGCGCTGATCGTGAGCTCGAAGGTCAGGCCGACCTGCTCGAACTCCCGGGGGGCGGTGTCATAGCTCTTCATCCGCCGGAGCGCTGTCTTGATCAGGGACTCTTTTTCGTTTCGGTCCATCCGGGCGGCGATCTCCCGGCAATGGGCGAGCGGAAGACGCGAGGCGCTGTGGAGAAGCGCAGCAACGACCTTTTCATCGGCCGCCTGGGTTGCATCGACCACGCGGACGAAGCGGTCCGTTTCCTCGTCGCGGTCCGCCCCCTGTTCCGCCGCGCCGGTATTTATCAGCGGGGCTTCACGAAGAGCCATTGCCGGGATGATGCCCGCAGCTTGCGACCGGAGCTCTTTGCGTGTTTCCCGGTCATAGGCCGTGGGCTCCGTATAGCGGACGAGCGAAGGGGCGACCTTTTGCGTGGCGTCATAGAGCCGGCGGCTGTACTCCCGCCCCTCCTCCAGGTCGGAGGCGGCCAGACGCCGGATCATGAGTTCAAGGCTCCGGGCATTGACGGTCATGCCGAGCTGGGTTTCGGTGGCGAGCGGGATGATGTAGCGGGCATCCTCCTTTGCCCAGCCTTCCAGGAGCAGGGTGTTGGCAGGATCTGCAGCGAGCCCGGGATTTTGGGCAAAGACATGGGGACGGAGTTTTTCGTAAAGCGCCTGGTAGCAGCGGTTCTGCGCCCGAACCGTCTCGATGAAGGTCTCTTCCAGACCGGCCTTGCGAACCTCGGCGGGGATGACGAAATCGTCTTTGAACAGAACATAGCGCTGGGATTTTTCGGTATAGGAGGCGAGCCGGAATCTTTCGATCTCCTCGACAAGGAAACGGGAGACACGAAGGACGTCGAGGTTGAAGACGACGTGCTCGGCGATGGAGCTATGCCCCATCTCGAAGACGATGTTCCGGTTGGAGGCCCGCGCCTTTTCCACCTCGCCCCGGGCAAGAGACCGCAATTCATTCACGGGGCGGGGATTCCGGCTGATCCGGGCATAGGCGGCAGCGACGGTTTCCGGAGTCAGGTCCTGCCGTTCGGGATGCTCCGCGGCGAACTCCCTGATGATGTCGTAATCCACATTATGTCCTGCGAGAAGGACCTCCATCGTCTGTTTCCCTCCAAGCCTCGTCTTTCCTGAGAAATCCGGGGGCAGCCCTGTTCTCACGGTTTTTCTGTTCGTTTTAACAGTCCCACTATGGCTGAAAAACAGGGCTGGAGTCAATGGAATTCTAAAACTCGAAAAATGTTCCGTTTCATCCGGCCGGTTTTGTGATAACCTGATCCAGGAGTGAATCCCTGAAGGCTCTTCACCCTGTATTCTAACTCGTATCCCGGGGAGGTAAAAAATGGGCCTGCTCTCGCTTCTTCTTGATGACCCGTTGACGTTCGTTTTGCTGGCGATACCGCTGCTCTACTCGATTATCATCCATGAGCTGGCTCACGGCTGGGTCGCTTACAGGATGGGGGACCCGACGGCAAAATATGCAGGCCGCCTGACCCTCAATCCCATCCGACATTTGGATCCCATCGGGACAGCCATGCTCTTCATCTTCGGGTTCGGCTGGGCCAGACCCGTGCCCGTGAATTTTAACCAAATCCACAGCACCCGCCTGGGGCTGGTTCTGGTGTCTTCCGCCGGAATCGTCGCCAACATGGTCTTCGCTTTTCTGGCCGTCCTGCTCCTGCGTCTTCTGGCACCATCGTCGTCCGGATCGATTGGTCAGTTCCTCTATTATCTGGCGCAGATCAACATCATGCTGGCTTCCTTCAATCTGATTCCCATCCCGCCCCTGGACGGCTCCAAGATCCTCATGGGATTCATGCCCGAGAGGTTCCAGTACGCCCTTTCCCGTCTCGAACCCTTCGGATTCTTCATCATTATCGGTCTTCTGTATCTCGGGGCGCTGGACCCGGTCATCGATTTCTTCCGATGGATCATCCTTGTCCTGATCAGCCTGCTGCTTGCCTGAGCATGAAAAGAAAAGCTTGACACGCCGGTGCCTTCCTCGTACATTCCCATCGTTCCGGGCCGGCGCTGTTCACGGCACCGGGATGACCTGTTTCTTTCTCCTCCACAGACATTCCCGCCCCGCCATCGCAAGGGTATTCTCGGGCGGGGATCGATGCATTTTTGCCGTCAAGTGACCGGGAACCGGAGTTCCATGGACGCCTTGCTGAAAAACCTTACTGCCTATCTGAAGGATCAGGAAGAGGCGATGCGCGATGCCCTCAAGCGCCTGGTCCTGATCCAGAGCGGGACGCGCAACAAGGCCGGCGTGGACCGGGTCTGCCGGGAAATCTACGATCTGTTCGAACCCCTGTCCCTGGACCGGCGGATTCTCCCGCAGGAGACATACGGTGACATCCTGATCACCTCCGTGCCGTCCGTTAAAGATGGACGGCGGATCCTTCTTGCGGGACACATGGACACGATCTTTCCCGTGGATACGCATTTCTGCGGCTGGTGGGAGGATCAGGCCCGTTTCTACGGTCCGGGGGTCATCGACATGAAGGGAGGGCTCATCGTCGGCATCTTCGCCCTCAAGGCCCTCGCAGAGCTGGGCCTCCTGGAGAGTCTTCCCGTCACCTGGATCTTCAATTCCGAAGAAGAGATAGGCTCGCCGGTTTCCCGGGCTCTCTTTGCGACCGAGGCGAGGCGCAGTGCGATGGCCTTTGTCCTCGAATGCGGAGGCATGAAGGGACAGATCGTGACCGGGCGGAAGGGGCGTCTGGAACTGAGGCTCTCCGCCTGCGGCCGGGCGGGTCATGCCGCCCAGGTGGTGGAGGGGAAGAAAAGCGCCATCCTGGACCTGGCCCGCGTCATCATCGAGCTGGAGGAATTGAACGGCCGGTTTCCGGGGGTCTCGGTCAACATCGGCCAGGTTGCCGGCGGCATCGTTCCGAACAGCATTCCCGAAGAGGCCTGGGCAGCGGTCGATGTCCGCTCCCCGAGCGGCGAAGGGTTCGCCTCCTTCCATTCCTGCCTGGACGATCTGCTGAAGCGGCGGCAGGCGGAGGGGATGGACCTCAAGGTCGAAGTGGTGGAGCAGGTCCCCGTCATGGAGGCGTCGGAACAAAACAAGGCCCTGTTCAGCATCGTTGCCGGAGAGGCGGGCCGGCTGGACATCCCCGTTGTGGAGCAGTTCCGCGCCGGGGCCTCGGATGCGAACACCATCGCGGAGGCGGGAACGCCCGTGGTGGACGGCCTGGGTCCGGTGGGGCAGCATGACCACAGCGACCGGGAATATCTCGTCCGCGAGAGCCTCTGCAAGAGAAGCGCCCTGCTGGCCTTATCCCTTCTGGCTGCCTGGCGGCGGTACGGGGAGGGGACCCTTTTTCGGTGATGTCGATTCGGTGCGGCGTATTTTATATGTACGGCGCAGCGATGAAGGAGGAGCAGAGGCATTAAGGACGTGTGATCGATCGTCAAGGGAGGCAACCGGAAAGAGAAAGGGGGCGTAACTGATGAAAAAGATTGTTATTTTCGTATGCGTCTTCGTGATGTTGGGTGCGGGCGTTGTGCTTGCGGCGGCGCCGAAGAAGGGGAAAGAGGCCCCGGCGGCGAAAAAAGCGGAGGCATCCGCGATCACGCCCAAGAAGGGCGGCACGCTCGTCTTCGGGCGGGGGGGTGACAGCGTCGGTCTCGACCCGGCCTATGAAACGGACGGGAACTCGTTCATGATCTGCGACAACCTCCTCGAGGCGCTCGTTTTCTACAAGGATGAGTCCACGGCCCTGGAACCGGGTCTGGCGACCTCCTGGGAGATCAGCCCCGACGGGCTGACCTATACCTTCACGCTCCGCAAGGGGGTGAAGTTCCACGACGGGACGGCCTTCAACGCCGACGCCGTCGTCTTCTCCATCGGCAGGATGATGAAAAATCGCAACGTCAAGTTCTCCGGCAAGGGGTGGGACATCCCCAAGCAGGAACGCCCGCCGGAATACTGGGTTTCGATGGGCATGGACGATACGGTTGACTCCATCACGGCGACGGATGACTACACCGTCGTCTTCAAGCTCAAGAAGATCCAGGCCCCCTTCATCGCCAACATGGGGATGGACTTCGCGGACATCATCAGCCCGACCGCCTTCATGAAGGATCCGAAGGGCTTTGTCCGCAACCCCGTCGGCACTGGACCCTACAAGTTCGTCAAGTGGGTCAAGGACGACCGGATCACCCTGGAGGCCAACAAGGATTACTGGGACAAGGCCAAAGGGCCCTTCCTGGACAGGCTGATCTTTAGGGTCATCCCGGAAAACTCGGTCCGTTTCCTGGAGCTCAAGGCGGGAAACGTTCACATGATGGATTTCCCCAACCCCGGCGATATCGAGATGGCCAGGAAGGATTCCAAGCTGCAGGTCATCACCCAGCCGGGGATGAACATCGGCTATCTGGGCTTCAACCACAAGAAGGAGTTGTGGAAGAATCTCAAGCTGCGCCAGGCAGTGGCCCATGCGATCAACCGCAAGGCGATCGTCGACAAGATCTACCAGGGGATGGGGGAGGTGGCCAAGAACGGCATCCCGCCCACGATGTGGGGCTACAACAAGGATGTCCCCGGTTATGCCTATGACGTGGCCCTGGCCAAGAAGCTCCTGGCTGAGGCGGGTTACCCCGACGGCAAGGGACTCCCGGAGATCACCCTCTGGTCCATGCCGGTGGCCCGCCCCTACAACCCGGAAGGGCTGAAGGTCGGCGTCGCGATGATCGGCGATCTGGGCAAGGTCGGCATCTTCGCCCGGATCGTCAGCTACGACTGGGGGACCTACCTCAAGCGCCAGAGGGAGCACGGCCAGGACATGGACCTCTTTCAGCTCGGCTGGACCGGCGACAACGGCGATCCGGACAATTTCCTGGCGGTCCTGTTCGACGGCATGGAATCCCCCGCCGTCCGGACCCAGTGGCACAACGAGGCCTTCCACAAGCTGATGGAGGAAGGGCGGACGACCACCGACCAGAACAAACGCGCCGAGATTTACAAAAAGGCGCAGCAGATCATGTACGACGAGTGCCCGGTCCTGCCGATCGCCCACTCGATCGTGGTCTCTCCGGCCTCCAAGAAGGTCCAGAACTTCAAGCTCCACCCCACAAACTCCGTCCGCATGAAGAGTGTGTGGTTGCAGTAGGGGTGGTAGGGAGGCGGTAAGAGGCTTCGTTGCGCACGGATCTTTTTCCGACCCTGCACATCCTCGCTTCGCTGCCGGGAAAAAACTCGCTTCGCTCAGACAGTTTTCCCGGCAGCCGCTGCGCTGCGGTGGCAAGGTGCCCCGGAAAAATCTCCAATGTGCGCTTTCCGAAGCCTCCCCCGCCTCACGTGGAGTAGAGTGGTTGGGGAAAAGATACAAATTCGTGTAGGCTTGTTATGACAGGTTTCATTATTCGGCGGGTCCTGACGGTCATCCCGACGCTGCTCGGGGTGACCGTCGTCATCTTCCTGATGCTGGCGGTCACCCCCGGCGATCCGGCGGAGCTGCTCCTGGGCGAGCGGGCGACGCAGGAGTCACTCGATGCCATGCGGGAGTACCTCGGCCTCAAGGAACCCCTCTACGTCCAGTACGGCCTGTTTCTCAAGCGGGTCGTGAAATTCGACCTGGGAGAGACGATCTGGACCCGGGAGAAGGTCTCCACCGAGATCAAGGAGCGCTTCCCCGCGACCATTGAACTGGCCGTGGCCGCCATGCTGATCAGCAGTTTCTTCGGGATCATCCTCGGACTGATATCGGCGACCCGGCAGTACTCCTGGTTCGACTACCTCAGCATGGTGGGTTCCCTCGTCGGCGTCAGCATGCCCGTATTCTGGCTGGCGCTGGTGTTGATGCTCGTCTTCTCCCTGACCCTCGGCTGGTTTCCCATGTCCGGACGGCTGGGCGTCGACACGGATCTGACGCTCATCACCAATTTCTACCTTCTCGATTCCCTCCTCACCGGGAACTGGGAGGCGTTCTGGGACGCCCTCCGGCACCTTGCCCTCCCTGCCGTCGCCCTGAGCACGATCCCCCTGGCGATCGTGGCCCGGATGACCCGCTCCTCGATGCTCGAGATCTTCCGGCAGGACTACATCAAGACGGCCCGCGCCAAGGGACTGAGCGAGTTCAAGATCGTCATGAAGCACGCCCTGCGCAACGGGCTGATCCCCGTCATCACGGTCGTCGGCCTCCAGTTCGGGATCCTCATGGGCGGGGCGATCCTCACCGAGACGGTCTTCGCCTGGCCCGGCGTGGGCAAATGGCTCTTCGACGGAGTGGTCAAGAGGGACTACATGGTGATCCAGGGAGGGACGCTTCTGGTGGCGACCACGTTCGTCCTGGTCAATCTCCTGGTCGATGTGCTCTACGCCATCATCAACCCCCGGATCAGCGTGAGGTAGAGCGTGAACGAGATTGCACCCGCCAAAACAAGAGGGGGACACCTTGCCGCAAGAAGGATGGGGACACCTTGCGGCAAGGTGTCCCCGGATCGTCATCCCTTCTTCGATCAGCTGGAAAAATTCCTGAAGAACAAGACCGGGGTCGCGGGACTCGTCATCATCGTTGTTTTCACCCTGGTAGCGATCCTCGCGCCGGTGATCACCCCGCACGATCCGAACGAAAACGCCCTCTACGACCAGCTCAAGCCGCCCGTCTGGGCCGATGGCGGGGCTCTCAAGAACCTCCTCGGGACGGACGACATGGGGCGCGATCTGCTGACACGGATGATCTACGGGGCAAGGGTGTCTCTCACCCTGGGCGTCGTGAGCGTGGGGATCGCCTTTATCGTCGGCTCGTTCCTGGGTGCCTTCGCGGGCTTCTACAAGGGCTGGCCCGACAACCTGATCATGCGGATCATGGACATCATCCTCGCCTTCCCGCACATCCTGCTGGCCATCGTGATCGTCGCCTACCTGGGTCCCGGGCTTCGGAACGCCATGATCGCGATCGGCATCATCAACATCCCCCGTTTCGCCCGGATCGTCCGGGCCTCGGTCATGGAGGAGTACGAGAAGGATTACGTCACCGCCGCCCGGGCGGTAGGGGCGGGGAACCGGCGGATCATCTTCAACGCGATCTTTCCGAACTGCCTGGCTCCGATCATCGTCCAGGCGAGCCTCGGCTTCGGGGCGGCGATCCTCGATGCGGCGGGGCTTTCCTTTCTCGGCCTCGGGGCGCAGCCGCCCCTTTCCGAGTGGGGGGCGATGATCGCCCAGGGGCGGCAGCTGATCCTGCGGGCCTGGTGGGTGATGACCTTCCCGGGGATCGCCATCCTCTTGGCGGTCCTGGGTTTCAACCTCCTGGGCGACGGCCTCCGTGACGCCCTGGATCCGCGGCTGAGGGACTGACATGGCGGCGAACGGCCCTCTGCTTGATATCCGCAATCTCAGAACCTATTTCGACGTCCGCGGCGGGGTGCTCAAGGCCGTCGACGATGTGAGCATCACGATCGACGCCGGGGAAACCCTGGGCCTGGTGGGTGAATCCGCCTGCGGAAAGAGCGTGACCGCCTCCTCCGTCATGCGCCTGATCCCCATCCCGCCCGGACGGATCGCCGGGGGGGAGATCCTCTTCGAAGGGGCCGACATCCTAAAGCTCACCGAATCCGAGATGCGGAAGGTTCGGGGGAAGGCGATCTCGATGATCTTCCAGGAGCCGATGACCTCCCTCAATCCCGTCTTTCCGGTGGGCGACCAGGTCTCGGAGGTGATCACCCTCCACGAGAGACTCTCCAAGCGGGAGGCGCGGGCGCGGGTGATCGAGGCCTTTCGTCTGGTGCGGATCCCCGCCCCGGAGTCCCGGATCGACGACTATCCCCATCAGATGAGCGGCGGGATGCGCCAGCGCGTGATGATCGCGATGGCCCTGGCCTGCCATCCGAAGCTGATGATCGCCGACGAACCGACCACGGCCCTCGACGTGACGATCCAGGCGCAGATCCTCGATCTGATGAACCGGCTCAAGGAGGAGACGGGCGCCTCGATCCTCTTCATCACCCACGACCTGGGCGTCATCGCCGAGATGGCGCAGAAGGTCGCGGTCATGTACGCGGGGAAGATCATGGAGGTGGCGGATGTGGACACCCTCTTCGCAGAGCCGAAGCACCCTTACACCGTCGGCCTGATGAGCTCGATCCCTGTTCTGGGCATCGGGAAGAAGCAGCAGCGGCTGAGCACCATCCCCGGCGTCGTCCCTTCGCTGTTCAGCCTCGGGGAGGGATGCCTCTTCCATGACCGGTGTGCGGAGGTGTTCGAGCCGTGCGCCGGGACGGCGCCACCCATGGTCGATTTCGGAGGCGGACATTTCGTTCGATGTCATAAGTATGAATGATGTCATCGATCTGCGCGCCATCTGATCCCTCCGCGCGCCGGACATTTTTCCACCCGAAGAATCTCCAGTGTGCGCTTCCGGGATACGGTGTCACACAGATCGCGGGTGGCGATGAGGGATGAAGAGACAACAGCCATGAACAGAGAAAATTTGTTGGAAGTCCGGGACGTGGTGAAGCACTACCCCGTCACAGGCGGGATCTTCCTGCGCCGGATCGCCTCGGTCAAGGCGGTGGACGGGGTGAGCCTGGGGATCCTCCCCGGCGAGACGCTGGGCCTGGTGGGGGAGTCGGGCTGCGGCAAATCGACGCTCGGCCGGATCATCCTCCGTCTGGAGGAGCCGACCCGGGGCGACATCCTCTTCCGGGGGGAAAGCATCCTGGGGTATGACGCGGAAAAGATGCGGAAGCTCCGCCGGGAGATGCAGATCATCTTCCAGGATCCCTTCTCCTCTCTCAATCCCCGGAAGAACGTGGCCCACATCGTGGGGGAGCCGCTCTATGTCCACGGCATGACGAACCGTCAGGACAGGGAGGCCAGGGTCCTGGAGCTTCTTCAGGTCGTGGGACTCAAGAAGGAGCACATGCGGCGCTACCCGCACCAGTTCTCGGGGGGCCAGCGCCAGCGGATCGGCGTCGCCCGGGCGCTCGCCCTGAATCCCAAGCTCATCATCTGCGACGAGGCGGTCTCCGCCCTCGACGTGTCGATCCGGGGCCAGGTGATCAACCTCCTCCAGGATCTCCAGAAGGAGTTCGGCCTGACCTATCTGTTCATCTCCCACGACCTGAGCGTCGTGGAGCACATCAGCGACCGGGTGGCCGTGATGTACCTCGGGAAGCTCGTGGAGCTGACCGATGCCGAGACCCTCTACAAGACGCCTCTGCACCCTTATACCCAGGCGCTCCTGTCGGCCGCGCCCATCCCCGATCCCCGGCGGAAGAAAGCGCGCGTGATCCTGGCGGGGGACGTCCCGAGCCCCATCGCCCCGCCCCCGGGCTGCCGGTTCCATACCCGCTGCCTCTACGCGAAAGAGGTCTGCCGCGATCAGAAGCCTCCGCTTCGGGAGGTGAGGAAAAACCACTTTGCGGCCTGTTTTTTTGCGGAAGAGATTTTGGGTAACAGCGCAGGCGAGGCGTAAAAAGCGGCGTCATCAACGCCGGGTTTTTCGATAGCCGGACCAGACCCAGGTCGTGCCCCACAGGGCGACGACAGGCGCGAGGCCCGCATAGAGAAAGGGCAGGGGGTCGTCCTGCCAGGGTTTCAGGATGAGCGCGGACCCGGCGATCCAGAATACTGTGATCAGGATCGCCAGGCGCATCCATCCCGTCAGGGCAGGCCTTCGGACTGTCCCGACGACAGGGGTGGGCTTTTTGCCGATCACGCGGGGGAGGTAGAAGAGCGCCAGCGCGATCACGATCAAAACCAGAATTTCCTGCATATCCTTCTCTTCTCAACCGGTTCAATCACCGGCCATCTCTGACGTACGCGGATGCAGTCGCCACTGCCCCGCTGTTTCAGATTCCGGAAGTCACGGAATTTCTTCGATGACAAGGTCGTCTTCGAGGCGGATGCAGCCCATCACGCTTTGCGCGGCCGGACATCGCTTGATATAGATGGAAAAGGCCTCCCGGGCCTCTTCGGCCTTGTCGTGCGGAACCTTCAGGTGGTACGTCACACCGATCCGGGTGATCTTCAGGACGCCGTCGACGTTTTCGATCTCTCCCTGCACATCCGTCCAGTATCGGTCCTCATACGTCGGGATCTTTTTTCCGGCCAGCACCGTGGCCAGCGTCCCCATCATTCAGGACGCCGTGGCGGCCACGATGTGATCGAGCGTGGCCGCGTGCTCCTTTTCCGGCTCGACGTTATAGAATTTCTTGATCCCGCCGTGGACGCCGTAGTAGATCGGTTCGCTGAACCCCTCGATCATGGCCTTCCGGGTCGGCCCCTTCTCCCTGACGATTCGTATTTTGGATGTATGAACGATCTCCCCCATGTTGTTCCTCCTTTGTTTTCCGGTCCATCAGGAAGAGGGTGACATGCTCCTCTTTTGATTTGACCTGTATCGGCTAACGATGTTTTTCGGGCAGGCGCGAAACGAAGACCCTGGCCTTGTTCAGCCACTCCTCCAGCTGTTTCCCCTTGCAGGCCTTCTGTTCCACCATGACCCACCCTTTCATGGGCCTGCCTGTGATGTCGAAGTCCCTGACCCCTGGACGTTGCAGGGCCAGGGCCGCCTCCTTCTCACCCAGCCTCAGGATCAGACAATCCTTGTAGATCCCGCAAACGATGTTCCCATTCAGCAGATAGCAGATCCCGCCGAACATCTCCTTGGGGACGACATTGTCCCACGCGGATATGATTTCGATCATCCGTTTGTCGAGCGCCTTGCTGTAAGCCATCTCAATGCTCCAAAGCAATCTCTTTTATGTCGTCCATTTCGTATGGAAGATCCCTTCCCGATCCACGCGGCGGTAAGTATGGGCGCCGAAATAGTCCCGCTGGGCCTGGGTGAGGTTGGCCGGAAGGCGGCCGCTCCGGTAGGAATCGAAGTAGGCCAGGGACGCGCTCATGCCCGGCGTGGGGATCCCCGATTCCGCGGAGGCCCGGACGATCTGCCGCAGGGCGGTGTGCCGGCTGAGCACCGCCTCCCGGAAAAACGGCGCCAGAAGGAGATTGGTCAGATCCGGGTTTTCCTGAAAGGCGGCCCGGACATCGTCCAGGAACCGGGCGCGGATGATGCACCCTCCCCGCCAGATGCGGGCGATCTCGCCGTAATCCAGGGGATAGTCATATGCCTCAGCGGCCTTTCGCAGGAGCGCCATTCCCTGCGCGTAGGAACAGATCTTCGCGACATAGAGCGCATCCCCGACGGCCCGGATAAAGGCGTCGCGATCGCCTGCGTAGGGCGTGTGGGGGATCGGGAATACCTTGGCGGCCTCGGTCCGCTCGTTTTTGTAAGAAGAGAGGACCCGGGCATCGACGGCCACGGCAATCGTGGGGATCGGCACCCCCAGCTCCAGGGCCGTCTGGATCGTCCAGCGGCCGGTCCCCTTCTGCTCCGCCTGATCCAGGATCTTCTCGACCAGGGGGCCGTCCGTTTCCGGGTCCTGGCAGGTGAAGATGTCGGCCGTGATCTCGATAAGGTAGGAACAGAGGGGGCCTTTGTTCCATTGGGCGAACACCTCACCGAGCTCTGTCACGGAAAGGCAAAGGCCCCTGTGGAGCAGATCATAGGCCTCGGCGATCAGCTGCATGTCGCCGTATTCGATGGCGTTATGCACCATTTTGACGAAATGGCCCGCCCCGCGGGGCCCGATCCAGGTGACGCAGGGCTCTCCGTTCACCTGCGCGGCAATGGCCTTGAAGAGGGGCTCGACCAGGCTATACGCCTCTCTGGGTCCCCCCGGCATGATGCTCGGCCCCTTGAGGGCACCCTCTTCCCCTCCGGAAACGCCGACGCCCATGAAGAGGATTCCCTGGGCCGTCATCTCCTTGGACCGTCGCTCCGTATCGGGGAAATAGGAATTCCCGCCGTCGATGACCAGGTCCCCGGGTTTCAGGTGGGGTTTCAACTGGGCGAGGACGGCATCGACCGGGGCCCCTGCCTTGACCATGATCATGATGATCCGGCGCTTCTTCAACGCAGCGAAGAGATCCTCACTGGTGTAGGCCGCGGTGATGTTCTTTCCCGCGGCGGCCCCCTTGATGAAGGACTCCGTGGTCGGCGCGCTGCGGTTGTACACCGCCACGCCGAAGCCGTTTCGCTCCATGTTGAGGACCAGATTCTGGCCCATGACCGCCAGGCCGATCAAGCCGATGTCCTGCGCTTTCATACACGCCCCCCATCGCGATACGAGACAACTCCTTATAGACTCGGTCTCTGCCAATGGCGATTATTTCAATTTAAAACCTAAGCAACACATGTTTTTGCAATGCCTACGGCTGGCTGTACATAAAGCCGGGTCTGGATTTGAAGTCGCCCGCAGCCGGGTCGTAATAGCGCCATTCCATCGAGACCTCATGATCATTGATCGTCACCAATGCGTAGCCTTCATAGGTCGTATCCTTGTCGATGGCGGTGATCCTGGAAGCCTCCGACGGCGCATAATTCCCGTTCCAGGATTCCTTTTCGGCACCGCCGGAGCCGGCAAGGATCTGATAGATGGACTTGCTCCCGTCTTTGGTCTTGATCAGCGCCAGGGCGTACAGATGGGAATGACCGGTGAGGAACATCTTGGCGCCCGCTTCGGCCAAAGTATTCCAGAAGGCCTCCCTGTTCGACTTATGGTTATGGTCGGTCCATTCCCATCCCACCTGGAACTGGGGCATGTGACCAAAGGCGATCACATGGGGCTGCGCGGAGGCGTCCCGCTTGGCCAACTCAGACTCTATCCAGTCCATGTCGTTGCCGTGGTAGTAATAGGGACGGTTGACGCCCTGCTCGAACTGGTTCTGGTTGATGCCGAGGAAAAGGGCGTTCTTAAAGACGAAGCTGTATTCCATATCCGGATGCGCAGGATTGTTCGTCCTTCCTGCTGGAAGCCGCGGCGCGATCGTTGCGCTCCATGCGGCGGTGCAGCTGGTTTTTGTGTCACACCAGTATTCATGATTGCCGGGGACGGCATAAACGGGGATGTTCGTGTTATAGATCGGCGCCATTGCCCCGATCCAGGCCGCGTACTGCGTATTCAGGCCGGCAGTGCCTTGCCCCCTTCCGTCGACCAGGTCGCCTCCGGTAATGACCATGTTGACCCCCTGGGTCACCATATCCGCGGCCATCCGCTGGACTGCCGGCAGGTTTGTATAATTGTTCGGGTCGGTCGACTGATCCAGCTTATGATCGCTCATGTAGGCGAATTTCCATCCTGCAGTCGATGCGTTTGCGCTGCTTGACGAGCTGCCGCATGACGCTATCGAAAGCAGTGCAACCAGTCCGCCCAGCAGGCAGATCAAGATCCAAAAAAGTTTCATTCTCTTCATGCTAGGACATCCTCCTCTGTATTTTTTCCAATTGCCAGTTTCTGCCTGATCGTCTCAACGAGAATCTCCGGTGATGGGGAGATGTCCATTATCAATCCGTCCCTGGGTTCCTCCAGGGTTTCCATCTGGCTCCGCAGGAGATCCTTGTTCATGTACGGATGGTTCCGTCCCTCGATCCGCTTGCGGAGCAGCTCATAGGAGCCCTTCAGGTAGACCGTCCTGACTTTATCCTGGTCTACTCCGAGGGTGTTCCGATAAGACTGCTTGAGGGCAGAGCAGGCCAGGATTGCGTCCCTGCCCTCCCCAAGCCACTGCTGGATGTATCCGTGCAGGGTCCCCAGCCAGGTTTCACGGTCCTCATCGTTCAGGGGGATTCCCGCCCGCATCTTTATCACGTTTTCCCGCGGATGAAAATCGTCACCGTCGTAGAAAGGCCGGCCCAGCTTTTCGGCCAGCATCTTGCCGATCGTGGTCTTGCCGCAGCCCATCGGGCCGATCAGGATCAGAACCATGGGAATCATCCCTCCTGCTCTAGACGGTAGAGGCTCTCCCCGGCGTGATCGACGTACAGGATCCTTTCTTCCTCCCGGTCCTGATAGTCGGAAAGCCGGATCCTCGCCGGATCCATATAGCCCAGATTGACCTTCAGGCATGTCTCCCTGGGGATGGTTGTGGCCAGGATCACCTCAATCCGCGGCTTTTCGACGCCGTTGATACAGGTCCCGATCCCGCGGACGTGCGTCGAATGGGCCAGGACCCCCCGCGGGACGTCCCGGAAACGCTCCGGCCGGTCCAGAAAATAGTCCCGGATGTGGTAGCCGATCTTTTCGATTTCCTCCCCCCAGGCGCTGGAGATCCGGCGGATGTGGGGGGCATAAATGATCAGCCGTCCGCTGTCGGCCACGACCTGCTCGAGCTTGTACATCACCTTGCCCGCGGTCCAGATCTCGTCGTACATCTCCGGGGCCCGCCCCAGGACTGTCCGGTATGGTCTTTTCTTGGTGACGATGTGGATCGTCGCGGAAAGATCCGCGGCCGCAGACCAGGCCTCCCGGATATCGCCGGCATACAGTGCGCGCAGTCGCCCTTCGGGATCGACCACCGCGGCCAGGCAGTGAACCGGCCGGTCAAGCTTCTCCATCGCCCGGTGGATCACCCGCCGGACCGGGGTCTCCTTTTTGCCGATGATCTCAGGGCAGGTGATCAGGGCGCCCAGCCAATGGAAGAAGTGGAGGAACGCGCCGCCGGAAATGCCGGGAAAGAGGTATTTGGCGCCCCCGGAGAAACCCACGACCTCATGGGGGAAAACCGGTCCCAGGATTAGGATCAGGTCGTAGTCAAAAACCTTTTTGTTGATATCGATCGGCACCGATTCTTTGAGCAGGCCGCCGGAAACGGCTTCCACCTCTTCCTCGGAGAGCACTCCGAGGCGATGAAAGGTCTCCGCCAGATCCCAGCGGTGGCAGAAAAACGCGGAGCGGCCGAACTTCCTGCCTCTGTCTTTCGGGTCGATCCCGTAGAGCTTGAGGATCTTTTCTTCCGACAGCACGGGGTGGGTGCCGAGGGCGACCATGAAATCGAGTCTTACCGCTTTGCTCCCGATCACCTCGTTAACGGCGCGCACCAGCATCGGGAGCGGGCAGGACCTTGTCCCATCGGGCGTCAAAACCAGGATGCGCCTCTTTTCATAGAGCCCCGCAGGCGTTCCTGCATCGATGGTCTCTTTGAGCTCTGCTTCAGAAAGGGTCATGACGGGTTATCTTTTCACGAATGAGGGATTTGCCGCGCGCATCCGCTCTCCTGCTGGCTTTACGGTTCGATCTGCGCAACGGATTCCAGAATTCTTGTGGGCCGGTATGGGTAGCGCGTCACATCCTCCCGCCGGGTGACACCGGTAAGGACCAGGATGGTTTCCATCCCGCTCTCAAAGCCGGCAACGATGTCGGTGTCCATCCGGTCTCCCACCATGACCGTGTTTTCGGAGTGGACTCCCAGGTAGTTGAGGGCCATGCGCATCATCAGCGGATTGGGCTTGCCGATGAAGTAAGGGGCGACGCCGGTCACTTTCTCGATCAGGGCGGCCATGGCGCCGCACGCGGGAACCAGACCCGACTCCGTGGGTCCGGACGGGTCCGGATTCGTGGCGATGAACTTCGCGCCCCCCATGATCAGGCGTATGGCCTTGGTCACGCTCTTGAGGTCATAGGCGTTGGTTTCTCCCAGGACGACGAAGTGGGGATCGAAGTCCGTGATGATGTAAGCGATATGGTGGATCGCCTCGGTGAGGCCGCTCTCCCCGATGACATAGGCCCTGGCGCCCTGCTGCTGGGAATGAAGGAACTGGGAGGTCGCCATGGCGGACGTGAAGATGCGTTCCTTGGGGATATCGAGGCCCTGTATCTTGAAACGGTGGGCGAGGTCTCCCGGTGTCAGCGTAGAGGTGTTGGTCAGGACCAGGTACTGCGACCCGCGTCTTTTGAGACGTTCCAGAAACAGGTCAGCTCCCGGGATCATGGTCCCTCCGCGGATAAGTACGCCGTCCATATCGATGATGTAGTTTTGGGGTGATTCCACGCAGAGTTCTTCCTTATAGGGTTTTTGGGGGTTTGCGGCTTGCTGTGTTCAAAGAAATACCGCAGGGAAGTGAACAGCGGATCGCCTTTGACTTGCCTGTGCCGGTCGTTCTAAGGATTGAGACAGTCCGGTTTCCACAGGCAGTCAGAATCGCATTCCTTTTTTGTGCGATAGCAGGGAGAGTAGCCTTCCTTGAGCTGAATGTCCCTGATGATATCCTGTTTTGAACGTCCCACCTTTGTATCAACGCCCCATTTTTTCGCGATTTGGCGAACCTCTTGCATCTTCATGGAATACCTCCTAAACAACAAGAAAAAGAGGATATTCAAGGGATGTCGAAATCAGGCCGGACCGTACAAGCCGCGCTTAATCTTGCGAATCTTCCGTTCTTTTGCGGCGCGGTTGACGATGCTCCAGATCTGGCGTTCGGTCAATCCGCTTTTCTCCTTTAACGCAGATGTCGAAATCCCCTTTGCGCTTGCCTGAATGAGACCGATAACAGCGCCGATATACGTGACCTTTTTGTGATTGTCGCTTTTGGCAAATTTATCGCTTTTTTTTGCAAGGAGTGTCTTTTTCGTTTTCGGTCCTGCGGCTGTTTTTTCGGTCACTTCCGACATCATCGTCTGAAGTTTACGAAAATAGGTCTTAACGAACGTCTCGGAACCTTCAATCTCGATTTCCCCTGAAACCGGATTGAACCTGATGCGTGATTGCCCGTTCATACACACCTCCCTTGCAGGTCTCACTGGCCTCCAGCTATATTTTGCGGCGACCCAATCCCCTTGTCAACCGTTTCTTGAGGGCTGCCTGCGTTACGTCAGACCTCCTTACATTTTGAGCAACTTCTTCAGGCCCGCCAATTTCCCATTGATCGAGTCGATTTTTTGTTTTTTTAGAAACCGGGCAAGCTGTTCTCTTTGGCTGTTTTTGATGTCGGTAAATTCAATCCCGAAATTATAGATAAAATCCGCCTTGTCTCGGGCAACGTCATACCAGCAGAGTTCTCCTATCGCCTCAAAGATCGGCTCCTCCGGGATAAGTTCGATCATCAGTCGCAAACGGTTCTCCCGTGCGCCGGGACGCCCAGACAGCAAATTGATCCCTCCCAGCTCGTGAGACTTTGTTTCGAGACAGATTCCATCCTTCGAGATGTTTCTGCTTTTCACGCGCACCGGGGGATGATCTTGCGGTGCCTCTCCGGAGGAGACAATCTCGACAGTGACTTCCAATGGGAACTCAAGGCGCTGAAACTTTCTCTTTTCCAATCCATTGCCCATGGCCGACTCCTGTGTGCGTTGATGTAGTTTATGATCGAATCATTACCAACATCATCTTGAATCTCTCCACCGCCTTGAGCGCATGAGGCTTCCCTCCGGGCATGATGATCATTTCCCCTGCTCTCACATGATGAGATTCTCCTGAGACCATGATCTGTGCTTCGCCATCCAGCAAATACACCAGGGCGTCGAACGGTGCCGTATGTTCACTCAATCCCTGTTCCTTGTCAAATGCAAAGATGGTGACGGTTCCGGTGGGTTTTTTTATAATTTCCTTGCTGACGATCGCATCCTCCTGGTAGCTCACCATTTCTTTCATGTTTGATATCGGTACAGCCATATTCCCTCCCTATCACTCTTTCATGGCGCCCATGGTCAAACCCTGAACAATGGATTTCCGGACGAAAAAGGGGAAGACCGAAACCGACAGTACGATCAGGGTGGCGGTGCCGCCGATGCCTGCCCAGTCGATCTTTCCGTAGGAGATAAAATTGTAGGCTGCCACCGGTATCGGGGATTACTGAAATAATATCAGTAATATCAAATTGATGCATTATTGCTTGCCTCGCGCCGTCTGCGGTTTTGTCATTCATCATAATCCGCCCCGGCCGTTGACAAAGGTCGTCACCTCTTCCCAGGAAGGCATGGCCACAGAACAGCCGTGCCTGCTCACCACCATGGCGCCGCAGGCGTTTCCCAGCCGGACTGCCTTTCGGAGGTCCCATCCCTTTACATATCCGTACAGGAAGCCTGCGCCGAAGGCATCGCCTGCGCCGAGGATGTTCTGGACCGTCACCAGAAATCCCGGCACATCCTCCGGGGGGCAGTTGCACTGATGAATCCGACATCCCTCTTGGCCGCGTTTCTCCAGAACCAGCTGTGGGCCGGATTCGAGGAGGATCTGCACGTTTTGTGCGGTATTTCCGCTCACCCGGGCGTCGGACATCTGGGAGTCGGTCAGCCGGATCGATCGGGGATCGGTCAGAAGGGCGGCATTGATCTCGTCTTCGGTCCCCAAAACGATGTCCACGCAAGAGAGGGCGGAGCGCATCGCGATGCCGTAGGCGCGGGGATCATGCCACTGGTCCGGACGAAAATCCAGGTCGAGAACGACGGATGCACCTGCCTTTCCTGCAAGACCCGCGGCGTACAGTGTGGCGCTCCGAACCGGTTCCTTGCTGAGATTCGTGCCCGCGAACGCAAACACGCGGCTATCGGCAATGGGGGCAGCCAAAACATCCTCGATCGTCAGGGCGCCGTCTGCGCAATTTTCCCGGTAAAAGACCAGGGGAAATTTGTCCGGCGGCTCAATGCCCAAGACGACGATGCTTGTGTGACGGCCCGGCTTCCGTGGGCTGAAGCGGATATCCACCCCTTCTTTGCCCAGAAAATGGGCCACGAAGTCCCCGACAGGGTCCTGGCCGAAAGCGGTCAGAAGGGCCGTATTCAGACCCAGTCTGCGGCAACCGACACTCATGTTGGCGGGAGAGCCGCCGACATAAGCGGCAAAGCTTTTGATATCGACGAATGCGGCCCCCACGTCGTTGCTGTAAAGGTCCATGCAGGAACGGCCCATATGAAACGTGTCATAGGTGCGTCGGGCTGGGCAGGGGGCAGGATTCATTCCACAATAATCCGTTATGGTTATGTGTTAGTTATCGAAAACGAAATGGCCGCTTGTGGATCGGACTGCTTATATACCAAAACAGCTTCCTTTGACAAGCGGCAAAGAGGGGATTGTGCGAACCGTTTCTTAGAGATGAAAAACAGGACTCACTTTGAGGGGGTGTGGTTTTCTCATCCCCTGTCAAGTTGTTTCACGTGGAACAGGGCACGTGAACGGCATCATCCTTTGGCCGGTTTCGGTTTTTTGCTGAAGACGTCACGGTCACCTCCGCTCATGCCGGCGATGTACCTCACCAGTTTCTTGCGGGACTCGATATCGTACTGGGTGGTGATGGCGATCTGCTCCATGATGGGTGAGCCGCCTCCATGGTAATTGCCGATATTCATGATCCCGCCTGTTGCCGAACAGAGGATGTCGCCCAGGAATCTCCAGAAATTGGCCTGGTCCTCCGTCGATATGTTCGGATTGCGCTTGGTGTATTTCAGGAGCAGGTCTCCGGTCTCGGGGTTCTTAAAATCCCTTTCGTGGGGGAAGGTGGCGACGACCCCGCCTGCAAGGTCACAGAGGATTTCCGCTTCCCGCCAGACCGCCTCGCCCGAGAGGCACCGTCCGACATTGCAGTAGATCGAATTGGGGATGTAAGAGCCGGGACCGTATGGGACGAAACCAAATCCGGGGATATACACCTCCGGTTTTCCAAGATCTGATGCCGTGTAGCCGGCGGCATACCCCAGCTCAATGGTCATGATGAGCTCCGCCAGCTTCTCCCTTACATGGGGCTGTTTGTGGATGTTGTTCACCTCGGCGGCAAGGGCGGCCATCCCCAGGATGACATCGCCGATGGCCGGTTTGCAGCCCGAGTAGGAATGGCGGTGGAACAGGGCGAAAAGGAGCGCACAGGCACCTCCATGCTGATGCTCCTCGGCCAGAAACACCCTTTCCCAAGGGACAAAGCAATTGTCAAAGATCAGATAGGAATCCGTGGCGCCAGGGACAAATCCACGCTTGTAATGTTCCCTCGGTCGCAGGTTATGAATCGTCACGACCTGCTTCAATCCATCCCAGTCCCCTGGCACGGCGAAGGCCACCGCATAATCCTTGTCTTCGGCACGCAGCGCCCGTGTGGGCACCACCAGGATCTCATCGGCCACGGAGGCCTCTGAAATGTGGACCTTGCAGCCATCAACCACGATCCCGTCCTTCAGGCGTTCTTTGATCCGGACATAGGCGCTGGGGTTTGGCTGATCAGCCGGGCGGAGCATCCGGTCGCCCTTCACATCCGTTTGGGCGCAGCAGCCGATGAGGTCTTCGGTCTGGAAAGGGACAAGCCACTTCTTGAAATTTTCATGGTATTGGGTGGCGCCGCTGTTCACCTTGTCCGCCTCGTAGGAGACGTTGTAGATCGCATTGGTTCCATCGATCCCCATGCAGCGCTGGATGCATCCGCCGACTTTTTGGCAGAGCATCCGTGTCATGTCCTGCTTCTTGTGCAGGTCATCCTTGTTTTGATGGATATGGTTGAAGCGGTTGATCCGCTGGCCTGTCAGATGGGAAATCGCCGTGCACAGGTCCTGATTCTCCGGTTTGGCCGCCTCGTCATACGTTGTCCCGATGGTATTGAGGCAGTCCATCTGAAGCTCATCCGTCCTGTCGATCAGCTGGCCGTTGTAATAGATGTTCCTTTTCATCTTGGAAAGGCCCTTGATGTAGTCCTGTTTGGTTCTCATGGCGGATGCTCCTTTTGCTGTATTTAAGGGAGGAAAGTATGATTATTGCTACGTCATTGTGATTCCAGAGTCAAGTATTATTCAATTTACTTGTCCCCTGCGGGTTTTGCGTGTAATAAATCTTCCCGGGGCAGGAGAATCCCTTTAGCCCGGCGCCTCCGGAGCGCCCGTTTCAATAAGCCCTGTTTCATCGGTTCGGGTAAGGCAGGGATGACCTCATCCTCTGCCCGATATTTTTTGTCATCAAGGAGGGAAAAATGGATTACTTCAATCTGGAAGGAAAAACCGCCCTGGTTACGGGAGCCAGCCGGGGGATCGGTGAGGCCATTGCGAAACTCCTGGCAGGCCACGGGGCCCATGTTATCCTGGCGAGCAGGAAATTGGAAGGACTCAGACGCGTTGAAGAGGAGATCCTCAACGCGGGGGGGACGGCGGAGTCCCTTGTTTGCCATGCAGGCGAGATGGATCAGATCAAAGGACTCTTTGCCAAGATTGAGTGCGATCGCGAGCGCCTCGATATCCTCGTAAACAACGCCGGTACCAATCCCTTCTTCGGAGATGTGCTGAGCGCCGATGAAAAGGCCTGGGACAAGACCTGCGACGTCAATCTGAAGGGCTTTTTTTTCATGAGCCAGCACGCCGCAAGATTCATGCAGAAGACGGGAGGCGGTGCCATCGTGAATGTCGCGTCAGTCAACGGCGTGCGCCCGGCTCCGTTCCAGGGAATCTATTCCATCACCAAGGCGGGGATCATTGCAATGACCCGGTCCTTTGCCAAGGAACTTGCCCCTTATCGTATCCGCGTCAATGCACTTCTGCCGGGTCTGACGGACACAAAGTTCTCTGCCGCCCTGACGCAAAATCCGGACATATTGAAAATGGTTCTCCCCACCATCCCTATGGGGCGAATCGCCAAACCCGAGGAGATGGCCGGCGCGGTTCTTTATCTCGTCTCCGATGCCGCCTCTTACACGACCGGAACCTGCCTCACCGTGGACGGAGGCATGCTGGCATAGGGGATAGACGCGGAAAGCGAAGCGTAAAGCGGCGGGCATAAAAATTGGGGCGCACCTGGATGAGGTGCGCCCCAGTCGAAAGGAGAAAAAAGGGTCACTGCCGACAGGCAGCCAAGCGCGGGACCTATTTTCCTTTGCCCCCTGCAGAGGGTTCGGGTTTGACGCTATCCGGCATCGGTTCGATGCCGTACTTCCACTTCAGGTACTGCTCTCCGGTTGACGGATAGAGGGCGTAAACCAGCAGGTCTTCGTCGGTCTTGGCCAGATCGCCGATCTTCTTTTTTGCCTCTGCAAGTTCAGGTTCGATGTGATCGGCGGGTCTTCCCGTGATCGGGGTCTGGCCGCGCCTGCGCTTCAGGACAATCTTCTGCACCTCCGGATCGACTGGGGTCGGGGTCTGGCCGTAGAGTCCGACCATCAGGTCGCTGAACTGGTTGCTGATCATCTTGTACCGGCCGGCGACCACGTTCATCACCGACTGTACGCCGACGATCTGGGAGGTGGGGGTGACCAGAGGCGGCGTCCCCGCCTCTTTTCGGGTCCTCGGAATCTCGGCATGGACTTCGTTGAGACGATCCAGAGCGTTCATCTCCTTGAGCTGACTGATCAGGTTGGAGATCATCCCGCCGGGGATCTGGTGTGCCAAAACGCCTGCGTCGATCAGGGAGAGCTTGTTCGAGGCGAGGTGTTTCTGGTATTTGGGGGCGATCTTTTCGAGATGCTCACCCAGTTTGATCAGTTTGCGGACATCCATGCCTGTATCCCGCTTGGTTCCCTGCAGCGTGACAACGAGCGGCTCGACCGCGGGCATCGCGGTGCGCAGGGCATAAGGGGCAAGGCAGGTATCGACGATATCGACACCGGCTTCAATCGCCTTGAGATAAGCCATCGAGGCCATGCCGCTGGTGTAATGGGTGTGGAGGTGAACGGGGAGCTTCGTGACCTTCTTCAGCGCGCTGATCAGGTCGTAGATGTCATAGGGTGAAACGATCCCGGCCATGTCCTTGATGCAGATACTGTCGGCGCCCATCTGCTCGAGTGCCTTACACTTGTTTACGAAATACTCCAGATTGAAGACATCGCCGCCTAGGCGGGGCTGGGTCAGGGAGTAGCAGATCGCGCCTTGAAAGTGCTTTCCATTGGCCTTGATCCTCTCCACGCAGGTCTGAAAATTTCTCAGATCGTTCAGTGCGTCGAATACCCGAAAGATGTCGATCCCTACTTCGCAGGATTTGTCCACAAAGGCCCGAACAACGTCATCTGCATAATTACGGTAACCGACCAGGTTCTGTCCGCGGAGCAGCATGGAAAAGGGGGTCTTCTTGATGTATTTTTTCAGGATCTTGGGCCGTTCCCAAGGGTCCTCGCCGAGGAAGCGGTGCATCGAGTCGAACGTCGCTCCTCCCCACACCTCCATTGCCCAGAAGCCCATCTGGTCCATCTGTTCGGCGATGGGGAGCATGTCCTCAGTCCGCATACGGGTCGCATAGATGGACTGATGTCCATCCCGAAGCGTGTTGTCCTGGATTTTAACGGGATTGACGGGTCCATCCTTCATCATATCCGCCATTTTTTTCTCCTTCCTGGTGCATCACTGGGATGCAGTTTTTGGGTAATCATCAAGAGGCTGCCGTTATTCATATCGTAATGAAAAGGGAGGTGTCAAGTTCAATATGTTTGATACAGCAGCAATTATAGTGCCAGCCATGGAAAACGCTTTGTCTTGCAAAGAGGATGTCTAAAAAACGAAAACAGTAGGAATTTTTGATAGTTATGGTGTGATAAGGAAGAAACAGGGATTCAATTTTGAAGAAAAACCAGAGCCAATATAGACGAAAAACAACCGGACAGAGCGACAGATAAGTGTGCTTCTCGCACGAAAGGGGCATTGTCGGTTTGGAAGACCCCGGAAATGTTGATCAACAAAAAGGCGTTCAGTAACCACACGCCGTGCGTAATGGGCACGGACCGTTTCCTCACCATCACCCCTGAATCCACGAAAGATTCCGCGCTGCCGGTAGTTAAAAATTCCCGTTGATGGGCTTATCCGCCATGATTGAAACTTTTATGAGCGAGTGACATAAATCGGATTGGAAAAAATCCAGGGACGATAGCGACCGAAAATCCTCAAATACGCTTCGATCCTGTAGATCCCCGGTTCGCTGATCTTGACAAAGAGCCCCTTCCCTACAGCCTGACGATAAGGATCTCCATTTCTGATGAGGCGGATCCGTGCCTCATGCGGGACAGAAACCCTGAGTTCCGAAGGGTGATGGATGGCAAAGGCATCACCCAACGTGGCATATCGGTCCCCGTCTGTCAGGATCGCGGAAAATCCGGATGATGATCGGTAATAATCGAGGGCCACATATGCCCTGCCGTTTTCCAGGGCGTTAAAAAGTACGGCGATATCGGCTTGGCTGTTTCCGGAAAGAGGGGTTTCCGTAATGAGGTGCGTCCGGATCAGCCGGAAAACCCTTCTGTAGGGGAAAATGGAGATGCTCCATCCCAGAACCCGTTTTAGGGTGTCGTGGTTGTCGAGTTCGCCGATTCCCACCACTCGTCGTTCCTTTGTGAGAGTGTCCCAGCGGGCGAGGGTCGCCGGGGCGGGGCCTCTAAGAAAGAAGGCGGGAAGGGCATACGCCAGGACAGCGCGGAGGTATCCGGAGAGGCTATTCTGCCAGTCCGTCATAAAATCCCAGATGCCAATCCCTGTGTAGCCTGCGACCGACCAGTCCGTCCAGGGGTAATGTTTCACGTGAAACAGTGCGGTCCCCTCATGATCCGGGTGAGCGATAAATCCCAATCCCCCTCGAGTCCGCACACGGTTGATATACTCCTGCGGAGGGATTTGGGGGAGCTCCCCTATGTCTACGGCCTTCTCCTCAAGCCGGAAGGCCAGATAATGGTCGAAACGGGGAGCGATCTCCTCGCCGACGATGAGCAACGTGCCGTTATGCCATCCCTCAAATCCATCTTTCTTTGCCTGAAGGGTGGAATGGTCGGTGAGAAAAAGAAAGTCCACACCATGATGGTTTGCGGCTTTGAGGATTTCGCCGATCGGTGTGCGTCCGTCAAAGGAGTAAGCGGAGTGTAAGTGGATGACGCCGGTGTAATCGTTCAGTTTGGGTGGTTTCATTCATGTCGCCTCATCGGGGACCGGTCTTTCCGAGGAGCGCTCGCAGCGGGCAAGGGCTACATTTCGGGGTTTTCCGGCAGAAGGTCTTTCCGGCGTATACCAGAAGGGCATGAAACTGGTTGAAGAAGGAGGCGTCGTGGGGGAGATGGGCCATGCACAGGGCTCTGATTTGGGAGACGTCCGCGTCGTCCGGGATCAGGCCGTGACGTTTCAGTATCCTCTGTGTATATGCGTCGCTGACGAAGACGGGTTTTTGGCAGGCGTAAAGGAGGATGCTGTCGGCCGTTTCCGGACCTATTCCTTTCACGCTGAGGAGCTTTTCTCTAAGCACTGGCAGTGATTCAGCACACATTGTCTCAATATTTCCAGAATACTCTTCAAGGAGAAACCGGACGAGAGACTTGAGCCGCTTCGCTTTGATGTGATAATAACCCGATGGCCGGATCGTCTCAGCCAGGGTTTCTTCTTCGATTCGATACAGGGCGTCAGGCGAGAGAAGATTCCTCTCTTTTAAATCCGTCATGGCCTTTTCGACATTCGTCCAAGCAGTATTTTGCGTCAGGATCGCCCCAACCATGACCTCAAAAGGGGTATCGGCCGGCCACCAATGAAGATCGCCGAAATATCCTTGCAGGTGTTTGTAAATTTTCAACAGATCATCACGGCAAATCATCCCAATCCTCTTGTTCATATTTGGAAGCGGCTTTATGGGAGCCATGCGAGGTATGAAGCACGAATCCATGGACTGAGGCGCCGGTCATGACCGGCGCCTCAGTTCTACAGGTTCCCATGGAACAGAAAGATGTTTACGACGATTTCTATTTTGTCAGAGGGACAAAGAAGGTCGATCTTCCCCGTTTGATCAGAAGCAGGATACTGCCTTTCTCGCCGGCCCTCTTTATTTCGCGCACATAATCCTTCATGTTTTCTATTTTAATTTTATTGATCTGAAGGATGATGTCCTGAGGTTGGATGCCCACCTCCTCGGCGCTGCTTCCTTCCTGCACATCTACGACGATGACGCCTTTCTTACTGGAAAGTCCCAGATGCTTCGCGATTTCCGGTGTGATTTCCTGGACGATCATCCCGTAGGCCTGACCGGTACCGCGGGCCGCCATCTCCGGCTGATCCTTTCTCTCCGCCACCGTGATGTTGAAAACCTTCTCCTGGCCATCCCGAATCGCCTTGATGACCACCGCTTCCCCAACACGGAATCCGGCAATCATCATCAGGAGCTCGTGGGTATCCTTGACCTTTTTCCCGTTGATCTCCGTCACCACGTCGCCCGATTTGAGGCCGGCCTTGTCGGCAGGATCCCCCTTGAAGACATCAGCGATCAGTGCCCCGCTGCGATCCTTGAGTTTCAGGCTCTTGGCAATATCCTCAGTAATGTCCTGAACGGAAACACCTAGCCAGCCACGGGTGACCTTTCCCGTTGCCTTGAGGTCGGGGAGTATCGTCTTGGCCATACTGATCGGGATGGCAAACCCTATTCCCTGTCCCTGGGCGACGATAGCGGTATTGATGCCGATCACTTTCCCTTCCATATTAAAGAGAGGCCCCCCGCTGTTGCCGGGATTGATCGAGGCGTCTGTCTGGATGAAGTTGTCATACGGACCGGCGCCGATGACACGCCCTTTTGCGCTGACGATGCCGGCAGTGACGGTCTGTTCAAGGCCGAAGGGATTACCGATGGCGATGACCCAATCCCCGACCCTCAGTTTATCCGAATCGCCCGTTTCTGCGACCGGCAGGCTGTCGGTAGGTTTGATCTTGATCAGGGCGATGTCCGTTTTTGCGTCCTTGCCGATGACCTTTGCCTCATATTCCTTGCCATCCGAAAGCTTTACAATGATTTTGTCCGCCTGCTCCACGACATGGTTGTTGGTGAATATGTATCCGTCATGGCTGATAATGAACCCCGAGCCCAGGCTCTTCTGTTTGAATTCCCGCTGCGGGATATCACCGAAAAAGCGTTCGAAGAAATCATCGCCGAAATCTCGATCAAAAGGGCTCCCCTGTCCGAAAGGGGACCGAAATCTTCCCCCACTGCGTACCGTCTTGGTTGTACTGATATTGACGACACTGGGTTTGAGCTTTTCAGCCAGATCTGCGAAAGATAGAGGCGTTCGCGATACTTCCCCTGTTGAGACCGCTGCGGCCACCTGAACATCCGGCCCGGGTGCGGAAGGCACAAAGGAAGAGCGCATCACTTCCACAACCGAAACGACAAAAAAACCGATCAGAAACGCCAAAAGAAACATGATAAAGGTTTTTCTGCCCTTTTTTTCTGTATTCATTATGTAACCTCCCAATGGTACTAAACTCTATAAAAAAATAGTTAAGAATTTTATCCGGTTAAACCTCTACCTTGCCATTCTCCTCCCGGGCCTTATCCGCTTTCACCGACCCCTTTCTTCCTTACTTTCCGATGGAAGGTAGAAGGCGACGTCCAGGTTAAAAACTTTTGCAATTACCGGGAGTAATATAAACTTCTCGTCGATTTTGTCAATAGGCTCCTTCAATTTCCGGCGTTAAGGGACATTTTCCCTATCCCTAATCCTGTTTGCACTGCCGCTTTGGCCGTGCTAAAATTCACATATGTTCACCTTTGACAAGGCACGGTGTATGTGATGATGACCGCTATCGGGATTTTAGGTCGGAGTCTGATCGATATGCTCCTTTCGATACGCAGCACAGCATGGTTCGCTGCTCAGGTCATCGTCCGTTTATTCGGCCTGAGGACATACAACAGCGCCTCCCGGACAGTCTTCATCAACCAGTTCTATTTCACATCGGTACAGATCCTGCCTCTGTTTCTCTTGGTGGCCGCGGTGTTTGGATCCCTTGTCAATGGCATGGCCTTTCAGGTCATTAAAGATCTGGGATTACAAGACTACCTGGGGCGGCTGCTGATGGGATTCGTCGTGACGGAAGTTGCCCCTTTCATGACGGTTCTGCTCATCGCGCTCCGCTCCAGCTCCGCCATCAATACCGAGATTGCGGTCATGAAGGTCAATCGTGAACTCAACACGCTCGATATCTTCAATATCGATCGGATCGATTATCTCTTCGTTCCCCGGATCCTCAACGGGATGCTCTCGATGATTTTCCTGAGCAGCCTGTTTTCCCAGATCGTCCTGGCGATCGGGCTGTTTGTCTCCAGTGCCATTTTCGGGACGAGCGTCGATGCCTATATTGATACCTTGCTGCAATCGGCCTCCCTGTTGGATATTGTCATCGTCCTTTTCAAGTGTGCCGCATTTGGTTTCTTCATCACGCTGATCCCGATCCGCCAAGGTTTGAATGCCTCGCGAGAACTGACGAGCATTCCGATTGCCGTTCTCAACGGGATGGTCAAGGTCTTTCTCGCGATTATAGTGATAGAGGTGCTGTCATCGATCCTAAGATTCATTTGAGGCTCTTCGATAACGAAGAGGACCTGCAGAAAGAACTGCAGGGTTTCATTGCGGCCAACAGGACGAGGCTGGGATTTGTCTCCTTGGAGGCGCCCCTGATCTCCAACCTGGACATTTGGAGCAATATCGCCCTGATTCGGCAGTATCACCAGAACATGCCGCGGTCTGAGGCCAGGGCGCTTGCCGAGGATCTGCTCCGGCGTCTGGGGATGATGTCGATTACAGAAAAGAGAAATCCCGGCCTGACGACGGAAGAACGTTTCTGCGCTATGCTGCTTCGGGCCGCTATGGTCCGGGATGCCATACTGGTTCTGGACAGGCCCTTTGGCATCCTGACCAACCTCAGGAATGGGCGCTTTATCATGGAAATCCTGCGGAAAGTGGACGATTTGATTGCAGAAATCCATATTTTCGATTATAGTTGGGAAAAAGCACGTTACGGGGGCGAAGATGATGCAGAAAGCTGAATTGAAGGTGGGCCTCTTCATCATTATCACTACCCTGCTGATCATGGGCTCCATCGGGTATGTCGCTTACAAGAAAGGGATCTTTTCAAAGGTCTATACCTATACCCTTTCCTCAAAGACAGCCGAAAACCTCACGGAGGGCATGCCCGTGGTTTTCTGGGGTTTCAACATAGGCCAGGTCAGCTCCATGGAGTTGACCGAAAAGGGTGTCCTTATCCAGATCAAGATCCCGGAGCGGAATAACCGGGTGATCCGGGCCAACAGCAAATTTGTCCTGGACAAGCCGCTGCTGGGTGCCTCACGGATCATCGTCACCACGGACAACCTCAACGATCCCCCCCTTTCACCAAGCGTGTTTCCGGAGATTACAGTATCCAACGACATCAATGAGCTCATCAAGAGGATCCAGCCTATCGCCGAAAAACTGGACAGGATCGCCGCCAGTGTCGCGGCCATCACCGAAAACCTGGCGGATCCGCAGGGAGAGGTCAGGCGCATCCTGAAGAACGTCGAAACGATGACGGCCCATTTTTCTAAGAAGGAATCGCTTCTGGAGATGGCCGTCGGCACGAAGGAAAGCGTCCAATCCATACAGGATATCCTGAGCAACGTCCATGAGATGACGATTCGTATGGATGGGATCCTCAAGAAGGTGGATACGCTGGCGGGGAAGGGCGACGAGCAGATCTACGGCAGGGACGGCGTCTTTCCTTTGGTGCGAAACATCCTCCGCGATCTTCTGGCAAAGCTGGCAAAGATAGAGGTTTCTCTGGACAACCTCAATAAAATCACTGGGGAAGCGGCTGACTCGACCAAAGATCTCAGACTTTTGCGGAATAACATCGATGAAACCGTATCGGCGATCGGCTCCCTGGTGGAAGAGCTGGATCGGATCATCCCCTTCCAGGACAAACCGGAGATCAAACTCCCATGAAGAAGATTCTCTGTCTACTTATTTTCTTTCTTCTGTTCTCGGGATGCGGCTCGAAACCGACGCCGGGGTGGATCGGCGCGGGCAACCAGCAGCTCGAGTCTTTCAAGAACCGTTTTCTGACCGATGAACAGCCGGCCGTTGCGGAACGCCATTTTCAAAGGGCGGTTGAGGAGATAAAGAAAAGCGGAGATCTCGATCTTCTAGGAAAGGCCTGGCTGACAAGGATGGCCCTGCAATGCGCCCTGTTAGTCAAAATGGAGGAGGGTGAATACGGGAGGATCGCCGTTGTACACCCGGTTCCTGCCAACCGGAATTTTTACCTCTTCCTTGCAGGGGATCCGGCGACGGTGGACGGAACGCTCCTTCCTGAGCAATACCGGCCGTTTCTTGATGCCCTGCGGGAAGGATCCCTTGCCAGGGTGGAAAAGGCGATTGCCGCCATACAGGAGGATCCCCTTTCCCGGCTGATCGCAGCAGGCCTTGCGGCGCGCCGCGGTCTGGAGAACGAGGCGATCCTTCAGGCAGCGGTAAGCACTGCCTCTCATAATGGCTGGAAGCGGGCCCTTTTGGTCTGGATGGGGCGCTTACAGACGTATTATGAAGCGGCCGGTGATAGCGCCAAGGCCGCTGCCGTACGCCGGCATATCGAGCTCATCGAAAGATAGCCCCCTAGCGGGAAACGCGGCTCTCCCTAGATTTTTCCCTTTGCGGGAGAGCGATCTTCCGTTTCTCCGGATCGACCTGCGGCCTGTAGAGGATGGCCAAGTGGCCGATCATTCCCACGCTTTCACTGTGCGTCCGGATCCCGATCTTGCTGCAAAGCGTCTCTTTTTGCTTCTTGTCTTTGATTTCAATAAATTTGATCTTGATAAGCTCGTGCCGCAGGAGCGCTTCGTCAACGGCCCTGATGACCCCCTCCGTTATTCCCTCCTTGCCGATTTGGACGGACGGTTTCAGGTGATGTGCGAGGCCTTTGAGGTATTGTTTTTGAAATCCCCTCAATGCAGTCATTATTGTCTCCTTCCGTGCGGATCGAGGATTACGCGACCCGTGCATGCCGGGTCCAGCTCGTCATCTTCCAGGAGGGATCGAAAACTCCTTCTGCCACGCGGGGCTGGAGGCCGCACTTGGAGGCAAAATAGCGGTGAAAGGCAAGGCAGGCCGTCAGTTCGGGATGAAACGCAGTGACCAGGATGTCCGCGGACTCGGCGGCTGCGATAAAATCATCGATCTTGAGGAGAATCTCCACCCCCTCTCCTGCAGAAAGGATCTTGGGGGCACGGATGAAGGTGAGCGGCACCGGGTCCGAAGAGATCTTCGGGATCAGGGCCTCACAGGCGAAGCTGTCGAGCTGGCTTCCGAAGCCGTTCCGCTGGACCTCGATATCGATAAGCCCCAGATGCGAACTCTCCCCTCTGAGCGTGCCGGCCAGGAGGATCGCCCCTGCGCAGGTGCCCCAGAGCTTCATCCCTTCGTGATATTTCCGGACGATAACGGGCTCGATATCGAAGATTCTTATGAGCCTGGCAAGACAGGTGCTCTCGCCGCCGGGCAGGATCAGTCCGGCCAGACCGTCGAAATCCTCTATCTGTTTGACCGGTCTGGCATCGACGCCGAGGCGCTGAAGATGATCGAGATGCTCGAAGACATCCCCCTGAAGATCCAGAACGCCGATGGTATTTCCGGCTCTGATCGGACGAGGATGATTTGCCTTTACACGACTCATGGGATCCGCACCCGGGCCCGGGCTACCAGCCCCGTCCGGCTAGGAGCTGCTCCTTGGGAATCGCCCCGATCTCCAGACCTGCCATCGCCTCCCCGAGGCCCAGGGAGGCCTCCAGGACCTTGGCCGGATCGTTGAAATAGGCCGTGGCCTTGACGATGGCTCGCGCGCGCGCGGCAGGGTTCGCCGATTTGAAGATCCCGGAACCGACAAATACCCCGTCGCAGCCCAGTTGCATCATCAGGGCTGCATCCGCCGGTGTTGCAATCCCGCCGGCGGCGAAATTGACCACAGGCAGGCGGCCGAGTTCCCTCACCTTCAGGGCAAGTTCGTAAGGGATGCCGTTTGCCTTGGCAAAGCCGGTCACCTCCTCCACCGGCATGTTTACAAGCTGACGGATCTCGCGATTCACCGTCCTCATGTGGCGCACCGCCTCGACGACGTTTCCGGTCCCGGCCTCGCCTTTGGTGCGGATCATCGCCGCCCCCTCGGCGATCCGGCGCAGTGCTTCTCCCAGGTTGCGGGCGCCGCAGACAAAAGGAATGGAAAAGAGGGTCTTGTCGATATGGCATTCCTCGTCGGCGGGCGTGAGGACCTCGCTTTCGTCTATGTAGTCGATCTTCAGGGACTCGAGGATCTGAGCCTCCACAAAGTGGCCGATCCTGGCCTTTGCCATCACGGGGATGGAAACGGCCTTTTTGATCGCGGCGATCATCGCCGGATCCGACATCCGGGCCACACCCCCGTCCCGACGGATATCCGCGGGCACCCTCTCCAGCGCCATGACTGCCACGGCCCCCGCCTCCTCGGCGGTCTTGGCCTGCTCCACGGTGGTCACATCCATGATGACGCCGCCTTTGAGCATCTGCGCCAGCTGGACGTTCAGTTCGTATCTCTTTGCATCCACGATATGCTGCCTCCCTGAGGAAAAATTTCCAGTCTCTTCTGATCTCTATGATAATAGTATAGGATCGTCAAGGACAATTATCAAGAGTCCGCAGGCCTCCGGGTTTTCCGTCCATGACTCTCCTGTATCCGTGCCGTCCCTACTTTACCAGTGCATCCGGGTTTTCACGCCATGATCCTGCAGAAACGTCTTGATCTCGGAAATGGTATACGTGCGGAAGTGGACCATCGAGGCTATCAGGGCGGCGTCTGCCTGGCCTCGGGTGAGGACATCGAGGAGATGTTCGGCTTTTCCCGCGCCGCCGGAGGCGATGACGGGAATCTTCACCTGGCTCGAAATCAGGCGGGTCAGATCGATTTCGTAGCCGTTCTGCGTTCCGTCGGCATCGATGGAGTTCAGGCAGATTTCGCCTGCGCCGAGGCTCTCCGCCTCCTTTGCCCACCCGAGCGCATCGATTCCGGTCGGCGTCCTGCCTCCGTGGATGACCATTTCGTAGCCCGAAGGGGTCTTTGAATCGTTCGGATTCCTTTTCACATCCATACCCAGGACGATACACTGGCTGCCGAAGGCGCGTGCCCCTTCGGCGATGATCGCCGGATTGCGAACCGCCTCCGTATTGACGCTGACCTTCTCGGCGCCTGCCAGGATCACCTGCCGCATGTCCTCCACCGTCCGGATGCCTCCCCCTACCGAAAAGGGGATGAAGATGGTTTCCGCGACCCTGCGGACCACGTCGATCATGATGGCCCGTCCTTCGGCAGAGGCGGTGATGTCGTAAAAGACGATTTCGTCCGCGCCCTGCTCGTAGTAGGCCCGGGCCGCTTCGACCGGGTCGCCGATATCGACATTTTCCTGAAATTTGATTCCCTTTGTCAGTTTGCCCGCCCGGACGTCCAGACAGGGAATGATCCTTTTACTGAGCATCCTTCCCTCCCCAGCGGCAGAAGTTTGCCAGGAGGGCGAGTCCCGGCCGGCCGCTTTTTTCCGGGTGGAACTGAACGGCGACGAGGTTGTCCTTTGCCACCGCGGCGCAGAAGCGGATGCCGTAATCGGTCCTTCCCGCTGTCCAGCCCTCATCCGCAGGTGAGGGATAGTAGGCATGGACAAAGTAGAATTCTGCTGCCTCGGGAATACCGGCAAACACAGGATGGCCCTGCCGGAACTCGACGCGGTTCCATCCCATGTGGGGGATCTTCAGCTTGCGGCCTTCGGCCTCAAGATCGGCAGGAAAACGCCGGACGCAGCCGGGCACGATACCCAGGCAGGGGGTGTCGTCCTCCTCACTGTGATCGAAGATCACCTGGGTGCCAAGGCAGATCCCAAGGACCGGTTTCCCTTCCCGTACCCATTTCTTCAGGTGAAGATCAAGCCCGCTCTCACTCAGATTTGCCATCGCCGCCCCCGCGGCGCCCACACCGGGGAAGATGATATGGCTTGCGTCGTTCAGCACACGGGGATCCTGTGTGATCATGCAGGGCTCGCTCAGGAACTCCAGCGCCCGTACCACGCTGGTCAGGTTTCCTGCCCGGTAATCGATGATGCCGATCATCTGTTCGCTCCAAATCGTTTTCCCTGGAAGGAGTCACGCGCCTCCAGTTCGCGGCCGATGGCGTTAATCACTGCAAGTTTGTTCGCCGCCCACGCCGGCCCGAGGAAGATCTCCCGGTAGCCGTCGGCGGTCAGCCGCTGGATGACCATCTCCGGGGGCAGGATCTCCAGGATGTCGCATACTGTGGCGACGTACTCGTCGCGGCCCATCGTCTTGAGCTCCCCCTGTTCGTAACGCCTGCCCAGGGCCGTTCCCTTAAGGGCGAGCAGATTGTGGATCTTGATCCCTTGGATCGGCAATTGGGCGAGGGCACGCGCCGTGTCGATCATCTCCTCACGCGATTCCTCCGGCAATCCCACGATGATATGGGCGCAGATCTGTATCGGGCCGCCCTTTACCCTCCTTACCGCATCGACAAACATCGCCGCGTCGTGCCCCCGGTTGATGGCCTTCAGTGTCCGGTCGTGGATCGACTGCAGACCGAATTCCAGCCATACATGGAAACGCCCGGCATAAGACCGGATCAGCTCGATCGCCTCGTCCGGGATGCAGTCCGGACGCGTTCCGATGGAAAGACCGATCACATCCTCCTGGGCAAGCGCCTCATCGTAGAGCGCTTTGAGTCGATCCGCGGGGGCGTAAGTATTGGTGAAGGTCTGGAAATAGGCGACAAATTTCTCCGCCTTTCCGTGCCGACGGTAATATTCCTTTCCCCTGCGGATCTGTTCCCTGACGGAAGGGAGCTCGCCCGCCTGCCGCAGCGCCGATCCCCTGCCGTCGCAATAAATACAGCCTCCTGTGGCGAGGCGCCCGTCACGGTTCGGGCAGGTGAATCCGGCATCGATCGGCAGCTTGTGTACCCGGCAGCCGAAACGGTTGCGCCAGTAGCTCTTCAGGTCATAGTACCGCTTTGCATTATTCCAGAAGGCGGGTCTTGCCACAGCCACCTCTTTTTTCGGTTGAGTTTTACGGCCCGATCATATTAAATCACCTGAAGAACTGCAAGAGATGAAAAGAAAAGGGTCTTCCGGACGGGACTTCGCCAGGGGCTTGGGATCTTTTTTCGACCCTGCTCGACTTGGCTTCCCTGCCGGGAAAGAACTCGCGCCCTGTGGGCGCTCAGACAGCTTTCCCGGCGGGCGGTCCGCTCAAGTCGGCACGGTGCCCGAAAAAATATCCAATCAGACCCCTCGCGAAATCCCGCCCGTTGCCCTTAGATCGAAGAGGTGTGTGTGATTAACCTGTCGCTATCCCTGATTTGGAGGGTGCGTTGAGTCGGGAATATGATGTCATCGTCGTCGGCGGCGGTCATGCGGGCTGCGAAGCGGGTCTTGCGGCGGCAAGGATGGGCTGCCAGACCCTTCTGTTCAATATCAATCTCGATTCCCTGGCGCTGATGTCCTGCAATCCCGCGATCGGCGGCCTTGCTAAGAGCCAGCTCGTCAAGGAGGTGGACGCCCTCGGCGGCCAGATGGGCCGGATCGCCGATGAAACCGCCGTTCACTTTCGCCTCCTCAATGCCTCCAAGGGACCGGCCGTCCAGTCGACCCGTTTCCAGTGCGACAAGCAGCTCTACCGACTGGCGATGAAGTCCGCCGTGGAGAGGGAGAAAAATCTCCACCTGCGTCAAGGCCTGGTGGAGAAGCTGGTTGTCGAGGGCGGGCGGATCCGCGGCGTGGTCGACCAGACCGGCGTCTTGCACGCCGGCCGGGCCGTGGTCATCACGACCGGGACCTTTCTGGGCGGCCTAATCCACATCGGGCAGACGCGATATCCGGCGGGTCGCGCCGGCGAGATCGCCTCCCTTGAGCTTTCCCTTAGCCTGAAGGGACTCGGCTTCGAGATGGGGAGGATGAAAACAGGGACCCCTCCCAGGCTGCGCGCCTCAACGATCGATTTTTCCCGGCTCATCCGACAGGACAGCGATCCCGATCCGGAACCTTTTTCGTTTACCACCATAAGGCTGCGGGAGGAGCGTCTTGCCTCTTTTTTTTCGGCCACGACCGCACAAACCCACCTCCTCATCAGGGACAATATCCGCCTGTCCCCCCTTTATGCCGGGGTGATCAAGGGGATCGGCGCCCGCTACTGCCCCTCTCTCGAAGACAAGGTGATGCGGTTCGCCGACCGGGAAAGTCATCCGGTCGTCCTCGAGATGGAAGGTCTGGAGACGGAGGAGACCTACGCCAAAGGGCTGGGAAATTCCCTCCCGCCGGACCTTCAGGAGAAGATCGTCCACAGCATCCCGGGCCTCGAGCAGGCGGAGATCATGCGTCTGGCCTATGCGATCGAATACGACTATGTCCAGCCGACCGAGCTTCGCCGGACCCTGGAGACGAAGAGGGTGGCGGGGCTCTATCTCGCAGGTCAGATCAACGGGACTTCCGGTTACGAAGAGGCGGCGGCGCAGGGGTTCTGGGCGGGCGTGAACGCTGCGCTCTCGGTTCAGCGGCGCTCTCCGTTCCTCCTGGACCGGTCGGAGGCCTACATGGGGGTGATGGTGGACGATCTGGTGACGCGGGGGGTCGACGAGCCCTATCGGATGTTCACCTCGCGCGCCGAGTACCGCCTGATCCTGCGGGAGGACAACGCGACGATCCGCCTGATGGGAAAAGGCAGGGAGCTCGGCCTGATCACGGAGGATCAATACGCCCTGCTCAAGGAAAAGGTCCGGCAGATCGAGGCCGGGATCCGGAGCCTCACCTCCCGCCGCCTCTTTCCGGTTGCGGAAGCCAACGCCGCCCTTGCCGGTCTGAACTCAGCGCCGATCCGCAACCCCGTCACCCTGTTTCAGCTCCTCAAGCGCACCGAAATCGGCTATGACGATCTTTGCCGCTTTCCAGGCCATGAAGCCATCACTGACCGGACGGTCAAAAGGCAGATCGAGATCGAGGCGAAATACGAGGGGTACATCCGGCGGCAGCACGAACTGGCTGAGAAGATGCGGGAGCTCGAAGAAAAAAAGATCCCGGTTGGTTTTGATTACTCCGCCATACCGGGCCTCTCCAGCGAACTCAAGGCGAAGCTCGCACGCGTGGAGCCGGCCACGGTCGGCCAGGCTGAGCGGATCCCCGGCATGACCCAGGCGGCCCTCACGGCGATCCTGATCGTTATCAAAAAGCGCGAGCTGGAAGCCGCCGGACGGCCCTAGTTCCCGGCGCAATAGCCTCCGAGGTTTGCCAGGGCGACGCTCCCCGGACTGATCACGGAAGGATCCACCATCACGTTGATGCAGGCCGTCTTCCCGGAGGCAAAGGCCGCCTCCAGGGCGGGCCGGATCTCCTCCGGCTTTTCGACCAGGGCCCCGAATCCTCCGAGATCTTCGACGAGCCGGTGATAGTCGACACGGCCGAGCCACGTTCCGTCCGGAATGCTGTGCCCCAGCCGGAGGGTCTGGCTGTGGGCGATCATCCCCCAGCTCTGGTCGTTGGCGATGACCACGACGATGGGGAGCCCCCGGCGGATCGCCGTGTGGAACTCCATGAAGTTGAAGCCGACCGAGCCGTCGCCTATGATAAGCAGGACGCGGCTTTCGGGATGGCGGAGTTTCGCCGCATTGGCGAACGGGAGTCCCACGGCGAGGCACCCGTAGAGCCCCGAATCCAGGTAGTGACCGCCCTTTCTGACCGTGCGGGTCATCCCCATCCAGACCTGGGTGTCGCCTCCGTCGGCCACGACGAAGTCCTCCTCTTGATCCATGAAGGCGTCCACCTCTCGGGCGAGACGGAGCGGATGGATGGGAACCGCCGCACTTTCCCAGAGCGGCTGCGTCGGTGCCTTACCGTCCGCATCGGCCTTGCGAACGGCCTCCACCCAGCCCTGGAAACGGTGGCGGAGGGCCCCGCCGATCCCCTGCGTCTCGACCGCCCGATTGAGTTCTTCCAGCAGGGCCCGGACGTCGCCGACGACGCCCAGGTCCACGGAGCGGTTCCGGCCGATCTCCTCCGCCTCGATGTCAGCCTGGACGAATCTTGCCTCTTTCCGGAAGATATCGCCGAAGACGTAGTAGAGGCTGAGCCTGCTTCCCAGAAAGAGGACCAGGTCGGCGCTCGCCAGGGCGAAGAACGCCGCGCCGGGACGGATGGCAAGGGAGGACTGGAAGCAGAGGGGGTGGGTGTCGGGGAGGATTCCCCGGCCGGAGTTGCCCGTGAAGACGGGAATGCCGGTCTGCTCGGCGAAGACCCTGAGGGCATCCCCCGCATCGGCATACCAGGCGCCGCTTCCGGCGATGACGACCGGGGCGCTCGCCGCCTGGAGCATGGCAATGATCTCCCGGGCGCCCTGGGGATCCAGGGGCCGGGATTCGATCCGGCTTCGGGGCCGCTTCGCTTTCGCCGGATCGACCTTCGCATTGAGGACGTCGCAGGGAAGCTCCAGGTAGACCGGTCCCGGCCGGCCGGCAATGGCGGTCCGGAAGGCGAGGTCGATGAACTCGGGGATCCGCTCGGCCATGGTACAGGTCCAGGCCTTCTTCACCATCGGGGCGACGACCGGAAGCTGACTCATGTCCTGGAGATCGAGTCTCTCCACGCTCTCCAGCCCCACACATCCCGCGATCAGAATCACCGGTGCGTTGGAGAGGCGGGCGTTGGCGATGCCGGAGAGGGCGTTGGTGAAGCCGGGACCTGCGGTCACCATGGCGACCGAGGGTTTCCGGGTCATTCTCGCCCAGGCCTCGGCCATGAAGACGGCGGCCTGTTCATGCCGGGTGTCGAACAGGGCGACCGGCGATCCTTCGAGATACTGATAGATCGGTGTGATATGCCCCCCGCTGAGGGTAAATACGTACTGAACGCCCTGTTCGATGAGCGCCTCCGCCGCCAGCCTGCCGCCGATCACCTGCTCCATTTCGCCTCCCTGAAGAAAAGAATAACAGTTTCCTTATTATTGAATGTCTCTGCAAGGGCCGCATTGGAGATTTTTCGGGGCACCCTGCCGCCGCAGCGGAGCGCCCGCCGGAAAACATGTCTGAGCGCCGTCCGGCGCGAGTTGGTTTTCCGGCAGTGCAGCGAGGACACGCAGGATCGAAAAATGTCCAGTGGCCCGGCAGAGGCCTTCAACAATCACAACTCCATGCACTGGCCCCCGTCGAGGTTGACCGCCTGCCCGGTGATATAGCGGGAGGCCTCCGAGGCGAGAAAGGCGACGAGTTCACCCGCATCCTCTGGCGCGCCGATCCGGCCGAGGGGGATCGTCTTGCACATCTCCTGCTCCCTGTCCTCGACGGTGCTTCCGAAGAAAGAGGCCTCAAGACCGAAGCGCCACTGCTCCAGGTCCGTCCGGATCTGTCCCGGGCAGATGGCGTTGACCCGGATGCCGTGGGGGGCGAGCTCCCGGGCCATTGTCTTGGTCAGCATGATCACCCCGGCTTTGGCCGCGGCGTAGGCGCTGTTGAACAGGGGAGGAACCTTCCCCGCACGGGAGGCGGTGTTGACGATCACGCCCGGCTCTCCCAGCATGAGCGGCAGGATCGCCCTGCTGACGCGGAAAACGGAAAAGAGGCACACATCCACGGTCCGGACCCAGGCCTGTTCATCATAGGAAAGGATATCGGCAGGGACTCCGAAAGAGGCACCGGCATTGTTGACCAGGATGTGGACATGACCGAGCCTTTCCCGAAGATCCTTGGCCATCCGGGTGACGGAGGCGGGATCGGTGACGTCCACTTCAACGGCCATGGCGGCGACGTCGCAACGTTCCGCCATCTCCGCAACGATCGCCTCCATTTCCTCCCGCATTCCTATCCGGACCGGACAGGCCGCCTCCGGCTGCCTACCGAGGTCGGCAATCACCACCCGACACCCCAGGGAGGCCAGGCGTCGGGCAACGGCATACCCGATGCCGGTCCTCTTTCCCGCCCCGGTGATCAGCGCCGTCTTTCCCTTCAGATCCTCATGCATGCCCTACCTCCTATTTACCTGCCAGGCAGGCTGCGCCGATGGCGCCTGTGACCTGGGCGTGCGGCGAGACGATGACCGGCACGCCGATCGCCGTCTCCAGTGCCCGGACGACGCCGATGTTCCTCGCCACCCCTCCAGTCATCATGACCGGCGAAGCAAGACCGATTCTGCTCGCCATGGCCGAGACCCGGGAGGCGATGGCCGCATGTATCCCTGCGATGATGTTTTCCCGTGTTTCTCCCTTGGCGATCAGCGAGATGACTTCCGATTCCGCAAAGACCGTGCAGAGGCTGCTGATCGGCGCCGGCTGCTTGGCCCTGAGCGACAGAGCGCCGAATTCGTCGAGATCCGCCTCAAGGGCGCGGGCCATCACCTCGAGAAAACGTCCGGTCCCTGCGGCGCATTTGTCGTTCATCGTAAAGTTCAAGACCCGCCCGTTTTCGTCCATGACGACCGCTTTGCTGTCCTGTCCCCCGATATCGATGAGTGACCGGATGGAAGAATCGAGGTAATGGGCACCGGCGGCATGACACATGATTTCGGTCATGGCCCTGTCGGCGAAGGTGACGCTCTTCCGGCCGTAACCGGTGGCGACGATCCCGCCGATCGCCGCGGCGGTCAGTCCCAACTCCCCGAGGAGTTCATCGAAGACCCGGCGGCCCGCCGCCTCGGAATTGTACCCCGTGAAAATCACCCGCGTTCCCAGAAGCTCGCCGTCCCCAAGGATGACCGCCTTGGCGGTGATGGAACCGATGTCGATGCCGGCCGTATGAGTCATATGACGGACGCTCCTCCGTCGACCAGGATCGTTTGGCCGGTAATGTAGTCCGCGTGATTGGAAGACAGAAGCAAGACAAGGGAAATCAGATCGGCGATCTCGGCGATCCGGCCCGCCGGGACCGCTTTGACGATCTGGTCGTGGATCGCCGGTGTCGACCAGAAGGGTTTGCTGAAATCGGTCCGCACCACGCCGGGGGCGATGGCGTTGACCTGGATATTGAAGGGGGCGAGCTCGAAGGCCAGGACCTTGGTGAGCATTTCAAGGCCGGCCTTGGCGATTCCGTATATCCCCATTCCCGGCGAGGCCTTCTTGCCGGCGAGCGAGGAGATGTTCACGATCTTTCCCTGCTTCTTCTCGCGCATGATCCGTGCAGCCTTTCGAGAGCAGAGAAAGGCCCCGGTCAGGTTTCCCTCGATGATCTTGTTCCAGACGGCAAGGTCCGCATCGGTCACGGAGGCGGTCAGCAGATTCATCCCCACATTGTTGATAAGGATATCGACGCCGCTGAATTGGCGCAGGGCCGTATCGAAAAGGTTCTCGACATCCCCTTCGCGGGCGACATGGGCCGGTACGGCCAAAAGCCGCTCGCTTTTTCCCAGCTCCTCCACGGCCGCGCTGAGATTCGCCTCTTTCCGGCCGCAGATGACGACCCGCGCCTCTGCGGCCAGAAAATGACGGGCCAGCTCCAGGCCGATCCCCCTGCTCCCCCCTGTGACGATGACGACCTTTCCTTTCAAGTCATAGGATATCCCGCTCATGGCGTCCTCCTGCAAGGCATTTTTCGCGTTTGCACTATAGTGCCGATCACATACCGGTGTCAATGAAGATGACGGTGCAGGAGTCCATTTTTCCCTTGACGGACCGATCTGTTATCCATTAGCCTCCTTTGGGGTCCAGAAGGATTTTCGAAGAATCCGAAGTTCCCCTCATCAACGGCCGCAGAGCTGCCTCTTTAGGAAGGGAAAGGGTCTGATGTTCAAAAAGTATCGATACGCGGTATCCGGACAGATCCAGACCCTCCTGTGCTGGATGGTCCGGCTCTACTCCCGGACGTTCCTGCTGACCGTCGAGAATGAAGAGCCCTGGATGGCCCATCTGCAGGGAGGCGGCAGGGTTCTTCTGTGCGTGTGGCATCAGCAATTTTTTGCCGCCATCCGGTATTTCAAGTCTTATGCCCCTTTTCATCCCTCTTTGATGATCAGCCAAAGCCAGGACGGGGACATCATCGCCAGGATCGCCCAACAGCAAGGCTGGTACCCTGTCCGAGGTTCCTCATCGCGGGACGGGGGGAAGGCCTTGAAGGAGATCATCGAGAGGTTGAGCCGGTCAAGACTGGCCGGTCATATCGTGGATGGACCCAGGGGGCCGGCAGGAGTGGTCAAGGCCGGCGCCATCAGTATCGCACGCGCCGCGGATGCCGTTGTCGTTCCTTTTTATACCGCCGCCGACAGGGCCTGGTATTTCAAGAGCTGGGACCGGTTCATGCTGCCCAAGCCCTTTGCCCGGGTGACCCTCCGCTTCGGGGAGATGATGTGCTTCCCGGCGGCTCCGGAGACGCTCCTTTTTGAAAGCCAGCGTGCAGAGCTCGAGAGGGTGATGCGCCCCGGACTCAGCGGCCCTTTGGCTGGAGCGGCGTCGGCTGGACCCACCGATTCTTGTCCCCCTCGTAGAACCACTTGTCCGGAAAACCACGGTGCCGGATGAAATTGGGATTTTCCGACCAGTGGATCAGGTCTTCATAGGCCTGGTGGATCTTCCGGAACATCTCCGCGTCGCCTCCGAGATCGGGATGGTGGATCTTGACCTGCCGGCGGTAGGCATTCCTGACGATCTTTTTCAGTTCCGGGGAATCGAGGCTGGATTTTTCCAGATTCAGGTAGACCAGTGAGGCCGGCGCGACGTTCGGGGTATGCACGATCGGCGGCTTCACGGAGTGTGGCGGCACGTGGTTCAGGACTGCCAGATTCAGAACATGGAGCGAGGCGAAATACCTCTTCTTCGTCCGTCGCTGCTCGGCCCACCAGGTCTCTCCCAGGATATCCGCCATCCGGCTGAAGTCATCGGCGGGCGATTTGCCCGGTGTCCGGGGGTAGAAGAAGCTGCGGATCTCTTTCTGACCGCAGGGCAGGACATCCATGATGATCAGCAGATCGGAAAAATAGAAGGTGGCGTACCTTGTATTGAGCGCTTGCAGGAGGCCGCACCGCATATCCAGTCTCTGCCGGAGCCTCTGCCGGCAGTCGATGGAGCAGTACCGCCGCCGGCCGATGTTCTCCGTTGTCCCGCAGGAAAGGCACCTGCGGGGTCCCTTTCCGTTCGAGACCGGAACGATCATGGTATCTGTCGCTTGCTTCATCCTCTCATCCATATTCCGATGGTGCCTTGTGATTCTTCCCGCTTGGGCTGAATGGTCATTCTATCATAACTGGCGGAAGAAACAAGGCAGAGGATGAAAGCCGGGCGCTTCAATGAGAAAGAATCGCTCGTCGCTTCCTCACGGACCGCTTCTTGAATGCTTTTGTTTTCTCGGATCGCATCGGGTCAGGCGGAAGGGGAGAAGGGGCTGCGAAACCCGGTCCAGACCCCTTCCGCCATTCCCTTCTGCATTATAACACGCCAAGTCCGATGAGCAGGGCAAAGATGCTCAGGATGACACCGCTGTAAAGGAGCGTCACCGTGGTGTAACCCATGATGTCCCTGGCCGACAAGCCCGCAAGCCCGAGAAGGGGCAAAGCCCAGAAAGGCTGGATCATGTTGGTCCACTGGTCCCCCCAGGCGACCATCATGGCCGAGCGGATCGGATCAATCCCCATCATCTTGGCCGCCTCCATGGTGATCGGTCCCTGAGCAGCCCACTGTCCTCCGCCGGAAGGGATGAACATGTTGATGATTCCGGCGGCCCAGAACTGAAACATATAAAATGTCTCGGCAGCGGAGAGGGCGACGAACCAGCCGGCGATCACCTTGGCCAGGCCCGTCCCGATCATGATCCCCTGGATTCCGCCGTAGAGAGGGAACTGCAGGGCGATACCCCCCGCCCCTTTGATGGCCGTGTTCATCGCCCTGATGTAGTTGACCGGCTTGCCGTGGAGAATCACGCCGACGATGAAGAAGATGAAGATCACGATGTTCAGGTTCAGATCGAACCCCTTTGTGGAAAAGTGGTAGTAAAGGTAGATAAGCCCCATCAGGCCGAAGATCATGTTGATTGCATAGCTGTGGTCGATCCTCTCCGCCAGCGTCGGGTTTTGCGGCATTTCCAAGTGTGGCAAGTCTCCGGAGAGTTCAGCGAGTTTATCCTCTGGTATCGACTGGATCTCATCCTCTTTGGGATGGATCAGGGCCATGAGGATCGGAATCGTGACAATGAGCAGGATGGCCGGAATCAGGTTGAAGGCCGGGAAGATGCTCTGGGAAACGGGGACAACGACTCCGGTCATTTTTTCGATAAAGTTCTGGGCATGCTTCGCCGTGGCGACGACCAGGGGGATGGAACCTGAGAGCCCCATGTGCCAGACCACGAAGCCGCTATAGGCGGAAGCGATCAGGTAGGGATAATCGGCGTTCCGGGTTCGCTTGGCGACCTGAAGGGCCAGTAGCCCTCCCACGACCAAACCGAATCCCCAGTTGATCCACGAGCAGATCCCTGCGACGAAGGCAACGATCATCCCGCCCTTGACAGGGGTATTTCCGAGCCCAGCGACCCAGACCAAAATGCGATTGACGGCGGGAGTCAGCGCCAGGCAATGTCCCGTGACCAGGATCAGGATCATCTGGAAGGCAAAGGCGATGATACCGTAGATGCCGTCCCCCCAAGTCGTGATCACCTTGGTGAACCCGACAGGCGTAAAGACAAGGGCCAAAACGGCGGAAAGGAACGTGAGCAGGATCGCGAAGAGATAAGCGTCGGGAAGGTAGTGTCTCATCAGGTACGTGAAAAACGAAGCCAAACGTTTCAACATAGCGATGTCCTCCTTTCTGAAAAAACCTCCTTTTTTAAACGGCTGTAAGACGACACCCCATCATCTTCTTACAACCCCTCCGCGTCTGATTCCACTTTTCCAGGACGGCTTCCCTGTGCCGGCAAAAAAACAGGCACCTCCGGCGGCCAGCGGGATAGATCCCATTGGTCCCTTGAAAGTCCCTCTTCGGATGACCTCAGAGACAGCCTTTCAAAGCTTCATCCTGCCGGTATCGGACGACACCCGTTTAGAGGAGCCGCCTCCCGGCTGTTTCCAAAGCGATGAGATGTTACAGCCCCAATTGTACAAGCTTTTCAGGTGTCGGCAAACCCTCTTCGCTCCAACCCCTGTGTTGATAATAGTCGGCAAGCAGTTGACCCATAGTCGGCAACTGGGTAGTGATCCCCTCGCCCCTGCGGTTGTGCGTGAGAAAACGGGGGGGGAGGAAATCGTCTTTGCGGCTGATTCCCAGGCGGGTGTTGAAGAGCCGCTTGAGATTGAAGATCCTCTCTCCAATTCCCATCAGCTCCCCGATATCCACCTGCCGGCCGGTGATGAGATTGTACCAATCGACGATGTTCGTGGCTGTCACGGCCTTTCCCACCTGGGTAAAGCGGCAGATGATCAGGGCATCGTTCATCGTTTGATAGGTTTGCAGCTTGGCGGTCATCTCGGCGGTGCCTTCCACCTGACAGGAAGGGTGGGGCTTCTCGATCCCGATCTCGGACATGAACAAGGCCAGCTCGTATGGATGGCTCCAGCTGGCGTTGTGGCAGGCGCCTCGGGCCGCAGTGCCGTAAGAAAGGGCCTGGCTCCAGAACCGTCGCGGATCGTGGGCCGAAGGTTCGAGTCCCTTGACATGCATCGCGAATTCCAGGGCATTGCGGCCCAGCGCCTTTGCCATGCGCAGGACCCCTTCGCCCATGAGTTCCCCGATCCCCTGCCGAAGACCGATTTTTCTCGTCATTTCCACCAGGGCTTCGCCGCTCCCCCAGCGGAGTTCAATCCCGTCCGTATCGGTGGTGGTGATCAATCCCTTCTCGAATGCCTCCATGGCAAAGGCGATGACCGACCCGGTGGACATCGTGTCCAGCCCGTAACGGTTGCACAGGTCGTTGGCCTTGCAGATGGCGGCAAGATCCGAGACCAGGCATTCGCCCCCCATGGTCCCGATGGTTTCATATTCGGGCCCTTCGCCGTCCAGCGATCCATAAGGCCCATCCTCAATCCGGATGTGACGGCCGCAGGCGATGGGACATTGCAGGCAGGCGGTTCGTCCCTTCAGAATCGTGTCGTGCATCGCGACCCCGGAGATCTTGACCGCATCGGCCCAGCGGCTGGCCCGCCAGTTCTGGAGGGGGAAATTGCCCAGTTTTTCGTAATTCTCCACCCCGCCCGAGGTCCCGTATTTACCGAAGGTTTCCGTTGCCTTACGGATGTGGGGCAGGGCGGTCTTCACCTGCTGCGCAAGGTCTTCCTCGCGGGCCTGGATAACCTTTTGTGTCCCGAAGACGACCATGGCCTTGAGGTTCTTGGAACCCATGACCGCACCCATTCCGCACCGCGCCGCCTGTCGGATGATCGACCCTACATGAGGAATTCCGGCAATCCGGGCCATGCGCTCACCGGCGGGCCCGATCACCGCGATGCTGGCCTTGTCCGTCGTCTGACCCTTGAGCCACTGAGCCGACTCGATGGAGTCCTTGCCCATGATGGGGCTTGCGTCCCGGATCTCCACGCCGCCGTCGTGGATCCAGAGATATACCGGGCCGTCCGCCCTCCCTGCGACCGCGATCCCGTCGTATCCGGTTTTTTTGAAATGGACCGCCCAGGAGCCGCCGACGTTCGATTCACCCAGGATCCCTGTGAGCGGCGAACGGCCCATGACGTGATGCCGGCTTGATGAGGGGACGCGGCTGTCGGTAAAAGGGCCCGTCATCGCCGTCAGGATATTTCCCGGTCCGAGCGGATCGGTATCCGAGGTTGTCTCATCGTAGAGCAGTCTCACACCCAAACCGACGCCGCCGACGTATTTTTTCAGCAGAGAATCATCCAGATCCCTGACTTCGATCTTTCGTCCGGTCAAATCGACCCTTAACATTTTGTTGTGATAGCCGAACATCGGGTCTTCCCCTTCCGGTCAGCCGCCGGTTGCAGGCAGCAGGACTTTTATGATTTCGTCATTGTCGATCTTATCGTCGAGCCTCAGAAGCCGTGTCTTGTCGAAAAACATGACATGGGCCCAGAGCTCCACATCGGTAACCGAAGGGTCGTGGTGGATCATCTTGATAAGGTCGGGGGGGAATCGGTTGATCAGGGTCCGCAAGGAGACAGGGTTCGAAATCGAAAATTCAATTTCTGCTCCCACCACTTTGGTAAAAGGATCGGAAAAGAGAAACCGCATCCGCGCCGCCCTCAGAATGCCTTTTACGCAATTTTTGTAAATCCTTCACCGCTGTCCGTTGGATCGCTTAATTTCATAAATATTTCATGATCGGACAAACTTGTCAATAAAAAAGCGGGGAGGGTGCAAACGAAAACCATTGTTGCGGGGCCAATCGAATTCGGCTACCATTAATGGCATCCACTGGGAAAGGGGGGGCCTCTTTCTCGATCCAGACTACCGCAGTGAAGGACCATCGATGTCCCGTGTGCTTGTCAGACAGGCGACCTATGAGAGCCATGTGCTCCGACCACTGATCTTCGAGATGATGGAGGCGATGGGGGGAGAGGAAATCCAGAGAGGGTGCCGGGTCCTGATCAAACCGAACCTCCTTGCTGCCGCGACACCGAAACAGGCCATCCTGACCCATCCGGCCGTTATCCGGTTCGTTGTGGAGTATGTTCTGGAAAAGGGGGCGCGGCCGCTCATCGCCGACAGTCCCGCGATCGGCTCCTTTGAGACGATCCTCAAACGAAACGGCATCCGTGACGCGCTTGAGGGGTTCGACTGCCAATGCCGGCCCTTTGAGACCTCGGTCAAGGTGGATGTCGGTGAACCCTTCGGTGCGATCGACATTGCCGAGGAGGCCATCCGGGCGGATGTGATCGTGAACCTTGCCAAGCTCAAGACCCATAACCAGATGCTCCTCACCCTGGCGGTCAAAAACCTCTTCGGCTGTGTCGTCGGGTACAGGAAGCCTGAATGGCACATGCGGGCCGGCGTCGACCGGCAGAGGTTCGCCCGGCTCCTTGTCCGAATCTGCCGGACCTTGAAGCCGTCATTCAATATCCTCGACGGTATCCTGGCCTTGGAGGGGGATGGTCCGGGCCGGGGCGGGATACCGAAACCGATCGGCCTGCTCATGGCAGGGAGCGATCCTTTTGCCGTTGACCTTGCCGTCTGCCGGATGTTCGGACTTACCCAGGCAGAGGTCCCGCTCTTAAAGGAGGCCGCTGAGGATGGCAGATCCCTGCCCGAACCGCAGATCGACGGGGAGCTCCCTATGATCCGGGATTTCCGGTTTCCCTGCCTCACCCCGCTCATTTATGGCCCCCGATTCCTCCACGCCCTCATCCGGCAGCAGCTCCTCAGGCGGCCGGTCTGTGACGGAGCGCTCTGCAAACTGTGCGGGGAGTGCTGGAAGATCTGCCCCGCCGGGGCGATAACGCCTGAGGAACGGCTGCTCCGTTTCGATTACGACCGCTGCATCCGTTGCTACTGTTGCACAGAGGTCTGCCCGCTGGGCGCCCTCCGGACCGCCGAGCCTCTGGCGGGAAGGATCTTTCGCCGGGCAGCCTCGCTTGTCCTCCCGTCCGGTCCGAAAGGATAAAAGGATTTGACCTTTACCGGTGGCAAAGCATATGTTAGTGAACAACGGCGGCTGAAAAAGAGATAGGGAAAAAGAGGCGCGGCATGGTCGAGCATTTCGTCAGCGGTTTGTCAGGTTATCTGCAGGGATCTTTTTTTCTCGCCTATCTGGCCGTTTACCTGGGGGGTGTCCTGGTCAGCTTTACCCCTTGCGTCTATCCGATCATCCCTATCACCGTCGCCTATATCGGGGCGCGGGGCAGCGGACCCTTCCACCGGGGATTCGTTCTTGCGGTCGTTTACGTCCTGGGCATGGCCGCTACTTACACGATCCTCGGCACCGTCGCCTCCCTCTCCGGAAGGCTGTTCGGCCAGATCCAGACCAATCCCTGGACCTATTTTTTCATCGGCAACCTCTGCCTCCTGATGGGCTTGTCAATGATGGGTCTGTTTTCGCTCCGCATCGGGTCGCCCGACTTCGTCGCGAGGATGCATAGACAAAAGAAGGTTTACGGGATATCGGGCAGTTTCCTTGTCGGGGCCGCCTCCGGACTCGTCATGGGCCCCTGCACGGCGCCCGCCCTTGCCGTGGTTCTCGGCTATGCGGCGACCCGGCAGAGCATGGTCTTTGCCTCCAGTTTGCTGTTTGTCTTTGCCGTCGGGATGGGGACCGTCCTCATCCTTTTGGGCACCTTTGCCGGTCTTCTGGCCGGTATCCCCAGATCCGGGGCGTGGATGGTCCGGATCAGCCATTTGTTCGGCTGGATACTTCTGGGTGCAGGCGAGTATTTCCTGATTAATGCGGGAATCCTCTGGGTTTAAGGAGATAGTAAGGATGGATGCGTGCAATCGAAATAAAAAGTTTCTTGTGTTTCGGTTTTTCAGCGGATTCAACGGCATCGCCATGGCCATGCTGATGGTCGTGCTCTTCTGCCTTCCTCCCTTTGTCCATGCGGCCAATCCTCAGCCGTTCGATATCACGAAGCTCACCATCGAGAGCAGGGCCCCGGACTTCGTCCTTACGGACCTCAAAGGCCAGAAATTCCGTCTGAGCGACCATAAGGGGAAAAGACCGGTCCTGATCATCTTCAGCACGACGTGGTGTTCCTTCTGCAGGGCCGAGATCCCCCACTTCAAATCCCTCTATGCGTCTTATGCCAAACAGGGATTGGAGATCGTCAATATCGACATCCAGGAATCGAAGGAGAAGGTTGCCAAATACGTCGCAAAATACGAACTGCCCTACCGCACGCTGCTGGACGAAGACGGCACGGTAAGCGGCATTTACGAAGTCAGAGGAGTCCCCACGCTGATCCTTGTCGATAAAAAAGGCATGATCGTCTGCCGCCAGTGCCGTACTGTGGACACCCTGCTCGAGACGATGATGAAAAAGTGATACACGCCGTTTGTCCGGGCTTTCTGAGATTTCCCGGCGGGGCAGGAAGAGCTGTCAGACGCGATTCACGGCCGCGTGCCGAAAGCGTATCCATGTATCCGGAGGCAATATGAGCGTACTTATCCATTTTTCGATCTTTCCCACCGACAAGGGAACGAGCGTGAGCCCTTATGTGGCCAAGGCCGTGCGGATCATCCGGAAGTGCGGTCTCCCCTATAAGATCGGTCCGATGAGCACGGCCGTCGAAGGGGAATGGGAAGAGGTCATGGCCGTGGTGGAGAACTGCTTTAAAGAGCTCCGAAAGGAGTGCAGCCGGATTTATATGACGCTGCAGATGGACTACCGCGAGGGGGCGGTCAACCGGATCGAAGGAAAGATCAAGTCGATCGAAGAGAAGCTGTAGTCAGCCGTCACCGGCTTCCCGGCTTTGGGGATCCTTCCGAAAGAGACCCTGCAGCCGGCCGGGAGGATTCGCTCTCGTACCATGCGATGGTTTTTGCCAGCCCGGTTCGGAAATCGGTTCGCGCCCGGAAGCCGAATTCCTCAAAGGCACGGGTTGTATCGAGCATCCGCCGCGGCTGACCATCGGGCCTGGTTTTGTCCCAGGTGATACGTCCCTTAAAGCCGGTCAACTCCACGATGAGGGTCACCAGGTCCAGGATGGAGATCTCGAAACCGGCGCCGATGTTGACCGGATCGGACTTGTCATATCTTTCCGTCGCCAGAACGATCGCCTCCGCGGCGTCCTCCACGTAGAAGAATTCCCGGGTCGCCGCTCCCGTCCCCCAGACGACGATCTCCTCCTTGCCTTGCCGAACGGCATCGACGCACTTCTTTATCAGGGCGGGGATGACGTGGGAGGAACGAGGATCGAAATTGTCGCCGGGCCCGTAGAGATTCACCGGGAGCAGAAAGATGGAGTTGAAGCCGTACTGCTGCCGGTAAGACTGGGACTGGACGAGCATCATCTTCTTGGCGAGGCCGTACGGGGCGTTGGTCTCTTCGGGGTAACCGTTCCAGAGGTCGTCTTCTTTGAACGGCACCGGCGTGAATTTGGGATAGGCGCAGATCGTGCCTAGGGCTACGAATTTCTCTATTTTTCGCAGGTAAGCCTCATGGAGGAGCTGGACCCCCATCATGATGTTCTCGTAGAAAAGAGAACCGGGATTCTCCTGGTTGAAACCGATGCCGCCAACCTTTGCGGCTAGGTGGATGACCACGTCGGGACGCTGCTCATCGTAAAGACGGCGGATGTCCTCCGGCCGGATCAGATTGTAATCGGGCAGGTCGGCGACGAGGAGGCGATCATAGCCGCGTGCCTCAAAGGCCCTGATCAGGTGTTTTCCCAAGAATCCTCTGCCGCCGGTGATGGTGATCCGTTTCTGCTCCATATGTCTCAGACCATCCGGCGGTTGCCGCCGGAGGCGTAACCGGCATCGACGAGAGTCTTCTCCTTTTTGGCGATCTCCAGATCCGCCGCCACCATCATGTCGATGAGCTCCTCGAAGCTTACCCTTGGCTGCCAGCCGAGTACCTTGCGGGCCTTTGCGGCGTCACCCAGCAGGACGTCCACTTCCGTGGGACGGAAATAGCGGGGATCGATTGCCACGTATTTCTGGTAGTCGAGATCGAGTTTGGCAAAGACCCTTTCGACAAATTCACGCACCGAATGGGTTTCGCCGGTGGCGATCACATAATCGTCGGGACGGTCCTGCTGGAGGATGAGCCACATCGCCTCGACGTAGTCCCCGGCGAAGCCCCAGTCGCGCTTTGCCTCGAGGTTCCCGAGGTAGAGCTTCTCCTGGAGCCCGAGCTTGATCCGGGCGGCGGCGCGGGTGATCTTCCGGGTGACGAAGGTTTCGCCGCGACGGGGGGATTCATGATTGAAGAGAATGCCGTTTGCCGCAAAGAGTGCATAGGCGTCCCGGTAGTTCCGGACGACGTAATAGGCGTAGACCTTGGCTGCCGCGTAAGGGCTTTGCGGCTGAAAAGGGGTCGTCTCTCCCTGGGGCGGAGGAGCGGCGCCGAACATTTCGCTGGAGGAAGCCTGGTAAAAACGGGCCTTGAGCCCCGTCCTGCGTATCGCCTCGAGCAAGCGGATCGTCCCCAGGCCGGTCACGTCACCGGTATATTCGGGCATATCGAAACTCACCCGGACATGGCTCTGGGCGCCAAGATGGTAGATTTCGTCCGGCCGAAACTCTTGGAGAAGGTCGGTGAGCTGTCCTGAAACGGAAAGGTCGCCGTAGTGGAGATAGACCCGTGCTTTGGGATCGTGGAAGTCCTTATAGAGATGTTCGATCCGGTCCGTGTTGAAGGTGCTGGCCCGGCGGATGAGCCCGTGGATCTCATAGCCCTTTGCGAGCAGAAATTCGGCCAGATACGATCCATCCTGGCCGGTCACACCTGTGATCAATGCCTTTTTCATTTATATCCCTTCGTTTTTTTCGAGTCACGTTCTGTCGATGTATCCTTACCCTCTACCATAACGAAACAACGATGACAATGGCAATATCACCCTGGTAGTGACTCCGTTTGGTCGTGAAGATGCCTCAGAGAGCGCGATTTACAGGTTTTTCGGGCACGCTGCCGTCGAAGCGCAGCGGCCGCAACGGCAACTGTCTGAGCGCCGGAGGCGCGAGTTTTGCCGTTGCAGCGGAGCG
>Ga0172371_10000354_pt1 | contig 70265 bp, 54 predicted proteins | sample Lak12m_FD_114543 | JGI IMG/M metagenome (GOLD analysis project Ga0172371, IMG submission 114543) | Freshwater microbial communities from Kabuno Bay, South-Kivu, Congo - kab_022012_12m | ecosystem: Environmental > Aquatic > Freshwater > Lake | place: Democratic Republic of the Congo: South-Kivu... | reverse complement strand
GTTGTTGAAATTGTGGGCCGTTCCACTAGCAAGCTCACCAACTACCTTTAGACGTTCAGACTGGAGCCACAGCGCTTCCGCTCTCTCTCGATCGACAATCTCCTTTTGAAGCCTCTCATTCATAGTCTTAAGCTCGGCTGTACGTTCCTGCACAGTTTTTTCAAGCTCTTCACTATATCTCTTGTTCGCCTCCAAGAGCTGCTTGTCCACCGTCAAATCCTCAATCAGAACCAGCACGAATCTTTCATTTCCTATTCTTATCGATCGAAAGGTCATCCGAGCCCATATTTTTCGACGACCTATTGCTAAGGTCGCCTGCGCAACCCGAGATCTTCTCCGCTCGAATACCTCTTCCAAAAGCGCCTGGGCTCTCTGAGCAGGAGAGTCTCCCGGGAAGAGTCCCGAGAATGGGCAAAAGACTATCTCACCATAATTTTCGGCTATTCTTCCCCAAGCCTGATTAGCCAGAATAATTCGATGAGATATATCAATCAGCAAAACAGGAATTGGAAGAGCCTGGAGAACTTTGCCAAAGGTTGTTCGCCAGATTCCACTACTGATGTCAAAGCTTCCGGTGGAAGTGACGTCCTTTGTGAAAAGCGCGGTAAGGTCAATGGTCTGCGTATGATTCTCCCCCAAGGGACCGCCTAACGAGTTCCCGTTCTTGTTTCCCATTGAGTCTGCCCCCCTACTCTTGAGCTTGGTAGTAGAAAGGTGGATGATTTCTCTGCGCCATTCGTAGCTCCGGAAGCAATGACGCGTCCGTGAAGACTCTCCCCTGCAAGTGAATAGTTAATGCGCCGCGCCATGCGATTAAGAAAATCCGTCAAATACGGTCTCCGTTGGGAAGAAGATTCGGTGGCGCCAGATCAGGATCAGCGGCTTCCTGAATCCTTGTATACCTTTAGCATGTGTGTCCCTTGGACCGGAAACAGAATCGCGTCGCCCAAAATATTTTGGAATCCAGGTCTTGGAAGCGGTTGAACATTGTCATGCAGTCTTGAAGCCAAACGCAAGCGTCCTCGCCCCGTCTGTCAAAGGTCCTGGCTGAATAGTCCGCTCCCTCCAAAACCAGGCCATTGGACAGCATGGTCGACGGTATCTCCAAAGGGCCCTTCCCTGCCTTTATGTGTGCTGTCCCCGGAATTCACTCACTGCTCTCGCCCGTATATCTCCAGAGCATTGTTGCCGTTTGTAGCTCCCCAATCACCCAAAATTCGGCGAACAATTCAAGCTGATTAGCTGTAAGACTCTCGTTCCTGTCGCCGTAGCCGCAATAGAAGAAGTACCTCGGATCGGAACTCATCAAGGTACGTCGCCGATTACTCCCTGTCTATAATCTCTCGCACGGCCTGCAGCAAATTAGAGACTGCAAAAGGCTTCCTGATGAAGCCAAGTGGCAAAGTGGATGTGGCCTGCTCTTTTTCATCATCCTCGGAAAAATACCCGGTAGAAACTAGGATCTTCACTCCCGGATCGACCTTTGAGAGCTCCGGGATGCATTGCCTGCCACCCATTACAGGCATCACAATGTCGAGTACAACCAAAGAGATCTTCCCCGATTCTTTGCGGTATATATCCAGAGCTTCCCTCCCGTTTCCGGCAGTAAGCACCTTATAGCCCGCTCGCGATAGGATCTTTTTTCCAAGATCTCGAATAAATTCCTCATCGTCCACCAGCAGAATAGTCTCAGTGCCCCCTGACGCAGTCAGTTGTTCTCGGACATCTCCCGGTTACTTTTCCGTCTTCATTGCCGGAAAGTAGAGCTCAAACCTGGCGCCTTTGCCAGGCTCACTATCGCATGTCATGCGCCCGCGATGCTGCTCGACAATGCTATGTACGACAGCAAGTCCAAGGCCGGTCCCTTTATCCGAAGCTCGGGTCTTGGTGCTAAAAAAGGGGTCGCACATTCTCTCGATGGTTTGCGCGTCCATTCCGTGACCGGTGTCTGAAAAGGCCAGCATCACGTAATCACCCGGTTGCAGCCCGGGGTGGGTTGCGCAGTACGCCGGGTCCAAAACGACATTCTTGACATCAATTGTGAGCTTGCCCCCATTCGGCATGGCGTCTGCGGCATTGAGAGCAAGATTCATCACAACCTGCTGAATCTGTTCAGAATCCCCATAAATAGGCGCCGCATCCTCGGCCAACCTGAGGTCCAGGGAAATCATCCTGGAGATTGTTCGCGACAACAGCTCCGTGACTTGCTGAATTTCGTGCTTCACATCCAGCGGCTCGGGCCTCGTTTCTGCCTGCCGACTGAATGTGAGGAGTCTCTGGACCAGCGAGGCGCCGCTGGAAGCCGCGGCGACTATTCTCTGGAGGTCCGATCTGCTCGGGTTATCTTCATCCATATCCACGACAAGCAGTTCGGCAAATCCGCGGATGATAGTCAGCAGGTTGTTGAAATCATGAGCGATGCCTCCGGCAAGAGTGCCAATGCTCTCCATCTTCTGGGCTTTCATAAGCTGGGTCTTAAGAGTTTCTCGCTCCTCTTCAGCCTTCTTGCGGTCGGTGATGTCGTTGAAAACCAGGAGAAGGTGAGGTTCACCACCAGATGTGAGGCATGCCATACGGGCTTCTACCCACAAACTCTTTCCGAATGTGGTGGTAAGCTGAAACTCACGCTGATTACTGATGCCCCCGGAAAGGACCTCATCTGCGTAAGCTAATAGCCCGCTCTCTTTCCAGGATGCAAGATCGCGAAAATTCTGTGTAAGGAGACGTTCTTTGTCTGCTCCCACTATCCTCCCCAGCGCCTCATTTGCCGAGACACATTGCCCATCCGCTCTATACACAGCTATGCCCACAGGAGAGTCTGAGAAGATTTTGTCTCTTAGCTCATTTGACTCAGCGGCTTGTGCTTCTGCTAACTTTCTCTCAGTAATGTCCAAAAAAGTTCCGGTCATTCTCAACGGTTTGCCATCCGGGTCACGTTCCGTGATCTTTCCACGTGAAAGAACCCACTTCCAATCGCCATTTTTGTGTCTCACCCGGTACTCTTGCTCACCAAGATTGGTCAGTCCTGCTAGATGGTTATGAAACTGCTCCAACGCTCTCTGACGATCACCGGGATGTATTAAACTCCACCAAAAACTAGAGCTCTGCTCTATTTTATCAATCGAATATCCGACTATATCGGCAGCGCGTTGATTTATAGCGGCCTGATCGGTCGGGATATGCAAGTCCCACAACCCCAAATCTCCCCCGTGCAGTGCAAGTTCCAATCGTTCTTCGCTTTTCCTCAGCGCTTCTTCAGCGCGTTTGCGCTCAGTTATGTCCTGGTTCACGCCATATGTTCTAACCGTACGGCCCATTTCGTCCTTGATGACAAAAATTCGGACTGTGATATAGCCAACTTCACCATCGGCATAGAGAATGCGGTGGTCCAATTGTTGGCTTGAGTGAGGATCCGTGGTTTCAATGGATTTTCGAATTTCTTTACGCACCACATCGATATCATCAGGATGGAGAAAACGTATGGCATAATCAGCTGACGACATAGTATACCCACCGACCTGGTCGGCGGTGGTGCGGAATAGTCGATAGAAGTGATCGTTGAACGTGAACAAATCTTTGGCGACATCATATTCCCAATGCCCCAGACGAGCCATTTTCACCGCGTTGGATAGCTGCGCTTCACTAGCGCGAAGCGCCTCTTCCGATCGCTTACGCTCGGTAATGTCTCTAATCCAGACTTGCACACCCGGTGTGCCCTGTAACTCGATGGATCGAGCACGGATTTCTCCGTCAAAGACTGAACCATCTTTGCGCTGAAACTTCACCTCATAGTGAGGCGGTACACTTTCGCCGCGCGCTCGAGCCAGAGCTCTATCATGCACTAGATCTCTATAATCGGAGTGGACCGTCAGCCAGTGGTCCATCCCTTCCAGCTCTACCTTGGAGTAACCGAGCATCTGACAGAGGCGTGAATTAACAAAGACAATTTTCGTCTCTTTTATGATCATGATTCCGTCAAAACTTTCCTCCACCAGTGCCCCATACTGCTCTTCCTGCTCTCTAATCGCCTCTTCCATCCGCTTGCGTTCGGTGATGTCAGTTGTGAAAACCAGCACAGCGGGTTTGCCTTCCCATGAAATCGGAGCAGAATTGATTTCAAGCCACTTGATTCTTCCATCTTCAGTCACGACCCTGTGAGGATAACGGCCCGGGAGCTCTTCCCCTCTCGCTCGTCGTAATGAGCGGTCCAGAATCAGCTCCCGGTCATCCGGGTGGATGAATTCAGTGAAGGGTCGAGAAAGCAAATTCTCCTCACTTTGTCCGTACATTTTTGCCAAGGCCGGATTCACAAATTTGAGGATTCCATCCTGAGCAACATGAATTCCCTCGTGTGCGTTCTCCACGAGAGCACGAAATTTTTCTTCCAGTTCTCTGAGCGCCTCCGCCGCGGTCTTGATCCCAGAGGCATCCAGAATCGCTTGTCGAGCTTCGAGTTCGGCAACACGTCCACGCAGCGTGACAAGCGCACTCAGGAGGTCTTCTCTTGTCATCGTATTATTAGTCATCTGGCTCTATTCCTCTGCGAACACTAATCTGACCATATGGGAATTGTGCGGCGGCCTTAGCATTTGGTAATATTGAACGCTTACAGGCGCAACAATCCTTACCTTCAACTCTAAGGATCCAGCGGCCGCAAAAATGATATGAATCTCATTATCAACAGGCGCCATCATCAGTCTTCTATACTTTGTACCGAACTATCAGCTCCTGCAAGCTTATCCCCAAATTGGAAAGCTTGCCTACCGCTCCTTCTAATTCGCTCGTTCGATTCGAAATCTCGCTCATCGCTTGATTGATGCTCGACATAGCATCTGAAACCTGACTGACACCAAAAGCTTGTTGCTCGCTGGTGGCCTCGATTACACTGGCTGTCTGCGCAGCATCAGAAACACTGTCGGAGAGATTTTGTATCGCGGCTTCCGCTATATTCGCCTGATCGACGCCTATCTGCACTTCTTTGGAACCCTGCTCAGTTGAAATTACAACTGAATTGATCCGATGCCGTATGCCACCCAAAATAGTCTTAATCTGCCCTGTGGAACCCTTGGATTGATCGGCCAAAGCTTTTATCTCCTGAGCGACAACAGAAAAACCTTTACCGTATTCACCTGCACGGGCCGCTTCTATAGACGCGTTCACGGCCAAGAGATGGGATTGGTCTGCCAAATCCTGAACCGTTGACATTATGTTTTCTATAGCACGTGCTCGTTCGCTCAATTCAAGCACCGTTTCTCTTATGGAATCCATCTGCTCTCTAATAATATTGATTCTCAAACGTGTATCCCCTGTGGCCTTATTGCCTGTGGTGGACATTGCCGATGCTTTCTTGGCCATTTGGGCCATATTTCTTCCTTTTTCCCCGGCCAAATGGGCGCCTTGTCTAAATTGCTCCATTGTGGTGGAAGTTTGCGTGATAGCTGCCAGAGTCTCAGTGGCGCTGGAGGCCACCTGTGAAACGGTAGCGGAAATCTCGGAAGCAGCCTGTCTCAGAACATTGATTCCCTCTATCACTGAAGCGGTTTGATTTCTAAAACCCTCAATCATTGATCGAAAAGCATCCGCCAGCTCGCCAATTTCTCTAATTTTGCTCAATTTCGGGATGTCAATGGTCAAATCACCCCTATTGACTTCATTGGCAATTGATGCCAGCGCGGATATGGGTTTTGATAGGTTTCGGGCCATCAAAAAACCTCCCAAAATGGCAATCATTCCAATAATGCAGCCTATCCATACAACTCTGTTTCTTAATAGAGTAACCGGCTCAAAAGCCTCGGCCGAATCAATTCTGGTGATGATAGCCCAATCGAAATCGGCCCCTAAGTCGCTTTGTTCTTTGAGGCCGGCTTTTGACCAGGCTACCAGGGCAGGTGATCTGCCATCAGGAGTCTCTATTCCAACGCCCTCCTTATTCTGAAAGGCATCCTTAGAGCTCCTCGTATCCATTTTTGTCCGGAGAATTGATGTGGGAGCGCCGCGAGCGTTGGATCTTAACAGATAATCCTCGCCAACGATAAAAGCGTCTCCCGTATTACCTCTCCAGCCGCCCGAATGAAGCATTTCATCTATTCGTTCCGGACCGATTTGCAGCGCCAATACCCCACCGAACTCCCCGTCCACAAAGACAGGAACCCCTATGAACAAAACCACCGAATTCACCGGCGCCTGGAAGTAAGTGAAGTCCACAATCGCCGGCTTCTTTGTGCTCCTAATCTTTTGCCAAAGCCGGGCTAATGAGGTGCGGCTCAATGGATCGCGGCTCAGATTATGTACAGTTTCCACCGGATTCCGGAATGAATAAACCAGGTAACCTCGGTCTTTGCCTAATATAACGAGCAGGTCCTGATAATTGTTTTCTGCACCATACTTTTCCATCCAGGTCACGAAAAAGTTAGCCATCATCGGTAAACCCGTCGAGAGATCGTGTGCAAAATTTTCGGAGGCGCCTTTATTTTGAGTTTCTTCCTTATCCCGGATTTCCTGCTCCTTAGACGAAAGCCATTGATACGCGCTCTTCACTACGGAGGTCTGGGCGAGAAAATCGACGTTGTTTAAGGCAGTTCTGAGATAAGCAGTAAGGTTTTGTTGCACTCTATTCCTGCTGGCAGCCAATTCATCCAAAACAAATTCTTCCAAGCCTGTTCTTGCGGTCATAAAAGAAAAGTATCCGACCAAAACGGTTGGAATTAAGGCAGACAGCAAAAGACAAATTACCAGTCTCCCCATAAAAGTTCTTGTTATGGCCCATATTTGCTTCACAATTTCCTCCGCAATTCGTCTCCCGAGTCTAGCTGCTTATCAATCCATAAGAAAAAGAGCAGCTTCGTATTATCATCTAAGTCGGTCTTATCATTCCGAGACTCTACGGATCCATAACCAGAATGGCCCCCTCATTAGATTTGAATGCTACAAGAACATGCATCTCCCCGACTTCAATCATCCCTGATGATAGACTGGATTTACCAGTGATTATACATTACAGCATTTGTCGTGCCATCGCGCTTGCTCGGCAAAGCAATATTGAATAAATCCTAATATTAATTGGTTAGCTTCATGGCGAATTTGCCGGAACAAGAAGTATCGGCGCAAGCGAGTCGAAGTGACTCACGAGCAGACCCTCAATTTGGAAAAACTCGGCAAATACGGTTTAATTAATGAGTTAGCAACGAGCCTAAGAGGCCCTTTATCTGCGACAATAACGTAATTCCTAATTCCGGGGACACCATACTTAATTAGAGAGATTCCAATAGGGCCTGTGCTGTTGTCCGGCCATGGCTAGGGCTTAGTCATTGGCGCTTGGGTGGTTTCCCCAGCTCGTGCAAGCGCCTCAACTATTTCGGCGCCTCTAGTCCGGATGTTATCTGTTAGTTGGCGCAGTTCCCGATCCCCATAAGGTCACCGGCCAAAAAGCTTGTCCGTGATCAGATTCAAGTCCTGCTGAAGAAGGTCGCCAGACGCCAAAGAGCCACCAGGAGTAAGTTTGTCCACCACTTGGGGCAACATGTCAGCCAGCGCGGTTGACGCTTGATCAGACGAAACTCCCAGTCTCTCTGCGATCTGCTGGACCTGGCCGCTTCCCAGAACCTGTCGGATCTGTTCAGGGGAAATAGGCAGATTTTTTCCTGTGCCGATCCATGAAGATATTATGTCGCCAAGCCCTTTCTCGTTAAAGGTCTGAGCCAAGCCCTCAAGTCCTCCTCCGGCCTCCGAGCCCTTGACCAGGCCCGTAATGACTTCCAGCAAGCCCGTCTGCTCACTCCGGCTGGAGAAGACCTGCTTAAGGAGCCCTCCTGCAACTTCGTCAAACAATCCCATGTTGATCCTCCATATTTTGATATGCCGCCATAAACAAAACTACCACGATACTGTCCATCATAGCACAATTATTGACAAAAGCATTGAGAAGTAACCTTGTTCCCACAGTAGGGTAGATGGAGCGGACAGAATGCTCAAATACGAGTCCCCAGGTGGGGCAAGCGCCTGCGTTTTCAGATTGCTTCTTGGACCGCCGCATAGTACAAAGCGATCACACCTAAATTTATTGGAGGGGAACATGAAACCCGGACATGTTGTAGCTTTGTTTTTGGCGCTTGCTTTTTCCCTTGCGACGGTCACTTCGCTTTACGCCGCCGGCAGCTGGGTGGTTATCAAGGACAAGAACGGGGTCTGCAAGATTATCGAGTCAAAGGAGAGGACGCCGGCAACGATTGCCGGGCCGTTCAAGACCAAAAAGGAGGCAGAAAAGGCCAAAGATAAGGAGTGCCCAAAGGGAGCGGGTTCAACCCTGGACAAGATAAAGGAAAAAGCCAAGCAGGAGGCGGGAAAGATAAAGGAAAAGGCCAAACAAGAAGCGGGAAAAATTAAGGAAAAGGTCAAGGAATCCGTGCCGTCAGAGAAGAAGTGATGTATGGGCCGAGCCGGGGGAGCGCACTTCTCCGGTGAGGATTTATAGTATTTTATTGGGAGTAGACAGCGTACCGGTATCCGTCAGTGGCCCCCGGTGTACTTCCTGAGCGGTCTTGCTTTTTGGCCTCCTTAAGGTTTGCCGGTTTTTGGCACGGGGAGTCTGCCAGCTTCGCAGGCGCATCTGCTTGACACGAACACCAATTGGACGGGTAGGCGGGGAACGCGACGACTGCGGGACCTGTCAATGGCAAACGCCGTAGGTAGAACGGCGAGCGGATCCTCTCTGAAGGCGCTCAACAGGCGCCCCTCTTTAAGAAAGAGAGGTTAAACAAATGAGGGCCGTTCTTATATCTTCCATCAATTGAGCAGGGAAAATTTAACCGACAACGCAAAGGAGAGGAATAACGGGGCTTTCATTCTTATCCCAGCGGCGTCGACGTCTCATAATTGCGGCGACGGAGCATTGCCGCCAAAAGAGACGTTCAATGGCGCCTTGTGCGCATTCGCGTCCAGGTCCGCGACAACATTCTCCCGAGGAAGAATGTTATACGGACGTTAAGGAGAATTAATCATGAACAGGGTTGTAGCCATTCTGCTGTCTGCGCTCTTTTGTGCGACGCTTATCGTCGCCGAAGCATTATATGCTTTCCGGCCGGGTGGTAGCGGGATGCGGTCCGGTGGTCCCTCGATGCGATCTCCTTCGATGGGGACTCCCTCGATGCGATCTCCTTCGATGGGGACTCCTTCGATGCGGTCTCATAGTAGTCCTTCGATGAAGTCTTACAGCGGTTCCAATTTCACCGGTTCCAAGACGACCAGCGGTTCCAAGAGTCTTACGGGAACCGGCGGCGCCGGCAAGACTGTTAAGGGAACGGGGAACGCCAGCAAGAATGTCAAAGGAACCGGAAGCGCGGGCAAGACCGCTAAAGCAATGGGGACTAGCGGTAAAAGTTTTGCTGCAACCGGCGCACGCGTCAAGGCTATCAAGGGAACCGAAATCAGCAAGCAGGGGATTACTGGAGGCAAATTTTCCGCTAGCGCCACCGGGTTGAAAAAGGCTGGTTCTCTGGGCGGCAAACCAGTATTCAAGGGCAATCATCCCTTGGGCCCTGGCGGTAAGGCATTGGTGGCGAAACGTCATCCTCCGCGTCTGGGACCGCACGGTCATCGTTGGCACGGCAAGCGCCATTGGGGCTGGTTTCACGGCAGATGGTGGCCTTATTTTGCTCTTATTGGTGGCGCGTGGTGGTGGTATAATCAGGGAACCTGGATTATCGTGGATGACGGTCCGGAAGCCCTGTACATCGAGTCAGAGCCGATTGTTCTGTCTCAGGGAGAGACTGTTGTGGAACCGCTGCAAGGAACTGCGGAGGCTCCTGTTTCGGAGGTTTCTGAGGCCGAGGAGGCAGCGGATCCGGTCATACCTATTTGTTGCGTCAACCGCCAGTGCAAGGCAACGAGGGATGAGGAATCGTGTATCCAACAGGGCGGCTACATGGCCAATTCATGTCCGGACTGCATTAAGTAAGGATGATTTTCCGACGTTGCCATCGGGTATAGGCCTGACAAGGTGAGTGGGCGCCAGAGGAGCCCCTAGAAGCCCCTGCAACGAATTTGTCTGGGAACGTGGGCACAAATCTGACACAATCGTGTTTCCGGAAAAGAAAAACCGCTGCGAGCGTCCAACTCAAGTCAGCGGTTTCTCAATGAAATTCCTGGTGGAGCTGGACGGGATCGAACCGACGACCTCTTGAATGCCATTCAGGATTTTGAAGGAACAACACTATAAATAACAACAACTTAGCTGGTCGCTCGTGCATCAAAAATCATGATGTTTCCCGATTTTTCCCCAGAGGGTCCCGCAAAAGTCCCGCAAGAATTTTTTTATCAAGGTAGATTATTCTTTATCGCATTGGTCATGGCTAGCCAGCCCCTCATTTGCGAACATTTCCAACAGGGAGACTTGACGTCCATTTTCGACGGGGTTCAACAGTTTTTGACCATGCTGTCTTGGTTATTCCATAGTAGATCTTTAGAAGCGCACTGACGCATTTGCAGAACGCAAACTCCAGAACCAAGGTGAACAGTATCGGGAACAATACCCCCATGTATCCGTACTCACGCCCCAGGGACAGACAGGCAAGCCCACAAATTGGCACCGCAAGTATGATCAGATTCCGATACGCGCTGACATAAGCCCACTGCTGCTCTCGATACGCGAGCACGTGAGCTGGCACGTTGTTCCAGAATCGCGCTGTCTCTATCCCGTTGGGAGCGGTCTCTCGACAAAACCAATAAGCATAATTCCAGAATCTCGCCGCCTGTTTCTCTTTCTTCTCCTCCTCCTCGGTGGGGAGGTTATCTCGACATAGCCAACGATCAAGACGCCAGTCTCCGAAGAATAAGCCAAATGCATCGACTACCAAGCCCACGATGTAAGCCAGCAAGAGTGCGGCGACGATTACGTTTGCCGTGAGCTGGTTGCCAGTGAATGTCCCAATGAATGTGAGGCTTTGGCGAAGACAGCTTATCTTGAATGCGTCAAACAAAAGAATCACAAGAACCATAGCTGCCAAGCCCCCCAGGACTTCACAGAAAACCTCAGCAACGTTGAATCCTTTCATCTACCTTTTCCTCATATTTAGTCAGACGCATTTGGAAGAAGTCTCTGACCAGAACCGGCTCAAGTTTTTGATAGACCTGAATGTTAACAGGCACCTGCAACTTGGTTGCAGTAAAGTGGAAGTCCGTTGCTGTACGATCATAGATCATGCGCCAGCTATCTGGAATTGTCGCAGGGACGAAGAAAGAAGGGTGACAACATTTCACGATGTCCCGTGCCATGGGCAAGTAGATCTCACGGCATTCTCGTTTTGCAATGTCTACGATATTCTCGAACAGAACCTTCCTCCATCCCCTGAAGTGGTCTCGGATCTGGGAAGGAGCCCGGTACATTATGTCCGACTGCATAACAAATATGTAGCACGCTCCATCCCTAATCTCTCCTAAGGCAAAGGCTATGGATGGAAACCCACCCGAGATGTAATGGTTTCTCTTACATTGCCGCAGATAACGCTTTATGCGGAACGGGTAGAATAGAGTCTCCTCTGGCATCATCGCCATTCTTAAATTCACATCTTTACGAAGGCGGGAGCCAGCTAGTTTGATGGACTTGTGTAAGGAATATGAGAACCCACGACACTCAAGGGCTGAGAACTCTCGCCTGAATTTAAGGCTTGCCAGAACATCTGCATGGAGTTCCTGCATGTTGATTCGCTTTGATCTTCCCCCCCCATAGGACTTTAGAACCTCGACCAAAAATGGACTCGGCTTCTTAGCCGTCACTAAGTTTTCAATCAACTCCCTCTTCAAACAAAAGCCATCCCACCACCACTCCATTGAGCGGAACGCTTCCAGCGAGTCTCCATAATTAAGGTAGTTGACTCTGGTTAATTCCATTTTTTCCATTCTTATAACACCCTAGTTTTGATGTGCAAGCGATTCTACAAGCGGTAAACCAGTATCGGCGTATCCTCATTTTTCCCGAATTTTCCCGAGAGGGTCCCGCAAAAGTCCCGCAAGAATCATTAGCGAATTCCCGCGAACGCTTGATGCTTTTTCAAGTTCATACACGAAAGCTTACACATGCTAATTCCCACCCACACTAGTCTTACCCATAATCCACGGGTTTTACGTCGAAATCGGCGGCCTGCGATACTCATTCTTCGTGAGCGACCTCAGTTCCAATTCACTTCAAACCGGCCCTCGCCCTTATTCGAAAATTTCCCGGATGTCCTCATCATGATCCACCAAGTAAATCATTTGGTTCTTTTTTCGAATCTCGTCTATTGCCTGAAGCATGGTCTCTCGCTCAGGATGATATATTCTGATGTACACGTAGAAATGACCTTCCGGCGCCTTCTCATAAGAATTCATGAGACTCACGATGCGGATACCGCGTGCGAGTAGGAGGTCAGCGATCTCTCTGAGCTTGCCCATGTTTTCTTCGAGCAAAAGGGCGAACTGTGCGCCCTTTTTAGCGATTCCGCTCACGGCTATCAAAACCTTGAACAGATCTGTTTTCGTTATAATTCCCTGAACGCGCTCCTGGTCGTCCACAACGGGCGCGCCGGTGAATCTGTTTTCCAGCAATACCTGAGCGGTCTCTTCCACTGTAAAATGCAGCGGGACCGCGAAGACGTCTCGGGTCATGAAATCGCCAACAGTGAGCCGTGAGAGTCGGTACTTGATCTGCCCAGAGCCTTGCGGCACCGCGGTCGACGGCGAAACACTCTTGATATCGGCGTCAGTGACTATTCCCACAAGTTTTCCGTCTTCCAGGACTGGCAGAACACTGATGTCATGTTCCGTCATCAAATTGATGGCCTGGTTCACAGTTGCGCCAACATGGACCGTGATTACTGGCGTGACCATCCAATTCTTGACCAACATTTCGACACCCCTTTCGGCTTAAATCCTTTCTCGGATGATCCTCTTCATAATTAAAACTGGTTTCTCGACTGAAATAACCGCCACGCGGTCACATTACCATTTAGCCAAACAGAAGCTTAGGGAAAAATAATGAAAAACTTAAGGACCGGGTTGAAAGGAATCTGATCATGACAAGCGCGGACAGACGTGTGAACCCTTTAGGTCGTGGGTTCGACTCCCATCCCCGGCTCCATCACCCCTGTTGATATCATTAGATAATTCTGTCAAAGTGTTCCAAAATGGGGCAAAAAAACGTGGTGCAAAGGTGGTGCAAATTCTGTCCAGGAAAAAGACTTTGTAGTCGTTTGAAGGCCGTTATCCTTTGTGGGGGCTATCTTTTTTTGAAAACCATTTATTATAAAGTTTGACCAAGAACTCGTACTCTTGTTCTTGTGCTATTGCTGGCTTGCTGGATGTCCAGGACCGGTCGTTAAGTTGACCGGACTCGCCCTTAATCCATGCCTCCACAGCTTTGAACATAAAATCCCCGCACTGATCGCGAACAATTTGTTCGGAGTAGGCTTCCTGTGCGACTCCTATGGCCAAGCCTTCCAAGTAGTTCAAAATACCAAGAGCCTGAAATCGAATTTGGTCTGGGTTACTGTAATCTGTTCCATCGTTTGTCTTTTCCCACACCTCCTTTTGCAGTTTGTACATGATTGGATCAATCTCAAGCCGTTCGCAGGCCGTTATTGTGGCAGCATTCCTTTCCCGCTCATTTCGCTGGCTGACCTCGTCTTTCAGCCTTTTCAACTGTAAATATCCAACGCAAACGATGAGAAGCGTAGCCAAAACCTGGCAACCCTGGAGAAAAGTGCCCATGAGATCACTCCGTTCGTAAATCATTTGTCACTCACGTTACGATGTAGGAGTAGAGTTGTCAATCCTGCCAGTATGCTTCACACGCGAGTCTCTAAGGTCTAAGGGGACTAAGGGGTCAAGTCTGCTCTTGACTCATCTTCCGGACTAGTCGCATAGCGTCTCCGGAAGCATGCTATCATCTCATGAACCGGAGTCGGCGTCCCGAAGCGATCTTCCGGGATCGGCAGGATAATCAACGAGCAATACATAGGGAATATGCGAGCGTGCGGAGGCTGAATATAGGGCGCCAAGTAAGGCTCACATGAGTCAAGAGCAGACCCGACCCCAGATCTTGAAAAGAAAAACCGCCGAGAGCCGGCGGCTCAACTCAGTGGTTTTTCAGTAGAATTCCTGGTGGAGCTGGACGGGATCGAACCGACGACCTCTTGAATGCCATTCAAGCGCTCTCCCAGCTGAGCTACAGCCCCACGAGCATTAATATTACCTATACTTTGTCAGGTGTCAACCTCTGTTGTCAACCGTTGATGTTCAACGTGAAGCCGAGCACTTCGTTCGGATCGGAAATCCTTAAAAGATAGTACGGGGCCTGAGAGAAGACCTCTCCCTGTTTTACGCGGAGCATAACGTCTTCCACGTCGTCCTGTCTGATCTTTTTCTTATCCTTCAAGCTTTTTTCTCTCAGATCTTCCAGGTCGGGTATTTTTCTCAAAGAAAGAAAGACGAGAATTCGGTCCCCCTTTTTCTTGGGATCATACTTAAACCCTTGGGGGCCCCTTGGTATCTCCATATATTGGTGGGCTTCCACCTTACCCGTGTCGCTCGGCAGTTCTTCGAGGCTTTTACTCTTCTTCCCCCTTTTCGGAGCGACCTTCACAGGCGCCGGATACAGAAACTCTGTTCCTTTGGGGTCCTGCCTCAGAACATAGAGATAACCGTCAACGTTCGATTCGAACCTCATTTTGTACTGGTCACCCGGTCCAAGCTCCACGTCAAAAGCCTTGGCCTGGACGAAGTCCTTGTCTTTCTTATTCTTGACCAACATTTGGCCGCTCAGGCCTATGATAGGGTTTGGGATGACGATCTTGTCCCCTGCAGCGAGTCTTTCCGTAGCGGGCACGTCATTGTACTTGGCTAGGTCAGGGGCAAGAGCAGAGCTTCCCATCGAATTCTCGGCGATCTTACCCAAGGTGTCCCCTTCTTTTACCGTGTACATGGTAGTGTCCGGATCATTGCCGTCCTTACGAGGCTTGGAAAGCGCAGACCACGGATAAGATTTGAAGTAATCGCTTTTCATTGTGAGCGGCGGCTTAGTCTCCTCAATGGGCGGAAGGGGAGGGGGTACGTCCTCTTTTTGCAGATACGCGCATCCCGCGATCAACCCAGGGATTAAAATGATCAGAAATATAACGAGGGGTCGTTTCATAACATCCTCCTGATCCGGTGGCGCAGGCCTTCGGGTCCAACTGGCAATTCCCTGGGCGAGCCGCTATCGCCGTCCTTGAGGGAATTCATAGAAGTTCGGGCGCAGGTCGTCAGATTACTGCCCTCCCTTCCACTTCGATATAAATGCTTGCCACTGATCTCTGGCGTCTTTGGGAGCATACAGGAGCGCCTTTGCCGTTAATCGATCAACCGGTATTACGAGTTTGGATGTCTTAACTATGGGCCAATCGGGCACGCCTACCAGCAGGATCTGCACTCCCGCGGCTACTATTACTAAACCGGCCACGATCCCCATAATCGCGCCAAGAATGCGATCGAGCCATGTTAATCGAGTCAGGTCCAGCAGGAAATCCAATATCCTTCGAATAATAATAAAAACGATCTGAACGAAAATGAATATGATAACCATGGCGATGATCATCGAGATCTGGGGATCGAGCTTGGAAATTTTGTCCAAGTACTGAACTACTGATGGGTAGTATTTCAGCGCGAGCAGCACTCCCAAAACCAGACTCGCCAGAGCAGTCAGCGAACGGACAAAGCCCTTCCATATGCCCAGTATGAGCGAGACCAGAAGAGTCCCCATAATGAGCATATCCACTAAGTTGTAGCTGTCGATTAGCTGCATGACTCTGCCTCCCCAATCAGTTCCATAATCCGCACTGCAGGTCCAGTCCTCCGATATCCAAATCAGGTGAAAACCGACGACCGAACTCGGAACGCGATGCCGCATTCGGCGCAGGCTTTTTGCGCGGCTCCAACGCTTGGAATGAATTTCCTGACGAAGGCCCGATGGACCCCTGTCGGAACTGTATTTTGGAGCGGCTCTTCATATAAAGAAAACTCGACGTCTGATCCCTCCAATCAACAATATATCAAACTGGGACCGTTGGAAGAAACAAGGTCATTGATTGAGACGTCTGGGGCATGACACAGGGTTTTTCCGGCTGATTCCGCGCGGCGCATATTTTGCGTGCACGCACGGATATGTCCTGTAGCCCCTTCTATACTCTACAATTACATTTGTCAATATAAATCAAATGTTTCTTTCCAAACCTAAAGTCAAATCAAGAAAATGACGCTGAAAGTACGAGGCCGCATGGCCGTGCGCCCAACAAGAGCGCTGCATGCGGGACCTTCCCGCACGGAACGCGGGATTGTGGGTCACCCGCCAAGAACAGGCGGGACGCGCATCGCACCATTCACTGCTTGCCAAGACACAACGAGCCCTTTGTAACTGAATGGGGTTACGAAGTTCCGCCTACTCATCTTGCCCGCCCGTCTAACATAATGCTAGACTGGGCCGCATGAAGCAATTTGTCAGAAACGGAAATCGAAAGTGGGACGCCCTGAGGCAATGGGAGATAATCCTTGGTGTCTCGGAGCATGCAGAAGGATCAGCTCTGGTGGAAGCGGGTAAAACAAGGGTGCTGTGCACTGCAAGCATCGAAGAAAAGGTCCCGTCCTTCTTGAAAAACACTGGTAAAGGTTGGGTTACGGCGGAATACTCAATGCTCCCGCGGGCCACCCACACTCGTTCTCCGAGAGAACGAGGGGGAAGAATCGGCGGCCGAACGATGGAAATACAACGTATTATAGGCCGATCTCTGCGATCCGTCTGCGATCTCAAAGGGTTTGGGGAACGCACCGTGACAGTGGACTGTGACGTGATTCAAGCAGACGGAGGAACAAGAGTGGCGGCTGTCTCTGCTGCTTGGGTGGCCCTGCATATGGCGTTCGAAACTCTGGTGTCCGGCGCACTAATTCCGTCAAATCCTTTACTGGATTCGGTCGCGGCAGTCAGCGTGGGCATAGTGAATGACAACCTGCTTCTAGACTTGGATTATGACGAGGACTCTGTCGCGGACGTAGACATGAATGTCGTAATGACCGGGACCGGCCGATTGGTGGAAGTGCAAGCCACAGCCGAACACACTCCGTTTTCGGTAGCGAAGATGAATTCCCTGGTCAAGCTTGCGCGGGTTGGCATCAAGAGCATATCGAAGATTCAGCGAGAAACATGCGAACGGTCCAGGAAGAAATAATGTCGCTACCGGTTCCAACCAGGCCCTGCGGTTGTCGTCCTGACCGGGCTTTCCTTGTCCTCAGTCGGCAGTGAAAAACCCGGTCCCGACAGCTCCGGGATTTCCCGAGTGGGCTTGGAACTGTCCATACTGGTTTCGGGACTTATGACCGACAATTTTTCCAGAAGCTCGCTCCTGCGCGCCTCATCGGTGGTCAACTTCACAGCCTGCTGATAATCTTCGGCAGCCTTGTGGTTCAGTCCTTTTCTCAAGAAAATGATCGCACGATTTTCGTAAAAAATGGCCATCTCAGGATTGATATTCAGGGCTTTCGTATATTCATCCAGGGCTTTATCCAATTCATTTAACTCATGATAAACCAGACCTCGGTTGTTGTATGCCACGGCGTCATTGGGGTTCAGTTCCAGTGATTTGGTATAATCCGCCAGAGCCTTTTCCGGATGCTTCATCCTGAGGTTAGCGTCGCCTCGAACACGATATATTTCTGCGTTGCCGGGATCCCGAGCCAGGGCCGCTTCAAAATCTTCAAGAGCCTTCTGATACTTTCCACTCTTGTAATACGTGAGGCCCCTGTCCCGCAGTGACTGCATGTGGCCAGGGTCCACCCTTAGAGCCTGTGTCCAAAAATGGAGCGCCTGTTTTTCATTGCCCTGCCGATAATTTTGAAGTCCTTCCTTATAAAAATTATCGGCCAGCATTCCGCGCAGGTCAGTTATTCTTGCCGCTACCTCCGGCGCGTTTCCGGGCGCCTTGACCAAGTCGATGACCTTCGTGTATTCATCGATGGCTTTTTCCAGATTTCCCTGTTTCTCATAAATTTGCCCAAGCGTTTGATATGCCGGGATGTTTTTTTTGTTCAGAGCGATGGCCTGTCGCAGGGTCTTGATCGCCTGATCCAGATCGCCCTTGTCCTTTTCCACCATACCGAGCGCCGTATAGGCCACGCCTTCTTTTTTGGACTTCTTTATCGCCAGCGTCAGATCCTGATATGCGCCGTCAAGGTCACCCTTCTTATGGCGAGCTATCCCTCGATTGACCAGGGGTAGGGTATAATCCGGCTTAATTTCAAGCGCGCGGTTGAAATCCTCTATGGCGCTGTCGTACAGCCCCTTACGCTTATAAGCCACGCCCCGATTGTTGTATGAGAGGTGATCCTGCGGGTCCACTTGCAGCGCGCGGTTGAAGAATTCTATGGCCTCATCCACTCGATTCTGACTCAAAGCCTCCCGCCCTTGGTTGTAGGCATCCACAAATTCCTCCTGCGCACAGGCGACCAAGGGAGTAAACGTTACCAGAAAAGTCAATGACAACAGTACTTTATTCATTCTTTCTTTGGTCCTTTCTGGTTTTTCAGGGTTTCCCAACTCTTAACATGAATTTGAGCTTCACGTAAGCTCGGCCGGCAACCCTCATTCGCGGTTCATAGCCGGGAATGAAGGTTGGTTTGGATTAAAATACCATAATACCACCCATATAGGCAATCCAAATTAATCCTCATTAATGATTTAAACATAACACCGCACAATTAAATATTTTGCTTGACACATATTTGGGGTCATGTTAAACGGCCTTTTCAATGAAGCCCGGCAAAGGGCTAAATTCAGTATCCTTCGCGTGAGTATACGCCCTCAAGTGTTGTGTGAAGGATCTGATAAAAGGAGGATGAGGTATGGTGATAAGAGTCGCTTTATTGCTGTTCTGCCTAGTACTGACGGCCGTGGCGCCGGTAGTCCACCCGGGAACCGCCGTCAACACGGCTTTGGCCTATTCAGCCGCCTGTCCTCCGCCTCCGTCATGCGCGCCACCACTCTGTCCGCCTCCTTCGTGCGGCCCACCGCCATGTAATTCCGGCTTTGGCTTTGGCGGACCCGGATCCTTGTGCGGCGCTTGTCTCGGCGCATGCACCAACATCTGTGGCACGATAATTGGAATTCCCGCTGCAATAATGCAGGGCATTCTTGCGCCAAGATACCAGCGACCCTCATGTGGACCCACGATGTGTCCTCCGCCGATGTGCGGACCGCCCCCATGCGGTCCCCAGCCCATCACCAAATGCAAACCCGCGTCGTACGGGCCTCGTCCCATGTCGTACGGGCCTCCGCCCATGCCGTACGGTTACGCGCCTGCCGCGGCTCACTTTCCGCCGATCATGATGCCCGCGGCCCCACAGCCCGCATCGTCATTTTACATCGGACCTCCTGTTGAGAATAGCGGGCTCTCGAATATGGTGAGCCAGTTGGTGCAGATCCCATTCAGACTGGTCTCCGGAACGTTGACTGCGCCCGGCTCGCCCTGGGGACAAGATCTTTTTGCCTCGCCGCGGCCAAGTTCAGTCGAAGCGACATTCGGCGGCTACTGGTAACGAATAAGCGTACGACACGCCGCAAGATAAATACAACCTTTTCGAGGAACTCCCAATTCCTCCTAATCCACAGGGGACGATGATTCGTCCCCATTTTTTTGCTTGCCGTGAGTAAGGCGGTTCATGAGGACCTTTCCGGGCAGCCCCGTTATGTACTCGCCGTAGGGCGGCCCATGGCCGCCAAATCAGCAAATTGGCGGGCGCACGGCCCGCCCTACCAATCGTCCGTCAGACTCCAAGGAAGGTTTACGAGACCCGTTACGACACTTTCAAAAATTTCGACCCCATCAGCGTTTCTTCCAATCTTGCTTGGTTGCTTCCTTCATCCGTCTCTTTCTGTCTTTTTGCTGTTGGCGCAAATACATTTCTTCTTTGATCTTGTCGTAGCGTTCCCGTTTTTCCGCCTCTTGCTGTTGAGCCAATTCTTGAAGCTTTTGCGCCATGATCTTTGCTTCGTATTTTTTCATCCGCTGATCGGAGATGAGGGTTTCTTCCATGGCCTGCCAATTCTCCGCGGACCCGCCGCATTCCGAAAAATGCTTCTGCGCCAGGTATCCGGGGATGTCGCAAATATACATACCGCAGAAAGGACAATGCCTGACAAGATCATCAGAATCAGGCCGTCTCAATGTATAGCCTTGAGCCCGCAACTCTTCCGCGGAGCATTGACTCCGAGTCCACAAATCTCGCCTTCGGACATAGCCCCAGCCTGGCCGTTCGACCCATAAAGTCTCGATTAATTTATCCGGCCTATCGGCCCGATAGGTGAAACTCGCCGGATGTATCCAAAAGGATTGTTTGGCGCTCATTTTTCTTTCCGACTGAGCCGAACTTGACAGAATGTTTAATGTTAAACTAGTCTCAAGTTCGGACCCGGACAGCAATCGGTTCCTAATATAATGCATTTTATTCTTAATATATTTTTTTTCCATAGTCCGGGTCATTGACGCGGCATCGCGAATCAGGAGGCGCGTTATGGCAGATTTCAAGGAAACGAGAGTGATTCCGAGATTGCTTTGTACTGCGGTGGGAAGTTTGCCGCACAGCGATCCCGATACGGCAGTAGATCTTATTCTTGATTCTCTACAGCGGGCGCCGCATACACCTCAATTATCAAAAGCGTATACGCAAGAACAGATGTGGATCCAGGTTACTGAAGGGTTGCCCAGGTTTAAAGTAGACTTTCAAGCGCAGAGTTATCATTTTGACACGTCCGGTGATCCTGCGTCTGAGATTGAGCAATTCTATGAGCGCTACCTGGCCGTGACCGAAGGCTCTTCACCTGGAGCATTCGAAATAAGCAGCGAAGCGGGCAGAGGAATTCATCGATTCTTGGATAGGCTCCGAGGTGAAGGTCGGAAATTTCCTTTCATTAAAGTCCAGGTCACCGGACCGGTCAGCTTCGCTGTGACAGTCACGGACGAAAACCGGAAGCCGATATTCTATCACCCCACATTTCGAGATGTGGCGGTCAAAGGGATGGGACTCAAGGCCGTATGGATGCTGGAACAGTTCAAGCCTTTTGCCGAAAACGTGATCGTTTTTTTCGATGAGCCCAGTTTGAGCGCTTATGGATCTTCCGCGTTTCTGGGAGTATCCAAAATTGACGTGATCGAGTCGCTAAACGATGTGATTGAAATGGTTTTAGACAGAGGAGGGATCCCAGGGATTCATTGCTGCGGAAATACCGACTGGGGCATGATCATGGAGACTTCGGCGCGCATAATTAACTTCGATTCCATCAATTATTTGGAACCGCTTTCCATATACAATCGGGAATTGAACCGATTCCTGGGTCGCGGCGGAGTTTTGGCGTGGGGCGCAGTCCCCAATACGGAAAGAATAGAGCAGGAGACAGCGTCCGATGTTGTCCGGAGAATCCGGGCGGGTTTCGGAGTTCTCGAACAGACCGGAATTGACAGGACGCTTTTGGATAGCCACATTGTAATTACCCCGGCCTGCGGATGCGCAGGTATGACCTTGGAACAAGCCAAAAAAACTTACAAGGTTTTGGCCGAGATTGAGGAAATGGGACCGGAAGCTGTTTTGAATCGGATTGAAGTCTAGGAGGGCTTTGAAGAGTTACCGGGGAGGCCCTTTTTGCAAAAAGGGCTCCCCGGACCCCTCCCCAAAAACTCCTATAATTTTCATCTCGTGCATCCGGAATGCCCCGACTGAACGAAAGGATTTGTAATGGGAACCACATTGGCAGTGGCGGGAAAGGGGGGGGTCGGCAAGACTTCCATCACCGCGCTTATGATTAAAGCATTGATTGACAGCGGCCAGGTTCCGTTGCTGGCCATTGACGCCGATTCCAATTCCAACCTCCATGAAGTGCTCGGAATCAGAGAACCTCGCAGTGTGGGTTGTGTCCGTGAAGATACAAGGAAAATGGGTGACGAAGTTCCCGGAGGAATGACTAAGGATCGTTTTATGGAATACCAGATTCAGGCCTGCCTGGAGGAGACTAAGAATCTGGATTTCATTTCCATGGGCCGTCCCGAAGGCCCGGGCTGCTATTGCATGGCCAACAACATCCTCCGTGAAATAATCGCCCGCCTGACCTCGAATTATTCCATAGTCGTCATCGATAACGAGGCGGGGATGGAACACCTTTCCAGGCGAACAGAGGAAGAGGTGGATCATCTATTTATTATTTCCGACCCTGCGCCTCGCAGTCTCAGGACCATTGGACGAATCCTGGAACTCATTGGTGAAATGGGTGACCGTGTTCATGCCAGCCACGTAGTGCTCAGCCGAGTTAAGGGATTACTTGCCGATCTGCCGGAGAATACTCAAAATGAGATCACTAAACTTGCATATCCTGTGGACGCTATCATTCCATATGACGAAACGCTTGTGGACATGGATCTTCAAGGCGCCCCGTTGCTGGAGATATCCGCCGACTCCCCGTCTTATCGGGCTGTTCGCAAGATGCTCCAGGATGTCAAGGTATTGAATAACTAGAGGCGGTTGCGCTCGGTAGTAGCCCCTCAGTTGAATCGGACGCGTCGCTTTGTCACTGCGAGGATGAAACGACGAAGCAATTCTGTAGCAGCGCATGGCCGAAGGAAGCTGTCTCAAAAGTCGGGATTAGGCCGGGATCGTAGGACAATTTGAGCCTGCCGGATATTTCTCGAGGGAAATCGTGGCACGATCTTCGGTTGATGAAGACTTTTGAGACACCCTCGGCCATGCGCCCTTCCCGGATTCCCGTTTTTACGGTAATGACGGGAGATTGCTTCGCTTTGCAGCAATGACATTTGCGAACTATTTTCCAGTCCGTAACCGGATGGATATACTCGGGATTTGAAATTTCTTGACTTCCCCTGCGAGCAGTTTATACTAAAGGCTGAATTTTTATCATTTTAGTTTCCAATCGGTGGGGGTTCTTGGGCAACGAATTTAGGAGGATGGTGGGAGCTTTTAGGGAGACGCTTATGGTGTATACCGACGCCCAAGCCTGGCTGGATGCTCATGAACTGATCGAGTGTAAGCCGCTCAAAGGACGCTGGACTCGCAAAACTTGTCTGGAAATATCCAGGCGAGTTCGAAAGGCCCCAAGAAACGCTAAGTCACAAGTGAATGCGGCGGCGTCACGCACCTTACCGTGTGCGAATTGCCCCATACTGGCCGCGCTGGAAAAATAACCGAAGCACCCGCCGGGATCATGTAAACGTGGATGAGGTGGGTGTATTACGTACGAATTGGGTTTCTTACTCGAAAGGTCTAACGCTGCGCTCAATTACTTTGCTGATGGACCGGCGGTAATTCGGTCTATCTCCTGTCGAATTATCCTTTCCACCATGTCAAGCGCTTTGGACTGAATCTCTTCACGTAACATGGCCACTATCTCGTCTCGCTCGGGCAGCATTCCTCTGGTCTTCTCGTCGAAGAGACTCCGTGAAATCCTTTCAATCCACATTCGTTCAGGCAAGCTGCCTTGGACGGCTTCTGCTATGCTCGACGCCAGCGTCTCCTGGAATCTCTCTCTTCCAGGTAACGCGTCCCTGATAATTTTCAGGATCTGGTCGGTGTCGGGCAATAATCGGCTCATCGCTTCCTGGATATCAGCTACAGAAATGGCGCTCTGAATTCTCTTTTCCATTATAGCCCGCATTTCCGAACCCAATTCATCTTTGCTCGGAATCGACGCTTCCAGCCGTCGATTAACCAGAGAAACCACGGCTTCGGGAGACGGTAGACATTGCAGGGCCTGTTCAACTGCTTCCATAATTTCAGGCCTGGACGGCACCGTCTCAAGGGCCGTATCAACCCTCTCCATAATAACCTGCGCTGAGGGCAAGCCCGCGAATGCTTCATCGAATCGGGCTCTGAGCTCATTTTTGGACGGGACGGCCTGTAAAGCAATGTCAATGCGCTGATTTATCATATCCGATGTAGGCAATGCAGCAAAGGCGTGATCCAGGCGAAGTCTTATATACTCTTGAGATGGAATGCCCCGAAGAGCCTGGTCGAGGCGTTCCACCACCATTTCGGACGAAATCGCCTTCCCGAGCGCCTCGTCGATGCTTTGCTTGACTACTTCCTGATAAGGAACCGCCTGGAGGGCCCTTTCGAACCTGGCGCTGAGTGTCTCAGGGGACAAAAGGGGCGCCAAGGCGTCACTCAGACGTTTGCTGAGTTCTTCAGGAGAGGCTATGCCGCGAACGGCCTGATCGACAATATTAAGGAACGTTTCCGGTGATGGAAGAGCGCCAATGGCTCGATCCAATCGCTGTGAAATCTCCACATCAGCGGGAATGGCCTCCAATGCCTTTTCAACGCGTTCAGCAATACTTGCAGCCGGAAGGAATTTCCCGAAAGCCTGTTCAAACCCTTTGGTCATAATTTCCGTGCTGTGAAGTTCACTAATGGCCTTCTCCAACTTTTCCGTGACCGCAGCGGGAGAGGGCAGAGCCGCTTTGACGGCTAGGTCCACGCGTTCAGCCATCGCTTGGTCTGACGGGAGATGCCCTCTTATAGTCAGATCCACTCTCTCAAATATCTCTTCGCGAGTCGGAAAAGTCTTGGAAATGCCCAGAGTGACTCCTTCCAGTAATTCCTGTCTGGACGGCAGAGACGCCTTGAGAGCTTTCTGAAACTCTTCAGTAAACTGTCGCTGGTCGGGCAGAGCAAGCTCAGCGGCCGGCGCCACGGCGGAATCCACCAAACCGAGCTTCCCGGCAGGAGGCTCTTTGAGCTTTTCGCTCAGAATAGAAGACACTATCCCGGCGATTTCACTGACAGAAGGTTCTCGATCCTTAGGGGCCCCGGGTTTGGGTTCAGTCAAAGAAGGTCTCGTTTGTCGAGCTTCCGCGACTGGATGCGCCTCAACGGCCGGAGCCGTTTTGACGGCCCCATGATCCTCGACGGCGGCCCTGACCGGCTCCGTAACTTGAGTGATAGGTTCTTGAGGCAACGGGATCTCATAAACCGACGGCGGTCTCTCCAGCGACGGGCCTTCATCCAAGGTGATCTCTTCGAGCGAAATGTCCTCAGTAACCTCTAGCGCGGGTTCGTCTTCCCCGTCATTGCTGAAAAGAATCTCCTCCCCCGCCTCAGTGTCCAACGTGAGTTCGTGCGCATCCGGTCCACCTGAAAAATCCGCGGCTTTGTCAAAAACGAATTGGCGCTCCAGGTCTACCGTGCCGGTTTTATCTTCCGGAAATTTTTCGGCCGGGAACTCCTCAGTAGGGAGTTCTTCTCCGAAGAATTCTTGCGTGGTGACCTCTTCATATGGCACTTCTTCCAGGGTTAATTCTTCGGGAGCTTGCGCTTCAGATGCAGCCAACGCTGGCGGTCCAGCATCGATATCAATGTCCAGAGAGGACTCTTCCTCATATTCAAGATCGATCATACCGCTCAAGTCCTCATTGGCGATCTCTTCCATGTCAATACTTGCTACCGGAACCGTTTCCTCGAGGTCTAATCCAAGCGACGCTTCGTCTTCAGACTCTATCCCCTCGAGTTCTTCCAGGTCCATTTCTCTTATGGCAGGATCTTCCTCAAGCTCCACAATATCGATCTGATCAAGCTCGGCTTGCGAGACGGCGCTCTTGATCAAAGAATCATCATGTAACAAAAGATCATCCGAGGTAAGCACTCTTGTGGGATCCTGGACCTCAAGTATTTTTTCAATATCAGTATAACCTTGCTCTAATGTGTCTGATTTTGCGGCGCCTGATGGCGTGAAAGAGAACTCCGAATCCGATTCGATCTCCAGACCGGAATCCACCATGCTCATATCAATCGTAACGGAATCCCTGGCAGTCTTTTCTGACTGGCGCTGATCTCTCGTAACGGAGGAAAAATCGGGCAAGGACGGTTCTTCGATCGCCACCGGTTCCGAGAAGGATACCCCAGCGGATTCAATTTCCTGAGGAATATCTGAGACCAACTCTATGGTGGGCTCGAAGGAAGTCCCTTCTTCCACCTCCGTTTCCAACTGCATGTCATCCAAATTGAGCTTGACAGTGTCACCGTAAGTTTCACCCGAAATCCCATCAGTTGATGCTGGCTCCAGTTCCGAGACCAAAGTGCCGGTGTCTATTTCGACAGTGTCACCCACGTCAGTTGGCGAATCGTCAACATCAATTTCCGCGTTGGATAGGGCGAGCAATTCTTCGGTCATTTCGCCCGAATCATCTTCAAATTCAATAGTTAGCTCATCTTCATCGACGGTGGCGGGTGGCTCCTGAATACCGAGAAGGGAGTTTACAGCGCTCTTTAATGTCTGGCCCTGTATAGGTTTGCTTAAATACCCGTCAGCTCCGGCTGTCTTTGCTTCCGCCTGAGTAGGTCCTTCCGGATCTCCCGTCATCAGAAGCACAGGCACGTCGTTATAGTCTCTGGACTCCTTGATTCGCTTAACAAGGCGCCAACCAGGGACATCTTCCAGCATGGAATTCAGGATAATCAGATCAGGTTTTCTAGTCTTTATTGCATTTTTCAACGCGCCGGACGTCGAAACACCCACTAATTCATTCTCTGCTTCTCCCAGAAAGCGCGTTACCGCCTCCTGGCTCCGACCATCTTTGTCGGCCACGACGATCCGGTAAGACATAGCGACCTCACTATTTTTCTTTAAAATACAATAAATTCACTATAAATGTCAAACAGTTTCAGCCGCCCGGTAAACACTTTTCCAAGGAAATCTGCGTGCAAAGAACAATGTTGCTCATAAACTGTCTTTGAGTTTTATTATAACTTTCCAAGATCGGAACAACAACCGCCGGAAGACGCCGGCGCCATTTTCTGTCGCCCGGGTTAGAGCCGAAACCGGAGGAAAGTTCTCTTCAATTTTGGTCCATTTGTATTCCGCCGCGCAAGAGATTAGAATGAGCGCTGCGAATAAACCGTATGATGCTATGCGGAGAAATGATCAACCATAAATGACTAATGACAGTATTACCTACTAAACAAAATTACACTATACGACTAATATGCCAGAAATAGGTAAATACTTGACTTAGCCTCCATTATGGTCTAGTTTTATAATGACTCGAAGAAAGGAGAAACCTCTATGCCCGAGGCTTTTGCCGCGGCATTGCCGGTTCAGGCAATCAACGATCACAGTATATGGGCAATTATTTTAGGCGCAGGATGGGTTGTTAAAGGAGTTATGATTATGCTCCTGCTGTTTTCCATTCTGTGCTGGGCAATCATCCTCACCAAAACCATAACCCTGTCCAGGGCGAGGAAGCACACGCAGCTTTTTTTTGACGCGTTCCGCGAATCGCGCAAATTCTCGTTGCTCTATGCAGAAGCCAAACAATTCACTCACAGTCCGTTAGCTCATGTTTTTCAGGCGGGCTACGCGGAACTTAGCCGGCTCTCCAGAATTCAACAATCCGGTCAGAAGAATACGGCGGAATCGTCCCAGGATATCGAATATGAAAGGACCGGCATGGACAACATCATACGGTCGCTCCAGCAGGCTGTCACCGCTGAACGGGCCCGCCTGGAAAGGGGCGTGAACTTCCTGGCCACGACTGGTTCCGCGGCGCCCTTCATCGGGCTGTTCGGCACGGTATGGGGCATTATGGAATCCTTCCGTCGCATAGGTGTTATGAAGAGCGCCTCATTAGCGGTTGTGGCTCCCGGGATCGCGGAAGCCCTTATTGCAACAGCGGCCGGCCTTGCGGCTGCAATCCCGGCGGTCATTTTTTACAATTATTTTCTCGGACGGATAAATGTCGTTTCGACGGAAATGGACAATTTCTCCTCTGAGCTGATTAACATCATTGAAAGAATCTATTGGCAGAAGAGATAGATTCCGCGAAGCGGGTCGCCGAGTTCAGCCCGAGAAATCTGTAAAGAATTGGACTATGGATTTAGCTCAGCATTATGTAACCACCGGCTCTTTACTGTCATTCCTGCGAAAGCAGGAATCCAGGAAAACATTCCTGCGAAAGCGGGAATCGAGTGCTAGGTCCCCGCTTTCGCGCGGAAAATCCTGGATTCCCGTTTACACGGGAATGACTTGGTGTAGCCTTGGTCCACATCTTTGTGAGTAGAGTCAATAGGCGATAAGGATCAGGTCATGGCTATCAGCATTCACACAGGCAGAAAAACTCCCATGGCGGAGATTAATGTCACGCCCCTGGTCGACGTCATGTTGGTGCTGTTGATCATATTTATGGTTACCGCTCCCATGATGCAAGAAGGACTTTCGTTGGAATTACCCCAGGCGTCAGGGGCCCCGCTGGAAAAAGAGCGAAACGTGGAAGAAATCGTCATTTCCGTGGCGGAGAACGGGACAATTTTCGTTAATGAGACCGCAGTTCCGGAGGCCGGCCTTGTAGCCAAAATTGCTGAAATGACGAAGGATAGCCAGTCCCGTGAGGTTTACCTCAGAGGTGACAAGAAAACGCCATACGGACTGGTTGTTCGCATCATTAGCGCATTGAAGACCAACGGTATCGCCAACGTGGGAATTATCACGAGCCCTCAAGAGGAATCCGCTCCAGGACGATGATACGATTTCCAGCAAGATTGCCGGATTCGGCCACACCGCGCATGATGGCGCTCTCATTACTCCTCCACGGGACACTGATTCTGGCCATCATTATTTTTGCATATTGTGCGCCTCGTTTTCAAAAACCCGGTCAGGGCAGCGTCAGCCGAGTAAGGATTGTGGAAAGCGTCGCCACTTCACCTGTGGTGGAAAAGCTTCGCGCAGCGCCTTCAAGCCAAAAGGAAATCCCGGCGGCTGTAGAAAATCCTGCGGCGATATCGGAAAACAGCAGGCAAAAAGTGACGATGACCGCACTGAAGGCGCCGCCTGCTGACACCATTCGATTGGCCAAACGCAAGAAGCAACCCAGTAGAGTCAAGGCGCCCAAGCCCCAGGAAAAGAAAGTCGAACAAGCCGCCCAAAAGAAAGAGGATAGTCAGACTTTTCTCGATAAACGACTCGCCGCAATACGCCAAGAGGTAGAGAACAAGAAAAGCGATCCACCGGATTCGGGTGACACCGTCGGACGCGAAGAAGCCGGCGCGGGCGGAGCGCTTACGGACAAGGAACTATTGCGCTGGCTGGATATGGTGAAGAGTCGCATCAATTCCAACTGGTCCGTTTTGGCGGACAATCGGACGGCTTCGAGAATTACCATAGTTGGTGTCAGGTTGGGTCACGATGGGCGGGTGAAGGACGTGGCGATTGACGAAAGCTCAGGAGACGAGGCGTTCGACAGGTCGGCCATAAGAGCGGTTCTTCAGGCGTCGCCTCTTCCACCCCTCACTCCCGAGACCCGAGAAAAGGTGCTCAGAGCGGGAGGGCTTGCCCTCAGATTCACCCCAAGAGGACTACAGTGAAACGGGTGTTAAAGGGAAGACGCACAATTAGTCCGGGGCCTGGAGGTAGGGGCGGGTTTCAAACCCGCCCCTACCGGTCTATCGGCACAGATGGTAGGGCGGCCCATGGCCGCCGAAACCAAGACTTGGCGGGCACGGCCCGCCCTACGTCCGGCGGTAAGATCCGCGCCGATAAGGCAGCTCGGTTTGCCCTTGTCTCCTTATGGGGAATTCTTACCCTTTGTCTCAGCCTATTCTCCACTCCGCCCGCGCATGCCAAACTCGTGATCGATTTTGATAGGCCGGGACTATCCAAAATGCCCATAGCGGTCCCGGATTTCGTTACGGAACAATCCGGATTTCTGAGCGGGAGCGAACTTGCAGCGATCCTGAAAAACGATCTTTATCTCACCGGCCTATTCAGCATAGTCGATACATCTTCCCTGCCTGTGCTTTCTTCTGATGGAAGCCCCGATTTCGAAGCCTGCTCGAAATCAGGCGCTCAAGCAGTCGTAACTGGCAGATTCCACGCCAATAGCGGAGAACTCGTTTTCGAGGGAAGATTATATGACGTGGCTTTGAAGAAGATGGAATTGGGCAAGCGATTCACGGCTCGGCTACAAGAACATCGGCCCCTGGTTCATAAATTTGGAGATCGTGTCATGGAAGCGCTTACGGGGCTTCCCGGGTGCTTCTCGTCACAAATCATATTTGTCGGGGACTCTCCTCCCAAGGAAATCTTCGCCATGGATTTTGACGGCCAGGGCCTGCGGCAGCTCACCGGCACCGGCGCCATAAATATGTCGCCGGAGTGGGCGCCTGACGGAAGGAGTATTCTGTTCACATCCTATGTGAACCGCAATCCCGATTTGTGGTCACTGGATTTGCAGAGCATGATGTTGCGACCAATATCCGCTAAGCCCGGTATCAATGCCTCTGCTCGCTTTTCTCCGGCGGGAGACACGGTCGCTCTATCGTTAAGTTTTAATGGATCACCTAAGATATTTACCATAACACCCCAAGGTCAAATAATTAATAGGTTGACTAACGGCAGAGGAAATGATATCTCTCCTACATGGTCACCGGACGGGGCCACCATAGCTTATGTCTCAGACCAGGCCGGGACACCGCAGATATATATGATTCCGGCGACAGGTGGCCAACCCAGACGGCTGACTTTCGGAGGCAATTACAACACGGATCCGGATTGGTCCCCCAGGGGGGACCGGCTCGCTTTTACGGCCCGTGTCGACGGACGGTTTCAAATATGCTCAATCAGGGTCGATGGCACGGATTTCCGGGTGCTTACCAGCAAAGGCGTGAATCAGGATCCTGCGTGGTCGCCCGATGGAAGAATGATAGCGTTTTCCTCAACTCGTGACGGAAGGCGGCTCATATACCTCATGGATTCTCGCGGCGAGATCCAGGTTCCGATCTCGAGCATCTCGGGCAAGGCTCCGGCTTGGTCTCGTCACGCCAGATGAACAGGAGGATAAACCGTAAAGAAGGAGAAGACGTCTATGTCGTCTCGCCGCCTGAAAATAGCATCGATTTTGTTGATTATTTTATGCGCCTTGTTGGCAGGCTGCGCTCAAAAAATAGTCAGACAGCCGTTCCCTCATCCAGGCGCGAGAAGCCCATATGCAGCGGCTCCGGTGGCCGAGCAAGAGATCCAGGCAGTTCAAGCCAGTCTAAGACCCGTCTATTTTGATTACGATCAATATACCCTCAGTCCGCAAGCTCAAGCTGATCTGCAGTACAACTCAGATCTCCTTAGAAGAGTCCCTCAGATAGCGCTTATCGCGGAGGGCCACTGCGATGAACGAGGAACGGGAGAATATAATTTAGCCCTGGGCGATCGACGCGCGCGGTCTTCAGTAGAGTTCTTAACTGCCCTCGGAATTGATCCGCATAGATTCTCTGTCGTCTCCTACGGCTCGGAGCTTCCGGTGGATCCCGGGCACAATGAGGCGGCGTGGTCCAAGAACAGGCGTGTCTATTTTAGGGTTTCGCGGTGATGGCGACGAGGGCCTTTACCATCGTCCGGAGAATTGGTTTAACCATTGCTCTTCCGGCGCTCTTTTTTTCTCTCCCAGGGTGCCTAACTCGATCGGCTGGTCCCACTCTGCCCTATGTCAGGCCAGCCCAGTCAGTTCCAAACGTTGACCCCGTCTCTGTTCAAATTTCATCTCGAATGCAAGACCTGGAGACAGAGATGCAGCGTTTGAGAGACATGATAGAGCGTCTCCAGGCTTCAGGCGCCAATGAGCGAGAAATCAGAGATCTGCAGGAACGAGTCGCTCTTATCGAAAGGCATGTTGGCCTGGAATCCTCAATGCGCTCTCAGGGTAGGAGCGTTCAGTCTGGGCGTCCGGAGCCACTCAGACGAGAGCAGGGAGCAGATCGGCCGCCAGCCGAATCAAAGCAGGCTCCTTCAGGTGTCATTGGCGATGAGGCTGCCCCTATAGAGCTTATCGAGGTTCCGGATTCAGCCGAAGAGAAGGCGTTCAAAGAGGCTTACGCTCTTTTAAAAAGGTCACCCGAGGAGGCGATACGTCTTTTTGAGGGGTTCCTGAAAAAATATCCCAAGAGTCCGTTGGCCCCGGATTCGGTCTACTGGATGGCCGAAGCTCGATTCGCTCAGTCTCGTTTTGATGAGGCGGTATTACTGTTCGACAGGGTTATCAAGGAGTATCCCGGCTCCAAAAAGGAGCTTAACGCAATGTTGAAACAGGGAGAGGCGTTCGAGAAAATGGGCGATACCCGATCTGCCTCTATAGTATTCGAAAAACTAGTCAGAAATTATCCACATACTGCTCAGGCTCGGCTTGCGGGCGCCAGACTAAAATCCTTGCCGGCACGACAGTGATCTCCCACAAAGAATTATTCATTTAACTCCGCTGGAGCCCCAAGGGGGCGGCTGAAAGTAGCTCGGCAATTCATTGCCGGGTAATGGCGAAGGGAAAATTCACGTTGAGCCCCGTCGGGACTACTGAGCCAATCTCTCCGAAAGACATTACTTTTCAGTCGTCCCTAACGGGACTTTCCGGATTGTTGTGTCGTCCCGCACCGGCGATGAATCGCCGGCCTACTATCGAAGCGTCCATCCTGGACGCTAGCGGCTCCATACCAGGTCAGTGGGAGCAAGCCCCTCGAAGCCTTGCCGAGCAGAAGGAACAATCCACTCCACAATTGCACCGTCTTCAGAATTAGTCTGATTTTACTTACTAAAACCGGATGGTCTGAAAGCACAAAGGGCGACCGGCGGTCGCCCCTACTGATATAGCGGTTCTCAAAAGTTTTGTACCCGTAACGGATAGGATCGGAGGGTAATACAGAATGGTAGGACAGGCTTCCAGCCTATCTATTAAGAATGACGGGCAAGATGCCCGTCACCACCAAATCCTCCTTCTTTTCGCGATTACCTTTGAGAATCCCTATGCCATGCCTCTGTTTCAGCAATGAAGATTGCTTAGAGCACTCGTCATGACCCCATGAGATAAGAAAACAGTCTGCAAAGATGAAAAGCTGAGGTAGGGGCGACCGGCAGTCGCCCTTTTCTTACTGATCGCAGACATGATGGGGTTGACGAGTCGGCCCGCTCCCTTATTGCCTGTAACCTCCTTGCGGAGCCATCTGGGGGGAGGCGCCGACCATGCCCGGATAGCCCTGCTGCGCCATTGGCTGCTGCATCGGCTGCTGCATCATTTGGGGGGCAGCCTGATAACCCTGAGGCGCAGGTTGGTACGTCTGCGGCATAGCTTGATACTGTGGGGCCGATTGATACGCCTGTGGCGTCTGCTGATATTGAGGCGTCGGTTGATAACCCTGAGGAGCCATCTGATACTGCTGCCCGCCCGGCTGCATAGGCTGGCCGTAACCGGGTGGCGCCGACTGCGGCGGGGAATAACTTACGCTGGGCTGAGACATTTGCGGATAAGCAGCCTGCGGCCCGTAAGGTGGCGCTCCGGGAGTCATTCCCTGCGCGCCCGGGTTTGAAGGGCCTGACCACCAGGGGTTGAACTGATAGCCCGGATTACCGGTCCACCAGGCTCGCAAGTCACCCAGGGCGGAATTGTCAATCGCGTCTCTGGAAGCGCCGCCTGAGAAAAGCCAATCGAAAAAAGTATAGCCCGGAGCCGCGATGGCCAGTGGCGCCAATACTATGAGGACGAACATCAATTTCTTCATTGAATCATTCTCCAAAGGCACAATTATTGATGAGTTCGCAAGTAATAATAACGTTTGTAGAGGAATCAGTCAAGAATTCAAATATTATGGGCGATTCCGAGATTCAAATCAGGAATTGGCGAGCGGTCGGGAGTGGGATCAGCGCGCAACGGCGCTGCTTCCGCTATCGGCGGTCTTTATCAAAACCATGCCTTCCAAAGGCATCAGGCGTTCTTCATATAGAGAAGTAAAACGTTTCATCAGCGGAGCCGGAATGCGACGCGGGGCGCTCACATATTTAACCCCGAGGGGATTAATATGCTTATAATTCCCCTTGTTTTTTACCAGGAGTTCAAAATGGAGGTGAGGGGCTGTCGCGTCGCCGGTCTGCCCTACTAAACCTACTCTGTCATGCTGTTTTACTCTGTCGCCCTTCTTGACTACAATACGGTGTAGATGTCCGTACTTGCTCTCATAACCACTGTCGTGCTTGATGCAGACCAGATTGCCGTAGTTGCCTTGCCACCCGGCAAATGTCACCAAGCCTTTGGCTATAGAATAGGCGGGGGTCCCTGTGGCGGCGCCGTAATCGGTTCCATCATGATGACGCCATCGTCTATAGATCGGGTGAAAACGCATACCGAATCGCGAGGTGATTCGAATCACTCCGCTCAAGGGAGATCTTAAGAAGTCTTTCTTCAGCGCCGTTCCTTTTGAGTCATAGTACTGGTTGTCGAAAAGTATGGCCGCCTTCCGGCCCGGCTTCCGCTCTTCGCCGGTCTTTCGACCGTTATAAACAGCGGCCAATATTCTACCGTAACCTGACGGACGGTCATCGGCATAGCGTCTTTCGAAAAGGATGCTGCACGTGTCACCCCGCACAGTCTCTGCCTGGAAATCAATGTCCCAACGAAAGACGTCGAAAAGCTTCCGGGCCAGTTCGGCTCCCTCGCCGATCTTCATCAAAGATTTTTCCAACGTTCCATCTAGCCGAAAAGAGATAGTCTCAACTTTATAGTCTAGGACTACTTCCTCTTTCCAGCATCGGATCTTCCCGTTTTCCAGGGCTGCGTGAAAGACATCAGCCGGGTTCAGTTCCAGCGTTGCTTTAAGAAAATTGCCGTTTTGGTCGATAGTGACCCCGTAAGTTCTGCCTGACTCCAACGATGTATTTGCGTCAAAGGGTTTGTTGAGATTTTGTTGGATCGCTGCGGCCAACGTGTCAGCCACCTTTCTGGAGACGGACTCGTCGAGCAGATTAGCGTTCAAGAGCACATATAACGTATCGCCGTCGCCGGTAAGGTCCACCACTTCTTGCGAACACGGGCCGGACTGAACATCTTTTCGGTCGATGTCTTCTTCGGGAGCAACGATGGGGCAACTTTCCTGGGCCGAAGACAGAGAGGAGCCCCCCACACTGCTTGAAAAGGGGATACTGGCTGAAGCGCCGGGAACTAAATATAAGTACAAACCTGCGGCAATGGTCCCGACCGCCAGGACACACATGACGCCCGCCCTCATTGCCCGACCCGACCGAGGGCGCAGAACCGTTCCTATTTGATTGCGACCGCTAAACACAGCTTTTATCCATACCTCCAGCAGCGTTTCAAAATAACACCAATCCTTGCGCCGGTCAATATCTAATTAACGAGTCCTTATTGAGTTTTCAAGGCATTTTTGCCTGGAGGAACATTTCAGTCCAAAGAGTGTCGTGTACGATGCAAAAGGGTTACGGGAAAGGTAAATTTCTTAAAGTCACCGGAAACACCACTCTCCGGCCGAGGTCGATGTCCGGAGGGGAGGAGGCAGCCATGGCGTCAGATCAAAAGTTATGGCTGGATGAATATGCAGTGACCTGCAGGGTATTCAAAGGTAGATGGAGCATTCGCCACTGCCTGAGAATGTATAATGATATCAAAGACCTGAAGATCCATATGTCATCCAGGGCGCAGGGAAAAGTAACCCGCCATGAATCCTGTTACAATCCGTGCGAACGATGTAAGATCCTGAATCGTTATATTGCCAGTCTTCCTACAGATGACAATCAATATAGCGAAGATGAGGCTTATAAGAGGGCCGTGGCAGTCTAGAGGCGGACCGTTTTTTAGATCTGCTCAGAATTATGTCGTTTGGTTCGCTCCCTCGCGAAATGCTTTTTGAATCTCCGTCGCGTTGTCCCATCGTTTGTCCGGATCTTTTTCCAGACATCTCATTATAATTAGTTCCAACCAGTTCGGCGCCGCTGGATTCGCCAATTTGGGCGGCGTGGCATGAATCGTCCTGTGCTGGACCTTGTAATCCAGTAAAGCCGGGCCTTCGAAGGGGTATTCTCCGACCAAAATGAAATACATCAAAACTCCCAGGGAGTATATTTCCGCGGCTTTTTCTCGGATGACGCCTGGTTGAGAGCTGAAAAATTCCGGCGGCATGGTGACCGGATTCATACCGGGATCCTGCCATCTTGGGAGGCGGGCCCCGCTAATGGCCCTGAAAATTTGAGAGTATCCGAACCCTAGTATTCGGCATTCCTTGAAATCTGAGCTAAGCATGACATTGGAAGGCTGAAGATGCAGGTGGAAGGTTCTTCGTAATTTTCCGTCCAATCCCTTGTATTGATGAGCGAATGCCACACCATCAACAATTTTGCCGGTGATGGAGATCAAGGTCTCCAATTCAGGTCTTTTTGGAGACTGCGCCGCCTGCTCAAGGGTAAGGTCCAATTGCGGATATATGAGAGCCGGGACGCCACCTTTGCCGGAAGTCAGCTCTTCTAATCTCAAAATATTATCATGGACCAAATTGAACCCCACATCGCCTATCGCGCCCAAAAACTCTTTCATGCTTTCCGGTTCAAGCAGATCTTTCCTGATTATCCGCATCAGAACTTTACGGCCGGTGTTTATCTCAATGCCTTTACACAAGTTGCCCCACCCATCCGCAAATACTAAGTCCGTGTCTTTGTACGCCAATCCTCCTGTTGCAGGACGAAACAGTTCATTGGGATTGTAATCTGCAGCCTTAATGCCTTTGGCGTGGCCCGAAACGAAGGTGGTGACAGCTTCCGAGGATGACCTACCTGCATCCATCAACTCCACAACCTGTGCAGCCTGTGAAGTGTCATTGGTCGGCGCCGCAGCGGGGTCAGGAGTCGGCGCCGAGGCGGATTGCGGCTTCTTATTTTCGGTTGACCGAGACATCTTTTCCAACTTGGGCTTGCCCGAATGGGCTGCGGGTTCTTCTGACGGCGTTATCTGTTCTTTGCGCGCAGTAATTCGTGGTTTCGATTTGTCGAGATCCTTTTTAGTCTTGTCAGATGGCGAGACAGGTAGCTCAACCGTCTTTGTTTTGGCGGTTGATTTCTTCTCCGGTCTGTTCAAGCCAGCCAAATATTCATTGATTCTATATTCTTCCGTTCTGACGAATTCCATCATATTCAGGGCAAACGTATCCGTAGCGTGGCGATCAATGAGCGCCAGAGCCGCGCCAACCAGCAATTTACCATGGCCTTGCTTCAGCAGCGGCTCCACTAAGTGATGCGCAGCGTCTAAAGACTTCGCCTTTTGGAGTAATTGCTTGTTTTCCGGCTTAACTTTTATCAGGTTCAAAAGGTATTCGAAACATTTTCGATAATTGCTTCGATTTTCATAGGCGTTAACGAGCGCATTGAGTAATACCGCATTGTCCGGTTCATATTTGATGAGTTTTTCGAGAAGGGCTATGGTCTTGTCATCATGGGCTCCGGATTTGATAAGGTGTTTGAGAATACTGGCGTTCAGCTCACGATTCCCCTCCTTTATAGTCTGCTCGATCAGGCCGTTATCAATGATACAGATCGCGAGGTCATTCATGTAATCATGATTGGCGCCATCAATCTCGTGCAGGATGCGTAGCCTAGCCATATATTTGTCGGGGTCCCCTCGCGTGAGGTAGACAGTGGCAAGCATTTTGTTTATTCCGACGGCTCTCGGTTGAAATTCGAGGACTCTTTCGTAGGTGGCCACCGCGTCGTTATGAACTTGTGATTTTGAAAGGAAGATCTGAGCGATTTTCTTGATTATCAACGGGTTCCCTTCAGCCAAGGCATCCGAGACACGATTGTGATCCACGTATAGCCGGGCCGCCTCTTCAATGTAAGCGTCGGACTGGTCTCTGTCGAGTTGATGAAGTATGGTAAGCTCACTCACGGCCCTTTTGAAGTCACCCCCGCGACCATAAATGTCGGCAAGCATTCTGTGAATTCGGAGATCAGTGCGATCGTACTCCAGGCATTTCAAATAGATCCTGCCGGCCTCGGGACTCGTGACCTTGTCTTCCAAGAGCTCGTTGCAGATCGCTTGGATAATGGTTTTGTTTCCGCACTCCGCGGCCAGATCCGTCCGGTTTTCCGTGACAAGGAAATGCACCGTGTCTGTAAGGACTTTTGCGTCTTCCGGCCGCAGCTCCATGAGGCGCACTGCATGATCCAGCAGTTTTTTCGGATCGTCGAGCCTACGATAGATATGAAATAATTTCTCGTGAACCTCGACCGTTGCTTCTTCGTCTCTCTCGGTTTCCAGAAACTGCTCGTAAATTTCCGCGGCTTCGGCCTCTCTGCCGCAGGCGCTCATCAATTCGACACCGATCATATAGTCTTCTGCCCGCTTCAGACCGGCAAGGGATCTCATTTTTTCCCAATTTCTTACAGCTTCCTGGATGTCTTCAGTCCTTTGGTAACATACGGCCAATCGACGGTATACATCGGGATTCCGGACTTCTCCCCCATGCAGGGTGAGATACCTGTTGAATTCTCTGGTCGCGTCAAAAAAATCGCCGGCGCGATAGAGTTCTTCAGCTCGTTTTATGGTCGCGGGTATGCCAGCGGCTTCCTTGACTGCTGCGGCTTTCTTTCGTGATCTCACAAGAAATAATGCAATCCCGACCGCAGCCAAAACCAGCGCCGGAATAATGAGGAATAAGGCCTTCGGGATAAATGAAGAGTCGGCAGGAGCGCTCCACGGAACGGTATAATCTTTGGGCACAAAACCCGGCGCCGTCTTATCAGGTAATTTGACTTCAATAAATTCGCCTTTCGTGCCTAGCATTTCCAGGATATCTCCATCGAGCGCGATTCCCACCATTTCCGAACTTGCAGATGGCTGCTTGTAGACCTTCACGGACAGCCTGTCGGGGGCCACAATCTTTACCGCTTGAGTCAGTTGCGCACTGAGATCTGTCGCTGAGACGACACTAACCAGTAAAATCAGTAGCGGCAAAATTGAACGAGAGACGGGTTCTCTCCGTAAGAATGGTCTCAAAAGATATTCCCTCGTGTTTCGAGAGTGCTTATAGTAAGATTTACCAGTGAATCACTATAGCTTAACATGAATGCTCCGATGTGCAAAATCCTAAAAAACGCAACCCGATGTCGGGGTAATCGAATTTGAGGTGGAACAGGAATGATTGACAAGGCGCTGAGCTTTGAACAAGGGCCCATTCGGCCGCCCAGTGAGGCCGGAAGTTTGCTTATAAGAGCCACAAGGAATTGTCCATGGAATAAGTGCGCATTCTGCCGCACCTATAAAGGCAAGAAATTTTCTCGTCGCAGTCTGGATGAAATCAAGGCGGATATTGATGCGGCCCGCGCAGTTAGCGAAGAAATCAAGCAGATGTCCTGGCGTGCGGGCGAAGGAGGCCAACTGACACGCCGCGTGCTCACCACGATTGTACAAAATGCGACCCTTCCCGATTCGTTTCGTTCCGTTGCTCTGTGGATGGCTTCCGGAGGCGATACCGTGTTCCTTCAGGATGCCAATTCGCTTTTGTTGTCTACCGAAACATTAGTGACTGTCTTGAATTACATCAAAGAAAACTTTCCTCAAGTCGAAAGGGTCACGTCCTACGCGCGCGCTGCGACTCTCAAAAGTAAGAGCGTCCAACAATACATCCAGCTCAAGCAAGCTGGACTTTCGAGACTCCATGTGGGCATGGAGTCCGGATCCGATAATGTTTTGAAAATGATCGATAAGGGCGCACGCGCCGATCAGGTCATAGAAGGCGGCAAGAATGTTGTAGAGGCAGGCATATCGCTCTGCCTGTACGTGATCCCCGGAATTGGCGGTGTCGATTTGTCCGAAGAGCACGCCAGAGAGACCGCTCGCGTCATAAACGCTATCAATCCAAGGTTTGTCAGGTTTCGCTCGCTCTATGTCACGCCGCGCACGCCTCTCATGGATATGGTTGAAAACGGGACCTTCCAGCCACCGGACGAAAATTCCATGGTGCGTGAGATCCGAGCTATTATACAAGATCTCAAAGGAATATCCACAACTCTGGTCAGTGATCACGTCTTGAATCTTTTGGAAGAAGTGGAAGGGACTTTGCCTGGAGACAAAGATCGGATGTTGGGCATTATAGACCGATATTTGAATTTCTCCGATGATGATCGTCTGCTGTTTCAGCTTGGTCGACGGGGGGGCGCTATACGATATTTAGACGACCTGATGATGAATCCGGCGGTCAAGCTCCGTCTGCAAGAGGCGAAGCGTCAAATCGAAAAGGACATGCCCGGAGGAGTGCCTGAATACCTGGAAGCAGTGAAGAAGCAGTACGTCTGAAGTTAGCGCATCGCCTGGTACGCATCGCCAGAATAAAAAATCAGCTCGGCCCGGCAGGGACGCCGGGCCCTACCGTGAACCGGTAGCGACCGGCCTCCGTGCCGGTCGAATTGTGTTCATGTCCGGAAAAACACGTAGGGGCAGGTTTCAAACCTGCCCCTACGTGCGAATGCCGCACAAATTCTGAGAACTGATCAATCCTTCATTGCCGTATCCGGCATGGCCTTTTTCTGATTGTCCATCTTGAACTGTTTGACGGTCGCATCACTCTTGAGCCATTCCAGGGCCTTCTTGGCTACCGGATCATGTTCCAGATCCAGCACGGGCCTGGGGTAGGCCGGCTTTTTCTGTTTGTTCTTTTTCACATCCTCTTCCGATTCCGTCTCCTCTTGCTTTTGCATTTCTTCCTTCATATCCACGTCAGGAAGAATACCGGTCTTTTGGATGTGGCGTCCTTTGGGTGTGTAATAATAAGCAGTAGTCAACCGCAGTCCCGCTCCGCTGTCCAGCGGTATAATGGTTTGAACCGAGGCTTTCCCAAACGATTTTGAACCGAGGATGAGAGATCTGTCGTGATCCTGTAACGCTCCTGCCACAATCTCCGATGCGCTGGCGCTGCCTTCGTTGATCAACGTCGCCATTTTAAATTTATAATGTTTTCCTGTCGTGTTGGCCCGGAACTCCATCCGCTGATCTTTTGCCCTCCCGTCCGTGTATACGATCAAACCTTTATCGACAAACATATTGCTCACTTTGACGGCTTGATCCAATAATCCGCCAGGATTATTACGCAAGTCCAGAATAATGCCTTTGATGCTCGTATCATCTCCGGCTTCTCGCAGAGCGCTATGAAGATCCGTGTCGGTGCTTTCCTGGAAATTTACGATTTTTATGAACACATATCCCGGTTCTATGACCTGCTTCTTGACTGAATGAACATGAATGATATCTCGTGTGATAGGGTAATCCTTAAATTTCTTTAATCCCTCGCGCATGATTGTGATCGTGACTTTGCTTCCTTTCGGACCCCTCATCATCTTGACGGCCTTGAGCAGAGTAATATTTTTCGTGCTTTCCCCGTCAATTTTGATGATCTTGTCTCCAGGTTTGAGCCCAGCCTTGAAAGCCGGCGTATCCTCTATGGGGGATACAATCGTCAACACTCCGTTTTCCAGGGTGATTTCAATCCCGAGTCCTCCGAATTCACCTTTGGTCTCGACCTGCAATTCCTTGAACATGTCTTGCGTCAAGAATGACGAGTGAGGATCCAGAGATTGGAGCATCCCGTTGATCGCTCCCTGGAGTAATTCTTTGTCCGCCACATCTTTGACGTAATTCTTCTGAACGATCTTCATGACTTTATAGAAGAGCTGCAATTCTTTGTAATCCGGAGACTTACTACTATTCTCTCCCCAAGCTCCGACTGCGGCCATGAAAATAACAGCAGCAATTACGGTCATCAGCATTGCGGACTTAATCCGTCTATCTATCATGGGAGGTCCTCCCGTAGGTTTATTGCGTGGTTAGACAAAAAGCCTCCTTCGCCGAAGCCTCGGATGCTATCATATGCCTTTCGTAGTCACAAGAGAAGGTTCTCGCTGGAAGGAACATGAAAATGCAGCAACACATTTATCGAGTCGATCCTCGAATGATCCCGCCCGTAATTATGTCCATGTCATTCGGAGCTTTTCTCATATTTATGGAGGGGGCAACACAAAAGGGATTACTGCTATTCGCGCTCCTCTTACCGTTTTATTACCTGGGAGCGGAGATCCTGGCAAGAAAAATAATCCTCAACGAAAACGGCATTACCGTGCAGAAATTTCTGAGATCAGTCCATATGGACTGGAGTGAGATAGAAGCCCTCGACGTGGCGCGAACGGGGAGAAAGGTATTTCTTATCCTTCAGGGAGGACAAACCCGGCCCGTGCTGATAACTAACACAATTCAGCCATTCGAGAATTTTTTGAAGAGACTCACGGAGAAACTGGCCGAGGAAAAAGTGTCAGACGCGGTGAGGGAATTGGCAAAAGAGCCGCCGTCCAAGTACGGTCCAATGGCGCAGGCATGGATAGTCTGCTTGCTCCTGATTGGAATCATAGTCGGAAAATTGCTGGGATACGGTTAAGTTGCGCTATAACCCAAGTGAACGCTTCCGCATTCACCTAATTCTTGACATGCGCCGCCGAAAGCGTCAAGGCTAATTCAACGCAGTGTCCATCTTGGTCTTTTTCGGGTTTTCTTCCTTGAATTGCTTGACCGTCACATCACTCTTGAGCCATTCCAGGGCCCTCTTGGCTACCAGATCGTTTTTCAGATCGACAACAGGCCTGGGATACTCCGGCTTCTTGGCGGCGCCTCCCTTCGCTTCCGATTCTTCCTGCTTCTGTAGTTCTTCTTTCATATCCACGTCGGGCTGGATACCTGTTTTCTGGATATGTTGGCCTTTGGGAGTGTAGTAATAAGCAGTGGTCAATCTCAGGCCCCCTCCGTTGTCCAGCGGTATAATCGTCTGGACCGAGGCTTTCCCAAAGGATTTTTCGCCAAAAATAAGGGATCTATCGTGATCCTGCAACGCTCCCGACACAATCTCCGATGCGCTGGCGCTGCCCTGATTGATCAGAGTCGCCATTTTGAATTTATAGTGTTTTCCCCTGGTATTGGCCCGGAACTCCATCCGCTGATCTTTTGATCTCCCATCTGTGTAAACCAGTAAACCCTTGTCAACAAACATGTTGCTGACCTTAACGGCCTGGTCCAAGAGACCGCCGGGGTTGTTGCGCAAATCCAGGATTACGCCTTTGATGCCCGTGTCACCGCCGGCCGCTTTTATAGCTTTACTGAGTTCGGAATCCGTGTTTTTCTGGAAACTTACGATTTTTAGGTAAACATATCCAGGTTCTATGATTTGTTCCTTTACGGAATGCACATGAATAATATCTCGAGTTAGAGTGAAGTCTCTAAATTTCTTAAAACCTTCCCGCATGATGGTGAGGGTGACCTTGGTTCCTTTAGGGCCTCGCATCATCTTAACGGCCTTCATTATTGTTAAATTCTTGGTGTCTTCCCCGTTGATTTTGATGATCTTGTCACCCGGTTTCAGGCCCGCCTTGAATGCCGGGGTATCCTCGATGGGAGAAATGACGGTGAGCACTCTGTTTTCCAAAGTGATTTCTATTCCAAGTCCTCCGAATTCGGCATCCATTTCTGCTTGAAGGTCTTTCATCATATCTTCAGTCAAGAAAGATGAATAGGGGTCCAGAGATTGGAGCATCCCGGTCATTGCGCCTTGAAGCAATTCCTTCTCCGGAACATCCTTGACGTAATCTTTCTCTACGGTTTTCATCACCTTGTAAAAAAGCTGTAGTTCTTTGTAATCCGGGGACTTGCTCACATTTTCGCCCGAAGCTGCCACAACCGCCATTAGCGCTACAACGGCTATTCCAATAATGATCAGGGACTTAAATCGCTTGTCTAGATGCATGGGAGATCCTCTCCTGTGGATGTTGCCCGGCGAACCTGCGATTCCCTCGCCGAAACCAAAAACTATAATACGCTTTCTTTCTTCGCAAATGAAGATGTCGGCGGCAGGCGCCATAATTATTTGCAAGTTAATCGAAAAAAAATGCTGACACTTCTCGTCATGCTGTCGAAAGCCAGGCGCGGATCTTGTTCCGGATTCCGGCTTCCGCTGGAACGAGGAATGCCGCTGCTGTCTGCGCTCTATGCGGTGAAGTTGTATTCCTGCAATCTTCCTGCGCAACTGAGCGGTTTTTAAATCAAAGATATTTTTGTTGACACCAGCGTCCAAAAGACCGTTCATCTAAATCTTGACACGCCGATTCTGCGGCGATATTTTCCGGCTCCTGATCGACCGTCAAGAACAAGAGAGCAACGGATGAAAATCACCCCTCTTGCCAGCGGCAGTTCCGGCAACGCTTTTCTCATCGAGGCCAACGGCTCGGCCGCTCTTGCTGACGCCGGGCTTTCGGGCAAGCAGATGCAGGAAAGGCTGGCCAAGGTCGGATTTGATCCCGCCGCGCTTGACGGTATTATCGTTTCGCACGGCCATTCGGATCACACAAAAGGGGTGGGAGTCCTATCCAGAAAATACAAAATACCGGTTTGGATGAATCGTGGAACGTGGAAAGCATCGGAACAGAGCCTGGGTCAACTGCATTGCCTGGAATTTTTTGAAACAGGTCGCATTTTTCATCTGGGGGCGTTCCGAATACATCCTTTTTCAGTTCCGCACGATTGCGCGGATCCGGTCGGTTTCAGGATTTCCGTGGGGACCTGTCGTCTAGGCATTGCAACGGACCTCGGGACCGTAACGGGTCTCGTGGCCACGGTGCTGACAGACCTTCAGGTGGTGGCGCTCGAGAGCAATCATGATCCGGTAATGCTCAGAGACGGCCCATATCCATGGGAACTCAAACAAAGGGTCCGGGGGCGTCTGGGGCACCTGTCCAACCATGACAGCGCCTATTTATTGGAACGAATCTTTTCCGATGAGCTTCAGGCAGTCATATTGGCCCACATGTCTCAAATCAATAATCGTGCGGAATTAGCGCTTGGCTGCGCGCGTGAATCCCTCAGGGGACTCCTGGATAATAAAGGAACAATCTACTGCGCGTCGCAGGATGAGGTCGGCCCTACGATCGAATGGTAGGTGTGTGGGGAGCAGGCTTTCCAGGCTGCCTCAAATCCTCGATTCCAGCATACGGCCTGTAGGGGCGGTTCGTGAACCGTCCGAAATCAGGGCGCTTCTCTAAGCGCCCCTACATGGAGCTGGCGCCGCATCGAACTTGCCCGAATAACAAGAGCCGCGAAATGCGTCTTCGCGGCTCTTCATGCTTCCAAATTCTTTTGGAGGCGGCTGGCGGATTTGAACCGCCGTATAACGGTTTTGCAGACCGTCGCCTTACCACTTGGCTAAGCCGCCTCTTATCTGATACATATCGTAAGACAGTAGTTCATTCAATGTCAAGGCCGGAAAGATTTCCCTGTGAGGATTCAATATCTTCCACAAGTGGTGGAAATCGGATAGCCGGATGTGGTAAAACTGCCGGTGGGCTGCCGCGATTCCGGGCTTCAATCAAATTTGTATTGCCGAGCATAAAAAACAGCGCCTTGGCGCTTCAGGTTGTATTCCCTCGATTCAGGAGGTTACCGATGAAAAAATGTGTAGTGATACTGTTTGCTGTGCTTGTCGGTTTGAGCTTTTCGACGCTTCCGGTGGTGGACGCCCAAACGCTCACTGCCAAATTCGGCCACGTCGCGCCCCCGTTTCATGGACAAACCAAAGGCGCTGACGCATTCGCCGCGTATGTGAAAGAAAAGACCAACGGCGCAATCGATATCAAGACATTTCCCATGAGCCAGTTGGGGGGCGAGGTGTCGCTGGCTGAGCAGGTCCAATCGGGCACTCTCGAGATGGCCTCGATAACCACGGCGGTTCTACAGACCTATGCTCCACAATTGGCCATTATGGACCTTCCATTCCTCTTTCCGGACCGCAAAACAGCCTACGCTGTAATTGACGACGAGGAAGTCCAGAAAAAGCTCTTCGGCTATCTTCCGGCTAAGGGGCTTATAGGAATAGGGTGGACTGAAAACGAATTCCGAGACATTACGAACTCAAAAAGAGAAATCAAAAAACCGGAAGATCTGAAAGGGCTTAAAATCAGAGTCATGAGCAGCCCAATTTTCATAGACACATTCAAGCTGCTTGGCGCATCTCCCACGGATCTTCCATTCCCTGAAATCTACAGCGCGCTTCAAAATGGGACCATTGACGCGCAGGAGAACCCGATCCTGACCTCGATTTTGATCAAAGCTACGGAAGTGACCAAGTTCGCAACCAAAACCGGGCACATATTGACTGAGTGCATAATTATCGTTACCCCCGAATTCTGGAAGAAACTGACGCCGGAACAGCAAAAGATTTTTTATGAGGCGGGCAAGGTCTGCATCAAGGTAAACCGCGAGGTTGACGCGGAACTCATGAAGAAGCTCCCCGGCACGGGATTATCTGTGGAGGCATTCTGCGAAAAAAATAATGTGAAGCTCACGGAACTTACGCCCCAGGAGAAAGATGTCTTCAAAAAGGCCACAAAGCCGATCTGGGACAAGTACCGGGTAACAATAGGACCGGAACTGTTCGACTTTTTCCTGGCAAAGGTCAACAAATACGCGGGGAAATAATATTTAAGGATTCATACGAATTCGCGTTCAAGCAGGCAACGCTGTAGCGGCCGGTCGGCATGTCGCCGCGGCGTCAAATTCCCCTCTTTTCTAAAGGGGGGCGAGGGGGGATTTTGATCTGAGGATTGAAAATCCCCCTAAATCCCCCTTTTAAGAAAGGGGGACTTTTGTTTGTTTTTTTGAACCCATGGCAAAACTAATCAGGATCATAAACGCGATTGAAGAATGGACACTGGTCTTTATCTTGCTGGGGCTGGCCCTTCTCTCTTTTGTCCAAGTCTTCTGCCGGTACGTGTTGGGATTCAGTTTTACCTGGATGGATGAAATCTCCCGTTATCTGGGAGTTTTCATTGCGTTTCTCGGGGCGTCCCTCGGGGTCAAATACGGAACGCACTTTTCTATGGACCTTGTTTACGAGAAAGTTTCCAGTGACGGCTTCCGGCACGGACTCAAGGCGCTTATCAATGTCATCTCGGGGGTAATTCTATTTGTCGTGGCTTGGTATGGATGGCAGCAGACCATGAAATTGAGGCAGTTCGGGGTGGTTACCCCTGTTCTGCAACTGCCCAAATATTGGGCTTATCTGCCAATACCTTTTTTTTCAGTCATCTTAGGATTTCGGTTTCTTAATCTTGCCCGAACGCACCTGTTCAAGTTGGCGCGCGGTGAGCCTTTCAGACCGAAAAGCGACCAAACATGTTGACGACCGTCATAGTCTCTTTTCTGTTGCTCCTTGCCATCGGGACCCCCATTGCCATCTTGATGGTGGTCACGACTGCTGTGGCATTGGTGATGCACACGTCAACATCGTTAATGGTGTTGCCCCAACAATTCTTCAATGCGCTCGACAATTCCATTCTTCTTTCCATCCCATTCTTCATACTTGCGGGCGCGGTGATGACCGAGGGGGTCATGGCCCGGCGGCTCATAGCGGTCATCAACTCTTTGGTCGGTTCTTATCCCGGCGGGTTGGCTGTCGCCACTACGCTGGCCTGTCTCTTCTTTGCAGCCATCTCGGGTTCCAGCCCGGCAACGGTTGTGGCCATCGGGTCGGTTATGATTCCGGCCCTGGTGAAATCCGGATACGATGAGCGTTTCTCAATCGGCCTTGCTACGTCTGCCGGGTCTCTTGGGGTAGTCATACCACCGTCTATTCCCATGATCCTCTATTGTCTGGTTATGAACACCTCCGTGGCGAAGTTGTTCATGGCGGGCTTTTTGCCGGGCCTCCTGATTGGGGGGACCTTCATCGCTTATACTTTGGCGCTGGCCTATAGGAACCACTGGTTCTTCGGGGAGAAAGCGACTTGGGGCGAGACTCTCAGAGCTCTGCGAGATGGCATTTGGGCGATCATGCTGCCGGTAATCGTGCTGGGCGGGATTTACAGCGGAATGTTCACGCCCACGGAAGCCGCTGCGGTCAGCTTGGTGTATGCAATATTCGTGGAACTGGTTATTTACCGTGAGATGCGACTTATCGACGTGCCCAGAGTATGTAAGCAGGGGGCCATTCTTTCCAGTTGCCTACTTTTCATTGTAGCTTGCGCCATGACGCTGATTTGGTTGCTCACAGCCAACAGGCTTCCCCACGAGGTCGCTGATATCATTACCACCCATGTCCATAGTCGATGGGTGTTTCTTCTCTTGGTCAATATCTTGTTTCTGATCCTCGGGGCCGTGATGGACAACGTGACAGCAATGATGGTCCTGTCTCCGCTCTTCATGGAAACCCTTAATCGTTTCGGGATCGATCATATTCACTATGGCATCATCATGGTCATGGTAATTGAATTCGGGTTTCTATCTCCACCGTTCGGTTTGAATATCTTCATTGCCATGGGGCTGACCAACAAGAGCTTGACAGAGGTTTCTATCGGTGTCGCGCCATTTATAATCCTGTTACTGATCTGTCTCATGCTTGTTACTTACATCCCGTGGATTTCTTTGGTCCTGCCCAATACGTTTCTGCCCTAGAGAATCGCGATTGCGAAACTCTTTTGATGTTATGGAAGTGGCGCACTTTATGTTTTATGCCAATTTATTTGAAACTTCACATATTTTACACTATATGCCTGGACAGGCTCGATTCTCCGTGCTAAAGAATGGGCACGAGAGGTTAACCCAGGAGGCCAAAGGTGAAGTCTCCGTTCCGTAGCTCTGGTCCGGACAATAACCCGTTCAGAGGATTGTACGACCGCACCAATACGGGGAAAAGAAGAAGTTCCTTTTTCGGCGGCATAGCGCGTTTCGTCTCATTGATATTTATAGGGTGCTTGGCGGGCGCTGCCGGAATTACTGCGCAGGGCTATCTTTATTTCACTCACAACCTGCCTGGTGTTGAAAAACTGAAGAATTACTCCCCTGCAATAGTCACGGAGTTCTATTCGGATAAGAAGGAATTAATTGCGGAATTTGCAACCCAACGGCGTTTCGTCGTGCCTTTGGAACAGATCCCCAAGACTCTTCAAAACGCTTTCATAGCCGCGGAGGACAAGAATTTCCGGTCGCATCCGGGCGTTGATAAAGAGGCCATAATCAGGGCTGTCAAGCAAAACCTCACCAAAGGGGGCATTGCGTCCGGGGCCAGCACCATAACGCAACAGGTGGCCAAGACGTTCCTGCTGACACCCGAGCGGACATTCGTTCGCAAAATCAAGGAAGCCATACTGGCGACACAGATCGAGCGCTCCTTGAAAAACAAAGAGCAGATTCTCTATCTCTATCTCAATCAGATTTATCTGGGCAGTTCGGCCTATGGAGTGCAGGCTGCGGCTCAAACTTATTTTGGTAAGGACGTCAAAGACTTGACCACTGCCGAGTGCGCCATGATTGGTGGATTGGCGAAAGCGCCGGGCAAGGATTCGCCGAAGATGAATCTGAAAAGGGCCCTGGAACGCAGGGCATATGTTCTGAAGCGTATGCTGGAAGATGGGTGCATCGATCAGACGCAATACGATCAGGCCAACGCCGAAGAACCGAAGCTGGTCAGTCGTCAGAATCCGAATAGTAAAGCCGCCGAGAACTTTGTCGAGCAAGTCCGTAGGTATGTCGAGAAGCAATACGGCGCGGACGCTCTTTACAAGGAAGGGCTAAAGGTCTACACCACTGTGGACCTGGAGCTGACTAAGGCCGCTCACCAGGCCATTGACGCCGGTTTGAGGGATCTGGACAAGCGCCAGGGATACCGTGGACCCATCAAGACCTTGACCGTAAAGGGGGTGATGGATTTCCTGAAAGAGCGGACCGATTCGATGGAAGAGCCTCTCAAATTCGGTCAAATAGTCGAGGGAGTGGTTACTCGCATAGACAGCGAGAATATTTACGTACGCCTTGGCAGCTACATCAGGGAAAGTGTGAAAAAGGAATATGTGGGGCAAATCAAAATAGATCCTAATCCCAAATGGTGGGTAAGGATCCCCAACGCGAGACCTGAATGGCGTACGCGCAATTTCTCTCCTGGCGATTTGCCTTTTCAGGTGGGTGATCTAATACAGGTTCGTGTGGCAGACCCTAATCTAAAGCGCCGCGAATTGTACGCCAAGAAATTCGGCAAAACCGATCCCGAACTAAAGAATTATAAAGAATATAGTGAAGACATGGTGAACCAGTTCCCTTTGGAAGTTGAGCAGCAGCCATTGGTTCAATCTGCTCTCATGATGCGTGAAAATCGAACGGGATACGTGCGGGTGCTGGTAGGCGGATCGGGCGCCACCGAATCCAAGTACAACCGGGCCACCCAGGCGAGACGTCAGGCGGGTTCATCCTTCAAACCGGTGATTTATGCCGCCGCTCTGAACAAAGGATTCACATGCGCGGATATTATTATAGATTCGCCTCTTGCGCTGAACATTCCGGGAACGGGCGAAGTGTGGCGGCCCAAGAATTACAGGGGCGGTTATCAGGGACCCGTGACATTTAGAGACGCGATAGTGCATTCGAGGAATATCCCGACCATTAAGATCTTGCAACAGATAGGTCTCGAACAGGCCAAAGCATATGCGCGCAAAATGGGTTACACCTCCCCGCTCGTGGACAACTTAACGCTGGCTTTAGGCTCCACAGGGGTTTCTCTCGAAGAACAGGTTAATGCCTATTCGGTCTTTCCTAATAAAGGTTATTTTGTTCCCGGCGTGTACATAAAAAAGGTAGTGGACCGTAACGGCAAAATCCTGGAAGAGCATGATTCTCCGGTATTGTTGGATGATCCGGCGCCCAAGGATCAGCCTCAAATTCAGAAGGTCGCTCATCGCGTTTCGAGTGTGATCCAAGTTGAGGCCGCCGCGCCGGACAAGAGCGCTGCCCTGGTCAGAAGGGCCACAGATGAAGGCACAGCGTACATTATGACTACATTGCTGCAAGGGGTAGTTCAGGACGGGACCGCAACCGTGCTCAAGAAGATCGTCGGCCGTCCCGACATAGCGGGTAAGACCGGAACAACAAACGAAGATGTGGATGCGTGGTTCGTGGGATTCTCCCCGGATTACGCGTGTGGGGTCTGGGTGGGGTTCGATGAAGAGATTCCCATTGGGGAGGCTGAAACAGGGGGCAAGGCTGCCGCTCCTATATGGGGCTATTTTATGAGAGAGGTTTTACGGGACAAACCGGTGAAAGACTTTCCGGCGCCACAATCCGTGGAATTTCGCAAAGTTGACCCCAAGACCGGCCTGATGACGTCGGCTCCGGGCGGTATGATGGAAGTGTTTAAGACCGGGAGTGGCCCTGCTGAAAGTGAGCCTAAATTTATCAAAGGCTCCAGATGGGATTACTCGGGTTCTGATTTGGATCAATTCTAACGTTGACTACAGCGGTTCCGAGTTTTGCGATCGGAATCCATCATCGAAAACTAAGAGAATCAGGTGTGTTCTGTGCTCGTTAGCCGGGGCAGGGCTTTAAGATGCGAAGGATCTCTTAAGTCGGCGCGTAGTCCCTCGAAGAGGGCCGTGGTAGAGGGTCGCCCAACTGGGGGATTGACAACGTGACTTTCCGAGACAAAACTTCTAATATGAACAATTAGTTCTTGCCTACAGGACTCCATAGCGTTTAAACAGTGTTTTCGCCAAACGAGATAAGTCTGTGGGACTTTCAAGCGAACAGAGGATTATTCTTATGCCTGAAGTGATTGACAAGAAGGACGATCTTGATGGGGACGAAAGCCAAAAGCCACCTCAGATAGATCTCGAAGATATTCCTGATGAGCTGCCACTCCTGCCCGTGCGTGACGTGGTGGTTTATTCATATATGATACTTCCGCTGATGGTGGGAAGAGACAAGTCAATAAAGGCCGTAGAACAGGCCGTAGAGAGGGACCGCCTCATAGTTCTCGCCACTCAGAAACAATCCGGTGAGGAAGAACCTGGACCTGACGACATATACCATGTGGGAACAGTGGCCATGGTCGTCAAGATGCTCAAACTGCCGGACGGCCGGGTCAAGATTCTGGTTCAAGGTCTTGCCAAGGCGAGAATTGTGTCATTTCTCGATTCCCCGGATTTCTTTAAGGTCCGAATAGATAAAATTCCTGAACCCCCCGCGCCTCGAATAACCATCGAGATGGAAGCCTTGATGAGGTCCGTGAAGGAGAACTCTGAAAAGATATTGCAGCTTCGGGGGATCATCTCACCCGACGCGGTGGCTATATTGGATTCCATCGAAGACCCAGGACGATTGGCCGATCTGGTGGCCTCGAACCTGAAATTGCGCGTGGAAGAATCTCAAGCGATTCTGGAAGTAATCGACCCGGTGGAGAGACTTCGCAGAGTCAATGAGCTGCTGTCTAAGGAACTTGAATTATCTGCCATGCAGGCCAGAATTCAGACTCAAGCCAAAGAGGAGATGGGGAAGACCCACAGGGAGTATTTTCTGAGAGAACAACTCAAGGCAATTCAGACTGAGTTGGGCGAGATCGACGAGAAAACGAAAGAACTCGAGGAATTCCGTCAGAAAATCGCCAAGGCCAAACTACCGTCGGAGACCCAGAAAGAAGCTGAAAAACAGCTTAGCCGATTGGGTCAGATGCACCCGGACGCTGCAGAAGCCTCAATAATCAGAACTTATCTCGATTGGATTGTGGAGCTTCCATGGTCCAAATCCACGCGGGACAAGCTGGATATAAAGAACGCCAAGAAAATACTGGATGAAGACCATTACAATCTCGAAAAGGTGAAGGACCGTATTCTCGAGTATCTCGGTGTTCGGAAACTCAACAAGCAGATGAAGGGTCCGATCCTTTGCTTTGTAGGTCCGCCGGGAGTCGGCAAGACGTCATTGGGCAGGTCCATCGCGCGGGCGCTGGGAAGGAAATTTACGCGTATCTCACTCGGCGGGATGAGGGACGAGGCGGAAATACGAGGGCATCGCCGCACTTATATAGGAGCGCTGCCCGGACGAATTATACAAGGCCTCAAGAACGCAGGTTCCAACAATCCTGTATTCATGCTTGATGAAATCGATAAAGTCGGCGCAGATTTCAGAGGAGATCCGTCAGCGGCGCTGCTCGAAGTGCTGGACCCCGAACAGAACCACGCTTTCAGCGATCACTACCTCAATGTGCCGTTCGATCTTTCGAAGGTGATGTTCATAGCTACGGCAAACCTGGCCGATCCGATCATACCCGCTCTCAGAGACAGAATGGAGACTTTGGAGCTCTCGGGATATATTGATGAGGAAAAATTAAAAATCGCCGGCCAATTCTTGATCCCCAAACAGGTGGCTGAGAACGGACTCAAACCGAGTGATTTCAACATTACCGACGATGCCATTTTGGGAATAATCAATCAATACACCCGTGAGGCTGGTCTGAGAAATCTTGAGCGGGAAATTGCTCATCTTTGCAGGAAGATAGCCAGAAAAATAGCAGAAAACGAGCAGAAGATTCCATCAATCACCGCTAAGAATCTGAGCAAACTCTTGGGGGTCCCCAGATTCCTTCCGGATGAGGAGCGAGGACAGGACGAGGTGGGTGTCGCGACCGGTTTGGCATGGACGCCCTATGGCGGAGACGTGCTCCATATAGAAGCTACTCCCATGGAAGGCAAGGGGAGCCTACTTCTCACAGGTCAGTTGGGCGATGTCATGAAAGAATCCGGACAGGCGGCCATGTCCTATTTTCGCTCAAGGGCTTCCCGTTTTGGTGTGAAGGAAAAATTTTATTTTTCCAAGGACATCCATGTGCATGTCCCCGCGGGCGCTATCCCCAAGGACGGTCCATCGGCCGGCGTCACCATGGCGACAGCCATCGTAAGCGCGATAACCGGAATACCCGTCAGAGGAGACGTGGCCATGACCGGAGAAATCACCTTGAGAGGCAGGGTGCTCCCCGTAGGTGGTCTGCGGGAGAAGTCGCTCGCTGCTCTCCGCGCGAAAATTTACACTATTGTCGCTCCGGACCAGAATGCGAAGGACTTAGACGAAATCCCTCCTCATATCCGTAGGCGCCTGAGCTTTAAATTCGTCAAGCACATGGACGAGGTGCTGAGACTAGCCCTGAAAGAAGATCCGGAAAAGAAGGCCGGTATAGACAAAGATATCAAACCGGACGGCAACGGCAGATCGCATAAGAAGAATGAATCTGATACTAAGGTCGCAGCAAAATCGGCGACCCGACGTCGCGCGGCCACACCGGTGTCCGGAGCCGAAAAAAAGGCCTGACAATGACGGAAGAAAAGAAATGGAATGTGGAAAGAATCCACAAAGAGATCAATGACGCGCGAACCACTATGTTTGTCGTGACAAAAGTCTTGGAAACAGGCAGTGTCGATTTTTCCGAACATGCCGAATGGGTCTTGGTCATCAGACCTTTGCTCCGAGATCTTGTGAAAAACGTGGACCGCGTAAGCGAATTGCTCGGCATAGAGAGCGAGGCCAAAGGTGAATTGAAAGAATCACCGGATAATGAAGGGACTGATTAGGGCAGGTTCATTGCGGCAGAGCGCATGTAATAAGGGCGGGTTTCAAACCCGCCCTTTGTTATTAGGGTAGGGGGGACTGGCAAGTCGCCCCATACGTTTACCTAGTAGTTTTTCCCCATTCAAATTTCTTAGCGGATTTGCTTTCAAGAGATTCCCGTGTGGTACCCGATTCCTTACCGGTCACGGCGCCGGTCCCCTGGGATGAACCCGGTTCAGCGCCTATAATGCTCGGCCTATCCTGCTTGCCCCATTTCATAGGACTCTGGGTCCTTGCAGGGCTCTCTACAACCGGTGACCCGGCGCGTTTCGTATCGGGCTTTTCCGCGGCGCCCGATCCGGTTATCTGGTCACGACCAGACGCCTGGGTATCCTGCTTACCCCACTGTACGTTTCTTCTCGATGGCGGGGAAGGCACTGAGGCTGATTGCTGCTTGACCGCTCTTCGAGTCGTTCTACGCGGAGTCTGAACCGCTCCGGGCGTGGACCTTACTTGTTGTCTGACATTAGGTTGAGGTTGAGGCTGTACCGTCTGTACGGGAGCCTGCACCCCTGCTCCTTGGCTGGTATCTGTCCCGGCTTCTCTACCATCCCAATAGATTGAACTCGAGTCGCGACTACTTGGTTGAACGGATGCTCTTGTGGAAGCTTGGGGCACAGGCCTTTCAGTTATAACAGGCCTCTGCTGTTGCGGCCTGGCGGCTTGATATTGGGTAGGCTGTCGAGTTCCGCGGCGCGACGGCGTTTGCTGCTGCCGATAACCCGCGTACGGGTCGGCGCCTCTCCCTGTCCCATAACCTTGATAATAATTATACTGCTGAGGATTCTCATAACCGCCATAGCCCTGGTATCCGCCGTATCTTTGATAATTCCCGCCCTGCTGCCCCTGCTGATATGGCAGATACTGCTGTCCGCCGGCGCCTTGACCTTGCGCATATTGCGAATAATCAGGTAAAGTCTGGCCGTATTGTCCATAGCCCTGACCATAATCCTGCCCGGAATACCCGTATCCCGGAACCATGCTTCCGTAATCATATTGGCCGTATGCAGCTCCTCCAACCCCCATAAGAGCGACAACAGCGACGATTGCAGCGACCAACCCTTTCATTAGAAAGCTCCTTATTCTTCCCTTAAATGCAAAATTCGACCGAAGGGAAGACCCATAGTCTAATATTGCATGATAACATGCATGCCAAATTTGACTGAAATTTTAAAGAATTCACCCCGAAAAATCAAGTTACTTTTTTAGAGCGATGTAACCTTTCAGTTATGCAGTTGATCTCACTCGGAATAACTGAGGGGTACCGATCTTTCATGCTATTTTGTTTAACGTGGGGCAGCGTTTCTGTTATACTTTATTCTTACTAATAGCGCCTCTTTGAAATTATTGCACAAGTCCAGGAGTGCCCCGGCCGATGGCTCGAAAGCGAGCGCCGCAAATTCTTTAAGAAAAAGCGCCCAGAGCCGGGGGGACAATGACGAATTGCCGCACTGATAGAATACGGTTTTGGCATGACTGAATTTGAGCTATCTCGGCTATACGAAAAAATTCAGACAGAAAGAGTTTGGACAAATATCTTGGCCTTTGAATCAGCAATTCATTCAACAAAATCAATTCTGTAGATGAGCGGAGGTAAAAGTGGCCACAAAATTCGTGTTTTCGTTTAGTGAGGGGGACGGCAAGGACAAAAAGCAGCTCGGCGGCAAGGGGGCAAATTTATGCGAAATGACGCAAATCGGGCTGAATGTGCCACCTGGTTTTGTTATCAGCAACGAGGCGTGTCTCGCATATTTGGAATCTCCGAATGGAGACCTGCCCGCAGGACTTATGGACGACGTCCGGGATCACGTAAAGCAAGTCGAAAAAGCGACAGGTAAGATTTTTGGGGGCGGCGAAAATCCGCTCCTGGTATCGGTTCGTTCAGGATCAGCGCTATCCATGCCCGGTATGATGGACACAATTCTTAATCTCGGCTTAAATGAGCACACTCTGGAAGGTCTCATAAAGCAAACCGGGGATGAGCGCTTCAGCTATGATGCAATGCTTCGTTTCATCCAGCTTTTCGGTAAAGTGGCTATGGGTGTTCCCGACGAAGATTTTAACCACGCGCTCGATGCCATAAAGGTCCGGTCAGGGGCAATCTCGGATGTGGATCTGACTACAGAAGATTTAAAAGAAACATGTGAGCTATTCTATCGGGTGGTTGAAGAGCGGACATTTCGGCGGTTTCCCGAAGATGTGTGGCAACAATTAGAAATAGCGATTAAAGCGGTTTTCGGCTCATGGATGGGCAAACGCGCCCAAGATTACCGACGTGAGTTCAACATAACACCTGATATGGCTAATGGGACCGCTTGCAGCATAGTGACCATGGTGTTCGGAAACATGGGTAATGACAGCGGCACGGGAGTTGGTTTTACTCGTGATCCGGCCACGGGCGAGAACAAAATGTTCGGCGAATATCTGGTGAACGCTCAGGGAGAAGACGTGGTCGCCGGAATACGGACTCCCAAACCGATCCAGGTCATGGCGACTGAAATGCCAGAGCTGTACAAACAGCTGGAAGAGCTGCGTAACAAATTGGAGCGCCACTATCGCGAGATTCAGGATTTTGAATTCACGATCGAAAAAGGGGTGCTCTATTGTCTTCAGACACGTAACGGGAAAATGAATGCCGCGGCCCTGGTGAGGACATCAGTGGAAATGTTCAGCGAGGGGCTGATTAAGAAAGAGGAGGCCCTTCTTCGCATCAATCCGGAGCACTTAGAGCAGCTCATGTATCCTGGTCTTGATCCCAATTTCAAAGCCGATCCACTGGCCCAGGGTCTGCCCGCATCCCCTGGAGCGGCTTCAGGTAAATGCGTTTTTGACGCGGATAGCGCGGAAGCAAAGGGAAAAGCAGGTGAGAAAGTCATTCTGGTAAGAGAGGAAACAAAGCCGGATGATATCCACGGTTTCTTCGCTTCTCAGGGAATATTGACCAGCCGCGGTGGAAAGACATCTCACGCCGCCGTCGTGGCTCGAGGAATGGGAAAACCGTGTGTGGCCGGGGCTGAAGGCATATCCGTGGACACTGCGCACAGGCAGGCGCAAGTCGGTGACAAGATTATTCACGAAGGCGAAATCATTACCATAGACGGAGCTACCGGCAACGTATATCTGGGCGAGATTCCAACAATAGAGCCGGAGTTCAGCGCGGAACTGACCACCTTATTGGCTTGGGCCGATGAGCTAGCCAGACTCCGAGTGTTCGCCAACGCCGACACACCGGACGACGCTCAACGGGCTCGCGGGTATGGCGCTGTAGGAATCGGACTCTGTCGCACGGAACGCATGTTTAACGCCCCTGACCGACTGCCCATTGTAGTGGAAATGATATTGGCCGACACCCATGAAGACAGGCAGGCAGCGCTTGACCGCTTGTTGCCGATCCAGCGCTCGGATTTCATAGGCATCCTGAATGCCATGTCTCCATATCCGGTGACGATCCGCCTGCTGGATCCTCCGATGCATGAATTCCTACCACTGGAAAGCGAGTTGGCGCAACAGTTGAGCGATCTGCACAGCTTACGACAGATGGTGCGGAATGTGCACCGCGCTCTCGACAGCGTGAAATTGGTCGATCCCGCCCTTTACTCGGACTATCTTGTAAAACCAGAGGGATTGCAGATTCGCTTGGCGAATATGGACATCGGATTGATTGATGAGACCAACAGAAAAAAGGAACTGATGCTTCAGAGAGCGCGTACGCTGCGTGAAACTAATCCGATGCTGGGACATCGAGGAGTGCGTCTTGGCATAACACTGCCGGAAATCTACAGGATGCAGATCAGGGCCATCCTTGAAGCGACAGCGGATTGTCTAAAGCGCGGAATCGACGTGAGCCCCGAAATCATGATTCCACAGGTCTGTTCGGACGAAGAGTTGAAATGGGTTAAGAAATACGTGGACGAACTAAAAGAAGAAATCGAGACGGCCAACGGGCTCGAACTAAAATTTAAGTTCGGGACTATGATTGAAGTCGTCCGTGCATGTGTGACCGCGGGGGATCTTGCGAAAGTGGCCGAATTTTTCTCATTCGGCACCAACGATCTAACCCAGGCGACTTTTTCTTTCAGCCGGGAAGACGCTGAAAACAAGTTCCTCCCCTTCTATCAGGAGTCGGGCCTGTTGAAAGAGAACCCGTTCGAAGGTATTGACGTTAAAGGAGTGGGCGCACTGATGAAAATGGCTGCGGACTCCGGAAGAAAGTCACGCCCCGGCTTGAAAATAGGTATTTGCGGCGAGCAAGGAGGACACCCGGCCTCAATCCGTTTCTGTGACCATATAGGGCTGGATTATGTCTCATGCTCAGGACCGAGGGTGCCTATCGCACGTCTCGCCGCTGCCCATGCCACAATGGCAAATGGCGCATCTGACGTTTTATAATCCTGGCGCCACGGCGAACCCCGAGAGTCTGATCAGAAGCACAAAAAATAGGACCCTGGTTCCCCCGCATTCAATGCGAGGGGAACCACAGCGGTCGCGAAGAGAAAGCGAGCGGCGCAACTGACGCTGGCCACCGCGTCTACGCTACTGATTTCTTGACATCAAAACCCGGCGGGTGATAGGATTGCTGCGTAAATTTCCATCTTGATGTTGAGTCGCTGCTGATTATCGGGGTGTGTCATGAGAGTTCGTGAAGCGGTCATCATTACAATTGGCATTCTCGTTTTGATGGGCGCGCCTATATGCTCGTTTGCAGGTGACTACCCGACCCGTGCGTGTCTTCCCGATCGCCCGATCCCGCCCGAAACAGTGGGACCAATTTCCATCCCGTTTGACCTCCCTGTCTGGCCCACGCTCCTGAAAACGGAGTTTCATGTGCTCCCCTGGATAAGTCTGGGCAAAGCGTCGGTTTGCATCCCGGGCACTTGCAAGGCCATCGAATTCCCTGCTCCGTGCTTGTCGCTAAAGCCTATTCCAGTCTGGATTCCGTGGCTAAGACCTCTGGACGTGGAATGCAAAGACAGTGAGTGTGTAGCCCTGCCGTTCAAGTAATTATCCTCTAATCAGGTGATTTTATTTGACTGCCGAAGTTCCGGCGCCGGAATCAGGCTTTCTTGTCCAATCTAAACAATGCAGGTACAATAGGTTCGTGCCTATCCGCCGAGCGGATTTTCTATATTGCGGCTGGGAGGGCCTTTGAATCGGACGTCCATCGCAGTATTGCTCGAACAAACATCTCGTTTCCTCGAGGATGAAGGAGCCGTTCTTCTGCCGGAAGGTGAGCGGCAATCCTACATGGGGAGAGTAAAAGAAATTCTGGAGAAGGCACGCCGTCCGGGCGAAGTCCTTTACGTAGGGATCATGGGCGGAACGGGCGTGGGTAAATCTACACTCATCGACGCCCTAGCGCGCGAGGAAATCTCCGCAATTTCGGAAAAACGGCCGTTCACCGACCATGCGGTTGTTTATCGGCATCGCGATACGCCTCGCGGCTTGGAGAAGATCACGAGCTTGCTGCGAGATGTCGACGCTGTTCACAATATCGATGCGATAAAGGATTTCATTCTGCTGGACTTACCGGATTTTGACAGCAAGGACGAAAATAATCGACGCAATGCGACGCGAATTGCGCCTCAGCTTGACGGAATTGTTTGGGTGGCGAGTCCCGAGAAGTACGGAGATGCGGTCTTCTATGAATTCATTAAACAAAACGTTGCGGATCAAATCAATTATACGTTTGTTCTCAACAAGGCAGATGAGTTGATCGACAGCGCTTTGGCCGATCCGTATAGCGATCTCAAGAAGGTGCTGGGTGACTTTACCTTTCGCCTCAAACATGAAGCCGGTGTGGAACAACCCCGGATCTTCAGCCTGTCTAGTATCGGAGAGTTTGAAGCGGCCAACGGGAATGCTTTTCTTCACAATGAATTCGGACGATTCAGGGCTTTCCTCATGTCGGAACGAGACGCTAAAGAGATAGCGTCGGTTAAGACCGCCAATCTACAGGAAGAGACTCGGCGCGTGCTCGCAGAATTACGCAAAGCTGTCCGGCCGGAAGAGAAGAGAAGCTTTCTCAAGAACATCCGCGATATGGAATTGGATGCGCCGATCACGAAGGCGGCGCCCGAGAAACTTAAGCCGGGATTGACAAGCGACCTGGCCCGATCTGTTGCTCCTGTGCTGATCAATGCGGACGCGTCCATCAGGCCCGTGAAGTCCGCGATGAAACTGCTAAAATTCCGCCGTTCAAGAGAGACGAATCAGCTAAGCCGGCAAATTGAAAATGATTTCGGGGGGGCCGCAGAGATAGTGGCGCAGGACAAACGCGGCCGCCTGGAACAAATCGCAGCAATAATGGATTCCGAGCTGCTCCTGGCCTTTCCCGTAGGCGCGGGCGCATCGGAGCTTCCCACTGCGGACCAACTAATCTCCGTGGCCAAAATGACAGCGTACGATTTGTTTGCTCAAGCTCTCGAGAAAGCCAACCTGTCGTTGGGGGGCGCCCTTGCGCTCGGGAGACGCCTTTGGCAAAAATCGGTATTGGCCGCTCCTATAATTCTTTTGGTTGCTAAGCTGGTCGGAATGGAGGCCATCAGGGGATGGATTGACCATCCAAGCTTGGCTAACAGCTTAACAATCGCGCTGGGTTTTCTGACCGCTCTGTTCGGCTCTGAAGGGTTGATCGGTCTGGTCGTGCTCATAATTTTTGAAACTCTGCTCATATGGTGGCTTGCAGCGAGGCGTTTAAGAAAGATCGAAAGGCTGGCTAAAATGATTGCAAATTCCGCATTCAACTATCTTGAAGCGAGCTTCGATTCACTGTTTCAGCGGATTCGTGGAAGTAGAGCCACGGCAATGAAGCGTATCGAGGAAAGCCTTGAAAAACTCGAGGCCCTCACGGGAAACGAAAGTGTCTAAGAGAACTTTTTATATAGAAACCTATGGTTGTCAGATGAACGAGCACGACTCCGAGAAAATGTCGGCTCTACTGGAGAATCTCGGTCACACCGAGGTTTCGTCGGCGGAAGCGGCTGATGTGGTGGTGATCAACACCTGTTCCATTCGAGAGAAAGCGGAACATAAGGTTTACAGCGCCCTAGGTAAATTGAAATCATTAAAGAACAGAAATGCAGCGGTGGTGATAGCGGTCGCAGGCTGCGTAGCCCAGCAGGAAAAGGAAAAACTACTCCACCGTGCCCCTCATCTAGACTTGGTCCTAGGCACGCATTCGATAGCGAAACTCCCCAAGCTGCTCGAAGAAATTCGACAATCGCGCAAGCAGATAAACTCCACCCAGTTTTCCAAGGATGTCGAGTCACTTCATGTAAGAGCCCCGTTGAAAGGCAAGAATCACGTTTGCTCATATGTAACGATAATGCAGGGATGCTCTAATTTCTGCGCTTATTGCGTGGTCCCGTTCACCAGGGGCCCTGAACAGAGTAGAAACCAAGCTGAGATTATTGACGAGGCGCGCTATCTAGTAAAGCACGGCGTGAAAGAAATCACTTTACTGGGCCAGAATGTGAACGCGTACGGCAAGGACCTCAAGAACGGAACTTTGTTTACGGATTTACTAGGGGAGCTGAATCTGATTCCGGGCCTTTCAAGGGTCCGGTTCACCACGTCGCATCCCCGCGATTTCAACGAAAACATGGCCGCAGCAATGGCGGACCTCGGATCGGTGTGCGAACACATTCATCTGCCTCTTCAAAGCGGATCGGACAGGATCTTGAGAGCCATGAATCGCGGATATACTTTCGCCGAGTACTTGGACAAACTCCGAAGGCTGAGGGAGAAGATTCCGGATGTGGCCATTACGACAGACATTATCGTGGGCTTTCCGGGCGAGACCGAGGCTGATTTTGAAGATACCAAACGGGCCTTGCAAACAATCCACTTTGACCAGATTTTCTCATTCAAGTTTTCACCGCGGCCGGGGACCGCTGCCGGCAAGCTCCCCGATCAGGTTTCCGAGGACGTTAAAGCGCAACGCCTGGAAGCTGTACATGCGATTCAGGATGAGATAACCCTAAAATATCACAAAGATGCCGAAGGCGCCATCGAGGAAGTGCTCGTGGAGGGAATTAGAAACGGTACGGGCCAACCATTCGGTCGGACCAGGACCAACAAAATAGTAAACCTGGAAAATGCGGAGAGAGTTCAGGAAGGGGACTTGCTAAAGGTCAAGATCGTCCGTGGACTGAAGCACTCGCTGCTTGGTAGCCTCACGAATTAGCTTTCGATCCGAGGAGCGACTTGACGCCCCGACACGATTCATCGTGAGTCCAGAGGCAGATCCATAATCGTGCGGATTATTTTGTCCCCATAATCAATAAAACCGGTTCCCTTTTGTTGGCTGTTGACGAGGACAGCGAAGATAAACATCTTTCCGTGATGCGAGATTCCATAACCCGCCAAAGAATTTACTCCTCTCAAATTCCCTGTTTTTGCTCTAATTCGCCTTTTAACTTTCTGATCAGTGAACTTTTCCTTCATTGTCCCGTCCACGCCTCCTATCCCCAGAGACGCCACGAACTCGGGACTGCAAGAAAAATCATTGGAGACATAGCGAAGGACCTTGACCAGCGCAGAAGCGCTTATGCTATTATTTCGGGATAAGCCGCTCGCTTCAGCCAATGAAAAATGAGTGCGATCCACCCCCTTGTCCAGGAGAAAATCGCGGATTACCGCGAGTCCTTTTTCCCGAGTTCCCGGAGGCCCATGAACTTCGGCCCCCATGGCCATACTGATCTGCTCTGCCATGAAATTATTGCTGAATTTGTTTAACCAATAGATAGTCGAGGCCAACGGTCGCGAATTAAACCTCAGATAACACGTCGCAGAAGCCGGAACAGATCCGGCAAAGACTCCGCCTGTGACCTTGATACCTTCCCGTAGCAAGAATTCTTTAAACACATCGCCCGCGTACAGGCTTGGGGAAGTCACATTGACGTACCTCCCCTTGACGGCGGCATGCTCTCCTATTGCGCCGTCCACACGGATCGTTTCTCGGCCGTCCGGCTTGGTGTCCCGAGCGATCTCGATCTCCGCTGGATGATTTCCTTTGATAGTGTTGACAGCTCCTTTAACCGTCGCATATTCCGAAACCGGATCGGTGATGATGCGAGCGGGCTGTCCAACCCGAGACGCGGGTAGCGTCACTATCTTTAGGGAGTTGAAGTTCAATGAAAGCGCGCTGTAAGGCGCATGATACGATCTATTCCCCAGTTTTTCATTCTCGTCGAGCGGCTTGTCCGGGACAAAAAACGAATCATCAACCACTATGTTTCCGCGAATCTCCTTCAAGCCCTTTTCCCTTAGCGACCGAGTCAACGCGAACAGTTCTTCACTGACCAGATAGGGATCACCATAACCCTTCAAGTACAGATTGCCTACCGAGGATCGCCGAACGTGATCTGCCAAGACTTCAGTCAGGAAGGTGAAGTCCGGACGGAGCACATGCAGCGCTGCGGCCGTGGTGACTACTTTCATTGTAGAGGCAGGGACCAGGGGTAAATCAGGGTTCTTTTCCATCAGGATACGACCGGTGTCGCGCGCTACAACTTGTATGGAGATAGCAGAATTCGGCGGCAGTTCCCGCCTGATGATATTTTCGAGTTCGGCGTTAAACGGCGGGAGGCTTGATCCATATGATAGGGTGTGAGTGACTGCCATGAAGACCGACAAAATGAGAGCGTGTAAAACTCCGAACCGCCGGCTTGGACTCAGGAACGGAGAAGATGAGCCGGCCCCACTCTTCGGAAACAGTCCAGAAATCATCGTATAAAGCTCCAGTAAAACCAGTTAGATAATTAACATTTCTAAATTAACTTATGGTCCGTGCTCCGATTTGAAAGTCCAGGGCGGACGATCAGTTTAGTCTTATTTATCGAACGGATAGGGTTAACGCATTCATTTGCCCGTGTCAAGGCGCCAGCGCGATGGGTTGTGGTCGGGGGGAGCAAGCCGACTTTGCGGGGCAGCCTTTCCGGTCTGCCAGTCCTGAAATCACCATAACGAGGCTGGAAAGCCTGCCTTGCAAGTCCCAATTTATCAGAATAAACTATCATATTATTAATATGTTACAGTATCTTAATCCCTCAATTCTAGGAAAAGTAGTTAACTAATGGAAACATAATTTCATTTTTTACTTGACAAAGTTTCACAACTCCTATTAATGCAATTTCCAACATTTCGAGCTGGGAGGAAGGGTATGTTGAGAAGAATACCTGTTACGCTATTGGTTTATCTAGCTATTTTATTGCCAACCCTCTTTGTAGCAGCCTCTTGGGCCGCTACGCCTGATGAATCCATGGAGATACTGCTCAAACCCAGTCCCACGAGCAGCTCTCCTATGCCCGCGGTCAACGAAGCAAAGCCGCGTTATTCCAAACGAACAAAACGCCCAGTAGCTTACGGCCCAAACGTGGCAGCGGTTTACGCTCCCGGGCCGGCGGCGGCTTGCGGTCCCTGGCCACCAGTGGGTTGCGGACCTAGCCCTGCCGCCCTGTTTCCCTTGCCGCCGATCACGAAGGTCAAAGGGGCAGGCTGGGTTGGATTCCCGATAGTCCCGGATTGTATCCTTCCCGCGCCGCAAATGGGCCAGTGGGAAATGAGCGCACAGGTGATATTTGCGCGGCTCAGGGGCAAACTGGCCAACCCCAACAACTGGTGGGGGACCACAGGGTGGGGATTCTTTGGCCTATTACTCACTGGTGGGCAATGGAACCAGGAGCTTAATTTCACGGACGTCCTGGGACTTCCGGTACACCTGCCAGTTTGGGAGTTCAGCGCCCGGTACCAATTCCGCCCCAACTGGGCATTCCGTTACTCGGTCCTGGGTTTCGAGGGGACTAGTAGCGGTATGACCGATAACTGGTGGCTCTTCGGGTGGGGAATCAACAGCAAGTGGAATCATTACTACCATCGGCTGGGCCTCGTATATGACGCGCTGCGAAACTGCAAGGCCAAGGTGAGCGTGTTTGCCGACTGGGTGCACACTGATGACACAGTAAGCGTTAACTGTAACACCTGCGGGTTTATCGGCACCCAAAAATGGGGCAAAAACGGCGATTCGATGATTGCGGGACTGGAACTTCAGCGTTGCGTAAGGACATTCGCCAACGGCGGCACATTCTCCTTCGATTGCAGGGCCGGCGGCATATTTCTGGATAATGTCGAAGGATCGGACCTCTCGGCCGGCGCACGTTACTCCATCCCCCTCAACTGCGGGCGCTGGGGCTATGTTAAGGGTGGTTACCGTTCGGTGGATATCAGAAAAGGTGAGACGAACCTAGTATTTAATCAAGCGCTAGAAGGTGGATTCATGGAATTCGGATTTATATTCTAATTTGGGATTGCCGTGTGGGCCGGTGAATGAACGGGAAGCCTTACCCCAACTCCGGACCTCTCCACAATGAGAATGCTGTGAATTTCCGGAGAGTTTTCCCCGTCAATTGAGACTGACATCTCATTATCACCGGCCATTATTTTTGGTGAGCCCGGCCGCATGACGGCGTCTCCCAGCTCGACTCCCACGGTCGGGCTTCTTTCTTTGTACGCCGTCGTCGGCGCTCCAAATGACTGCCACGACCTCCGGTAACCAAAACGGAGCCCTTGATGATTCCTTCCCTGATCCTGTCTCCTCCAGGACTGGTCCGGCCTAAGACGGCTAGGCAATGGGACAAGATCGGTATGCTGCTTCTTCTTATATTGACTCCATTCATTAACATAGATATTGCGAGAGCCGGAGACTCGCCTGATTCTGCGACAAATTCTCTCTTGTCTCGACCGGGATCCAGGGGGATTCCCGAGTTTTCAGGATTCGGAAAATTCGATTTGTGCGCCAATAGGCTTGTTGCGGCCGGAACATCCGATCTTGGAGAATTCGAAATAAGTAGGATCAAAATAATCCCTTCCGGTAAAATCGGATATCAAAGAATGGGACTTGACTTGAGCGTGCCGATTCCTTTTGAATTTTCGATCGCCACGGCTGACGCCTACAAGAACAACTCCGTCGATATCAAACTCCAAAACATGAGCCTGTGGATAGTCGAGGCAGGACTGGAGGTAGGAATTAATCCAACCACCAGGATCTTTCTTGACGGGGCCGCAAGCATGATAATGCTCCAAAGGCTTGCCTCCTTTGTCGCGGCGACGCGGGGCCAATTCGGGACGTCCGAATGGAGCAAGCATCAATTAGACTGGCTGACCATAGGAGCAGGGGTGGCGTTCGAGGCGCTCAGTCCATTTTCTCTCATAGCGGGCCTGAAGTGGGACCACTTTGATTTCACGCTCGGTGGCCGCAGCGGCGCAACCAATATTAATGCCGGGCCGTACCGAAATTTGAATCTTACGTCCGTTGATATTCTGAGCGACCTTTGGATACCGTACGTTGGTCTCGGCCTATTCGGGCCGAATTGTAGAATGTCATTCATAGGGACTCCTTTTGCGCTGGCGGACGTGAGAGTCCGGACCAGATTGACCGCAACCATCGTCCCCTCCTACATATTTTGGGGGGAGGCGTTTACGACGCTTTACGATCCTGTCAAATTCATCGAAGCCAAGGCGGAATATTCTGCGACCATACGGGGGGTTCGCCTGAGCTTCTGGGGCAAGGCGGCTGGATTGTCAGGAAAAGGTGGTGGACAGGGCAGTAATACCTACGCGACAACCCACCCCAACCTAAAGGTCAATATCCTTGAAGGTGATGACGTGACATTCTCGAGATACAATTTTGCCAGCGGGCTCGCGTTCGGGTTGTCTTTTTGATTCACCGCGGAGATCGCAGAGCACGCAGAGAAATCTGTTTCTCGTCTTTCTCTCCGTCCTTCTCGCTTATCTCCGAAGGCACGATCCTGAAGCATGTTCCTCAGGCGCTGAAAGCGCCTGCAATATTAAGAGTTTTTGGGGAGGGGCGCGGGGAGTCCCTTTCAGCAAAAACGGGCTCCCCGCTCAATCGTTCTCTACGCCGAAAACTCTGAATCTGGTTTTTAGATATTCGATAGAATGGCGGAATCGTCCCCGCTATCGGGGATGTCATCTCTCTGGGAAAGAGGAAAAAAGCTTGAGAATTCAGCTTTGAAGTGGACTCTGGCCAATCCGATAGGGCCGTTGCGCTGTTTGCCGACGATTATTTCGGCTTCGCCCTTCTTCGGGTTTTCCTCGCTTTTGTTGTACACTTCGTCTCTGTAGATGAAAATAATTACGTCCGCATCCTGCTCGATTGCGCCCGATTCCCTGAGGTCCGCCAATTGCGGTCTTTTGTTCGGGCGTTCTTCAACCTTGCGGTTCAACTGCGAAAGGGCAATGACAGGCAAATCCAATTCTTTGGCCAGCGCCTTTAACGAGCGGGAGATCTCGGAGATCTCTTTTTCTCTCGAATCGTATTTCGTAGCGCCTCGCATTAATTGCAGATAATCCACAATAATGAGACTCAGGTCTATTTCCTTTTTCAAGCGCCTCGCCTTGGCGCGGAGTTCCAGGGTGTTGATGGCGGGGGTATCGTCAATATAGAAAGGCGCTTCGGATATATTGCCCACAGCCTGGATCAGGTTGCCCCAATCCGGCTTGGCCAAGTATCCGGTGCGCAACTTTTTCAGGTCCACCCTGGCCTTGGCGCAAAGCATCCTGAGCGCCAGTTGCTCTTTGCTCATCTCGAGTGAAAATATGCCGGTGGGAACTCCCCGATCTATGGCCGCGTGCATTCCCACGTTCAGCGCGAACGAGGTTTTGCCCATAGACGGGCGGCCGGCGATAATGACTAGGTCCGAGCGCTGGAACCCTGCGGTCATGGCGTCCAAATCGGGGAATCCGGACGCCACGCCCGTGATACTCTCCCCGCGCTCATAATTCCGTTCAATATTGGCGAAACTGTCCTTCAAAATAGGGTGTATATGTACGAACCCGGTCTGAATCCGCGATTCACCCACCTTGAAAATGAGCTGCTCGGCCTGGTCCAAGAATTCATCGATACTGGCGTGGTCCTCATAACAGCGTGTGCTTATCTCGGTCGCGGCCCCGATAACCTGGCGCAGGACTGACTTTTCTCTCACCACTTTCGTATAGTGAAGAATATTCGCAGCGCTCGGGACCGCATCCGACAATTCAGCCAGGAAACCATGGCCTCCCACGCTTTCCAACAAAGCCTGTTCCTTAAGGATCGCCGTGAGCGTGATCCAATCCACCGGTTCGTTCTTGTTGAACAACTCCGTCATCGCCTTGAAGATGTTCCGATGAGCTTCCCGGTAGAAATCGTCCGGGGACAGCGCCGCCATCACCTTGGGCAAGGCGTCATTGTCCAGGAGCAGTCCGCCCAGAATTGCGCGCTCCCCCTCCAGAAACTGGGGCGGGACCCTCATTTGTCCGGTAGGTTCAGCCGGCGCCATCAGTTTCCCCTTCAGGCTTTACCACAACGTTAACCGGGGCTTTGACCAGCGGATGTATCTTAATATCCACCTTAAATTCGCCGAACGACTTCAGAGGTTCTGAAACGGATATTCGCTTCCTGTCGAACTCGAACCCTTTCTCTTCAAGCGCGTGAGCGATATCAGCCGCGGTTACCGAGCCGAAGAGTTTGGATTCCTGGTCTCTGGATTTTCTGAAAAATGTAAGCGTCAAGGCTGCAAGCTTCTCCGCCTGAAGTTCGGCGGCGGCCTTTTCCTTGGCCAGCTTTCGTTGTTTCGCTTCTATCCGTGTGCGATAGAGATTGAGGTTCTGTTTGGTCGCCAAACAGGCCAATTTCTGAGGGATCAGATAGTTACGCGCGTATCCGTCCTTCACTTTGACCGTTTGTCCGACTGTCCCAAGCTCTTCGATATGCTCAAGCAGTATAATTTCCATAATTCGGCTCCACTGATTTGGTTTAGCGTCTGGGCACGGTAAACGGCAACATGGCAATATTTCGGGCCCGCTTGATCTCTGTGGTCAATTGTCTCTGGTGCTTCGCACAGTTTCCTGAGATCCTCCTCGGGACAATTTTTCCTCGCTCGGTAATGAAGGCTCTCAGAAGGTTCGGTTCCTTGTAGTCCATTCTCAGTGATGGGTCCGCGCAGAACCGGCAAACTTTTGTCCGGGGGAAAGGGCGTTTTCTCGGAGGCTTGCTCATGCTTGCACCTCCTTCTTGGGTTCCTCAGCCTGAGTTTCTCCGCTCTCAGCAGCGGGTTTTTCAGATACAGCGGACTCGGCTTTCGCTTCTTCCGCCGGGGTCTCGGCTTTCGGGGCTTCCTCCGAAGCCGCTTCGGCTGGTTTTTCTTCAGGCGGAGCCACCGGAGCCGGGGCTGCCTCCGCCACCGCAGCTTTTTCTTCAGGCGGAGCCTCTGGAGCCGGGGCTTCGACCAGCGCTGCTTTGGCGCGAGCCGCCTCCTGCGCCTTAGCCTCGGCTTCGGCCTTGAAAGCGCCGAGATCGAAGTCCTCGTCCAGTTTGACGCTGAGGAATTTGATTACTTCCTCAGCAATCTTCAACTGGCGCTCCATTTCCTCGATCAAGGCGGGAACGCCTCCATAATCAAAAAAGACGTACCGGCCTTTTTCCCGCTTTTTCACAAGATAGGCAAGCTTTTTCAGACCCCAATCGTCAACCTTAATGATATCTCCGCCATAGCTCCTGATGAGTTCAGTATAGCGATCGGTGAAGGCCAGGATGTCATCGTCGGGCAGATCGGGATCGAGGATGATGACAGACTCGTAGCGTCTCATGTGTTCTCCTTTCGGCTGTCAAGCCCCCTGGGGGCAAGGAGCGATAATGAATTTGTTACATTACAAGAAGCGCCGGCATTTTTCAAGGGCCAATCGCCAACATCAGGTGACTCTTCAGGCGCCGGCGGCCCAAAACTGTCATTGCGAGCGGAGCGAAGCAATCTCCTGCCTTGGGGATTGCCGGTGGGACGGGCATCCGAAAGTGTCTCAGAATCGAGGATTAGGCCGGAATCGTAGCACGATCAGAGCATCCTCAGTTGTCTTCCGCCCTCACCCCGACCCTCTCCCAGAGGGAGAGGGCGGCATGGGGAGCCGCTGTAC
>Ga0172371_10000353_pt1 | contig 70293 bp, 56 predicted proteins | sample Lak12m_FD_114543 | JGI IMG/M metagenome (GOLD analysis project Ga0172371, IMG submission 114543) | Freshwater microbial communities from Kabuno Bay, South-Kivu, Congo - kab_022012_12m | ecosystem: Environmental > Aquatic > Freshwater > Lake | place: Democratic Republic of the Congo: South-Kivu... | reverse complement strand
CATGGATAAGAAAATGAAAAAAATCTTCTCCATTAACAACAAACCTCGGTAACATCTTTTATGAGTCAACGTTACCTAAAATCTCTTCCCCTTCGGTAACATTTTTCAATGAGGCAACAGGCTGTATGCACCGGCCTTTACGGCGATGCGGTTCTCACAGGACACACCGGAAGGAAAATCCCTTTTCCGCCAAGGAAGATTGTCGATTTCTTCTATCCCATTGAATCTTATATTGAAACACCGGAGGCGCTTCCTCAGGGACTCACCCAGACATCCGGGTAGAAGTCCCCTCGATCGTTAAAGGTTGCCCGTCCCCAAGACTCGATCGCCGTATAGGCGGGATTGAAACGACCGATGTAAATTTCTACCTCCCTTCCGCCGCCGGCAATACGGTTCGGTCCCGCGCCTACCTTGTAAGGTCCCGTCATGACGATGATACGCGGATGATTGCTCCAGCGGGGGTGGTACACCTCGTATCCGTCAATCCCAGGCGCCCCGTTGATATTGACCCAGCGGCCGGCCTCTCCGGAAAGATCATCGACAAACAGATTCCGGTGCGGGGTGTCAAACACCCAAAAAATATAACTGTTGTCCGGAGACAAGGCTGTCCAGCAGCCGCTCCCCAAGGTCTTCAAGGCTTTGTTCGGCAGTTCGGCGATTCCACCGACCGGCCAGGGGAAATTGCCGCCCGCCATCCGGCCGTCCGCCGATACCTGAAAGCTGTCCACGCTCGTCGGCGTCCGGTTCCATACCAGCTCGGCGGACCCTGGATTATCGAGCAGAGTCCGATATACCGCCGGACACGTCTCGGCTGCTGTTTCCTCCACGCCATAATAGATCCACTCCCGACCGTCACGCGGATCTCTCCATACGGCCAGGCCGATCCCGCCGAACAACTCCCGCAATCCGGACCCGTTCCAGTTGACCACATACACCTTCTTCCGCTGGCGATCCGTATAGACCACCCGATCCCCCCCGGGAGTGATCAGCGGTTTTGAATAATTCCCCGCTGTTCCCAGGATGATCCGCTCCACCTGCCCTTCCCGCGAATCCATACCCATCAGACGCAGGTTGGTTCCCTTGGCAAAAGGATCTCTGCCCTCCCCTGTGTCCTGGACCCATGCAATGCGAAGGAAGGAAGCCGCCGGATCTGTATGGGGGATTGCCTGGACCTCCTGGGATTTAGCGCTTTCCTTATTGGAGCCGCTTTGACTGACATTGATGGTCGTCACCACATAATAGTAAGGCGAGCCGTTCACGAGTCCCCTGTGCGTGTAAGGACTGCTCACTTCCCTGATCCTCGTCTTTTCGCCGATCTGAACGTCGGGTTCGTTGGACCAGTAGAGATTGTATGCGATTGCCTCTTCGACAGGATCCCAGGAGATTCTGACCTGGCCATCGCCGCCTTCGGCCTTCACCCCTGTCGGCGCTTGGGGTACATCGTCGAGCGTGACAGCCGCCTCTATCGATATTCCGCTCTCCCCATAGGCATTGGCGGCCGTAACGACATAGTAATAGGTGGCCCCGCTGGTAAGGCCTGCATGCACATACGGAGTTGAGACATTCGGGATTCTTGTCCCCTGTCCCGGCGAAGCGCCTCGCGTGTTAGACCAGTAAATGTTGTAGCTTGTCGCCCTTTCCACGGAATTCCAAGCGATGGTCGTCTGCCCTTCGCCGCCTGTCGCCGTGACCCCGGTCGGTGCAGAGGGGGCGTTATTCAGCGCGACAGCGATTTCGGCCGACTTCCCGCTTTCTCCATAGGTGTTGACGGCCGTCAGGATGTAGTAATACGTACTCCCGTTGGTCAGGCCTGTGAGCATGCAGGGGCTCAAGACATTGGCAACCTTTTTCCCCGTTGCCGGAGAGACGCCCTGGGTGTTCGACCAGTAAAGGTTGTAGGAAGATGCCTCAGCAACCTCTTTCCATTGAAGGGTGACCTGCCTGTTCCCCATTGTGGCGGTAATATCCTTCGGCGCCGAGGGAGTGCCGCCCGAGGCTGAGGGCTCCGACGTGTTTTCCTCCAGGGAGCAGGAAAGCATCAACAAAACCAACATCCCCAAAAAGACATGGCCGTATCGGCGGATCTTCCTTCTCTTCACTTCAGCGTTTTGGTTGATGATCAATTCATTATTCACGCCGGGCCATCCCTCTTCGCTTGACTCCTTTATCCAAACCTCTGCTAAAGGAGGGATTTCTCCCTGTCACCAATCCCTTCCCAAATCCCTACACGATCTCCACCCGGGGGATCGGGATGATGAAGCGCCCTCCCCAGTTCCTGATATAGCCCATCTGCTCGATGATCTCTTCCTTGATATTCCAGGGAAGGATCAGGACATAGTCGGGCCTGTCTTCCCGGATCTGATCGGGGTGCTTTACCGGGATGCGGCTCCCCGGGAGCCAGCAATTCTGCTTGCGGGGGCTCCGGTCAACCGTGTAGTCCAGAAAATCCGTTCGAATCCCGCAATAGTTCAGCAGGGTGTTCCCTTTGGCCGGTGCCCCGTATCCGACGATCCTTTTCCCCTCACCCTTGAGGTCGATGAGGAGCTTAAGGAGATTGCGCTTGACGGACTGGACCTTCTGGTGAAAGGCTAGATAGTGGTGAATATCCCCGTATCCTTGATCCGTTTCCCTGGCCTTGAGCTCGGCCACACGGCCGGAAGGGGATTTGCCCTGATCCTCTTTATGAGCCGCGTAAATCCGCAACGACCCGCCGTGGGTGGGCAGCTCCTCCACATCGAAAACAGCCAGGCCATGGTCCCGAAAGATCCTCTCAACGCTCAGAAAGGAGAAATAGGAGAAGTGCTCGTGATAGATCGTGTCGAACTGGACCTCCTCCATCAGCCGGACCAGATGGGGAAACTCCATGGTGATGACGCCGCCGGCTTTCAGCGCCGGTTTAAAGCCACCCACGAACTCATTGAGATTGGGATTATGGGCCAGGACGTTATTGCCGATGATCAGATCCGCCTGTCGCCCTTCTTTGCGCATCTTTTCGGCAAACTTTCTGTCAAAGAAGGCGATTTCCGTAGGAATCCCGTTCGCCAGGGCCACCGCCGCCGTATTTTCGGCGGGTTCGATGCCCAGGACAGGGATATGGTGCTGCTTGAAGTACTGAAGGAGATAGCCGTCGTTGCTGGCGATCTCGACGACAAAGGAGCGCTCGTTCAAACCGAATCGTTTCACCGCCATATCGGCATACTGCCGGCAGTGCTTTAGCCAGCTTTCGGAATAGGAGGAAAAATAGGCATAATCGCTGTTGAAGATATTGGTCGGCTTTTCAAACTCGTCGAGCTGAACCAGCAGACATTTCTCGCAGACGTAAACATCCAGAGGATAATGGGGCTCCATCCTATGGAGATCCTCTGAACGGAGGAATGCATTGGAAAGGGGGGATGCCCCCAGGGATACGACCAGATACCTCAGGGGTGTTCCGCAGAACCGGCACTGCATGGACGTCAGATTCCCTCCTTCATTTAAAAAAAACACCTTTTACACAAAACAGGACCCGGCATGCAACCTTTTTCGCAGTGTCTCGATAAGCGATCCGGCCAGACAATCCGAAACCGGTTTATTCAAACCAGGCCATCCCCCTGCCTCTTGCCGCATCCATATACTCCCGGATCTGACCCACACAGGTCGAATACAGATCCTTTTTTTCACCCCCCTGGGACCCCTGGTAGGCCTTAAACCATTCCACGGTCTGAGCAATCGCCTTTTCCCAGGCATACGCGGGGAGCCAGTTCAGCTGATGGGCCGCCTTCTCCCAATTCAGTTTGAGGACTTCCGTCTCCTTTTTCGCATTCTTCATCGGCTCATGCACCCATTTGCCGCCCCCCCAACTGCGGATGGCCTGCTCCACGACAGCCTGCGTCGTGGCCGGAAGAACCTCAGGAGGGCCGAAATTCCACGCACCCGCAAATCGGTCGCCCTGCCGCATGAGTTCTGCCCCCAGCAGCATATACCCGCTCAAAGGAACCAGGACATGCTGCCATGATCGGACGCTGGCCGGGTTTCTCAGGACAATGGGCTCATTTTTCATCAGGGCCTTCATGCAGTCCGGGACCAGCCGGTACTGAGCGAAGTCCCCTCCACCGATCACGTTGCCGGCCCTTGCGGAAGCGACGGCCAATCCGTGATCGTCATACTTTCCCGGCGGGAAGAAGGAGTTTCTGTACGATGCGATGGCGAGCTCGGCCATGGCCTTGCTGGCGCTGTACGGGTCGAATCCCCCCAGGGGATCGTCCTCCCGATATCCCCAGACCATGTTCCGATCCTCGTAGCATTTGTCCGAGGTCACCCCGACAAAGGCGCCCGCGGTCCGGGTCTTTCTGAGGGCCTCCAGGACGTTGATCGTGCCGCCGACGTTCACATCCAGGGTCTCTTTGGGCTGCTCATAGGAGAAAAGGACGATCGGCTGGGCAGCCAGGTGGAATACCATCCGGGGGGAGTATTTTCTGATCACCTGTTCCAGCCTGTCGTAATCCCTGACATCGCCCCTCAGATCGACGATCTTTGCAGCCAGGCCGCACAGCTCGAAATTGTTCGGCTGGGTAGGGGGATCGATGCTGTACCCCACGACCTTTGCCCCGAGCTCCCTGAGCCAGATGCTGAGCCAGGAACCTTTGAAGCCGGTATGGCCTGTGACAAGGACGGTCATTCCCCGATAGATCTCGCTTAAGGTCTTATTCATCGCCTACCACCTGTGTCTTTATCCTGCGCAAGCCTTTAGGAGCCCATGCCCCTCAAGCGCATCCGCGGCCTTTTTGATCATGGCAAATTCGCAGCCGGACCGTTCGGCAATATCGAGAAGCGAATGGGCGCCGTCGGACAGGTTCAGCACCCACAGGAGCGACATCTGGTCCACGCCGTTTTCCGAACCGCCGCCCATCAGTCGATAGAGCCCCCTTTTGCCGAGCTGGGGTTCGCATTTGGGATTCAGGTTCAGATAGGTCCGGTTCCCCTCCAGCACCTGGAATACGGCAAGGTACGTCATAAAGGAGTCGGCCAGGGCGGCCGGCTGCACCAGGGACAGATCGTCGGCGGAGGTGTGATATTCGGGATAGCAGCCGTGCGGCGTTCTCATCAGGCAACCCACGGGCAGATTGAAACCCGGGGAGCAGTACTGCCTTTCGTCATAGCCGTAAGGGGAAAAGTCGATCACCTGATGCCCCTGTCCCCTATGCTTCAAGACATGGCTGACCGCATTGTCGATCTCCGCATCCCCTTGCCGGCTTCTCTTGTAGGTCATCCCTCCCGAATCCCCGGCGCAGGCCGCCACCAGGCCATATTTGATCCTGCCCGCCTTGCTTTCATTCAGACAGAGCCAGACGATCGATCCGATCGTGCCCGGAATGAAGACAAACCGATAGGTATAGCGCCGAGGCCGGCCGGCCAGATGTCTGGCCAGAAAGGTGGAAAGGGCCGCGCCGGAGAGGTTGTCATTGGCCAGGGACGGATGGCAGACGTGGCAGGAGATGAGGACCTCGTTTTCCTCCTCCCCGGGAAGGCAACACTCCCCGTAGGTGAGATGCCCCGGCTCCAGGGTGCTGTCGATGCAGACCTCATAGGGTTCATCCTTCATCTTGAGCCGTTCGCGATGGCTCAGGCAGAATCCCCAGGTCTCCTTATAGTACGAGGTGCGATAAGGGATCCAGTCCGGGTGTTCCGGAAGGGAAAAAAGATGCTCCTTCAATTCATCCAGCAAGAGAGTTGCCTTGACAGGGGTGCTGTAGCCGACCACATGAAGGTTCGATTTCGTAAAATCGATCACCCGCCGGCCGGCCGCATCCTTCACGTAGGCATCCCGGATGTTCCATTCCTTGGGGACAACCCAGTCAAACGCGGGTGTCCCTGTGGGAACCTCATGGATTTCAAGGGGGATATGGCGTCTTATCAGCGAGAGGGTCTCACGAAGGCCTGCGCCGGTGATACTGCGGCACAGAGGATACATCTGGCCGATGAATCCATGCATCTGCCGCCCCATCTCCTCCTGGTCGATCGATCCTTTTTCTAAATCTTCATCCACTTTGCCGGTCCCCCTATTACTCAGACGGGATAATCGGGCCAGTTCCGGTCCCGCTCCGAAAGGATCGCCGGAATCCCTTTTGGCCACTCGATCCCAAAGGCCGGGTCATCCCAGCGGACGCCCCGGGCCGATTCAGGGTGATACGGTTCGAACATCTGGTAAAAGACTTCCGTATTGTCTTCGAGGGTCTGAAAACCGTGGGCGCAGCCCTTGGGGGCATAGAGCATCCGCGGGCTGTCCCCGGCGAGCTCCAAAGCGAGCCACTGCCTGAAGGACGGGGAGTCCCTCCGCAAATCCACGATCACGTCGTACAGCCGCCCCCGGGTGCAGCGGATGAGCTTGTCCTCGGCATGGGGTGTTGCCTGGTAGTGCATCCCCCGCAAGGTGCCTGCCTTTTGGTTGAAGGAGACGTTGCACTGCGCCACATCGGGATTGAGCCCCCTTTTTGCAAACTCGCTACGGCAGAAGGACCGGCCGAAAAAGCCCCGCCCGTCCTCCAGCCGCTCCATATCGACGATGAAGACCCCCGGCAGTTTCGTTTCCGTGAATATCATGAAGCCAGTCCCATCTCTTCTATTGATTCCTTTTTCCTTCCTCCCTCATCCCGCCTTCCCGGCAGGCAAAACGCGGCCACAGGCGCTGGCCTCCCTTATCCCTTTTCTCCAGCGGACCCGGCGAGGCCATACGCGGGCTGATTGTCCACTGCGAACCTAAGGGAGGCATGCAAAAGGACAGACCCGGACGCGGGCTGACGGAAGCGGCCGGCGAACCCATGGCGCACCTATACACCGGCGATCCCTCAGCGGTAGACGACGTTCAACTGGCTTGTGTTGCCGCCCCTGAGCTCAACGCTCGAGATCGCATCCAGCCTGAAGCGCGTCTTGTTGACCAGAAACACTATCTCGATATCGGTCCGGGACTCGTTGACCGAGGCCTGATAGATATAATCGTCGATCTCCAGCCGGTTGCGGATGTCAGAACGATCCAGGTCATACTCGATATTGTTCAGAGAAATGCGGCCGGATCCCTTGACGCAAAGAAAGGCAAAGGGCAGCTTGATGCTCCCGGACCAGCCTTTGGGCACCACCATCTTCATGAGAGTGTAATCCGGGACCTCCGTTGCCATCACGCTTTTTAGCTTCCGCCCTTCTGTCAGCGGAACCGGAAACTCAAGATACCCCTTCGGCGGCAGGCTTAACGGGTGGTCATATTTGGGGAGGTCAACGGTCTGGATGGGCGTCACTATGCGCACTTTGTTCGAATAGATGTCGGCGACGAATTGGGTATAGGCAAACGGCATCGGTGGAACATCGGTCGTCACGACCAGAGGAGAGAAATGCTCCACAGGAAACGGATTGATCGGGTTCGTGATGAGATCGGGATGATCCCCCAGCTCCTCGAGCCCAGCAACCTGCCCTTTCTCGTTCCAGTAATAGACCTCCATATCGGGATCGTACATCTCCCAGCGGTCCTTGATAAAGACCTCCGGGATGACATGCCCGCTTTCGAAGTTGGGCCCGATAATGTTCCAGACCCTCGTTTGATAGCCGACGCGGGTCGCCAGGAAATAGTAGACCGCCGCCACATCGTCGCAAAAACCGAATCCGATCGAGTTCAGATACAGGACCGGCGAGTGCCCCCAATAATCACCGGTATAGGGGTCGAAATGGTATCGGTTCTTTACCAGATACCGCCACAGTTTCCTGTAGAACGGCTCATTGGCATATTCGGATGCCATGCTGTTGATCTCGGCGATGATCTCATCTTCGTTGGTATAGAAGGCCTTGCCGTTGACAGCGATATTGAAGCCGACTTCGGAGGGGCCGTCATTTGTCACCCTGACAGAAGAGATACTGCTTCCCCCTCCGCCGCTTCCACTGTCGCCCCCGCCCCCGCAACCAAAGAGAATCGCCCCTACCAGGAGCAGCAATACCCATCGATATATTTTATTCAACCTTTTGCCGTTATCACCTGTCATCTGCGCACCTTCCCCTCCCATTCACTTCAATGCCCCCAGCCAGGCTCATCCTTTCCTGTTTCTATGCCCTGGTCGGTCCAACGTAATCACGATCGAGGCGGATGTCAATCGTTCATCCCTGGCTTTTTGTCCTTCCATTTACCGTATACCCTTCCAGAGTCGCGGGGTCCAGGCGTTTTTTATCCTCAGCAGGAGGCTCAGCCAAGGACGAAGCAGGACCGCAGGCAAAAAACAGAACAGCAGGGTGATGAGCTTTTTCATGTCCCCAGAATCATGATACACAGCCCGGGCAAAGTCCGCGCGAAACGGCCGGTGGTAATGATAGAGGCTGTTGATCGCCCTGCCGTAATGGATGTTCGCCAATTTCAGGTCCTTGGTCCGTTTGTCGAGGCGAATCCCTTTCTGCTCCAGTTTCTCCAGCAGGAGCACCCCCTGCTGCATCTCGTCCGGCCTGCTGCCCCGCGTCACAGAGGTCGCGGTCAGCTGCAGGGTCCCCAGCCTCTCCGGAAGAAAGCCGATGGGGTGGCGCAGGGCCAGCTGGACCTCGAAGAGCATGTCCTCGCCGCGCCGGAGCCTCGGATCCTCGTCAAAGCCTCCGATAAGGCAAAAGATGTCGCTGCGGACCATGAGGGTCGAGGTATTGATCCCGCCGTAATGGAGGATCTCCTCGGCCGTGGTGATCGGCTTGTAATACCACTGCCAGACCCGGTTCCAGTGGTCCACCGCCTGAGGATCCCCGGTCAGGACAAAGCCGGTGTGGCAGGCCTCGAATTCGGGGTGATCGGAAAAAAAGGCGACCTGCCTTGCCAGCTTGGCCGGATGCCAGGGATCGTCGCTGTCCAGAAAGGCCAGGTAGTCGCCTTGGGCGGCAAAGGCGGCTGCATTGCGGGTCGCCGCAGGAACGCCTCTGTGTTCCAACCGGATCAGGCGGATTCTGTTTTCCTGCTGTGGGAGGTATTCGGATACAATGGACGGTGTTCCATCGGTGCTCCCGTCATCTGCCACTACCAGCTCCCAGCGGCGGTAGGTCTGCTTGAAAACGGAATCAAGGGTCTCGCGCAGATAGGACGCTGAATTGTACGTGGTGCAGACCACGCTGACCAGAGGATCCTGCCCGCTCATCCTTCACGAGCCATTGATTATATGCCCTTTTTCATCGGCCGAACGAGGATATCCGTCACTTCCGAGCTTCTCGGGACACACAGGGCATCCAGAACGACCTTGGCCACATCCTCAGGCAAAGAAAACAGCCGCGGCCTGTACGGCCGGCCTTCCGCCCGGCAGATCGCCCGCTGCATCGGGGTCGCGGTCCTGCCGGGATAGACGCTGATCACCCGAATCCCGTCCGCGTTCACCTCATCCCGCAAGCTGTCTGCAACGGCCCGGAGGGCCTGCTTGGTCGCCGCGTACTGGGAAAGGTTCGCCCTGCCGCCGGTCAGGCCGACGCTCGAATTGACAAAGACGATCTGCCCTTTTGCCTTTCTGATCAGGGGCAGGAACAATTGCGTCAGGTAATACGGCCCCCGGACATTCGTGAAGAACTGCCGATCGAATTCCTCGATCGGCGCGTCCTTAAGGCAGCCGAGCGAAAACGCCCCTGCGCTGTGTACAAGGACATCCACCCTTCCCCAGCGCCGCTTGATCTCGGCACACAGATCCCTGATATCGGCGCAGGAGGTCAGATCCGCATGGTAGCAGTGCACCCGGGCGCAGGACTTCCCTGCCAGGGCGGCCGTGGACTCGAGTTTGTCCAGGGACCTGCCCACAAGGCACACCACGGGGTAGTGTCTGCTGCATTCAAGCGCAACGGCCCTGCCGATGCCGCTGCCGGCGCCTGTGACGACGACCACTCTATCGCCTGTAGAGCTCATATCTTACTTTGCAAGAAACGCACTTTCCCCAAAGAGGCCCGATGTTTGGAGATCCTCTTTACGTCAATGAGTTCGGCCAGACCTTCCAGAGGGCCTTTCCCTCATTCCACAGCCGGTTGAGGTACTCCATTTCTCTTACGGTATCCATGCACGCCCAGAAACCGGCGTGCCGGTAGACCATCAGTTCCCCTTCGGAGACGATCTTCTCCAGGGGTCCATATTCAAGATCGCAGCTGTCCGATTTGTCGAGGTAATCAAAAATCCGCCGATTGAAGACAAAGAAGCCGCCGTTGATGAATCCGTCCGCGATCTTGGGCTTTTCAAAAAAGTCCGTCACCCGATCCCCATCGATCATCAGCTCTCCGAAACGGAGCGGCGGCCTGGGGACCCCGGTCACGGTCACCATCTTGCCGTGACTCTTGTGAAAAGCGACAAGGGCGTTGATATCCACGTTGGAAACCCCGTCCCCGTAAGTGGCCATGAAGGTGTCGCTCTTGACGAACTTCTCGACCTTTTTCAAACGCGCCCCCTTGAGGGACTTCTCGCCCGTATCGGCCAGGGTGATCCGCCACCCCGCCTCCTCATGGCTGTGGTGGATGCAGATATTCTCCGGCTTTCCCAGCTCGATGGTGACGTCGTTGTTCATCAGCTCGTAATGACAGAAATAGTTTTTGATCATCTCCCCCTTGTACCCGAGGGCCAGAACGAAATCCCGATGACCGAACGAGGCGTACGTCTTCATGATATGCCAGAGAATCGGCCTCGGCCCGATGTTGACCATCGGCTTGGGGCGAAACTCCGTCTCCTCGCGAAGCCGCGTCCCGATGCCGCCGCAAAAAATCACCACTTCCATATGCATTCCCTATTCTTCTGCTTCAATTTTCACAGAGTCTACTCAAAGTCCCTTGCAAACGACTCTTGGCCAAATACATGCTTGAACACGAATTTCGTCAGGGCCTGGTTTTCAGCGACCTTCATCAGGACATGAAACCGGATATCCCTCTGAAGCGCACGATAGACCTCTGAATCGTACTGCCTGACATAATCGTGCAGCTTTTTTTCCATTTCCCGATCCCTGATGATCACCGCTGTGACAAGCAGTTTGGCAAAATACCTCTTCAGCATCCGGATTCGCCACTTCTGAGCAACCTCCCTGGGAAAGACCCCCTTCTCCATCACATATCGGTACGGGGATTCGATGTATTCGATATTCGCCACCAGCTTATCATAATCCTGCTTCATCGTCTCGTTCTGGCCGTGCCTGCGCCATGCCCCGACAAAGGCATTGACAAAACCGATTTCGTGATTCACCATCAGGCGCAGGAGCCCCTCCCAGTCGGAGCTGCGGATCTCCTTTCCGAAAAGGCCGATCTCCATTGCCTTGGGGCGATCGTGGAGGATGGTGAGCGTCGGCAGGGAATAGCCCTTGTAGAAATTCAAAAAGAACCAGTTTCCCTCCATGACAGGGGAAAGGTCGCTGTTGACCTTGTCCTCGATGAAGAGGTTCTCCTTTTCGTAAAATGCCTTGAGCCGTGAGAACACCATGACCAGGCCGTGACGCTCCATAAGATCGACCGCTTTGCTGATGTAGGTGGGATCGGTCAGGAAATCGTCTCCGTCCAGATGGAGGGCCAGATCCCCGGAGGAGTACTCATAAAGGGCCTTTCTGGCATTGGGGATCATGCCGATGTTCCGCTCGTTGCGAAAATACTTCACCCGCGGGTCGTGCAGGTACCTGCTCATCGCCTCGCTGATCGCATCTTCCGAGTGGTTGTCGCTGACCACCACCTCCAGGTTCGGATAGTCCTGGGCCAGGGCCGACTCCACTGCCTGGCCGATATAGTGGGCCTGGTTGTAAACCGTAATCCCAATACTGACCTTCTTCATCCAAACACTCCCCTGCCGCAGCGAGCCGTTTTACGTGACATCCTGATTCATACTACAAAAATGGCCGGAAAGATATCAATTCGTACCGGCAGCATCAAGATCGGAAGGGCCGGCATGTCCCGAAAAGAGATCCGCATATGCCTTTGCCGCCTTCTTCCAGGAAAATTCCTCCCGGACCAAGGCAAGGCCTCTCTGTCCCATCTCCCTTGCCCTGCGGGTGTCCTCCATCATCTCCCGGAGGTCCCTCCGGAGGGCCTCGGGTTCGTCGAGATTAAAGAGCAGGCCCGTCTCCTGGTCACGAACCACAGCGTCGTTCCCTGCCACCCGGCTGGCGATCACGGGCAGGCCGCAAGCCATCGCCTCCAGGACCACGTTGGGCATCCCCTCATAGAGGGAGGGGTTGACCAGACAGTCCGCGCCCCGGTAGATCTCTCGAAGGTGGCCTTTGTTCACCCAGCCGTGCCATATCAGGGACGAATCGATCCCAAGACGTCGTGCATGGTTTTGCAGTGCCTCCCGCTGCGGACCGTCACCGATCAGCTGCAGGATAAAAGGTCCGACCCCAGCATTTTTTAAGAAAGCTAGCTGATCTATAAGGTGAAAGAGGTTTTTTTGTGTATGAAAACGGCCCACAAAGAGGAAGGAAAAAGGGCGCTCTGTGGGGCCGCGGTTTTCTGCAGGGCAGAAGAAGGCGGTGTCCACGCCGTTGGGGATCACCTGCACCGGATGGGGATCTGCCTGCTCCGACATATGCTTCAGACCCTGGGAATTGGCGATGACGGCCAGGCTCTTGCGGAAGATGAGCCTCCGCAGCGGCGTGAGCAGCCAGTGCAGCGGGGCCAGGGCCATCTCATTGCCAGGGACATCTCCCCCCCGGAGCGAGACGACATAGGGGACGCGCCTCCTCAGCCCCAAAAGGCCGAGCGGTCCGCAGGGAAAGGAGAAAAAGACGATCAACCCATCGATCCGCTGCCTCTGAATGACCGAGTCCAAGGAGAGGCCGGCCGAGATGAGGTACGAGAACATCTCCAGAAGGCCGGAGCGGTCCGGACGCCTGCGGATCGCCGGACAGCGGATGATCCGGACGCCCCCGTCCATGATCTCGCCCTTCAGTTCGCCGAATCGGGAGGTCAGGACCGTCACCACATGGCCCAGGGCCGTCAGATGCCCGGCGATGGCGGCCGTGGCTGTCGCGGCGCCGCCGCCGATCGGCGGATACTCGTAGTTGATCAGGAGGAGATTCACCCTGGCTTGCCCCATGAGTTCAAAAGCCAGACGTTCCACAGAAAGGCCCGGTGATCCGTCCGGCAGGCTTGGTGCTCCTGCAGCATCCTGGCGATATAGGGGGAATGAAGATCCGGGGAAACGCCTTTCTCCTCCAGGGAGAGATCGCCATCCTGAAACCACCGGCCGATCGGCACGCCGAACCCTTTCTTGGAACGATAGAGGATCTCAGCCGGTAGGACCGGCTCCAGGGCCTTCTTCAGGATATACTTGGTCTGGCCGTTCCGGTACTTGTAGGTATGGGGGATCCTTCGGACAAAATCCACCAGCTCGATATCGAGGAAGGGGGCCCGCACCTCCAGGGAATTCATCATGCTTGCCCGGTCGGCCTTGACGAGGATGTCGTCCTGCAAATAGAGCTTCGTATAGAACTGCAGGGTCTTGTCCACGAGGTTTTGCTGCCGGCAGGCATCCCACTGCTCGATCGCCTCGCTATAGACCTCCTCGATATTGGTGGGCTCCAAAAACAGGGCCTCCAGATCCTGCGGGTCGAGCGGCCCCAGCCAGACCGCGTTCCACAGACGCCTGGGGTAGGACAGGCCCCTCAGGGTCCTTTTAAGGCGAAAATCGAGGCTCATGTTCCGATGGGTTGAGGGAAGCGTCGCCACCAGCCATCGGATCGCCTCGTGCACCGATTTAGGGATCAGGCGATCGTACATCCTGGCCATGGCAAGGGCCCGGAAGGGATCATAGCCGGCAAAGAGCTCGTCGCCTCCATCGCCGGCCAGGGCCACGGTCACCTGTTTTCTCGTCTCCTTGCACAGCAGGTAGGTGGGCATGAGCGAGCTGTCCCCCATGGGCTCGTCGAGCCTGCCGACGATCTCCGGCAAAAGGGCCCTGGCCCGCTCCATGGAGAGGATCTCCTCGCAGTGCTCCGTGTGGTAACGATCGGCGATGATCCGGGCGTATCCGGTTTCATCGAAGCTCGCCTCCTCAAAGCCGATGCAGAAGCTCTTCATGGCCGTCTGGCCCGCCGCCTCCGCCGCAAAGGCCGTGATCGAGGAGGAATCCACGCCGCCGCTCAGAAAGACCCCCAAAGGGACATCCGACATGAGCCTGCGCCGGACCGATCTTCTCAGGAGTGCGCGGAGCTCCTCGCCCCAGGCCTCCTCCGGATTCGCCGGAATTTTATCAAAGGGCTCCAGGACAAAGTCCCAGTATTTGCTGACCCGCAAGGCCATGGGGTCTGTCTTCAGCAGCAGGCTATGGCCGCCGGGGAGCTTGAAGATTTGCCGGTAGAGGGTGGAAGGGGCCGGGATGTACCCGTAGGCGAAATACTTCTTCAGGCTCCCTTTGTGGATGCCGGCCGTGATCCTTGGGTGGCGGATCAGGGCGCTCAGCTCCGAGGCAAAGGCAAAGGTTTTGTTTTGGAGCGAATAGAAGAGGGGTTTTTTCCCGAAACGGTCGCGGCTCAGGTACAGCTCCCGGGACCTCCGGTCGTAAATGGCAAAGGCCCACATCCCGTTGAGGCGGGAGGGCAGGTCTCCCCCCCACTGCCGGTAGCCGTGGAGCAGGACCTCTGTATCGGAATGGTCGGTAAGGAAACGATGGCCGGCCCTGATCAGCTCTTCTCTCAGCTCCAGGTGATTGTATATCTCGCCGTTGAACACGACCCCCAGGGCCCCGTCCGCCGTCCACATGGGCTGCGCCCCGCCGCTCAGATCGATGATCGACAGGCGCCGGTGGCCGAGATAGACCGCCTCCCGGGGGTCGTCCCACATCCCCCCGGCATCAGGGCCCCGATGGAGCATCGCCTCATTCATGGCGGCCAGGATCTCCCTGTCGCCCAAACCTATAAAACCGCAGATTCCACACATGATGATTCTGTTCGCTCCCAGCTACGGCATCGGCCGGTCAGGCATGCACCCCTGTCGAGCCCTTGTGCGTTTTGATGAACATCAGCAGCAGCCCCAGAGATCCCAGCTCGCTTGCGACCAGGGCCGCAGCCGCCCCTGGAAAGGAGAAGCGGGGGATCAGATAGAGATTCAAAACCACATTCAGCATCAGGGCCCCCGCGGCCGCGTAAAACAGGTACCTCTGCTGGTTCCGGGCAATGACGAGGTTCCCTGCGTAGACCTTGAGAAAATTGGCCGCCCCGGCCCAGACCAGCCACTGCAGTGCAATAGCGGAGGGGATCATCCTGGACCCGTAGACCCAAAGGACGATCGGCTCGGCCAGCAACGCGATCAGAAGGGCGGCCGGCATCAAGACCAGGGCCGCAAAGCCCAGGGCCGACCAGTTCAACAGCCTGACGGCATGATCGTTTCCCGCCTTTGTGTACATCGCCAGCCTCGGGAAGACGGCCGTGCATATGAGGTTCACGCTCTGAAAGACAAAAAAGATCTTATAGGCGGCCTGATAATATCCGACCGCCTCTTCGCCCAGGAACTTTCCGATCATCAGGGTATCGGCATTCATGTAAACCGTGCTCAGGGCGATCGACCCAAACAGCGGCAGCGACTGCTTCAGGATATTGCCGAGAAATCCCGTCTCGAAGCTCGGAAATACCCGGGCCTTGCCTTTTACGAGGATGAAATAGGCCATCATCGTCCCCAGGCCTCCGGCCAGGACATACCCGACAACCAGCTCGCCGAGCCCTAGTCCGAAGCGGATCACCAGGAGCGCCGCCAGGATCGCCCCTGCGTTGTGGACGATATCCAGGATAAAGATCTTCTCCATCCTCTCTTCCGCAACAAAAAAGGCGGCCAGCAGGGCGGTGAAGTCCTGGAGGAGAAAGAAGACGCCGTACAGCAGCAGGATCGTCGTCCAGATCCCGTCCCCGTAAAATCCGGACATGGAAACGAGGATCAGAAGATAGGCCAGCCCCAAAAGAAGCTTGAGCGTAAAGATATTGGACAGATATCGGGAGGCGGCTTCGAGGTTTCCGGAAAGGTCCCGTGTCAGAATCGTGGAAAGGCCGAAATTGACCAGGATCCCCGCCGTCGCCGTCAGGGAGTTGGCCAGATTCAGCTGGCCGTACTCCTTGGGGCCCAGGTACCGCACCACGATGACGGTCACGAAGAACATCGAGGCCTTGCCGATGAACTCACCGAAGCCGAGCCAGAAGGAGTTCCGGAAGATGATGCGGTTGTCGTTCATTTTAGGGCTCAAGGGGATCCTGTATCTCCTGAAAGGGATCTGCCCGATGCAGAAACAGGGAGCAAAGGACATGCGACAGACGGCCGAACACAGCCATATCCCATGGCTGGGAGGAGTGGATCTCGATGTTCTGCCTCATGATGTCGCTGCCGGTCCGATTTCCCGGACACAAAAGATTTGCATCAAAGCGCTCCGTCCAGGGGCGCGGGTCATATCCCCTTCCCCAGAGCTTCATGAACCAATACCTGTTCAGCAGGAAGAAGGTGTGGGGGACCCGGTGCAGGGACAGCCCCGGCAAGAAGGCGGACTCCGCTGCCAGGCGGATCCCTGCCAGGGCGAAGCGGGAGGCGAGCTGATGCTCGATGTGTCCCGTGTAGCCGAACTCCGGCGCCAGCGTGAGCAGCAGATCAGGGCGGAATCTGCGGATGACCTCTGCGATCACCTCTGCCGGGTCCTTGCGCGAGAGCCAGGTGGCGGCCATCTCCCGCCTTTTGGGAAAACTCGCCAGGGGAAGGCGCGCATTTGCATAATGCTCATGGTGAAGCTCCGCGCGGTAAAGCTGGGCGGCCTGCTGCATCTCCCTGCCGCGGATTGCCGCGACCTCCTCGGGTCCGCATCCGCCCGGGACACGGCACTCCCCCCCCTCGCCGTGGGTGAGCACGAGAAGGCAGGCGGGATTCTTGTAGGAGAGGCTCGAAACCCCCAGAAGGGGTGCCGCCAGGACCTCATCGTCGGGATGCGCCGCCACCCAGAGCAGGCGGCTGCCCGAGGTGATCAGCTCCATCAGGGACGGCATGTCCGCCGGGTACGCCGGGGCCCGCCTCCTTCCGGCACCCGCCAGCTCGAGGGCGGGCCGGTTGACCGAGCGGAAGAGTCGCGTTATCACCTCTTGAGGTTGCGGCATTCGTCGATCAGATAGACGGGCTTTCCCTGCGATTCATAGTAGGTCCGCATGATGATCTCCGCCAGGAGCCCCATGAGGATGCACATGATCCCGGTGATCCCCGCCATGACGAAGATGAGCGGCAGGGGGGTTTCGATAAAGGATTTGCCGCCCAGGAGCTTGTAATAAAGGGCGGCCAGCGCGGCGATGAAGGCGACAAACAGGCTGAAAAGCCCGAAGGCGCCGAAGACATAGATCGGCTTCTGGGCATACTGCGCCAGAAACTTGACGACGATCAGATCCAGGATCACCTTGAAGGTCCTCTCCAGGCCGTATTTGGACTTGCCGTGGATCCGGGGATGATGGCTGACCGGGATCTCCGTCACCCGGGCGCCCTGCCAGGTGGCATAGATGGGGATGAAACGGTGCATCTCCCCGTAAAGCTTGACGCCCTTGATGACCTCTCGCCGGTAGGCCTTGAGCGAACAGCCGTAGTCGTGCAGCCTGACCCCAGAGATCGTCGAGATGAGCCAGTTGGCGATCCGGCTGGGGAGGTTGCGCTTCAGGGGATGGTCCTTGCGGTCCTCTCTCCAGCCGGAGCAGACATGATAGCCCTCCTGAAGCTTTGCCAGGAGTTTGGGGATGTCCCTGGGGTCGTTCTGGAGGTCCCCGTCCATGGGAATCAGCACGTCGCCGGAGGAATAATCGATGCCCGCCATGATGGCCGTGGTCTGTCCGAAGTTCCGGCGGAAGTGGATGACCTTCACCCGTTCGTCCCGGCCGGCCAGCCCGTCAAGGATCGTCCGGGAGCCGTCGGACGAACCGTCATTGACAAGGATCATCTCCAGGCCGCACCCGAGCAGAGGGGCGATACCCGCCACTTGCTCGTAAAGGGGAAGGATATTGTCCGCCTCGTTGTAAAGGGGGACGATGACCGACAAAAGGTTGGTCTTTTCCGAAGGATTCATTTGGGCGCCTCATGATGAATTTGTTTTTCCGCAGCCATCCCATCTCCAGGGGCTATTCCTTTAATTGATCTTGGGGATCATCCTGAGCCCTGTCAGCACAAAGGACCAGGCGCTGAGGATGAAGAAAACCAGACCGAACAGGGGCATGATCCGTATCCGGAAGGAGCTGGGGAGCCTCGCCAGGCCGATCATCAGCATCGGAAGGATCGGGAAGAGATAGCGCCCCTGGGGCTGATAATCATTCACCCAGGAATGATAGACGGACTGGCCCACCGTAAGTAAGGCAAAAAGCAGGACACACAGGAGAAAGACCGCATCCCGAGGAGGGATGATGTATGCCGCGTATAGAAGAACGATCAGGAACAATAGACTCAGCACATACATCACGGTCTGGTAATACGCATCGTCGGAGACAAGATCCATATAGCCGTATACGCCGAAGAAACTCATGAACGACAGATCCCGCCAGTCCGGACTCTCTATCAGGAGCTGATACAAAGAGACCCCCTTGTCTTTCAATCGCAGACCCGGGTAGCTCAAGGAAACATCGTTCTGCCGCGTGCTGGGTTTGAACTGAAATGCGGCATGTCGCTCCATGACCACAGAAATCTTTGCGTCCTTGTCGAAACTATTCACGTACTGATCATAACCATAGATGGGCAGATAAAACAGCAGGGCAATCATAAACAGAAAGAGCCCTTTTTTCAACCGCGGGATCCTCTGGGAAAGCGGCGCCTCAAACAAGATCCCCCATGCGCCCCAAAAGCCCAGAAAGGCGATGTACAGCCAATAGTTCAGCTTCGAGGAGAGAAGAAGGCCGATCAGGACCCCTATAAAAATCCCCCTTCCGAGCTCATCGCGGACCGTGGCGGCTGCAAGGAACCGGTTCAGCGAGGATTCCGGATCGACGAGTTGCAATGCCAGGATCATGGCGACGAACAGGGGAAACGCATCGTTGTTGAAGTAGGAATGGACATACCACACCTGCGGTGAAACGACCAGGAAAGGAACCACCCATTGCAACCGTTTGATCTGCCCTACCACGACCAGACCCAATAAGAGAAACAGAAGGGCGTTGGCCAGCCGCATCCTCAGGTAGAAGTCGGACACGATGCCCGCCAATGCGTGCATGGCCTTCACTGCAAACAGGTAATACAGATCCACATGCCACAGGTAGCTGACGCCAAAGACAGAGATGCTGCTGACGATCCGCGGGTCATCGACCGCCGGCGGGAGCCAGTTTTCTATATAGTAAGCAGCCGCCTTGATATGGCCGTTCCACTCGTCTGGGTGGACGTCGAGCCCGCTGACAAAACCCATGGCCAGGATCAGGCCGAAGGCGGACCCGATATAAATGAGGGGCAATCTTTCCTGGACAAAGGGGCTCTCCAGGCCCTGCAACACGATCTTTCGTTTTTTCCAGGACATAATAAGGACAAAAGCGGACAGGACCATCAGGACCGCCTCACCCATAAGGGCCAGAAGCCACTGCCCCAACGGGAACGGCAATTTGCCTTCAAAATTCAGGGGCTCTTTCAAAGGCGCGGCGATTTGCGGATCATCAGCCTTTTCCGCAATAACGATTTCTATCCCCTTTTCCGCAGCATTGATCGATTTGATCTGATGGATCGGCACCAATTCCGTCAAGGGAATCTCCCTGAGAACCCGGCCGAAGGCGTCTGTCAGCTTCATCTCGCTTATCTGCACCCGACCGGCCGTTGTCAGCGGATCGAACCGCAGTTTATAGATCGCCTTGTTCGGCAATCGGAACCTGTATGGCCGGAGCTCCTGCTGACTGATCATATGCAGCGTCTGCGAGTGATTTTCATTGAATCCCTCACCCACGTCATAGAAGATCTGGGCGCTGCTGTTGACGGAAGGATTCATGGTCACCTGAAGGAAGAGGTATCCGACATCGTCATACAGTACCCAGCAGCGCCAGCCGAACAAGGCGACAAATAGGACGGCCAGCATGGCCGCCACCTTGTCTCCTCTGTGGAACCAGACGCCGATCCTGTCCCGCCAGCGGAACCAACCGTAGATCAGGACGCAGGCGCCCAGGAAAAGCAGCGCGAGCTCGAACAAGATCCCCCCCAGGAACCTGGCCAAAAGCGGCAGCCGCTCCACGACAAGAGGGGATTCCAGCCCTATGTCGATCTGGGGGTCGTCGGCGCCTTCCTGAATCCGGATATCCGCCCGGTCCGCAATGACGGCCAAGGCTTCAATCTGGTGCAGCGACGCCAGTTGATCGAGGTCCAGGCGTTTGATCGGCCTGCGGGAACCGTCCTGGATCTGCATCTTGTGGATGACGATCGAGCCCCGCGCTGAGGGAGGGGGATCCCAGCGCAGGTGGTAGAGGGTCTTGTTCGGTATCTTATAGAGATAACCATAAATCCGATTATCCCCTCTGATAAAGGCAGAAACGACCTGGCTGTCTCTGTACCCCTTTCCCACATCATAGTAGAGGGCTGAAATCCCTTCATAGGATGATTGCAGGGAAAGGGACAGGTAGACGGAAGTGGCTTCCTCATAGGAAAGAAGCGCCCTCCCGCCGGACAGGAGCACGACCGCACAAAGCGCCCAAAGGCAAGCCCTGAAAAATTCCTTCCTGTATGGAAACGCACGCATCCGCTTTTTCATCGGCACTCTCCCGAAAAATCAAAGATCCTTTTCATGATCCCCAATGGACGATCCCTCACAGACCAGATGCGGGCCCTGCAGGTTCCGGACGGTTTGAATAGGCTCTTCTCCCATAGGCGATCAGGCAGGAAACCGCGATCCCAGTCAGAAGGCAGAACAGGTGCTGAGATGCCTGAAATTCCTTGTCGCGGAAGATAAAGATGACATTGGACAGGCAGATGAGCAAAACCAGGACCAGCGCCCCCATGGACAGATACAGCAGGCCAGGCTCCAGCTCGCCGTCCCTCAGACTGCCTCTGGTGACAACCACCAAGGCGAGAAGAACAACGACCCACTTGACAATGGTCGGTATATAGAAATTTTCACCCCATGCGGTAAAGAACAGAAGGCCCGCCTTCAAAAAGACGGGGGCCTCATACATGCAGCGGAGGTCCGATGAAACATTGAATAGCGCGTACCCCCAGGGGAGATGCCGGACGACATCTTTCATCTCGAGCCCAAAGGGATGCTCCGGATTGGACGAGCCGGGATTGCGAACCGTCGCGATATAATAGCTTGTCTTAAGGAAAAACGACTCCTTGATCCCGCCCAAAACATCCCCTATATAGTCCTTCGGATAACGGAGGATCGCCTCCAGAAAGACCCTCTTCAGCAGGTCATCCGTTTCCCGCAGACCCAGATAAAAATCGGATATCAGGAAATTCTGTTCAAGGTCTCTCCCTTGACCCTCTGTCTGGAGGATCTCCTGCAGCTCAAGATCGCCCTTGGCCAATAGCTCTTGGTAGCGCGCCTGATAGGGTTTGCGTATAGATGACGGCACCGAATCCATGTGACGGTACAGCTGATGGATGTCGATATCGCCGCTGCTTCCCGGCATCTCCGATATCAGGATTCGATAGCGCTTCATCCATGGCCCTGATCCGGCAGGGCCGCGCCCATCAGGGATAAACGAACGGATCTTGTCATTCAATATCCAACCCACGTCATGCGTCAGCGCTACGGTACCCGTGGAGGGAAGATGGTATAAATAGATGAAAGAAGCGCTCTGCAGGGCAAAAACAAGGCACATCGCCCCTGCGCACAGCCATACCCCTTTTCCCCTTCCCTCCCTTTTTTCCAATACCATCAAGATCAGATAGGCCGGCAGCATGACCACGGTCAGAAACTTCACGAGGACCGACCAGGTGAAAAGCCAGGCGGAGAGCAGATAAAAGGAAGCCTTCCGGGCCGCTTTCTTGGCAAAATAGGCCTCCACGGCCAGAACAAAGGCCAGCGCCAAAAAGATCCCCTGCAGCCATTCCGGTGACGACTGCGACACCCAATTGATCGTCCTGACCTCCAGGCCATAACAGATCCCTGCAACGACGGCGGCCGGAAGGCCGAACCGGCTCTTGAGAAAGACCATCAATGCCAACTGCACCCCGAAATCGACCGCATGCTGAAAGACGAGTAGGTCCGTCTTTGTTAAAAGGAATCCCGAAAGGAGATGCATCAGGTAAGGGTAGCCCGTCGCATGAACGAGCGAGCTTTGCCCTGTTTGCATCAGCATGTAATAGGTGCCGGCATCGCTGCAGGTATTGAGGGGATAGGTGAGCACAAAAAACACCCTGAAGGCCGCCAGAGACAGTATCATCGAAAAGAAGAGCTTGTTCCCCTCCACCCAGCGGATGCTCGCCTTGATAGGATGGTCGCAGAAATCGACCAGGATGCCGCGCCTGTTGAGTGTGCGCAGCAGCAGCCATATCGCCGGCAGGAAAATCAGAAATCCGCCCAGCAAATAGCCGAGAAAGAGAAAGAAGGGAAAAGAGGAGAAGGAATCCAGGGACAAGGGGGAATCGAGCGTGAGGGCGATCTGCGGATCACCGGCCTGGTCCTCAAAAACGACGTTCAGGATATCATCCTTCAGATCAAAAGACTTGATTTGATTCGCAGGACGCAATCTATCGATCCCGATGGGAAACAGCGAGCTGCCAAGGCCATTGACGAGCGCGACACTTCTTATCGCAACCACGCCGCTGCCTTCCAGGGGATCATACCGGAGATGATCGATCTTTTTTCGCGGCAAAGGGAACTCATGTATCCGGAACTTCTCGCCACCTGTTACGGCGCTCGTTGCCGTTTCCTGCTCCGAAAATCCTTTCCCGGTATCGATATATAGCTTGGCCGTGCCGTCCACAGTGGAGCGCATCGCTATCTGCAAAAGACAGGTGCCGGCTTCCCGGTATAAAACCCTTCCATAGACCGCTGAAATGAGCACTGCGGCGACCAGGGCGCAATGAAATGGCCCGGATCTAATGAATCGACGGGTTGGTTTTCCGTTCATATGTTTCTATCATTCCAGCTCGGTATCAGGACCCTTCCATCCCTTCAGCCTCTATCCGTATCAGTGTCCTTGCAGGCGAGGGCGAAGGGCCCAAATCATGAGCCGGCGGCGATAACCGCGGGGTCAGAGAAATTCCGCAGAGATCAGGGGTTTTTCTTTTCCAGCTCAAGCTGCCATCCCTGAGGCCACAGGGCAATGGTCCTGTTGCCGTCGCTGCGCATCCACAATGCCGTTTCCTTCTTCCAGGAGGGCATATTTCGAACATATCCGGTCATGTCGTAATGCAAAGCCCCTTGAACGACAATTAACAGAAGACAAAACCCGATCAGGAGGTTGCTCTGTATGGTCAGCGAAAATGTCGGCTTCTCCCTTACCGCAAACAGGACGCAAAAGGCCAGCATCACATTGGGCAGCCAAAAATAGCGGGATGCATTGTAGGGATCAACCGTTTCCCATTTGCCGTTGAGCATCCCGATGTAGGAGGCGGTGATGGTGATCAGCAGGGCGCCTACCGCCATAAGAAAAAGACCGGGGGTGTCTATGCGCCTGAACAGATGAATCAGGAAAAGGGCTTCAAGCATCAGCAGGAGGGTCAGCGAAACGGCCAGGGCAAAGGGGTCCTTATCAGCCATTCTATAGATGATCTGGCTCAAGTCGGAGGCAACAGCCGGCCCCATGAGGGTAGAGACAAAGTTGGCGTTGACCATGTTGGCAAGAAACGACAGGGGATCTCCCAGGTTGGAAAGCCGGCTTGAGGAACGCCAAAGGGACAGCAGTTGTAAGCCGGCCGCAAAAGCCAGAAGAAGTGCCTGCAAGAGCGTTTCTCGTTTCCTATTGTACAGGGCCTTGAGGAAAAAAAAGGGCGTCATAAGGCAGGAGCTGATCCCGGAAAACCCTCCGATGAAAAGCATCCCTCGAAACAACCATGTATTCCAGCGGGAAAGCCGTTCCCCTGATTCCAAAAGGATGAGAAAGGTGATGAGGCCCAGGTGATACTGAGTGCCGATCATGGTCAGCCAGATATCCGATGAAATGGGCACCAACAGAACCAGGACGATCCCCACTGTTTTCTTCAAGGGGCTGTCCCACAAGGGATTGCGGCTTATCGCAATCAGGTACACGGGGAAGATCTGAAACGCGAAAGACAGGAAAAGGGTTGCATAAGGGGCATATCGCAACGGGAAAAACGTCGCCGCGACCCAGGACGCAAAATCCGCTATCAGGTTGTAATAACCGACGATCTCGTGATTGTAAAAGAAGCTGGAAAAAGACGTGACGCCGGATTGATAGGCTCGTTTAAAAAAGAGGGCGCCTTCTTCGGCCAAAAATCGTGGATCAAGGACAATCTTCGGATACCTCATGAACAGGATCCCGATGGATGTGAAAAGCAGCAACCATCGCAATCGATGGGTCTCTCTTTCCGGCCTGCAGAACAAAACCATGGTCAGGGCGATCGCGGCAATGAACAGAAGCTCTGAAACCGTCCGGATCAGGAGATAAACGAAATCGATCCCTGCCAAAAGTGGAGGGGCCAAAGGAATGCGGACTTGCGGATCGGGTGCATCGTCTTTTGTCTGCAGAAAAAGCATCGATCCCCTGCGGTCGAAGACAGGAATATCCTCGTTAACAGACGCATTCTGGAGATCGACATAAAAAGGCTTGAGGGGACGCCCCAGTCCGTCGGTGATGGTGATGTCTCCTATGACAAAGGGATCCTTGGAGATCGGCGGATCGATTCGCAGGTTGAAAATCCGTTTATCCGGAATTTCCATCCGATAGATTTGTTCGTCCGTATCGGGATAGATAAGCGTTTTTATCGAATTGCCTTCAGAAAGACCCTTTCCCAGGTCGTAATACAGCTGCAGGTTCCCGTAAACCGAGGATTGAATGGATAGATTGAGCGCCGGCGACGTGGCGCTCACATAGAGGGGTCCGCACCGCAAACCAAAGACAAGCAGCGCGATGATGGCGATCGCTCCCGAGGGATGATCGTCCCATTTAGACCAGATCCACATCAGCAATGCGCAAAACAGGCCGGCGGCGATGATCTTCAAAAGCAAAAGAGAGAGATGCCAGAAGATCCCCAGCCGGTACCAGGCGTCAAAGGAAGCGGGAACGGCAATTTGCGGATCATTTGCGTTTTCTTCGACAGCGATGTTCAGTTCGCCATCCTTGAAAGAGAGCTCCCTGATCTGCTGCCCGGGCCTGAATTTCATCAGGTCGATCCGTTGCACCGTCATTCGGACATTGCCGGCGATCTCCATGATGATGTCCGCATTTTTGATCGTTACGCGGCCTTTCGACGCGGCCGGATCGAATCGGAACCCTTGTATGGATTGCGCGGGAATGGGGAAGACACAATCATGAAAGCGGCCGTCTCCGGCCAGGTTTGATATCGTGGATTCCTCTTTGGAAAAACCTTTTCCCGTGTTGTAATAGAGCCTCGCTGTTCCCGGCTCCATTGCCTTCACCTCCATTTGCAACGAGAAAGGGGGAGGCGATTGGGAAACGAGCTGCAACTGATGCCACACGGGTATCAGTGAAGCAATCAGCGCAGACGACAAGAAAAAAAGGCCGAGGAACTTTTTCCAGGCAAAAGAAGCGATGCCTGGCGCAGCCTTATGGATACTCTTTTTCATGGGAAAATGATGGGAATGGGTTGATGCATCTGTAAACGCCGAACCTGATGAAGAGCATTTCTTCAATCGGTCTTCAGCTCATATATCCTCAATTTGACAAGCCCCCACATCTGCAGGCGATGAAGCAGAGAGGTTTTCAAAACGCCAAATCCATAGGCCATGCTCCGGGTGAAATTGATGGAAGAGGCCTCTTTGAAGTATTTGGTGGGGCAGGTGATTTCCGCTATGGAAAATCCGGCATAAAAAATTTGAGACAGTATTTGATTATCGAAAATGAAATCGTCTGAATTTGCCATATAATTTATTCTGCGCAGGACCTTGGAGGAAAAGGCCCTATAGCCGCTGTGATATTCGGAAAGCTTCTCGCCAATGACATAGTTCTGAAAAAGGGTAAGAACGCGGTTGGCTATGTATTTGTATAAGGGCATTCCCCCTTTCAATGCGCCTCTGCCGAGAATTCTGGACCCGAGAACCACAGGGTAAACGTCATTGGCGATCAAATAGACCATGGAGGGCAGCAGCCGGGGGGTATACTGATAATCCGGGTGAATCATGACGACAATATCGGCACCTAATTCAAGGGCTTTTTGATAGCATGTTTTTTGATTGCCTCCATAGCCCTTGTTCATCTCATGTTTGATGGTATGGTGGATACCGAGCTTCTGAGCCAGTTCGACAGTGGAGTCTTTGCTGGCGTCATCAACGAGAACAACCTCATCAACAATGTCCATCGGGATTTCAGCATAGGTTTGCTTCAAGGTTTTTTCGGCATTATAGGCGGGCAGCACAACAACGATTTTTTTATTTTTTAGCATGTGTCATACCTGTCGCATCATCTGTTCAGCGCTTCACCGAGAAAAACCCGAGCGTGAAGTCCTCCCGATCCCGTGTGAGATTGGGATTGTAATAGGGATCGTTCTGGATCATTGCAGCCCATCTTTTTTTCATGAGGCTTGCCTCTTGACCCAAGCGGATCCGTTGTTCTCCCCTTCTATCCGAGCCGCGGCTCGTCGATTCATGATGAATGAGCCGCACATGGGGAAGGGTTACATTTCTGTAGCCCCTCTGTAAGAGCCTGAGGCAGAAATCGACATCATTGTATGCCACGGCCAGCTCCTCATCGAATCCTCCGGCGTCAATGAAAAGCTGCTTTTTGACCATGAGACAAGCACCTGTCACAGCGGCATAGTTGGTGACAATCAGCAGGCGTCCGAAATAGCCGGGGCTGTCCTCGCGGGCATAACGATGGGCGTGGTTGGCCGGCCCCACGACACCCAGAAGCAGCCCCGCGTGCTGGAGCGTCCTGTCCGGATAATACAGGAATGCGCCGACGGCGCCGATGCTTTTCCGCTGCGCCTGCCCTGCCATTTCCTCAAGCCAGCCTTCGGTCAGCACCTCCACATCGTCATTCAGGAGTAAGACCAGTTCCCCTTGCGAATGTTTTACCCCCTCGTTGATCAGTCGTGAGAAATTGAAGGGAATATCCATTCGGAACACGCTCAACCGGCCATGCTCCCTGTCATGCCAGGACGTCAAGACGTCTTGGGTTTTCTGTTCCACGCTGCCGTTGTCCATGACAATGACCTCAAAGCGGGGATGGCGGGTCTTCGCGAAAATCGAGTTCAGGCACTGGTTCAGAGCCTGAGGGTGGTCCCTTGTGGGGATGACGATGGAAATCAGAGGATCGCCTGCGACAGGGAAATGGACGAGATACTGACCGGGGTAATTGACTACATTCTCCACCCACCCCCCTTCCTGCCGCCGATCCAATGCCTCTCGGATCGCCTTGAGACCTGCGGTAAAGGCGTAATTTTTGGAATCATAGGTCAAAGCCGTTGATCCGTGAATTGCGCGCCAGTGATACAGGACTTTAGGAATATGATGGATGTTCTTCGTTTTTTCCGTCAGACGTAAGACCAGATCATAATCCTGGCTGCCTTCGAAACCGACGCGGAATCCTCCGATGCTCCGGACAAGTTCTGTGCGATAGATACCCAGATGACAGGTGTACATATGCGAAAGAAAGGTGTCGGGTGACCAGTCCGGCTTGAAGAAGGGGGAGTGTCTCTTGCCGTCCTCATTTAACTTGTCTTCGTCACTGTAAATCATATCCGCATCTTGATGTTCGTTAAGCAAAAGGGCATTCTCATAAAGGGCGTTCTCGGTCAGTTCGTCATCATGATCCAAGAGTGCGACGAATTCGCCGGTCGCGATTTCCAGCGCCGAATTCGACGATATGGAGATATGACCGTTTTCTGGGCGAAACACGACCCGGACACGGCTGTCCCTTGCCTGGTATTCATGAAGCACCGTCTTTACGGTCGGATCTGTAGAGGCATCGTCGGCAATACACAATTCCCAGTCAGGATAGAGCTGATCAAGTACTGAATCCAAGCAGCGCCGCAGCCACTTTTCATCTGTATTGTAAACGGGCACAAGGATAGAAAATGTCGGTCTGTAAGATAAGGAATCTATATTCTCCCTTATCCGCTTTCGTTCTACATCGGTCATCCGGTTTTCCTGCACCCAGAGCTCATAGACATTATTGGGATAGCGGCCTTCACGGATGCCGTACTCCAAATAATGAACAAGGGCATTTCCTCCCGCCCGGACCACATCGGGATTCATCTCCAGATAATAGGCGGTATCGAAATCCGGACCGGGATCTTTGCCATTCGCCGCCCCTTCTTCCAGGTAATGTACCAACGGATTTTCCGAACGCCCACCGATCTCTGGGTTTGTTTCCAGATAGTACTTTGTATCAAAAAGCGGATTGGGCTTTCTGCCTTCTTTTGCGCCGTAATACATATAATGGACTAAAGGATTTACCTCAGCCTCTTCCACATCGTGATACGTATCCATATAATAGGCTGAATCGAACAAGGGATTCGGCTTTTTCCCTTCGAAGGCTCCAAACTCAAAATAGTGTTCGAGAGGATTCATCCCTGTCTCAAAAGCATCAGGATACCGTTTTAAGTAATACGTCGTATCGAACAGCGGATTCGGCTTTCTGCCGTCAATAGCACCGTGTTCCAAGAAGTGACTCAGCGGATTTATGCCCATTTCAACAACGTCCGTATACTGCTTTAGATAATAGGACGTATCGAACAGGGGGTTGGGATTGCGATTCTCAATGGCCCCGTATTCCAAATAATGAAACAGAGGATTCATTTCTGTTTCCGTCACATCAGTGTACCTGCTCCGGTAATATGCCGAGTCAAAAAGAGGGTTTGGCCGACGGTCCTCATGGATGCCGTGTTCTAGGTAATGCGCCAATGGATTCAAGCCAGACTCGGCAACATCGGGATACTTTCTCAAATAATAGCCTGTATCGAACAAAGGGCTAGGTTTTCGATCATGGTAAGCGCCATATTCCAGGTAATGAGCCAGTGGATTCAAGCCAGACTCGGCAACATCGGGATATTTACTCAAATAATAGGCTGCATCGAATAAAGGATTCGGATTTCGGTTCTCAACGACTCCATATTCAGCATAGTGAACCAAGGGATTCAAGCCGGCTTCAACGACATCTGGATTCTGCCTTGAATAATATGCTGTGTCGAACATGCGGCTCGGATTCCGATTCTCATAAGCTCCGTATTCGAGGTAGTGAACCAGCGGATTCAAGCCGGCTTCCACTACATCAGGATTTTGTTTCAGATAATAGGCTGTATCGAATAAAGGGTGAGGATTCCGATCTTCATTGGCGCCTAATTTAAGGTAGTGAGCAAGCGGATTCAAGCCGGCTTCCATCACGTCGGGGTACTTCTGCATATAATATGCTGTCGCAAACAATGGATGCGGATTCCTACCCTCATATGCACCATATTCAATATAGTGGCTGAGCGGATTTGCGCCGGCAACAACGGCGACATCAGGGCTTTGTGTCAAATAATAAGCCGTATCGAACAGCGGATTGGGATCCTTTGTCTCTCTTGCACCTCTTGCCAGATAATGGACCAATGGATATGGATCTCTGTGGTTCCTATCCGTCATGGCAAGTGATTTCACATAGAATCCCGCATCAAACAAGCCTGACCGCTCGATCGCAAGATAGAGCTTGACGAAATTAACAAGCCTGAAGATCCGGAAGCGAACGGCCCAAAACAAAACGAGAGATATCTTTAAGACAATTTGCAGCCGACGCTTCATGATGCTTTATCAATCCTGCCGTGCAGCAACTCAGAAAGCATTCTTAAAGGTTTTGTTACCTTCCAAGAGCGAGAGTTCGTTATCAAATCCAGTAGGCCCTCCTTTTGTTCCAGATGCGATCTCAAGAGTCGAGCGTCTTCCTCTTTCATCTGCAATTCCGAAGTCCTCGCCTGCAGCTCCGAGGTCCTGGCCTGCAGCTCCAAGGTCCTGGCCTGCAGCTCGGAAGTCCTCGCCTGCAGCTCGGAATTTCTAGCCTGTATTTCAGAATCCTGAACCTGCATTCTCATCTTACATCTCTCCAAGAGATCGGCAAAAACCTCCCTCCCTCTTCGGAGGTAATTGAGATCAATAACAATCTTTTCCGGTTCCTTATCTTCTCGCAAAGGAATGAAAACCTGAGCATCGTCAGTCCCGAACAGGAATGTCGAGTCTTCAACAACCATGGCATTGGTTTGATAGTCGGAAACGTCGTAGAATTCGCCGCTTTTGCAAAATACCCTTATCTGCTTCAATTGGATTTTTACAAAATTGTTGAGGGGATCAAAACGGACGGCGCAGACATGGGGATACTCTCTTACGTCAAGAATTACCCTTTCCTGTTTCGGATCGAATTTCCACCTCTTCAGTTGGGCGGCACTGAATCCTTTGCCGGTATCGATGAAAAAATCGACATACTCTCCCCTGTCCAGATCCATATTTTGAACATGAAACAAGCCTATTTTTTTATAGATATCTTTTTTGCGTACCGATCTGATATCCCGATAATACGCTACGTATCTTTCAAAGGCACGATCCATGAAATAGCCATTCAAATTGATCGTACCGCTGGTTTTCAACTTCCAATAATAATCAGGATCGTCAATGAGCCTTTTTACGGCATCAAGATATCTCTCCACTTTGTTGACTTCGTCAACAATGATCCCATTTTGGCCGTCCCTGACGAACTGATGAATGCCGCCAGAATCCGATACTACGGGAACTGCCCCGCACGCCATGGCCTCCAGGGGGAACAAACCGAAGCCTTCATGCAGTGAAGCATCAACGAACATATCGGTTCGCCGCAACACACCAGCCAGTGCATGGCGAGTCAACGGCCCCCTGATCAGGTGCAAGCGACTATCGGATTCACCAAAGACGACGTCGCTGAAATAAATCATGTTAATTTGGATGTCGCGATCCTTTTCCCTGAGCAGCCTCTTCATCAAGTCCATCAGGATCCAATCGCCCTTCTCCACACTGCCTCGGAGAATCATCGTAACCGTCCGTGCATTCGCGCCATTCTTTTCTTTTGGATCGGGGTAGAAAATAGCATCATCAAATCCGTTCGGAATAATATGGGAATCGACACCAAAATGTGTCAGCAGGTTTTCATGGAGCCATTGAGACGTCACAATGATATCATCGGCAACGGCATAGGTGCTCTCTGTGCTGCCGTAGTTGATCCCATTTCGGAATGCGACCTCGTACCCCTGAACGAAATAGATCAAAGGAATGTCCCTTAAGGATGCAAAGAGACTGCAGGGGTATACCGTGTTCCAAGAAGTGGCGGCGATGGCCGACGTCTGAATCGGCATTGTCAGAAAATCCGCAAGGGTTTCAATGCTCAGATAATTGAAGAACATTTTCTCATTAAACGGCAAAGCCTCCGGACCTACAACGAGGCCTGCTTTAATGTCCTCTAGGATAAGATAATTGATGATATCGATGACTGTATGGACACCGCCGACCGTTTGTGAAATGCCTGGAAGGTAATAGATGACATCGTATTGAGGGTGTGATGGTTTGTTCTGAAAATATTCCTTGATGCGTTCAGTCATGTAAGCAATGGGATCGTTTCTTTTATATCGCTCATAGAGCCTATGGTACTCAATCCCCCATTTATCAATGAACCGCTGATAATGGTTCTTCTGCAACATTGCCCGTTCCGGGTTATTACTGAAACTTGCCTCGGATCGATGATAGACATAGGTGTCGATTCCAATCCTCGCTTTAAAACCCTTCTCCATGGCACGAAACTGATAGTCTGACTCCTCGCCATATCCTTTACCCCAGCACAAATCGAAGAGGCCTACTTGCTCAAAGCAATCCCTGGTAATCAACAAGCAGTTGCCCACGATGGTACAGGCTGGAAAACTGATGCCTTGAAAAAGGGTTTCCAACAGGAGGTTCATATCCACAAAGCTGTAACCGGGAGCCATTTCCAGAGAGACGACAGGAGAATGATTCGAGACCGGGGATACCAAACCGATCTTGTCATTTTCCATCGAGTGGGCGATCAATTTGGGAATAGTATTTTTCGTAATCAGACAATCGCTGTTGAGCAGCAGAATATACGGTGCTTCTGTCAGAGAGAATCCTCGGTTGGCGCTCTTCACGAAGCCTTCGTTCTTTTCATTTCTGACAAGAACGATTTTGGAGGAGCCTGCCGCCAGATCTTCCAGCAGACCCTTGGTAAAGTCATCGGAGCCATCATCCACCAGAATGATCCGGTTCAGACACTCCTCTGGAGTCTGGGAGATGACCCTCCGGACACAGAGCCTTACCCAATCGGGCGCGTTGAAAACGGGTATGATCACATCACACTTCATAGCGGACCCCTCTGATAGAAAGTTATCAATTGATTAATTGGTACGAAAAAAACGGGACTTGATGTATCTGATCGGATAGAGGATCGTCTTTCCAATTTTCATGGAATAGCTGTTGCGTAACAAGTCAATCATGTTATCTTTGGCCCTGATCTGTTCGAGGAGATTATCTATCTGTACTTTACCCTCATGTGCGACAGTATGGCCTCTTTCACTATCATGCTGCAATTGTGTAATTTTTTCCTCATAAGCGCGAATCCGACTTTGATATGTTCCATCCGCACAAGGCATCAGATCGCTTAATAAAATACGCTTTTTCAGGTATCTGCTCCTGTTGTATAAACGGTCTCCCACGATGTAGCTCTGAAAATTCTCTTCAATTCTCGCATACTGCTCCAGATGATAAGAAGCAATCCCAAAGCGATTCATCAAATCGGCAAAAGGTACGAATCCCTCTACATTAAATTCGCCATATCTAAATCCATAGAATGTCGAAAGGCTTCTGAAGAAGACAAAATCTATTGGAAAAGGGCTCGTTATGATCCATTCGTAATCGATACAGCAATACTGCTCATCCTTCGTCACCAGGATATTGTCCATGACCAGATCCAGAAAGCCATGGGGAAAGCAAACGCCTTCTTGCTCAATGAATCCCGTCTCTACATCCTTTAAAAAAATATGATTATCGGGTGTTATTTTAAACCCCTTTACAGTCCTGAATGAACCATGCAGCAGGTCATGATAGCAGTCGATGCATTGGAGATAGTGTTGCTTGTTGCGATCGAGAAAAGCTTCAAATAACAACCTCTCCAAGCTTTTCCCTTCTATAAACTCAAAAAAGATCTGATGTGCGTTCTTTTCAATAATTTTGGGTTGGCTTATCCTTGAATCGATGATGGACTCTTTCATCCACCCATAACCCTGATGAATTGCCTCGATATGATCATGAGCCTGATCCGACAGGGCCGTCTTGACGACATACCTCGATAGGCCATCTTGAAGGATGCGTGTCTCAATCTGAAACCGGGGAAAGCGGTTCCGGTTATATTTTATATATATCGGTTGCAAGCGACCCCTCCTTCGTAGCGATGACGAGGAACGAATTAGCGAAGAAACCATACCGGCCGTTCCGGATTAAGCCTACAAAGGTACGCTTCTCATCGAACAGATTCAGACGATCCCGCCCACCGGGACCTAACAGCGCGCCAGCTTCGTGCACTACATGATGATAGGGTTGAGGAACATGGATAAAACTTTTTGCATATTCCAGAACATCCATGAGGGTCACGTAATCGAATAATCCGTTGAAATCCATTTCACTGAATCAGAGCCCGCACCCGACACCAATCTCAAGCAGTGTCCCTGTTTTATCAAAAGACAACTAGGCGCCTAAAAAGCAATATCTCGCTGGGTTCAAATCAATTGGCATTACCGGACATCTAAAATAATCTTCTGTTGCGGTTCATAATAACCGTTCCTATCCGCAGTGACGACTTTCAGTGACAGGACATTCTTACCTTTACCGAGCAATGACGTCCGAAAGTGGGCTGAATAACCCGAGAAACGGTACTGACCGTTTTTGAAAACGTCGGCGACATCAGCTCGGTCCAATCCATAAATTGCAGCGATGGCTCTCTTTCCATTTACACATATGAAGACACCACCAGCAGCTATCCCGGCTTTCTGATCAACCGCCCAGCCTGTGATGGTTACAATTCTATGAATAGGTACAACTTTGTATTTATGGGTGTCGATAACCAAAGCGAATTTATGTTCGCCCGGTTGAAGATCATTGACGAAGTCCACACTGAAGAGGGTATCTTGACCAACCACAGAGAGTTTTTGGGGATCTAGCTCTTGCGTATCGATCAGGCTGTCACGACCCGGCAACTTCGTCAGAAGAGAGAGATATTCTATAGCAGCTTTCGGCATATCCTTCACTTTTCTTGCCAGCCTCACCAGTCTGAGGAACAAGTCCAGCCGAGACGGCCAATACTCAAGGATCTTCAGCTTGTAAGCAAGAGAAACCGTATATTTCGGATATAAACTCGCGGCATGAAATAGACGTGAATAATAGCGAAAGGTCCTGTCGCCCACTTGATTCACGTTCGTTGAGTCTTTCCATTCCAATACCGAAGCATGAATGGCAGTGCCTTCGATGAGGTAGAGCTTGTTGACGAACACGGGGAACTGCCCAGGTATTCGCAGAAGTACAGCCAATGTGGCCTGCAGGTCTTCTCTGGTTTCAAAGGGATTGTGCGTGATCACATCCACGTAAAAGGAGATACCTAATTCTCTTAGAATGTGGGCTGTTTTTAGAAATTGCTTTTTGTCGAAATGCCTCTTGAAAACTTCTTTGTTGATCCTGTTGCTTCCAGACTGGAGGGACAAGGACGTCGAGGATAGCCCTGCTTTTTTAAGCAGTTTAAGCTGTTTCTCGATATTATTGCTTGCGAAAATATAACACTCGAAAGGAACGCCAATCTTCTCCCTGTACATGTCTACAAACTCTTCAAGCCATTCAACGCTCATAGAGAAGATCTCGTCTTCAAACTGTACTATACGATAGTAGACCGTCTTCTTTGCCTCCAGCAGCTCTTCGATCACATGAGAGGGGCTTCTTCTTCTCAGATACTTGAGCTTAGGATACAGACTCTTCATGTAGTTCTCAGAACAGTATGCACAACTATGCGGACAGCCTCGCGCGGTTGCCGTATGGTAACGTCCGGTGTAGCCGATCTCACCGAAATCAGATATCAACCGGTCATCTTCTATGAGGAACTTGTTCTTTGGGAGGATGTCCTTGAATGGCAGTTCATCAAGGTTTTCGACAAGAGGATGAAGTGGATTCTGAACAAATTCGCCGTTTTGAAAGTAGGCTATGTTGTTGACTTCCCTTAGGTCCCTTCCTTTATCGATGCTCACGGCAATGTCTACGATGGCCTTATCTCCCTCACCCACACAGACAAAATCACACCACTGCGCGCAGGTTCTCGGGGACGATGTGGCGCTGGAACCTCCCCAGATGATCGGGATGCTGAATCTATCCCGTATCAGCCTCGTTAGGCGCGCAATGCTTCTTATAAACGGCTGAGTGACGGTGAAGCCAATCAAGTCAGGATTGATCTTATCGATCAGTGAAAGAAACAGTCTCTGCTCTTCAGCCGTAAGCTCGGGGCCCCGGGAATACCTGAATAGCTTCCCTTCCGCATCTATCCCTGTCCAGTCGTACTCCTCTACCTCCCGGCTTGCCTCAAGGTACTTCTTGGTGTCCCTGTAAGGAAATCCTCCTCTTTGCAGAAATGCGATATAGGGCTGGTGTCCGTTTTTTCTCAGAATAGCGGACAGCAACCTTAGGCCTTCTGCATTGATATCATTCACCGAAACTAGCAGTACTCTGGCCATTACTTAATCCTACCTGATGAAGAGTCAAATCCCACAGATTGAATATCGCTTCGATCTGTGCGACACAGCAAGAGCATCATCCGCATTCTTATCTTATCGTAGTTTTTGAAACGATCATTGAATCGGTTGCAAGCGCTCCTTCCTTCGTGGCGATGACGAGGAAGGAATTAGCGAAGAAACCATACATGCCGTTCCGGATCAAACCGACAAAGGTACGCTTCTCATCGAACAGGTTCAGACGATCCCGATCGAAATTGGGGGCTTCGGTGAGGGTTTGATGAATGCCCGGCAAACAGTCATCACTGAAGATTTCGTGGGGGATCTTATAGTCGGGATGGGGGTAATAAAAGCGAATATCCCCGAATCCGCAATGGGCGATTAAATCGGTCAACTCCCGCCTGCTAAAAGTTTCGTGAGGCGTACCATGATCGGGATAGCCCTGGATACCGTCGAACAACACTGTCGTGTGATCTTCTCTTGAGCCGGCCCAGTATTTCAATCCATACTTATTTTCAATGGCAAGAATCAGTCGCCCACCGGGAGCTAACAGCGCGCCAGCCTTGCGTAATACATGATGATAGGGTTGAGGAACATGGATAAAACTTTTTGCATATTCCAGAACTCCAATGAGGGTCACGTAATCGAATAATCCGTCGAAATCCATTTCACTGAAATTGCCGACCAGTATCTTCAGATTCTGAAAATTACGAAAGCGCTCCGAAATCACTTCCGACCGCTTGCGTGATAGTTCAACTGCAACCACTTCCTTTAGCTTCCGGCAAAACAGACCTGTCAAAGCCCCGCACCCGGCACCAATCTCAAGCAGTGTCCCCGCTTTTTCAAAAGGATACCAATCAAGCAGGTTCCACCGTTCCGGAGACAAATGGTAAAGTATGGGCCAGCGTGTCTCTTGGGCAAGGATCTCCGTAAAATCGGTATGGTTTTTTACCAAGGCGAGTATCTCCTCTTCAATATCTCCGTCGGAATATAAATCTCGACCCTGGTAGAACGATTCGTTCATCATCGAATAGACTTGCTTCCCTCCGTCTTCTCGATTGTAACCTGGCTCTTCAGATCATAAATACCTACAAATCTCTTAGACGAAATCACCTCAAAGCATAATATATCATAGAGCCTCTGATAAACGATGAACTGATCGCCCTGATAGCCTGTACAGCCCAGAGACAGCAAATACTGGCCGGATGCCATATTGAGTCTTTGGGTAAATTCAATGACTGCTGTCTCTCCTTTAAGATACCTAACAGGCTGTGCATTTTCGAACAAAGAGTTTGTCCCTGTAATTTCTGTTCCCTTGAGATCTTTTATAGTGAAGGCAAAAATTGGACACTCGATGTCTTCTATAAACCGTACCTTCATCCAGACAGAGCATGGCTCATTATGAAAAAGCTTTTGGGCCGGAATCCTGTTTTCATCAAATATTCCATAATCCACGATTTTCGCCCGGCCGTCACCGTAGACAGTCGCATTAGGATTCACCAGGCATTCGGCCTTGACATCGACTGGATCAGGTTGCCCCCCGACTTCAAGGTAATCCCCTTCCCCATTTTCAGTCCCGTTGCCATGGCAGTTCACCATCAGCTTTTTATATGCATCTACTGCTGATTTGGCATTGGCATCAACGATCTTCTCTCCTTTTTCAAGCACAATTCCCCTATGACAGAAACGGATAATATCTTCCAGGGAGTGGGTTACAAAGAGGATCGTCTTCCCCATTTGTTGAAATTGATCAAACTTTCTGTAACATTTTGTTTGGAAAAAGATATCACCGACACTGAGCGCCTCGTCTATGATGAGGATGTCTGGATCCACATTTGTTGCCATCGCAAAGGCAAGGCGAACGAACATGCCGCTCGAATATGTTTTAACAGGTTGATGAATGAAATCGCCGATATCCGCAAAGGCAAGGATATCATCCACACGGGTGTCTATCTCTTTGCGGTCATAACCCATAATGGTGCCGCTGAAGTAGATATTTTCCAGGCCGGTTAGTTCAGGATTGAATCCAATACCCAACTCCAAAAGTGCAGCAACATTTCCATTAACGGTCAATCCGCCGCTGGAAGGTGTCAGAACTCCAGCAATGATTTTAAGCAAGGTAGATTTTCCGCATCCATTCTTTCCTATGATTCCAACCGTTTCACCTTTTTTGATATCAAAGCTGACATCATTCAAGGCAAAAAAATCTCGATGATATTTCTTTCGAAATGGATGGAGTGATTCCTTTAAGCGGTCCACAGATCGGTCATAGAGCCTATATTTCTTTGATAAATGTCGAACACTGATTGACAGATCCGTATCCTTTGGCCCATCACTGGCTGAGGTATCAGTCAATGGATCTTCCAACTTTCCTGTTTTTTCTTGCACCACCAACGTCATAGTCAACAGTTACAACACATCTGCAAAATGCGGTTTCAATTTTATAAAAAGAACCGCTCCGAGAATAAAAACAAAGCCGGTGAATATCCAAAATTCAATCGACCAGCGAGGATATTCCCAAAACCAAGTACCAGACATGAAACTGTTACGGTATCCTTCGGTAATGTAATACGCAGGATTCAATTTCATAAGGTACTGGTACTTATCAGGAATCATGTTGATATTCCATAAAATCGGCGTTATCCAGAATCCGAATTGCAGGACCATGGTCACCACCTGCCCCACATCCCGAACAAAGATGATCAGGGATGATGTAATCCAGGAGAGCCCCGTGATCAGGACGATCATCGCAAACATATAGTAGATCAATTGGAGGTTGCTCCAACGGGGCCTGTAACCATAGAGGGAATATATAATAAATAGAACAGCGACAAAGAAAAAATGGATGAACAGTGCTGAAAGGATCTTGATGATGGGAATGACGCTGACCTTGAAGACCACCTTCTTTACCAGATAACTGTATTCAAGGATTGAATTCGTCGCGCTCCCAAGACTTTCTGCAAGAAACAACCAGGGAACGATTCCTGTTATCAGCCACAAAGCAAACGGATAATCTTCCACCGGTTGGGACTTGAAACCCACTTCAAAAACAAACCAAAGAATCAATATAGTCACTGTGGGCTGCACAAATGCCCATAAGAAATTCAGGAAAGACCCGAGATAGCGGGCACGGATATCCCGGACCGTCAGATTCAATACCAAACCCCTGCTTCTATAAAGTGTCACCAGAAATTGGAGAAGAAGCTTGATAAAAGAAATGATTCTATTCATTGGACGGATTCACTTTGTTATTATTTTATTTCCTTTCAGTTCAGCGATTCCTGCTATGTATGACTCTAAAGCCTCCTGCCACGGTCTTACCGAAACACCAAACGCTGCTTTAATTTTCTCCTTGGACAGGAGAGAATTCATTGGTCGCAAAGCCTTGGTGGGGTATTGATCGGTTGTAAGAGGAATGAGCCGGACCTCCCGATCAATAAGATGATGCTTTCGGGCCAATTCTAGAATCAAGGAGGCAAACTCAAACCAGTTCGTCCTGCCTCCGTTGGTAAAGTGGAAAATCCCAAACGGAACCGATGTTCGTTTAATGATATCCACAATGACATCGGCCAGATCGCCGGCAAGGGTGGGGCTACCCCATTGGTCTGAGACGACGCCAACCTCCTTCCGTTCTTGAAACAACCTGAGCATCGTCTGGACAAAATTGTTTCCGTGGGGACCGTAGAGCCAAGCCGTCCTTAGAATAACATGTTTATCAATCTGTTCGACGATATATCGTTCGCCCTGTAGCTTGCTACGGCCATAAATCCCCACGGGGTTCGGGAGGTCCGTCTCCAGATAGGCCTCCTTCTTCCTTCCGTCAAAAACATAATCCGTGGAAATATGAAGAAATCGTGCCCCTTTCTCGCAAGCCAACAAAGCGAGGTTCCGGGGACCGTCGGCATTGATCCGAAAGGCCCGTTCAGTCTCATCCTCAGCCCGGTCGACTGCCGTGTAAGCAGAACAATTCACAATCCAGGAAAGAGCCAACGAATCAGAAAACTTGCTTAGTGCCTTCTTGTCCGTAATATCTACGTCCAGGTCACTGGCAATGTGCCCCATATTTCCCGTCTGCAAGCAACGATGGACTTCCGTACCCAACATGCCCCGGTTACCGACCAGCCAGATCATACCCTATATACCTCTATAATAAAAAACATTCGATTATGAAGCCTGAGACCGTCTCATTAGGCTTTTTTTTTCAAAGCGACCAATTGCAATAAAATGATTACAAAAACGATAAGGGCCAAGGAATATGCCGGGAAGGCATATCGATCATTGGTGGCTCCAAAGAGTACATGAGGGAAAAAAATCTGGGAAAAAATCGAAAAAGAAGAGATGAAGAGAAAAACGTGAATTTTTGTAATCTTTATCCTAGAAATGTCAGTCGAGATCTTACTTTTCACTGCATGAAAAATAAAATACAAAACATATAAAAGCCATAAAGAGCTAAGGACATTTAACAAAACGGGAAACATCCAAAGGGATGTCTTCTTAAAAAGCTTATACGGGATGGCTCCTATAAAGTTTATTTCGGTTTGTTTATAGGGAGCAATAAGAGGCTGAAAATAATCTGCAACCCAAAAAACATTATTACCAAAGTCTTTAGCTTCAAAGGATTTAAAGGCTATGACCTCGGTTTCCAACCAAGGATTATCCGTATATCTCGTTAGTTGTAAGAAATTCCTTATATATTTTTGTAGAGCCAACACAGGATGAGCAACAAAGATACGGATGAGTTCAAATATGGATCGGGAGATGCTTGATTTACCTCCGACAAGAATCTTATCAATAATTTTTCCTTCAGAATTGGCGACAAACAAAAAACCGTAAGACTCCTCTTCTCCATTCTTCTTCAATCTTAATGCTCTATTTCTGTCAATAAAATTGATGATTTTATCATTCTCTATTTGAAAATACGAAAGTTCACTCAGGCTTATTCCTCCTACAATGACATCATTCTTATTTGCTGTCTTTTTGGCCTCTTGATTTTCTCCTAATCGATCAGTATTAGGATTTTTTTGTGAATATAGTCCCCTATATAAGCGTTCGGAAACCATATAATAGGATGTCCGCTCTTTTTTTGCAGCAATACCGGTATCAGGCAAAAAACTGTGCCATACAATAAGAGAGCCTATTAATAAAACCAATGATATCAACACAACAAAAAATCTTAGAAGGATATTGATTGTTTTTTTTTCAAAAAAAACAGATAGTAATGAAGACCCTAATAAAGGCATTATTGTCGTGGCAACATGTGGTTGTTTAATATGAAACGATACTGGAACAAGCACAATTAAAATGAGTGATAGTCCGACAAATTTGAACTTGGTTTTGTCGTAGATATTCTTATAAAACCATAGGTATGATACAAAAACAGAGAACACCATTAAAAATGAGGCCAGGAATTCAGTTAATATCGTATGGTAATAACCTAAAAATATAGGATTTAAAAAAACAAAAATAAAAAGCAAAGAGTAACTGATCAATAAGTTAATGCTGCGGCAAAGCTCTCTGATAAAATAGGCGGCAATAAACAATACCATTATCGTGATGAGGTATGTTCCTAAAAGCATCCCTACGTTACTATATCCAAATAGAAAATGGACTACTGCAATAAAAACAGGGAAAATGGGACCTCGAATGACATCCCAAGTTTCCCATGATCTTTTCCCATATAAAATCTCCAGATAGTTATGATAATGAGCAGTATCCCACGTTGCCACAAGAGGTATTGAAAAATGAATGATCGTAACGGCAATCAATAAAGCAATAAATTTATTCTCATGAAATTTTAAACTAGACGGAGGATCTATTTCCTTGAAAAGTGCCACTTTGATAATCTCCAATGTATATTAAAATACTTTTATTGGGTAAGTTCATCATGCTGAAATCAAAAAGATGGTCTCCTTTACAATACAATATCTTCTTTTATGTAATAGTATTACTTTTTCTCTCATTTATTTTCATTTCTCAGCCATTCATGAAAATCCCCTTCGATATCTGGGAGCATCTCATGCGCATTGTAAGCATATATGATACAGGCACGTGCTTCCTGTTTTGGCCTGAAGATGTCGTAGTAAGTATGAACTTTTGGCACTGGATCTGGGCAAAGATATTCACTTTTTTTTATATTTCAGATATCTTCATTTGGGCAAAAATTATCCATGTGACGCAATTCCTAATCTCCGCACTCGCCATATATTACTTTTCAAAGACAACCTATCACTTGATGTCTATCCAACAGAAGGAACTATCGATCAAATTCCTTGCGTTATCATCCACATTATTTTGGTTCCTGGGAAATGGAACCATTTCAATATATCAGCAGGCATGGATTAATTGGTATTCTGTCACTTATCAGGGGTTGAGTATTCCCTTTCTATGGTACATTTTGGCATTAACGATCCGTCTTCTCTATAAAGAATCGTCTGATATACAAAGAGCTTTTTATTTAATTCAAATAGCATTGCTGTCTTTTTTTATTTTGATAATTCATCCTACTGAAATAGTCTACTTTCTTATCAATCTATTCGTTCTTTTTGCAATACACATAAGAGGGTGCTTTCAATATATAAGAATAAATATAGTTTCAATCTTCATATTGGTATTATGTCTGCTGATTCTTATTTTTCAGGTTAAACAGAACGGATGGCTTCCATTGCCTATCTTATTACACGGGCCTAATCTCAGTGAATTATTGAAAAATATTCAAGATATTGGTCGCTGGGTGACACAAGAAGGTGGAAACCGTTTTCCTTATGCCATAAGTGAACTGACAATCTTCTCTATGATCTGTGCGATCCTATTTCGTGTCAGCCTTTCCTTTTCCCAATATCATATCGATAAAAAGCTGTACGATTTTTTACTTATTTCTTCTGTCCTTTTTTTGATCATTCCTTTAAATGGAATTTTGGCCGGTATAGCCGGCATAGCAACGCACAAGGATATCGTATGGCGCTTTTTCTTTGGTAGTGCATGGTTTCTTTTCCTGCCACTCATCATTGATAAAGTGGTGATGTTCACGATGAAAAAAAATGCCTTCCTTTATTCATTTACAATAAATATTGCGGTGATTATCATCTTTTTTTTCCTCTCGCGCATTACGTTCTATCAGTCATTCTATCTCAACGCCAATTCCATCATTCAATTAACAGATCCGAAGAAAGTGGATCTGCAATATTCACAGGATGATATTGATAAACTAGCGAGGATCATCCGGCAATATGACGTGCCCACAGATGGAATGATCAATATGTTTTACATTCGGGGAGATCTTGCACCAATTCTGCGGACGGTGCTCAAGAAATATGTTTATGCAGATAGACGAAACCTATGGCCAAAAGCATCTTTCCTTGAAAGAGGATTAAATAAGAAGTATCGCCTAATCGAGGTCGATCTTCCAGCTGATTTCCCTAAAAATGAAGAGATTTTCAAGTATTTCGATCTTGAAAAAAAACCTTAAGAGATTGTTCTCCCAATAGCATTTATTCACTGATGCAAATTTTTAAACTATCTTTTCCAATCAATATTGAGACATCCCCATGGAGAGCGGATACATATGCAGGGATGTTTTTATTATAAAAATACTCTCGAATTCTGCGGCTTCTATCACTGATCCAAACAGAGGTTAACGATGGAACCATGGCAATCTTGGGCTGGACCGCGTCAAAGAACTGGTTTGTCACAACACCCTCCGTTCCGTGATGCGGTACTTTCAGTATATCAGCTTTTAGGTCAAAGGCATTTCCAGTTAGAAATTCACCCACTTTCCAATTCAAATCACCCGTGAAAAGAACAGAACGCTTCCCATAGGTTAACTTCATGACCGCACTCGTGTCGTTAATATCGGTCTTTCCTATGTCTTTTTGCACACCGCTTTGGACAAATAGAGCCTGGAATTTTGTATATTTATTAGGATTATAGGTATCGCCCATATGTATAGATTTCAGATTTATTCCTTTGTTTTTGATTAGTTGCCGAAGGTTCATTAGATGGTCATAATCACACCCCCAAGGGCGCTCCTGATCACATACTTCTTTATAGGGAATGTTAAAATAGATCTCGTGAACAACAATAGAACTGTTCAGGAGATCAATCACCCCTCCATAATGGTCACGATGGGCGTGGGATATAAATAATTTATCGATCTTTTTCGTTCGTTCCTTCTGCAGATGAGAAACTAGTTTCTTTCCACCACTGTCGCCTTCATTACCGGTATCGATCACGTAAACTTGTCCACTGGCGAATTTGATAACGTGGGCATCCCCGACAAGCCCAAGCTGCTGACTACTAACATTAATCATAGTATATATTGCACCTGGATCTGCATGAGCCTCAAATTGACAGCAGATCCATAACCCAATTACAATAAAACTTATCTTTACATAATTCCTATACAGCATTGTCTCACTACCCCCTATTCTCTGAAGCTATTGGAATTTACCAACCTCCCCGCATGAGTGCCTAGTATCAAAATGTAACCGATCCATTTTTATGCCTATCTTTGAAAAGGCTGCTCCATACACCTATTTGATAGGAAAATCGCGCAGCCAATACCATGGCAGAAAAAATTGGCAGCAATGGATCTGTTCCGCGCAGCTTCCATATTTGAAAAATACCCGTCAACAGTGCTGCAAAAGGCATCCAGAATATATAAACAAGAGGATGTGAACAACGCACGGAAATACGAGCCATCCAAGTCATCTGATCCGGGTGGCGGCGCTGGACACTCAGACCACTCAAACGGCCATATCGATATGCCTGGCGCAGAATCTCAGTGGGCGAATCCTTTCCATGCCGATGAAGCACTTCCACATAGGGATTAAAAAGCAGCTTCCAGCCCATAGACTTCAAGGAAACGCTTAAATCCCAATCCTCTGAAGCAGCCAAGTCATTGTCGAAACCGCCTGCTTCATCTATGGCGGCGCGACGCGCTGCAACTGCTCCCGAACACAATCCTAGGCATTCACGGCTTTGACTCTGACAATCCGGGAATAGCGAAAAATCAGCGCACCGATTCCAGAATGTTGGCGGATCAGCCTTGATACGACAACCGACCAAACCTATGGCAGGATCTCTCTCGAGACCCTGGATCATCCGTTCTATCCAATTTGGCGGAGGCACACAGTCGTCATCGATGAAACAAAAAAGATTCCCCTTAGCAACTTTCGCACCTATGTTCCGCATATGTCCCGGCGGGAAAAGCTGTTTGGTTTCGACCAGCCGTAGTCGCTTATCGCAGATCGGAAGCCCTCCTGCGTTATACGGCACGACAACAATAATTTCATATGTATCTGCTGGCAATGTCTGCCGCAGTAATGCATCAAGAAGTAGTTTCGTACCCGCGGGTCTGCCGCATGGAATAATAACACTGCATTTGATAGAACTCATCAAATATCTACGCTTACCCTCCTAAGTCTTGCCCAAAGCCAACCAAGAACATATGCCATGTAAATGCGGCCTTGGATACGTCGATTATGATTCGCCGCAATACCAATGGCGGCAGCTGAATTGCATAATAGACGTACTAATGTTCCCCCTTTTTGCGGACCCGCAACAGTCGTCTGTTTGATTGAGGGCGTGGATTGCACAGTACGGCTCAGTAGAACGTCCGAAACGCCACCCCAGAAAAATCGACGGTAGAACCACCTCGGTTGCGTTCTGGCAGCGGAGACAAAGTGCTGTACACCGGCAGCGGGAGCGTAAAACAAATACCCACCAGCCTGCTCAATTTTTCGCTGAATCTGAGTTTCCTCGCCTGAAAGAAGGCAGTTCTTTTTGCGGCCCAGGTTTTCGTCAAACCCGCCAAACTGCTCCAGGGTTGCTCTGCAATAGCTGCAATTCGCGCCGACTAGAAATTCCGAAGGTGTGAGTCGTCGTGGTTGTCTGCCCCAGTCGAGGAAACCTAGGGGAAGTCGCAAGGCGTGGTTCATCCATTCAGGTTCTGGAGTTTCCCATTTCAGACGTACAGGACCGCCAACGGCAGCAGGCTTAGGGTTCTGAGTTTCATAAGCAGAAATCAAAGCATGGATCCACGATTCATCGGCAACAGCGTCATCATCGAGATAGGCTATATAACGCGAATGGGATAGCTGCCAACCTGTGTTTCTCGCTTTGGAAAGGCCAGGGGCAGGTTCAAAAACGTAGTTCACTGAATCCACTGCAAAGCTTTTACAGACATCCGCGGTATGGTCTGTAGAGCCATTGTCTACCACCATGATGTCATAATCTGCACGAGGACGAGTTTGATGGAGGAGACTTTGTATGGCGAACGCCAGGAGAGAGGCTCGGTTGCGTGTGCAAATTATGGCGGTTATGAGTGGGGCACTCATGTCATGATAAAATTCGGAGGAGAGCCACACGCAAAAGTGCGGCCCATTCCTTTACAGAAGTTTCTGTCCCGATTCGAAGAGGAGAGCGTACATAGCGTGTTGACATCCAGAGTCCAAGCGAGCCTGCGTGATAGCAGGCGCTATACCAAATTCCGGCAACAATGCGAGTAAATTCATTTGCAGGATACCGCTTCACCTGAGCGTTTGCGGCTAGGAGCTTTTGAAGCCATGCTTCAGCACGTTCCAATTCATCTCTCCGCTTAATAGGAAAGCAGCAACCGCGTCCCAGATTCCTGTGGAATCGCAATTCGTCCGCACTGGCCTTAATCCCAAGGTCCGCAAGTTCGAATGCCGCAATTCGGGCAGCATGGCCATCCATATCGCCCCATTCCGATTGAGTCAGGCTGCAAGAATGCACGCGGTAGCGCAAGAGCACATGGTTGATATTGGCCACCGGGAAAAGACGGGCCACGCGCCGCCAAAGCTCATAGTCGTCGGTAGGGCAATACGCTGGATCATAGCGGAGCCGATACCGTTTTATAAAGTCATGACGGAACATCACGGTTGGGTGCACAAAGGGACTGTCAAAAAGCATGTAACTCAAGATTTCCCCATGAGTTAGCGGAGGGCGAAAGAATAAGCCTTCTCGCATTCCAAAGGTTGTCGCTAAGCCTCCGCACAAGCCAACCTGCGGATGTGACTGCATATAGCCGTGCTGTAGTTCCAACCTATCGGGCAGGGCGATGTCGTCTCCATCCATGCGTGCTAAAAATTTACCCGTGGCATGATCAATACCAAGGTTAAGCGCACCAGAGAACCGAAGTCGGTCTCGGCTTTGAATGATTCGCACACGTGGATCATTCAGGCTCTCAACAATCTTTACTGTTTGATCCGTAGAGGCGTCGTCTACGACCAGTAGTTCTAGGTTTCTAAATGATTGTGAAAGTATACTTTCAGATGCCTCCCTCACAAACGCTTCAGCGTTGTGAACAGGCATTAGAACAGTGATCTCTGGTGCCATAAAATAGTTAATTTGTCATTTCAGTTAGTGAAGCGTTCCGGGACTTCGAATTGCCTGCAGAAAAAGGCCGTTGCAAGGTGATCAAGCACCATGTGCAAATCTTCAACAAATCCGTACCTGAAATCCGGAACTAGGACAGGCGAGTCAAGAAGTGAAAACACCTTACCCCCGTCAAAACCTAACATGCCTGCGGTACGCATCCCCATTTCACGAGCCATCTCTACTGCGTTAATGATATTGAGGGAATTGCCACTTCCGGTGATGACAATCAGCAAATCTCCACGACGGGCGAAGAGAGTAAGCTGCTCCGTGAAGATATGTTCGTAGCCGAAGTCATTACCAAGTGCAGTAATCAAAGGAACGTTATCTGTCATGGACATAACACGAAAGCGGCGCTTCTTACGGTTGGGCTTCTTACCGAGGACTGTTTTAGCCAGATCACAAGCCATGTGCGAGGCTGTTCCTGCACTACCGCCATTGCCGACGATGAAAATCTGGCAGTCTTCGTTGTAGGCACGCTCCAACTCGTTTAAAAATGCGCAAACCTGGGCAATATCAATGCGGTCGATTACGGCCTTGAGACCTGTGAAATAGTGACGGGTAAAGGCTTTCATATCTGAGTGTTTATGGGTCATGTGTTACCTCATTAATGCATTCGACTGATTGACGCCAAGAAACTGATTATTCGATAAAGATAATTTTACTACCCTGCGGTTCGAATTGGAATTCCATGGGACGCAGTTCGGGAAGCGCTTTACGGATATGTGCATGACGATCCGGGTGCGCATAGAGCAATAAGAATCCACCACCGCCTGCGCCAAGTAGTTTACCACCTATGGCACCATTTGCTCGTGCGCGGTTGTACCAATCGTCAATAGCCGGGTTGGTGATACCTGGGGCTACAGTGCGTTTTAACATCCAGCCCTCATGAAGCAGCTCCCCGAATCCGTCAAGATTGCCAGAGCAGAGCTGATCACGGAGTTCATCAGCCTGATCACGCATTTTTTTCAGCACGGTGAAAGTCTCTCTGTTGTTTGTCGTGCTGTTCTGTTGCGTTCCCAGAACTTCGTCTGCCGAGCGGGTAATCCCTGTGTAAAGCATCAGGAGACTGTTTTGCAGTTGCAATTTGAACTCCCTTGTGCACGTAAGGGGCTCTGTAAACACTGACTCGTCAGGATTGAACTCGATGAATTCCATACCACCATAAGCGGCAATGTATTGATCCTGTTTCCCAATCGGTTTACCACAGATTTCGATTTCGATACTAGAGGCCTCCGCCGCAAGACGTTCTGCTTTCACAAGCCTCCCGGTAAAAGCATATAACGCGTTGAGCAAGCCAACGGTGTAGCTACTGGAAGAGCCCAGTCCAGTGCCTTGGGAAGGAACGTCGGAAATGGACGTAATTTCAACACCACCTTCGATACCGACAAGTTTGAGCGATTCACGGATGAGTTCATGTTTCACTTCAGAGGCGTGATCTACCATTTCCGTCACGGAGTAGCTAGCGCGAACCTTATTGTCGAACTTCCGATTGACAGTGATGTAAATGTATTTATCAATTGCTGTGCTAAGCACCGCACCTCGTTCACGGCTGTAAAACGCACTTAGATCAGTACCGCCACCGGCAAAACTGATACGTAAAGGTGTGCGAGTGATAATCATATTCTGTAACCCTTGGGATGCCTTTGTAACCAGTTCCACGCGGTGGAGATCATGGCCTCCAGATCCGAATAACGCGGGTTCCATCCCAGTATGCAACGGGCAACTGAAGGATCGGCTATAAGCTGCGCAGGATCACCCGGTCGTCGTTCAGATTTTTCCGCGTGAATCTTTAGCCCAGTAACCTTTTCTACAGCAATTATGACATCACGGTTGGAGTAGCCCCTTGCCAAGCCAAGATTGAAGCTACCCGAGTCGATAGTATCTATCCGTTCCAGGGCAATCCGATGAGCCTCAGCAATATCAGCAACATGAATATAATCACGGATGCATGTCCCGTCTGGAGTATCATAATCTGAGCCATAGAGTTGAAACGTACTGCGTTGACCCATAGCAGCCTCAAACAGGAGCGGGATAATGTGTGTTTCAGGTCGGTGATCTTCGCCATGGCTCTCCGTTGCACCGCAGGCGTTAAAGTAACGGAAGGAGATATGACGCAGACCGTGTGCAAACTGATACCAATGTAACGCACGTTCAAAGGCCCACTTGGATTCGCCATAGCTGTTGCAAGGATTCCCCGCCATTCCTTCAGTAATCGGCACATGATCTGGTTCACCATAAACGGCTGCCGTCGAAGAGAAAACCAATCGCTTGACGCCGGAGGCGATCATGCCATCAAGCAAGTGAATACCGCCAATAAGATTGGCCCGATAGAAACGTCCCGGATCACGCATCGATTCACCGACCAGGGCTTCCGCAGCCAAGTGTACAACAGCATCCGGACATAATATCTTCAAACCGGCATGTACTTTCGCCAAATCCAGTAGATCGATGCATTCAAACTTCGCGCGCGCGTCGACAGCATCCCGGTGACCGTTTTCAAGACTGTCCCATGCAGTCACTTGATGACCGTCGTCGCACAACACTTCAGTTACGACACTACCGATGAATCCCGCAGCACCTGTCACGACGATCTTCATAATGAAAGGGTCCTCCTGGATAATATATATTGGAAATTGAAGATTCCAAATCCACTCATATACTGGAGCTCTTCCGAGGCCATTCATGATTAGCCTGGGCCAGTTTATCAGGCGTTCCCATATCGATCAAATAGGAACTATCAGGCATTTTCCAACCGTATAGCGCAATACCGCTATGGAGCCAACCAGGAAAGACATCCCTGCCAAAATCACAGAATTGATTTTCGGGTATCTTCTTCAACAACGTCTTGTCGAGGATTATAATCCCGGAATTAACCCAGGGAGAACAGTTCCCCCCAGAGTGAGGTTTCTCTACAAAATTTTGTATACGACCATTTCTGTTGATCTCCACTATACCGCACTGAGCTCTGTCTTTGCGTCTGTCGAGCGCAAGTGTTGCATGCGGTGAGCCGCAATGGAGTTGGTGGTAGGCAAGCAGCGCCGATAAATCAAGGTCGGTCAATACATCCCCATAAACAACGAGAAAGGGATCGTCGAAGAAGGCTTCCATCTTTTTGACCCCGCCAGCGGTACCAAGAAGCTCAGTTTCCATCGAATAAATAATCTCAACCCCCGACTCGGAGCCATCATTAAAATATTCGCGAATCACCTCTGAGTGGTAATGCAGATTGATTATTATCTGATGAATCCCATAACGACGCAACCATTCTATAATATGAGCCAGCACAGGACTGCCCGCCACAAGCAGCATAGGTTTGGGTAACGTTTCGGTGAATGGATAGAGACGCGTTCCTTTTCCCGCGGCTAAAATCATCGCTTTCATCTTAAAATCCACACTTGATTGAAACGATGCCAGAATGAAAGTTGGCTAAACAGAAACCCTTCTTCGCTTTATATGGCACCTGAATAAAAAGCGCGTCACTTTAAACATTGTTTATATCGCATTCATGATAAGAGGGAATTACATTACGCAAAAAAGCCATATTAAAAAAGGATTTAATATAAACATATCGATGATCGTCACTGACTATCAATCGTCTATCGTTGTCCTTGTCAAACAAGGGATAGGAAGAACCAAGCGGAAAATAGATCTTGTTGGCATCTGATAGCCATGCAGCCATCCAACAGAAAGTTGAAACAGTCATGATGATTTTTTTTGCTGACATAACAAATTTAAGATCTATGATTGGGCCATTGCTCAACACTTCACAAGGATACTTATCTAACAATTTTAATACAGTTCTATGGCTGGGATCTTCCGTCACGATCCACAATTTATCAAAGTGCTCTTTATCCAAAATCCATTCGTAATAATTTAAAGGCATTTGAGCCCAAGCCAAGTCGGTTCCCCTGAAATTTAAAACAATGTCATTCTTACCTGGCATCCTTTCAATAGGATACTGATCCAATCTGTTTAGCAAAAACGAAACATATTCTTTTCTTCCTTTGTAGTATCTGTAATCTTGGTAATACCCTGATAAGATGATCGGCTCACCACGATATGAATTGGAGATGACAAGTGTTTCATTTTCAAACTTCAAGATGTCTTCAGCAAAACTAATCCCCGTTCTTCTCAGGGCTTCTTTTTCATCCTCGCTGAATTTGCCAGACCATTCTTTCTTTTTTAGAATATTCTTTGAATCGGTAATAAGATAGAGCGGGATATCTTCAATAGCTATTTCTTCAGCCGGCAAATCATGACTCTCTCCCGATCGTAATACACATGAAGGTGAAAAAAAAATTTGACCCCCGGTAAGATCTTTGATGATGTGTGCAAGGGCATATTGAAATATGTTGTTGGCAAACCGAGATAAATAATTCACATATATTATATTTTTCATTGGTGCTTTCTCGTTAAAGAGGTGATTGGAAGAAGCAGTGACTAATGAACCCTGTTATTTTCTGGATACTTCCGCCAGCAACTTATTAAAAACCTGCTGATGACGATCAAGCCAGGTGCGAAGATCGAAATGCATCTCGGCGCGACGCCTCGCCTCCTTTGAAAATTCGCCTTGCCGTCCGACAATTGTAAGAACCGCCTCGGCAAGATCGCTGGGTGCCGGTGGGTGATCCATTTCCCAGTCCAGCGGTCCTGGTACGCCAATACCGGCCTTGTCGCCGACCAGTTCTGGAACCCCCCCCGTCGCAGAATAAACCACAGGGAGACCGCAGGCAAGGGCTTCAACCACCAATCGGGGACAAGGATCGTTGTATTTTGTATGTAATAAAAGATGCCCCTTTTGCAGAAGCCGTGCCGCATCCAATTGACTGTAGGATCCATGAAACTCAATTCGTGAATCCAAGCCTGCCTGCTGGGCATACTGGCGAGCTTCCATCAGAGCCTCTTGTTCATTCAGCTTCCACATATATCGGCCGGCAATAATCATGCGTGCTTGGGGTATGGCTCGATTCACCAGAGCCAATGTATCCATTGCGACCTTAACCCGGTAAAAAGTATGATGGGAGCCGGCGATAATCAGGACCAATTCCCCATGGGCGGGATCACGCTCGACAGGTGAAAATACAGAAGTATCAACTGCATTATAGAGAACCTCTCCGGGAATCTCAGGTTCACCAAAAAAATGACGCACACTATTCAAACAAAACTGACTCTGATAAAAGACATAATCACATGACCGCCAGACGTTTACGATAGGCTTATTAAACTGCTCCCATCCTTTCCCATACCATCCATGATAGGCAAGTCCGTTTTGATTTAAAACGATTTTTACACCCTTTTTCCTGGCGAACTTCACCAATCTCATGACATTCATCGGCAAGGCACTGCTGATTAGATAAAGGATATTGGCACCAGATGCATGATTCTGATAAAGAGTATTAAGATCTAATAGTTTAACTATCCCCCCGTGGACTGAGTCTTCTTGGATAGGAAGACGATCAAATCCAAAATACACTCGGATAGGTGAATAGGATACCGGTATCCTCCAGCGACGACGATCTCGAGGCCATGTGAGTGCTCTTAATAAAGAACCGCCGGCAAGATCTATGTATTTTTTTATGTGCGGCATGCCCTAATATAGCCTCTATGGCAAACTGTCGATGACTTCCCGCATGGCAGCAATATACTTGGCTGCAATATCGTCGATGGATTCAACCCAGATACTTGCACGAAATCCTTCATAGTGGTTGATGAGACGCTCAAGTTGCATAAGCAACTGCTCTGGATCCTTAAACGATAAGCCGCCAAATCCCGCCAATTCACCATGCCCACCACTTTCACAATACAGACAGGGGAGGCCGCAAGCCAAAGCCTCCAACAAGGCATTTGAACATGGATCGTTTTCACTTGCGGTTATATAAATGTCCTGTTCACGAAGAATACGAGCTAAATTCTGCGATGTTTGCGGTTGGATATGCTGGATATTCCTGAAATCAGCCTCAATACGACCCACAAAGGTAAAGGCAAAGCGATCGAAATCGAGATGCTTATCAAGCCATTCGTAGATCGATTTTCCTTTTCGGGGATTATCAGACCAAGCCGTCGCTACCAGCCGTATTTTCTGCTTTGGCCTCAGATGCAATCGTCCGGAAGGATAAAAAATGTCATTGTCGACGGCATTATGAATAACCAATGGTCGCACCGGTTCATAACCGAGCTCCAGAGAACGCTCAAAACACCATCCTGATTGGTAAATGGTAGCAGAAGAAAATTCACGATTCAAGGCATAGACCTGATCATCTTCACCTGCATTGGAACCACGATACAAAGAAATAGGGCCATCGATCCGATGGAGCATTCGGATCCTCCTCTTCCGTGTCGCTTTACGAAAAAGGGGTACATTAAACCATGCGGAATTGCAAAGATGGATATCGACATCATCCGACATCCGATTGGCAACCACGCGGACACCTTGATGCTTCAAGGCTTTACGCAGAGCCATCATGAATTGATTCCCGCCCCCGTAGGGTGGTTTATGAAACTCATGCCATAAACTTACACAGAGGCCACCCCCTTTTTTTATCGGCAATCCCATGATATCCCGGGCCACATTCAGGAAACGATGCCGACCGCTGCCTAAGGGAGAGGATGATGAAACCGTCTTCCTTATAGATCCCTCATCCGAACATCGGGAGATCGGCAGCAAATCAATATCGCTATAAATCTGTTTAAGTATAGGGATGTTTGCTTCCGGCACATGATGGCGCATCACACGCTCAAATTGACTCTCTAAAGTGCATTTAAGAACACCCCGCCGGATATCCGATTCGATACGATCAACTGCTTCATCAAAGCAGGAAAAAAGACTTTCCGGCTCCAACATATCCCGGGCAATCCCTACGGGGGAACAAAGAACCGGAGTTTTGGCAGCAGAGGCCTCCAATACTCCTCTCGGTCCTCCTTCCCAACGGCTGGTAATCAGATGTAGATCCGAGGCTTGGTAAAGCATGTTCACTGTCGACGGATCGAGAATATTAAAAGCGTTATCATCGCTGCTAACCTCTTGCCCCACGAACGTGAAGGGAATCCCCTGCTCTCTCAATCTGGCTTTTATCCAGTGTCGACGGGGACCCGCCAAAAGAACATGAATCGGATATTTTCTTTTATAGAGAGTGGCTATAATCTGTAGAAAAACTTCCACTCCTTTTTGCGATTTTGGGAGGCGAATATCATCTACCCTTGAATCCCTCATGAAATTGCTGATGACGTAGGTGTCTCGAGGAATCCCGAAACGATCCCTAAGTTCATCTCGCGATAAATAGGGAAGAGGTTTAAAGACTTCGGGGAGAATGGTATAAGGCATATATAAGGTTCTGAGTCGCAGCGATTTCAGGGATGCCTCAGCCTCACGGGAGATTGGTACCCATAAACCTATGACTTCCCGAGCATGGATCATACAGGATTGGTCAAAAGTCCGAATCACTTCATTACAAACATGGCAGATGATCCGCTTTCCTTCAAGCAACCTTGGATCCAACTTCAACAATGTGCGTTCCCAAACAGAGTGTACGACATCGGCCTCGTCCAGTGGGACCAAACGAATCAAATCCTGCAGGCCTTCCATGGCTCGGCGAGTTGTCTCCTGATCGGCATCAAGAGCCCAGCCGGTTTTCTCACCACCCATTAGGTGGATTTTTATTGGTTTATGCATCATGCTTCCTGAAAGTAGATCACGCTCTTATCCTATAGATCAAAGGCGCTAATATCCTTCTCAACGATCGGCCCACGCATGTAATAACTCTGCTTGTAATAAGGGATATCCTTTTTCAGCCCTAAACGAGATAAAATAAACGACTTGATGTTATAGGCCCATAAATTCCGTTCGCCTGGTCCCTTGCGGATAACTGCCCCTTGATCTCCCTTGATTTTGTCCAGCGAACTACGAGATTGGAAACAAAAATGGAGACATCGGAACGGGGATTCCTCCCAGGAACGCTCTTTAAAAATGTCGCATGCAACACCATGGCTGAAGCCCACTCGGAAGTGAACTTTTCCACCATGCAAACGCTCGGGACAGGGAGGAGGCCAAGCATCGATGGCTGCAAAGTTGTATAGCTTCGTCATGCTGCGGCAGGGGGGCGTTAAATAACCCCGAGCTGAATGCCCTTGGGAATCCAACCGTTGGATATTAAAAACATTCCCAAGGATCTTAAAAAAACGGTTATATTTACCCGAAAGAATCTCTTCTTTGAATCTTTTTAGACCTTGTGGATCATAGACTTCATCCCCGTCCACCCCCATCACCCAGGTGTCTGAACCGGCATAATCCGCTATCATATCGTGCGATTCGGAAACGTGGTTTATAACCCTATATTCAATCTGCGAATATTTTGTTGCCAGCTCTTTTATTATTTGCGGTGTTTTGTCGGTGGATCGATGATCCGCCACATAAATCCGGTCACAAAACAAGAGGATATTCTTCAGAACCGTCTTGATAAACAAATCTTCGTTTTTGACTAGAACAATTGCGATAATCTGCGTACGATTCATCGGCCATCTTCACCATGAGATTTCATATGCCAGCTCAATTATTATCTGTTGTGATTTCCTAGAATGTCGCTGTTTATCTTTTATTGGGCCAAAAAAGTCCAGCCAATCGATTCCTCCGGATGTCGCTCGACAAACTTGTACTTGTAGCTCTGTAGCCATTTGTAAAGATTCGGTGATAACGCAGCACTCAGCGCAATAAGCCCATGCCATGGGAAGCTCGGCACAATTGGCAACAGAGGAGATGCGATCTTGAGCCCCGCCTGTTGTAGTTCAGAGATCAAGAGGTCCTTGGTGTATTCGATTTTATGATCTTCGTCGTCGCGAGAATCGAGCCCAACAGATCGCAATGCTTTTTTCCATGATGTGTCCATGTTCGGTACGGAGATTACGGCGAGCCCACTGTCTGTCTTGACACGTCTCAGTTCAGACAAAACCGACACACGGTCCGTCAAATGTTCAAGCACATTGGATATATTGACCAGATCGAAGGTTTTACTATCGATCGGGAAAGGTGTATCCTCAAGGTCACGCAAGATGAACTCCACTTTTACGCCTGCTTTTTTTGCGCGGCCAACGGCACATTGATGATTCTGTCGGTTATTCTCAATGCCAACAACTCGTATTGCTCCGGCCTCGGCAGCGGCAATGCATTCGGTGCCTACACCGGAACCGAGATCTAAGAAAGAGATACCGGGATGGAAGTGCTGCCGACAAAAAGCTGCACGGTGTTCATCGAACAGATGTTTGGGGTGAAGAGGGGAGTCCGCTAGACCCCGCCATTGCATTGCTTTGCAAGCAATCAGCTCCAGCTTTCGGTTCTGTTCTTTCAAAAACAGCAACCAATACTTCTTCAAAACCTTACAACCCCTAATTCACTTTTTTATTGAATCCAATGGCTTTCTTGAACCTTAGGTGGTCAAGCGCCATCCCTCACTCAACCAGTAGCAATACTGGATAAAATAGAATGTTCCCTTAGCCATCCCTGTTCCGTTTTGCTCATGATAAACGTTTTCCGGTAACTGCTATTTCCAATAATAGGTGTTCTTTAGGGTATTAAGTTTAATGTGCTTGCTCGGCCAAAAGTGAGTATTCTTTTTGTGTAGTTGACGTAAAGCCCTTTTAGTCCAAGAGCATGTTGCTCAAGGAGGTGCCAGGAAAGTGCACCTAAAATAAGGGTAGCGGAGCCCGCGATTAATAGCATTGAAAAAACCGAAATCCCTGGAACTAATGCAGCAATTGTTTGCTGTACAGGAAAGGCATATATGTAGACACCGTATGAGTAATCTCCCAATAAATTATATTTTCTGATACCCTTGGAAGGGATGTATGCCATGTAAAATAAAACATAAGAGATTGTTAGTGTGTAGACTACGAAGAACGCATGTTTATTCGCTATCGCTGATGACAGCAAAGCAATAAAAAATAACCAGAAAAATAAATGAGAGAGGATTATGTATTCCTTTAGAACATAAAATGCGGCACCGGAAAAGAACATAAAGAAGAGCCTTACAAAAGTAACCTCAACGGGAAGGTAGAAGAAGTAACGAGCAACAACTAAAACACCGGATAAAACGGCTCCAGTGACAATCGAAAGTTCAAATAACCTAAATCGAGACCTCTTTTTTATTCGTAAGGCAACCCAGATAATGGCTAAGATGGTGTACATTTGTATTTCATATGGTATCGACCAAAGCGACCCATTGATCGAGTTTTTGTAAGGATTGTTACGAAAAACCCCTGGCAAGTTGTCTGAAACGCCATTGATTAATGTTGCGCATTTCACTAAATAGATATAGGTTCTGGAGTCGGAGAGGTAAGATTTTACAGGTAATGATGTAAAGAAAACGCCGAGACCAAAGACAGTCAAAAGCAACATTATCCACAAAGCGGGGAATATCCGTAGGAATCTGGCCCAAATAAATTCAATAACGCTTTGTCTCGTTAATAAACTGGCCGTTACAAGAAATCCACTAGTTATAAAAAAAACATCAACTGCGATTGAACCCATGGTCATGCCGAGACTCTCTCGGAATGGTTCAGCGTCTCCTGTACCTATTGCTAATGCAAAACTGTGACTTGTAACTACAACAAGCGCAGCAACAATTCGTATCAGTTTGAAATTATTATTTTTGCCTGGAGTGAAATTTGATAACTTTATTTAATGTAACCTTCCTAACGTAATCATAATGGATCTCTTTCCAAGGAGCCATTTTTGCTTTCTTAATTTGAATGTCGATAACTATTTTGTTGCTCTTATTAAACCTCTTCGAAAATATGGAGGACATAGAATATTATATATATACAACATATAACCGTCAGAATAACTGTAAACAAATTTTTTGGCTTTAAGCATCCTTTCAATAAACAAGGCTTGATTAGTATAGTGATAAGTACAAACCGCTAATCGTAACGGGGCATTTCTACTCAATATTGCACGTGCACCTTTTAAGACTGAGATTTCGGCGCCTTCTACATCCAATTTAATAAAATCCACAGTGTTCTCATCGAAGAAACTATCAAGAGTAATGCAGGTTTCATTATTTGCATTTGAAACGAATTTCCTTATTATTTGAACTTTATGTTTCCAAGGCTCAAATGTCTTGTTTAGTGCCTCTACCCATTTATTATCGGATTCAAAGATATATAACATTTTGGCCTTGTCTATTATCTCAATTGAAAAATTTCCTTCAGCTGCTCCGACATCAGCAACTACGCTATTGTCGTCTATGTTAAAAGTTTTGCTCAAATATCTATGAGGTGATTTTTCATCCTGCTCGATGCATACAGCATTGTATCTACGCTGTACTCCCTCTTTGGTAAGATAATCTCTACTATAGAACAATTTCCTCCCGTTGTGGATAACATAGAGCAGCCCTGTTTCATTGTCCACATTCACTTCCACTCCCTCATGTTTGTACTTTAATACAAATGAATAAGGAAAGATATATGTTGCAACATCAGATGTATTACTGCTTTCATTCAAGAATCTTATCTCTTCACTGTACTCCTTCTTCTTTGTAGCATTATAATAGAAATATAGATTGATATGTTTAATTAACTGTTTCAGTTCTTCTCTTGTTGTAAAATAGAAACAACCATAAGGAATATATTTAATTCTATAGTATACCATCTGAAAAAAAACTCGTAGACCTCTTGGTATGAAATTAAGAACGTATTTATATGTATTCATAATAGTTTCTATTTTAAGGAGTGGGTGGCTTCTTGATATTCAATGAATACCGAGCGCGCCGAGCAACGCCTGTTTCATGGATTCTGCTTTGAGAAAATCCATCTTTCCTTCAGGATAGGTTGCAACGTGTTCATAAAAGTCCCGATCTCTGATCAATTGTCTACCTATTTCAATCGCCCGTTCAATGTCCATGGCATGCGCAACAGTCGTCAGTGGAAAAAAAATCTCACTATGATAGGTCGATTTAGTGGAAATGATCGGCATATGTAACGCCGCGGCATCCAGTACAAATCGGGCCCATGTATACCGACTGTCCAGATTCATCCAGAAATACGAATCGCTGTTCTCGCTGAAATATTTTTTAAAATCTTTGGTGAATTCACGAATATCAAGACGGTTGTCTTCATAAAGTATTTCTGCTTTTTCTATATTGGCATCTCTTCCCCAAAAGGGCACACCAGTTTTTATAACGTCATAGAACAATGAAAGTTTTCCCCCAAGCGATTTTTTCATCTCGTATCCATAATACGCAACGCCAATTTCTCTTGCAGCAAGGTAATCATTCCATCGTCTCAAAAGCTGGGTACATAGAAATACGCATTTCTTTCTCTTTTCGAAAGGGGTAATGAACTTTTTCACACCATCAACGGGGTAAGGCATCCCGATGTATTCAACCTTGTTCGTTGTCAGCGCTCTGAACAGCGGCAATGAATTTCTATTAATGACATTAACAAGATCGGACATATTTAAAAGTCTTCTAAGATCGGCGTGAGGGACAAAGTATTCATCGGCTGAGCCTTCAATAAGACTGATCCATTTTATAGATCCCGGTCTATCCTGAGCTAAACGAACCAGCGGCGATAACGGATTATTCGTATTCATGATAACTATATCGTAATTATCAAGGTCATGTGCGGTAATATCCTGGTGCCCAATATAATCTCCGTTAAAGGCGTACACCCAGCTTTGAACACCACTGCACAATGATTCATCCAAGGTTTTCCCCGCAGCGCTCCAGCGACCAGGTTTACCACCAGACACCAAGACACGCGGTTCGAAGGTTTTTTGTGATCGGCACGTATAACTCATATTTTCGAAGTTATTTGAAAATGACCGCAGTGACTATCATCGTCTGCGGCAATACTGGCGAGTTTAGGGTGTTCCCGCAGCCATCCCCTTCGAAGGGCTTCTTTTAGACGAAGACGACCCTGTTTCTCTTCCTTCTGTCCTCGGATACGCTGCAAATCTATTTCAACATGAGTAGATTGAAAACCGATTGGATATGTGTCCTCTTTCTTTGCAAGCACCGTTAACTCATCTGCGAACCATCTTTTCCCACCAGGAAGATGCTGCAAAGCTTCACAAATCCTAAAGAGATAAGCCAGGAAAGAGGCCAATCTTTTTTTCCCTTTAAATGCTCGCGTTAACAGGTCGGAGGAAACACCGTAAAAACGACTTCCATCATCAATCATTTCTAACCCATTCAGAAAGAGGTTTGTTCTTAGGAAACGAAGATCCCAAAATCGTACGTGGTGACCCTCTCCAAAAGGACGATTGCCGCTGAATATCGAGTAAAGCCGAAAGCCAAGAAAGGAAATATTGGGTGTGTTTAAAAGTAAATAGCCCCCAGATTTCAGTACCCTCCAGCAGAAACGAAGGAAATTATCGGAAGCAAAGACGTGTTCAATTGTGGCCAGAGAAACGATTAGATCGAACCGATTTGAGTATTCCATTGCGCCGGAATCCACAACCGCTGATTCCGCATCTAGATCAATACTAAGGGTATCAAATCCCAATTTTTCTGCATGATCGAGATGGATAGGCGCATAATCGGCGCAGGTTACCCGCATCCCGTAATCATCACGAAGTATTTGAGCAAACTCCCCATTTCCGCAGCATAAATCCAAACAGCTTTTACCATGCAGGTTATGCTTATCAAGCAACCGGCGGGCACATCGGTACCAAGGGCGATCGATCATCAGAATATCCGAGCGGCAACTCGCTATAGCATGGTCATGCTCTTGTTTACCCATATCGATTTAACTTTTTGTTGATTTTTCGAAAAATAATGGATCCCCAGATATCGGCAATTTCAATAATTCGTTCGGGCTTGTTATACATAAACTCATCAACTGCCCGACGACAGGCCCAGTTGGATTCTTCATTATGATAATCGTGTACCATTAAATAGCCGCCTAAGGACAAGCGAGGATAGAAAAAATCCAGTGCACTCATTGTCGGTTTGTATAGATCCATGTCCAAAAGGACAAAGGAAAAACACTCTGACTCCAGACCTACAAAGGTATCTGGAACACGCCCTTTTTTTACAATAAGGTTTCTTTTATCTCCGATAAAATTTAACACTGCTTCAACAGAGGTATTGCGAAAGCGTTTGTCCTCACTAATCTCAGGATCAAGGTCTTCTCTCTTAAAACCGTCAAAAGTATCAAAAAGGTAATAACGTCTTTCAGGAAATAAATTGTGGATGAATCTGCTTGCATGACCCTGGAAGACACCTGCTTCTGCCAGCGCACCTTGAATATTTTCTATCTCTATCCGCCTGAGAGCCATGGCGATGGTGCCAAAACGATGATAGTCGATATATTCAACGATACCGTCATGAGCTGACTGATCGAAAGGCGGAAATTGCATGGACCGCTTTTTTGCCCAAGGCCGATGGAAAAAATTTCGAAACCACATTTGCCGCTCAAAAACACCCTTGATATGTTCTAATGGATTAATCACGAGAGTTTTTTAAAGTGAACAGATATATTGGAATAGTTATCTCTCACCTTCGGCAAAGGCTTTTCCTCTTGACAATGTCAGACAGAGTGTCTCTATTTTGTCGGCGAACCGTTCGATTTGGCCATGCGCTGTAACATATTGAAGAGCTGCTGCGCCGAGTTTCTTTAATAGTTCAGAATTTGCCGCAATCCGATCAATTGTTCTCACCCAGTCATCCGGTTTGTTGGAATGAATAAAAACAATATTTTCCCCGTCCCTCAAATAAAGATGATCCCACAAGCCTTCGGTTTTGGTGATGAGCACCGGTGTCCCGCAGGCCATACTCTGCAATGCAACACTCTGACCCGAAGGTTGAAAAGACGGCTTCAACGGAATAACGGTAAACAAAGCCTTCTGGTATAATTCTCTCAATTGAAGATCCGATAAACCTGTATTCCGATATGATCCTCGTATGATCTCAACATTAGAAGGAACATCTACGGGAAGTTCTCTCTCCGTAATAACTTTTATTTTTATATTGATCAGTTTTGCCACCTCAATCAACAAATTGTAATCCCTTTGAAAATCGTTTCCCACCGCCAATATGTAATGATGCTTATTATAGGATCGATTATCATCAGGTCGCCAAAACTTCGTATCCACCCCAAAAGGAATCACACCAACAGCCTCATCAGGCACTTTATATCTTTTTTGGATAATAGGTCTTTCCCCTTCACCAAAGAGGCATGAGTACATCTGGGCAAAGAGAATGCCTGTCAGATAAATATTTAGCTGACTCTGATAATGATGTAGAAAGCCACAGTGAATGCCAATGAGTGTTCCACTCCATTTTTTCCGAAGCCGTATTGCCGCAAGAGCAAATGCAATTCCTGATTCCGTGCCTATAACAACGTCAAAGGGATGAAGAACCGGAACAACCCGCATCAATTGCTGAAAAAGCATAGGGAAAGCTTTGGGAGGCATGAGTCCAGCCCTATACATCAATCCTAGAAAAAACTGATCAATGGTAAATTTTTTCCCCAAGTCAGCTAGTTCATAACAGGATACATCATGCCCTTTTGCCCGAAGCTCCAATGCGCCATAAAAAAACTCTGTTGCCGCATTGCCGGCTGAAGCTTCATCGAGACGTTGCAGGCGTCCAGGGTGGAAAATATACGCAATCTTCATCGGATGTTCAGCAAGGGTTTCCGCTCAACAAATGACGCCTTTGCATAGACCTCCTCCAGTGCCTCCACCAAAACCGGCCAAGCAAAGTGCTTTGCCCGTTCCAGTCCCCGTTGAGCCAGATCATCGGCCAGAATACCGTCAGACATCACACGGTAAATGGCATCGGCGATGTCAGTCGGATCCATAGGATCAAACAGGAAGGCTGCATCTCCCGTTACATCGGGTATCGACGTTGACCTTGCCGCTGTTACTGGGATGCCGCAAGCCATCGCCTCCAGCAATGGAATACCGAATCCCTCAAACAGAGAGGGGAAAATCAACATATCTGCTCCGGAGTAAAGGGCCGGCATATCATCTGACGGGACATAACCCAGGTCATAGACCTGATCTTCAATTCCCGCTGCCAAAGCAAGCGGCATTGCGCTCCAAGTCGTATTCTGAAGCTTCCCCGTCAAAACCAGATTTACTTTTAGCAGTCGACTATCCTTCAGAAGCCGAAGAGCTGACATTAACCGGGCATGATTCTTATGCAGCCAAGGATTGGCCGGATAAATCACGTAGCGATCCGGAAGATGATATTTACTCCTGACCAAAGCCACTGCATCCGGGGACATCCGCCGACAGTTCTTGGGAATACCCACTGGGACAGAAACCAGTTTATTTTCCGATATCTTGAATTTCTCCCTTAAAGAGACAGCTGTGAAGGCCGAAGGAGCAATAATATAATCCGCACGTTCTGCAGAGGGATAAAAAACCTTTTTCCTCTGTTCCAGTTCCACCTCAGTGAAGAACTCCGGCATATATTCATGCTGCATGTCAAAAAAAGTGAGCACTATGGGAACTTGCAGTTGTTGATGTCTTGAAGGAATAGCCGTTCTCGGGTAATGAAGCACCTGAATGCCTTCACGGCGCAGTAAGCTATTCATGGATTTGAGATCTATATAAGTATTGAGGTCCATCACATGATCGCACACAATCCGCTTAATGAACCAACTTAGATGATACACGTGATCAAACCGGGTATGATCATCGAGACTGATGAAACGAACATGCCGCGGCCAAGTTCTAAATTGCCACTGTTCCATGCTTCCCGACACAAGCACGACATAATCATATCGGGAGGAATGATCTGCCAGGGCCTGGACTAAATCCTGTGTATAGACATTAATGCCCCCGCTCAAACCCGGCCTTGCCCCCATCGCTACGATACCGACAGACGGACGACCTCCATTGCCCACTGAAGAACTCATTTCCTTATGCTTTTGAGATATTCCATATCTTGCGAGGTGAGCGCCAATAATCTTGTTCTCAGAAATTCAAACAATCCCATTCTTTTTATCTTAAAAATATTTCTGATATCTTCTCTAACGAAGCCACCAAGATATTCCCATAAGCTGATGAGATCTTTGCAGTGAATCTGATTATAAGAATGGACTATTTTATTGAATATGTTGTTGTCTACAAGTTTATCCGACAACAAATGTATATCATAATGATTGGTGCATAGATTTAATCCATATTTTCGAGCAATATACGTTAACGTTTTTACCGAATAGAAAGAAATGTGTTGACCATGTTCACGACCATAATACCACCACGAATCCGGCTCCGGTATATTCTCGGGAAGGAGAATAGTGGTAAATAATATATTCCTTGAGATCGATAACATCTTCTCTATTTCTACCAGCGGTTCTGGAAAATGCTCAAATGTTTCAAATGAGGTGACCAATTCAATTTTTTGATCCTGCCGATACTCGAAACCACGTGCCAACAGATTCTGCGTATAAGGATCATACCATAGGAAATTATATCCTATATCCCTCATCAACCGGGTGAATATTCCATAACCACCCGCATAATCGAGATAACGCTCTTTGGGATTAAAAAGAAGATAAAGAAGGACTGACGTTTTCTTGCTTAGGTTAATATTCCTGGAAAGGATACCTGTATCATATATATTAATCGGACATTCATAAGCTTCCTTCAACCAAAAAGGTTTTTCAGTTTGAAGAAATCCACAATTCGGGCACAAGAAATATTTTATGATGTATTTCTTAATTATTTTCGACGAAAATATTTCACCTGATGGAGTTCCACAAATCGTACAAGTTTGATCTAAAGCCACTGAAAGTTACTTTCCCAAGTTACCCTGGCCAAGGCCGATACCGGGTGGAGCAATCTCTATCTCCGGCACAATCATATAAATCCCCAAATCTCTTGGATCATCGGAGAATCCTGACAACAACGGATTCCAGGTCCTATTGACTCGAAAAGTCAATGTTCGGAAATTTTTTAATTCGCGAGACTCAAAATACATCCTTCGCCATTTACAATAATCGTTGAATTTTTCTTGTCTGATCAATCTACCATCCCCCAAGATATCAAGAACTACCGGATATCGATCAAGTTCAGGATGGAGAGACATCAGATAAATAATGCCAATTTTCCTTAGGTTTGTTGAAATATTCATGGTGGCTTGAGTACCGGTCCAGCGAATTTTTTCAGTCTTCGATTCCTGCGGCCAACCGAGAGGACGTCGCTTGCCCATTTTCTCCCATGGATAAAAACCTATCCCATCATCTGGGATCGACATCATAAAGGTGACAGGTTGAACAATACCTTCAAAGTTAAAATCATCTCCACGATAAGGATTGTGATTCTGGCTGAGTTCAGTCCTGATTTGAATCTTTTCGTTCGTGATACCGGGAAGATAGTAACGCAGATTATACTCGCCCCCTTTAAAAAAGTGGCGTTCCTCCAAGATCTTCTCGTTCAAGAATATTTTAAGCCGAAGGACATCGCGGCCCAGACTGTTCCGCGGTGGAACCAAAACCTTAAACTGGAAGATGTCAGTTAATGCAATGACCATGCTGACGGAATTTTTCACCATCCATTGGGTTTTTTCTCCAGCCCAATTTCCATCATGATAGTCTGCATAGTATCCTTGAATGCTTTCGTATGGTTTTAAAACCGTCTTATAAATTGCATCATATCCTTTCGAACCAAACGTCGTGCTATAAGTTCCTGCAATGAAAAGAATTGTTAAAAAAATACCACCGATGCCCCATAATCGACCTTTTATTGGGCGAAATGTATAACCATACTTCAGGGCCACAGAAATCAAAAAACCCATATAAACTATAAAAATCCATTGAGCTTCAGGGAAATGGGTATGAGAGCCCATATTAAAGAGCAAGAACATAATGGCCAGTGTCGCAAAGACTACACCTACAGCCCATCTTTCTTCCAATATCTGAATCCGCTTTCGGATACGAATAATCATCCAGAGGGGGGTGACATACAAGAATAGCGTGACGCCTGCGCCCAATAAACCGAGATCCGCCGCCCAATCCATATATAAATTGGGGGTATATTGAGCCGTAACATATGGATCTCCATTGACGAATCGGATCTTATCCACATTTCTCAAGAATCCGCCAGGACCCCAGCCGGCAATTGGAGAGAGTTTTATGAGTCGCCACGCTTGGTGCTGCATCTCAGTCCGATTTAAAATGACATAATAATTTCCTTTGAAAAAAACATCCGTGAACTCGCTTTTTACGCGACCCGCAAACATTCCCGATATGTGAGTGACGACTTTCGAATTGGAAAGGATGATGGCCGTGAGCGATACGAGAACAAATACCCATACCAATCCTACATAGAGATACCGACGGCCCTTGCCGCTTTGGAATTTATGGACCCACGCTCCAACTATTGGAATCGCAGCAGCAAATAGAAGTATCCCGATGATAGCTGTTTTGCCAGCGCTTAATCTTACCAACCAAAAGATGGCCGCAGCCAGGACAAGATATAGGATTTTTTTCCACCAGCTTTTCGCAATAATAACGGTAAATACGCATATAGGAAAAATAAGCAACAATGAAATTCTAAAAGCGCTCAGATCCGTCCCCAATCCTCCCAGGACATCTTGTGGCCTGTTATTTAAGAAAGCAACATCGACATAGAATTGATAAAAGGCCACAAGCAGGCAGGGGCTGAAAATCAGAGGGATCCATGTAAGTTTGGTCCATCCTTTTTCAGTCGATCTGAAAATAGAAATTGAAACAAGAAAAAGGGAGATAAAAAAAAGATAGATTTGGGTCATGTGAGAAAGTGTCCACGTCACCCAGTATTTGTCGGTTTTTATAACGGTTAATTTTCGCACAGAGGTATCGGCTTCAAACCCCCATGAATTCAGCGCCCAGTAATGCATTCCAGTTGAAATCACAACCCACAATATGTAAAGCGTTACCACATAAAACAACAGATTGATTCTTCGTTCTGTTTCATCGACGCTTATATAGTAACGGAGTGTTAATAATATCGCTAATGCGCAGATGCCAACTGGGACAAACGTTATGGGAAACGATCCCGAGAACTGAATTGGAAACCATAAGAAAAGGACCGTGAGGAAAATGTAAACAAACTGATATAAAGAGGATGCAAAGAAAGAGAGCCGGTTGATCAATTGAATCCCTCCAGCTTCCATTCACATTCCACAAACACACAACCATAATCATTGCCCTGTTCTGAAGAAAATGCAGACCCCCCATCGATAATGGTGATGCAAAGGGCATCAGAAACCAAGTCAATATATTCTATACGCGGCAGATGTATGGCAAAAGTCAAAAAATATTTACCTGGAACCAGGATATTTCCGGGAATGATCACTGATGTGCTGACCGTGTCATATCCATGAGTTACACGTCGCCATAAGGGGTTGCTACTGGTAAAGACCTTCCTGCCCCTTTGATCCACCACATAAAAGCCCATCTCTGCATTGGAAACCCATTTATTGATTCTACAGTGGATGCTAATGGTTATCGGCTCGTTATGTTTGAAACTGTTCGTGCTTTTCCCTTCTTTGCTCAATGAGCGGATCGCGGAAAAATAGATCTTCTTATTGACATCTTCCGGAACTGAAAATCCCTCGCTGTTGGCTGTGGAACCTTCGTCGAGATAGCGCTCAATGACTTCAGATGTTTTTCCAAATTGAGTGATTTTGCCATGACTCAGCAGGATGGTCTTTTGACACAACTGTGCTATAGAACCCATGTTATGACTAACAAAAAGCACCGTTCTGCCTTCCTTTCCCACTGATTGCATTTTCCCCAGGCATTTTTTCTGGAATTGCTCATCCCCAACCGCGAGGACCTCATCGATCAGCAGTATCTCCGGCTCCAGGTATGCGGCAACCGCGAATGCGAGGCGAACATACATACCGCTGGAATAACGCTTCACCGGTGTATCCAGGAACTCATCGATTTCAGCAAAAGCCGCGATCTCATCAAACTTCCTGTGGATCTCTGCTTTCTTCATGCCGAGAATCGTACCATTCATATAGATGTTCTCACGGCCAGTCAGTTCCGGATGAAATCCCGTGCCGATTTCCAGCAGGGAGCTGACTTGACCGTTTATAATCGCCTCGCCTTCTGTAGGTTCTGTAATGCGAGAGAGAATCTTAAGTAGTGTTGATTTCCCGGCCCCGTTTCGGCCGATGATCCCCACAATCTCACCGGGCTCAACATCAAAAGAGACATCACGCAATGCCCAAAAACTATTGGGATCGGCCGAATGATCCAGAGATTGTTCTTCGCGTTTAGTCGATTCGAGCGCACCTCTTCGGAACTGCGTATTGGCTGTCTCATGTCTCCATGTTGGAGCTATCTCGCCCATGTGCCTGAGCGGGTCCCTCCCACGCATCCTATACCACCAATAGCGCACTTCATCTTGAAGTGTCTTACGACTGATAACACCTAGATGGTAGCATTTGGAAAGATGGCTGACGGCAATGGCCGGTTCTGTGATCATTCTAAATTGTGTCGACAAAGGTCCGCTGGACTCGGTTGAAGATCAGCAGACCACTGACTAGAAGCAGCAGACTTGCAAAAAAGCTAACCATGAGAATATCTTGAGAAACCGAACCAAGCCCGAAAAAAATGAAGCGATTCAGCTCGACCACACCCGCCATAGGATTCAAGGCGACAATCCAGCGCCACTGTTCAGGCACCAAGCTGACCGGATAAACGATCGGTGTCGCGTACATCCAGAGCTGAGAAAAAAAAGGAAGTGCAAAGCGGAGATCACGATATTTCACGGTAAGGGCGGAAAGCCATAGTCCCACTCCCAAACCTATAGCTGCACACTGAATCACAAGCAGGGGCAGCAGTCCAATCCAAAACGAGGGATGGATGTTTGCAGGTGTAAAATAATAGTAATAGAGATAAAATCCAACAAACATTAAAAAATTCAGTATGAACTGGCCAAGATTGCTTACCACCAAAGAAAATGGCACAAGAAGCCGAGGGAAATAGACTTTGCTGAAAATCCCGGCATTGACGATCAGCACTCCTGAAACACCATTCATCACACCTTGAAAATAATTCCACAGGACTGTCCCGGACATGTAAAAGATAAAGGGAGGCAGGCTTTCTGTGCTGATCTTGGCGATACTCCCAAAAATGACGGTAAAAACAACGGTTGTCGCCAAAGGCTGTAAAACAAACCAGATCGGTCCAAGGATGCTCTGTTTGTATATCGCCGTAAAATCGCGCTGCACCAGCAACCAGAGCAAATCTTTGTACTCGATGATTTCCTTCCAGTCGATGCTGAACCACGAGGTATTGGGTCGAATGCGGGTACGGATCATATCACAGCATCCGCCAATGCGGCCGTTTTAGAATCATGTCACGACTCTCGGAAAATTCCTGAGTCGTCATTACCATCAGACGGATTTTGCGCTTTATCTCCATCTCTACATTGCGTCGTAACCCTTCTATCTTATCCATATCCACATTGCCGACAATGAGTACGTCGATAAGGCCACTGTCCCTTCCGATGGCGTAATCGTCGAGCGCATAGACTTCATCCACTCTTCCCAGACCGTTCAGAATTTGATCAAGAATCTTGTCGATCCCGAAATGTTTTTTCACGATAGAATGGATTTCAGGGAAAATAGGATGTTTTGTGTTTGCCTTATAATAGATAGAATTCCCTCGGTGCATTTTTTCCAGATAACCTGTCCTGCTTAAATTATCGAGTTCCTCTTTTAAGGCATTGGGTGTTAAATTGAATTCCCTTGCCAGTTCTCGGAGATAGGATGAGACTTCGGGATTAAGGAATAGCTTAAGCAACAAACTGATCCTTGTTCTGGATGTAAAAAGTTCGGTCAACATATCCTTTTAATTATTGTTCAGTTATTCTATACATAATTTAAAAATTGAAGGTGAGCGATTTCGAAAGGCGAGAAAAGAAGGCTGATCATTTATACAGCTCCGCACTCTCAACTACAGATGCAGAAAGCAGTGGAGGGCAGTTGAGATACTCAAGATGGATTATTACCGTACGCTTCTCGCTTCTGCAAGAAACGTTGCTACGTTTTAGTTTAGTTTATCTAAACAATCATGTCAAGAATTTTTATTGGGGTGTCAAGCCAAAGTAGAAATGTCCTATTCTTCCCAAAATAGAAATGTCCTATTTGGTCAATAGGCAGAGACCCTCCGTTGTCGGGAGGGCATCCAGTCTTTCCAGCTCTTGTTCCAGGGGTG
>Ga0172371_10000352_pt1 | contig 70310 bp, 67 predicted proteins | sample Lak12m_FD_114543 | JGI IMG/M metagenome (GOLD analysis project Ga0172371, IMG submission 114543) | Freshwater microbial communities from Kabuno Bay, South-Kivu, Congo - kab_022012_12m | ecosystem: Environmental > Aquatic > Freshwater > Lake | place: Democratic Republic of the Congo: South-Kivu... | reverse complement strand
GACAAGCAGGGCTTGAAGATTGAACTGGGCGTGCAGGTCGGTGAGGTCAAGGTCGGCAAAAAAGGCGTTTCGGTGGCTTACACCAACGCCAAGGGCGAAGCCCAGACATTGGCGGTGGACAAGCTCATCGTGTCGATCGGCCGCGTCCCCAACACCGAAGGTCTGAACGCGCAGGCGGTGGGCTTGCAACTGGACGAACGCGGTGCGATTGTGGTGGACGCCCAGTGCAAGACCAACCTGCCCGGTGTGTGGGCTGTGGGCGACGTGGTGCGTGGCCCGATGCTGGCGCACAAGGCTGAGGAAGAAGGCGTGGCCGTGGCCGAGCGCATTGCCGGGCAGCACGGGCATGTGGACTTTAATCTGATTCCATGGGTGATTTACACCAGCCCCGAGATTGCCTGGGTGGGGCGCACCGAACAGCAGCTCAAGAAGGACGGCGTGGCGTACAAGGCCGGCAGCTTTCCGTTTTTGGCCAATGGTCGGGCACGCGCGCTGGGCGACACCACCGGGCTGGTGAAGATTCTGGCCGACGCCAAAACCGACGAGGTGCTGGGCGCGCACATCGTCGGCCCGATGGCCAGCGAGCTGATCGCCGAATGCGTGATGGCCATGGCGTTCAAGGCCAGCAGCGAAGACATCGCGCGCATCTGCCACGCGCATCCGTCCTTGAGCGAGTCAACCAAAGAGGCAGCGCTGGCGGTGGACAAACGAACCCTGAATTTTTGATGAAAATAGTCTCTAGCGCAGATGGAGTAAGCGCTAAAAGCTAGAAAATATATAGCATCAGCGTGACCGTCCGACGTATTTATGACACCGAGCTGGCGGCTCGGGGCTACCACAGCGACCCGGCGCAGTTGCGTGCCGTGCAGTCGCTGGAGTCGTGCGCGCGGGAATGGGGGCGGTTTCGCGAAAGGCGTTCCAATGCCCTGAAAAAGCTGATCAATCATCCGCAGATTCCCCAAGGCATTTACATGTATGGCGGGGTGGGGCGGGGCAAGAGCTTTTTGATGGATTGCTTTTACAGCGCGGTACCTCTCAAGCGCAAGACGCGGTTGCATTTTCATGAATTCATGCGCGAAGTTCACCGCGAGCTCACCGCCCTGCGTGGCACGGCCAACCCGCTGGACGTGCTGGCCAAAAGCATTGCGCTGAAATACCGCCTGATCTGTTTTGACGAGTTTCATGTATCGGACATCACCGACGCCATGATCCTGCATCGTCTGCTCAGGGCGCTGTTTGAAAACGGCGTGGGACTGGTAACCACGTCCAACTTCAAGCCCGATGATTTGTACTTGCATGGTCTGAACCGTGACCGGCTGCTGCCTGCGATTGCCATGATCAACCAGCAGATGAAAGTGATCAACGTGGATCACGGAACCGACTACCGGGTGCAGGCACTGGAGCAGCTCCAGCTCTATCACCAGCCTCTGGGCGAGGCCTCTGAAGCCGCGCTGTCGAACGCGTTCCAGCGCTTGGCAGACAGACAGGACGAAGACCCGGTATTGCAGATTGAAGCCAGAAAGATTTTTGCGTGCCGCCGTGCGGGCGGTGTGGTCTGGTTTGACTTCAAGACGTTGTGCGGGGGGCCACGCTCGCAAAACGACTATCTTGAACTGGCGACGCAGTTCCATACCTTGCTGCTGAGCGATGTGCCGCAGATGTCGCCGCGCATGGTGTCTGAGGCGCGCCGCTTTACCTGGCTGATCGATGTGCTTTACGATCGGCACGTCAAGCTGATCCTGTCAGCGCAAGTTTGCGCTGAACAGCTTTATACCGAGGGACAATTGGCTTTCGAATTTACCCGCACTGTTTCACGGCTCAACGAGATGCAAAGTGCTGCTTATCTTGCGCTGGAGCGGCGCAGTGTTGACACCCGTTTGACGCAATGAAGCATCTACATCGCTTTGTCGGCGTTGGTCTGATGGCGTGCTTGGCTGCTTTTGCACAGCCGTCCATGCCGCTGGATGTGCAGGCAGAGCGCTTGCGTATCGCCACTGAGCGTAGCCAGTACGAGACCACATTTGCACACGCCGAACGCGGTTGCTACCGTCGTTTTGCGGTGTCGGATTGTTTGCGCCAAGCGCGCCAAATACGCAGAACCGGATTGGATGAATTGCGCCGACAAGAAATTGTGTTGAATGACCTTGAGCGCAAGACGAACGGCGCACAGGCACTTCAAAGAATTCAGCAAAACATGGCCACCGAAGCACCAGCGTCACCGACTCAGCGTTGATGGACCGCCGCAACGCGCTGAGCCTTTGCGCAGCGGATCTCCTCAGGGCTTTTCGACTTGTAACGACCCGTTGTCAACGGGTTACCAGAGCTTCCACCAAGGCTGTGGCGTGGTCTTGAATCCTTGTGTGAGGTAAGGGGTTTGGGGAAAATTCTTTTCAAGCACCCGTTTGGTGTCGTCACGCAACTGCGGCATCTTCAGCGCATCGTATGACTGCACCATGATGAACAGGGCTTCTTCCAACGCAGGAACTCCTTCGTAATCGCTCACTGCCGACTGCGCCCGGTTGATCGCTGCCAGATAAGCACCGCGCTGAAAATAATAGCGCGCCACGTGTACCTCAGACTGAGCCAGCGAATTGACGATGTAGCTCATGCGATCGGTGGCGTCGGGTGCATATCGGGAATCCGGAAAGCGAGTCACCAATTCTTTGAATGCCTCAAAGGACTCTTTGGCAGCTTTCTGGTCACGCTCCGACAAATCTTGCCGCGTGATGGATGAAAAAAGCCCCAGGTCGTCGTTGAAATTGACGATGCCTTTCAGATACAGCGCATAGTCAATGGCCGGACTGGCCGGATGCAGCTTCAAAAAACGCTCCAGCGTGGCAATGGCCAGGGCGGGTTCAGCATTTTTGAAATGGGCGTAGGCTTTGTCCAGTTGGGCCTGCTGCGCCAAGGGCGTTCCGGCGGCGCGGCCTTCGAGCTTTTCAAAGAGGGGCACAGCTTTGTCGTAGGCACCGGTGCCGAGTTCGTCTTTGGCTTCGGCGTAAATCTTGTTTGGGCTCCATGTCGCCGTAGGATCAGTCGGTGTGGAGGAACAGGCCCCCAGCAGCAGGGCCATGCCCAGCAGTGAAGCGATTCGCGCAGCAGATAATTTGGCATCAGGCATGAAGGACCGCTCTTTTGAAACTCAGTGAAAAGATTATATCGGTCGCCCCTTTGGTTGCCGCTGCGGTGTCAGACGTTGACAGCCCCGCAGAGGTTGAGCTGCGCCCACTTTACGCAGACGCATCACTGCATGGTGTGCGGCTGGATCGCGCCCTGGCGCTGTTGGTGCCGGAATTTTCACGCAGCTACTTGCAGCAAATCATCGACGCTGGCGGTGTCACGCTCAATGGCAAGGTAGTCACCAAGGCCGCTACACGCGTCAAGGTGTCAGACCAGGGCGTGATTGAACTACGGCCCACCCCGCAGTGTCAGGCCTTCAAGGCGGAAGCGCCCGAGCTGGACATTGTTTACCTGGACGAGCACCTGCTGGTCATCAACAAACCGGCAGGCCTGGTCGTGCACCCGGCACCTGGCAATTGGAGCGGTACGCTGATGAATCGACTGCTGGGCCTGGACGTGCAGGCATTCAACCTGCCGCGCGCGGGGATCGTGCACCGTTTGGACAAGGATACGAGTGGTTTAATGGTGGTGGCACGCACACGCAGCAGCATGGACGCATTGGTGCAAGCCATTGCCCAGCGCAGTGTCAAGCGCCACTATCTGGCGCTGGCGCACCGTCCTTGGCTGGGCTCGCCCCAGCGTCATGTGGATGCCCCTATCGGACGCGACCCCGTTCATCGGCAGCGTATGGCGGTGGTCGATCTGGCGGTGCATCCGGGCAAGACGGCGCAAACTGACTTTGAATGCCTCATGAACGCGGCGCAGGGTTGCCTGGTCTGGTGCCGATTGCAAACCGGGCGCACGCACCAGATTCGCGTGCATTTGGCGTCCATCGGACATCCTCTGGTTGCCGATACTTTGTATGGGGGTACGCCTGTGGCAGCCATGCAGCGCCAGGCCTTGCATGCCACGCGATTGAGTTTTGTGCATCCCGTGACCGGGGCCGAGCTTTGCTTCGAGAGTCCGCTGCCGCCAGACTTTGCCCAGGCGCTGGCGCTGTGGGGACTCGCATACAATGGCAAACATCGATAGCCAGCAAAGCTGCTGGTTTTGCGTCCAGCCAAATTGCCCGTTGGCTTTGAACGCACCCATTACCTCGTTAGTTTGTTCAATGCCCCTGCCGGGGGTTTGACCGGAACCTTGCAATCATGATGATGCTGGATGCCAAACGCGTCCTTGAAACCGCACTGTTGTGTGCCCCACAACCCATGTCTGAACGCGACATGCGTACGCTGTTGGGGCAAGACCTGGATGCACAGACGATCAAAAACCTGCTGACGCAGTTGCAGCAGGAATGGTCTGATCGCGGTGTAGAACTGGTCTGTCTTGCCACAGGTTGGCGTTTTCAGAGCAGGCCGCAGTTGCGCGACGCGCTGGATCGACTGCACCCCGAGAAACCGCCACGTTACGCGCGTGCCACGCTCGAAACATTGGCCATCATCGCGTACCGTCAACCGGTGACACGTGGCGATATTGAAGACATCCGCGGTGTGGCAGTGAATTCACTCACGCTCAAGCAACTGCAAGAGCGTGGCTGGATCGAGGTCATCGGCCACCGCGATAGCGTGGGACGGCCCGCGCTGTTTGCCACCACCCGCGATTTTCTGGACGATCTGGGCTTGCAATCGCTGGATCAATTGCCTGTGATGGATGCGTCGATGCAGGCGTTTGTTGGTTTGGACGCCGTTCGCGAGCCGGACTTGCCTCTGGATGATGCGTCGTCCCTGATGCCTGCGTTTGCCGGGCAAGCGCCCACTTCCCCTTCAACGGAAATGTCACCAAAGGACATGTCATGACAGAACAACCGACCGGCGCGCCAGCAGATGACGGTTTGAACGGTGTCGCAGCTAACATCATTCGTTTCGAGGACGTTGTTTCCGGTCGCTTCGACCAGGATGAGGCGCAGGTACAAACGGCGCCGATCAAGCGCGTGTTGCCACCACAACCCGAATCCCCCAAGCTGCACAAAGTGTTGGCACAGGCCGGCATGGGGTCGCGTCTGGAAATGGAGCAGTTGATCATGGAAGGCCGGATCACGGTCAACAACGAACCTGCACACATTGGTCAGCGGGTGCAGTTTGGTGATCATGTCAAGGTCAACGGCAAACCGATCCGTTTCAAGGTGGCACCGCCGCCGCCCCGGGTGATCGCCTACCACAAGCCCGCCGGTGAGGTCGTCAGCCATGACGATCCACAAAACCGCCCCACGGTTTTTCGCAAGTTGCCCCGTCTGGTGCAGGGTAAGTGGCAATCGGTTGGACGGCTGGACCTGAACACTGAAGGCTTGTTGTTGCTGACCAGCTCTGGAGAATTGGCCAATCGCCTGATGCACCCGCGTTTTGGGCTGGAGCGCGAATACGCAGTGCGGGTGCTTGGAGCGCTCAGCCCCGAGGAAAAGCAGAAGTTGCTCGATGGTGTGCGCCTCGATGACGGCATGGCGCAGTTTGGTTCCATTGAAGAAGGCGGTGGAGAAGGCTCCAATTGCTGGTATCGGGTGACGATCGCAGAGGGGCGCAACCGAGAGGTACGTCGCATGCTTGAATCGATTGGCCATGCGGTGAGTCGGCTGATCCGCATTCGCTACGGTTCCATGGTCTTGCCGCGTGGCCTCAAGCGCGGTGCGTGGCTGGAGCTCGATGAAGCAGACATTCGCATGTTGACCCAGGCGGCACTGCCTGACGGCGCGGCTCGCCTGGCTGACGAGGTGGCACGCAAGCCCGGCAACAAAATCGGTCGCAGCAGGACGTTGCGTCAGAAGACGAATTCTCAACGAACTGATGCGCGCGGACCGCGTTCTGAACTTTCTGCGGGAAAGCAACCGGATCCGCTCAAGACATCGCTGGGTTACATCGGCGCGGACAGCCTTGCGCGCCAGCGCCAGCTTGCGGGCAAGCGGCCAAACCAGCGTTATGGTGGACGTCAGCGGTGACGCTTCAGGGTAAGATCGCAGGCTCTGATTTTCCAGTGATATTTTCAAGCAGGTACAACCATGACGATTGAACGCACTCTCTCCATCATCAAGCCCGATGCAGTTGCAAAAAATGTGATTGGCCAGATTTATGCGCGCTTTGAGGCCGCCGGGCTGAAGATTGCGGCGGCCAAGATGGCCCATCTGTCGAGCCGCGAAGCCCAGGCCTTCTACGCCGTTCATAAAGAGCGGCCGTTTTTCAAGGATCTGGTGGAATTCATGATCTCTGGCCCTGTCATGATTCAGGTACTCGAAGGTGAGAACGCCATTCAGAAAAATCGTGATCTGATGGGCGCGACCGATCCCAAGAAGGCCGCACCGGGCACGATCCGCGCCGATTTTGCCGACAGCATTGACGCCAACGCCGTGCATGGCTCGGATGCCCCGCAAACAGCTGCTGTGGAAGTGGCCTTCTTCTTCCCCGGCATGGGTATTTTTTCACGCTGAGCCAGTACCCGACATGACGGTCAATTTGCTTGATTTTGATCTTGACAATTTGGCTGTTTTTTGCGAGCGGCTGGGTGAAAAGCGTTTTCGTGCAACCCAGCTGTTTCGCTGGATCCATCAAAAAGGGTGTGCCAACTTTGACGACATGACCGATCTGGCCAAGTCCTTGCGCGACAAGCTCAGCGCAGTGGCGCAGGTGTCAGCGCAAAAAGTTGTCTCACAGCACATTTCTGGCGACGGAACCATCAAATGGTTGTTCGATGTGGGCAGTGGCAATGCCATCGAGACCGTTTTTATCCCTGAAGAAGATCGTGGCACGCTGTGCGTTTCTTCGCAAGCCGGGTGCGCCATGTCATGCCGCTTTTGCTCCACCGGGCACCAGGGTTTCAGCCGCAATCTCACCACCGGTGAGATGGTGGGCCAGTTGTGGCACGCTGAGCATTTCTTGCGACGCCACTTGCAGCGTGAGGAGCGTGTTGTCACCAACGTGGTCATGATGGGCATGGGTGAGCCGCTACAAAACTACGCGGCGCTCATTCCTGCACTGCGCACCATGCTTGACGATCATGGATACGGTTTGTCGCGCAGACGCGTCACTGTATCGACATCAGGCGTGGTTCCCAAGATATATCAATTGGCGCAAGACTGTCCGGTTGCGTTGGCGGTGTCGCTGCACGCGTCCAATGATCTCTTGCGTGACAAACTGGTACCACTTAACACCAAGCATTCATTGGATGAGTTGCTTGGAGCATGTACCAGCTACCTCGCACATGCACCGCGTGATTTCATTACCTTTGAATATTGCATGCTCGATGGTGTCAACGACAGTGTTGAACAGGCACACGAGCTGGTGCGACTGATGAAAAGTCGGGCCAGCGCCGGTTTGCGCGGCAAATTCAACCTGATTCCGTTCAACCCATTTCCTGGATCAGGGCTCAAGCGGTCAGACGCGCAGCAAATTCAACGGTTTGCCCAGGTTCTGATTGACGCCGGCATCGTCACTACCGTGCGCAAAACACGCGGTGACGATATTGACGCAGCGTGCGGTCAGTTGGCTGGCGACGTTGTGGATCGTACGCGGGTGTCGATACGTATTGCCCGGCAACGTGATGTTGACCTGAAAGCAGCGGCTGCAACCACGTCCACCGATGCCATATGCGAACGTTGAGTCCATCACAGGAGCACGGGGCATGAAATTTTTAACGGTATTTTTGACCGCCCTGACCGCTTGGCTGGCGTTGTTTGTCGGTGGATGCGCAAACAACCCGCAAGCGGGTGTGAGCGCTGGCGCAAGTGCCGATAGGGTGACCGATTCTGACGAATCGCTGGAACGCAAACGTGCCCGCATCAGGGTGGAGCTGGCGCTGGGCTATTTTGAGCAAGGCAAGACCACCATTGCGCTGGATGAAATCAAGCAGGCCGTTGCCACTGATCCGACATTTTCCGAAGCGTTCAGTTTGCGTGGGTTGATTTACATGCGGCTTAACGAATACGCCATTGCAGAGGACAGCTTCAAGCGCTCGCTCGCGCTCAATCCACGCGACAGCAATGTGTTGCACAACCTGGGTTGGCTGAAATGCCAGCAGGCAACGTATCCGCAATCAGTTGCTTTTTTTGAACAAGCCTTGTCGAATCCGCTGTACGCCGAACGTGCCAAAACTTATATGGCGCTGGGCCTGTGCCAGGCTCGGGCGGGCAATCTGTTACAGGCAGAAGCAGCTTTGATGAAGTCTTACGAATACGATGCTGGTAATCCGGTCACCGGGTATAACCTGGCGAACTTGCTGTATCAAAAAAACGAAGATTCCCGTGCACGTTTTTATATTCGGCGCATTAACAACTCTGCTTTGGCGAATGCGGAAACCTTGTGGCTTGGCGTCAAGATTGAACGTCGTTTGGGTGATCAGGCTTCCATGTCGCAACTTGGTAGCCAGTTGATCAAACGTTTTCCTGAGTCAAAGCAGACGGCGTTGTATCAGCGAGGTGCCTTTGATGAGTGATGTGTCCGAGGTAGAGGCTGGCGAAGTGACGACACCCGTAGTGCCTGCCACTGCGGGGGCGCTGTTACGTGCAGCGCGAGAAGTGCAAGGCTTGCATATTGCCGCGTTGGCTGTGGCCCTGAAGGTGCCTGTCAAAAAAATTGAAGCGCTAGAGGCTGATCGCCTGCAGGACTTGCCCGACACGGTATTTGTGCGATCGATGGCCATGAGCATTTGCCGCGTGCTCAAGACCCCGCCGGAACCCGTGTTGGCGTTGTTGCCTGATGTCTCAGGCAACAAGCTCCAACCGATGGACGGTGGTCTCAACACCCGGTTTCGCGACGTGTCGCTGGCTAGCCAGAGTACCTGGCGCAACCAACTCTTGAGTCCGATGGGGCTGGGCGTGGTCGCGCTTTTGGTGGCTATTCTTGGGGTGCTGGCCTGGCGGGTGCCTGAAGATGAAGCGGTGGTTGAATCAAGTCCTGCCAATCTGCCTCTTTCTGCAGCAGCAGTGGCAGCGCCTGTGGCCGCGCCTGTAGCTGCAATGCCAGTGCAATCTGCCTCTACTGTCCAGCCAGCCTCAACTGTTATGGCGACGGGTACGCTGAGCATGACCGAAGATATCCGGGTACCTGACGCAGATTCCGGGCCAGCAACGCTTGCCGAAAAACCTGCCGCCGCAGTACCGTTGGAAATCAAGGCTAAAGGTGTGTCATGGGTGGAGGTCACAGACGCTGACGGTACAGCGCGCGTGCACAGACTTACCGTTGCGGGCGAGAGCTTTCAAGTCACTGGCAAATTGCCTTTGTCGGTGGTGCTTGGCCGCGCAGATCAGATGGAGGTGCTGGTGCGCGGTCGGCCGTTGAATCTGAAGGACACCGTGCGCGACAACGTGGCCAGATTTGAGGTGAAGTGATGTCCAGTCAAAACCCTGTGATTGCACAGCTGGCCCAAGCAGCAAGAACTCGGCAAGCCAGGGTGGCTTGGGGCAGCCGCGTCGTGACGGTGGGGGGCGGTGCGCCGGTGCGCGTGCAGTCGATGACCAATACAGACACGGTGGATGTGATTGGCACTGCGATCCAGGTGAAGGAGCTGGCGCTGGCCGGCTCTGAGCTGGTGCGGCTGACAGTCAATACGCCAGAGGCGGCGCAGGCGGTGGCCCCCATCAGGGAACAACTCGACCGCATGGGCATTGATGTGCCGTTGATCGGAGACTTTCATTACAACGGTCACCGGTTGTTGGTCGATCACCCTGATTGTGCCCAGGCCCTGTCCAAGTACCGGATCAATCCGGGTAACGTTGGCAAGGGTGACAAGCATGACCGTCAGTTCGGTCTGATGATCGAGGCCGCCATGCGCTGGAACAAACCGGTACGCATTGGTGTCAATTGGGGCAGTCTTGATCAGGAACTGTTAGCCACGCTGATGGATGAAAACAGCAAGCGTGCCACGCCATGGGGTGCCAAGTCTGTCATGGTTGAGGCGCTGATCAGTTCGGCCATTGATTCAGCCACCCGGGCGGTTGCTCTGGGAATGGACTCCAACCAGATCATCTTGTCGTGCAAGGTCAGTGGGGTGCAAGACCTGATCGCGGTGTACCGTGAATTGTCTCGTCGCTGTCATTACGCTTTGCACCTGGGCTTGACAGAGGCGGGCATGGGGACCAAGGGTGCCGTTGCTTCGGCTGCTGGCTTGTCGGTATTGTTGCAAGAGGGCATTGGTGACACCATCCGTGTGTCACTGACACCTCAGCCGGGCGAGTCACGTACCCAAGAGGTCGTCATTGCCACTGAAATTTTGCAGGCACTGCAACTGCGGTCGTTCGTTCCCAGCGTGACTGCTTGCCCGGGCTGTGGTCGCACCACCAGCACCACTTTTCAGGAATTGACACAACAAATTGAAAGATTTCTGCGCGAGCAGATGCCGGTGTGGCGCGAGCGCTACCCAGGTGTTGAGGACCTCAAAGTGGCAGTCATGGGTTGCATCGTGAATGGTCCCGGTGAAAGCAAACAGGCGGACATTGGCATTAGCCTGCCAGGTACGGGTGAAGCGCCTGCGGCTCCGGTCTTTATTGACGGTGAAAAACGCATGACATTGCGTGGCAACGCCATTGCGCAAGAATTTCAAACCATTGTCGAAAACTACATCCAGCTCCGCTTTGGCGCTGGCAAGGCAGACACCGCAACTACCCGTGTGACACCATGACCGACAAGACACACGCCCCGGCCGGGGGCAAACTCACCGCCGTCAAAGGCATGAACGACGTGCTGCCGCCCGATTCGGCCACAGTGCAATGGCTTGAGGACAAAGTGCGCCAACTCATGGCGCGCTACGCGTACCGCAACATTCGCACGCCGATCGTCGAGAAAACCCCCTTGTTTGTGCGCGGCTTGGGCGAGGTGACCGACATCGTTGAAAAGGAAATGTATTGTTTTGAGGATCGCCTCAATGGCGACCCGCTGACCCTGCGACCAGAGGCTACGGCCGGGGTGGTACGCGCTGCCATCGAGCACAACCTGTTGTACGAAGGGGGAAAGCGTCTCTATTACATCGGGCCAATGTTTCGCCATGAGCGACCGCAAAAGGGGCGTTATCGCCAGTTTGACCAGATCGGGGCGGAGGCCCTCGGCTTTGGCGGTGCCGATGTGGACGCCGAGCTGATCTTGATGGCCAGCGCCTTATGGGCTGAAATTGGCTTGAGCGATGTGCGGCTGGAGATCAACAGTCTGGGACAACCGAGCGAACGTCAGGCACACCGGCAAGCATTGATTGCGCATTTTGAAGCGCATCAGGATGCGCTTGACGAAGATGCGCGACGGCGTTTGTACAGTAATCCGCTGCGCATTCTGGACAGCAAGAATCCGCTGATGCAGCCCATTGTGAACGCTGCCCCCAAGTTGCTGGATTTTCTGGGTGAGGCGTCACTGGCGCATTTTGAGGCCCTGCAGGCCATTTTGCGTGCCAGTGGTGTGGCCTATACCATCAACCCCCGGTTGGTGCGAGGCATGGACTATTACAACTTGACCGTCTTTGAGTTTGTCACCGATCGTTTGGGTGCTCAGGGTACCGTCTGCGCTGGCGGCCGCTATGACTACTTGTTTGAACAGCTTGGCGGCAAACCATCACCAGCGGTGGGGTGGGCTTTGGGGGTGGACCGTGTTCTTGAACTGGTCAAGGCCAGTGTTGCTCCCATCGCCCCGCCGGTGCTGGACGCCTATGCCGTTGTGACCGATATCGCTTCACTACCGAAGGTCATGGCGTCTTTGCAGCAACTGCGTGTGCAGGGTTTGCGCATTCAAACGCATGCCAGCGCACAGGGCACCATGGGCAGCATGAAGAGCCAGTTCAAACGTGCAGATGCCAGCGGCGCGCGCTTTGCGCTGATCTTCGGTCCTGACGAGCTTGCTGCCGGGCAGGTCACCATCAAACCCTTGCGCAACGCAAGTGAATCCCAGTTTACGCGGGTGCTGGCGGATCTGGCAGCTTGGGCTGGCGCCCTACAATCTTCCCTTTAGTGAGACCTTTGCATGGCCAATCAACTCGATCTCGAAGAACAAGAACAGCTTGATCAGATCAAGCATTTCTGGAACCAATACGGTAACGCCATCACCTGGGCCTTGATCGTCGTCCTGGCCACGTTTGCCAGCTGGAATTTTTACCAATATTGGCAGCGCAGCCAGGCAGCGCAAGCGGCAGCATTGTTTGACGAGGTAGAGCGTTCGTTGCAGGGCTCTGACGCCGGGCGTGTGGAACGCGTGTTTGCACAGATGAAAGACAGATTTGCTTCCACAGCCTATGCCCAGCAGGCCGGTTTATTGGTGGCCAAACAACTTGCTATGTCGGGTAAGTCCGATGCAGCGCAAGCCGCCCTGACATGGGTGGCAGAGCACTCGACCGACGCAGGCTACCAGGCTGTGGCCAAGTTGCGCTTGGCAGGTTTGTTGCTGGAGGTCAAGAAATATGACGAGGCGTTGAAATGGCTCAACGGTGGATTCCCGGCGAGTTTTGAGGCGCTGGTGGCCGATCGAAAAGCGGACGTATTCGCTTTGCAGGGTAAAAAGACCGAGGCGGTGGCCTTGTACCAAAAGGCCTATCAGGGGTTTTTGGCCGGCCACGAATATCGTTCTTTGGTGCTGGTCAAACTCAATGCGCTGGGCAGCGACGTCCAGGGGAAATAACCCATGTTGAAGGCAATTTTTGGGGGTCGCTCGCTGATGCTTTGGCTTGACCTGTGCATCAGCTTCTGGCTTGTGGCGTGCTCGAGTCAACCCGGCGTACCGCAGCCAGCTGAGTTGGGCCCCAGCCCGGCCCTGTTGGGTGTCAAACAAGTGTGGGCCGGACAGACGGGCCGTATTGACTTTCCGCTGTCTGTTGCAGTTGCAGGCAGCACTGTTGTTCTTGCCGGTGGCCCGGACGGCAAGGTAAGTGCAGTCAGTGCCGCCACTGGCGCGGTGCTGTGGCAAGTACAGCTGGGCGTGGCTGTGTCGGCGGGGGTTGGCAGCGATGGGCACTATGCTGCATTAGTGACGCAAGACAATGAATTGGTCACGCTTGAAAGCGGTAAGGAGAGTTGGCGTGTCCGGCTTGCATCACGGGTGCTGACCGCACCGCTGGTGGCTGGGGGGCGGGTGTTTGTGTTGGCAGGTGACCGCAGTGTGGCTGCTTTTGACGCCCGCACGGGGCACAAACTCTGGACCGATCAACACCCGGGCGACAACTTGTTGTTGCGTCAAGCTGGCGTTCTGACGGCTGTCGGCAATACGTTGGTTGCCGGATTGGGTGGCACACTGACTGGCATTGATCCAAACGGGGGGCAGACTCTCTGGTCAGTGGCGATTGCCAGTCCGCGCGGCACCAACGACGTCGAACGGTTGGTGGACTTGGTGGCCGGTGTGGCGCGCAGCGGCAATACAGTGTGTGTGAGGGCATTTCAAGCCGCAGTGGGATGTGTGGACGTTGCGCAAGGGCGGCTGGGTTGGCACCAGGCGGCCATCGGATTCGTTGGCCTGCATGGAGACGGCCAAACGGTATTTGGCGTAGAGGGCGACGGGCGGGTGCTTGCCTGGCAACAAACCACAGGGCAACAACAATGGGCATCCGACGCCTTGCGCTACCGGCAGTTCAGCGCGCCGTTGCTACTGGGCCGATCCGTCATTGTGGGTGACGACGTCGGACGATTGCATTTTCTGTCCCGCACAGACGGTTCCGTTTTGACTCGCTTGTCCACCGACGGTTCACCTATTGTGACGACCCCGGTGGTCGCGGGTCAAACTTTGGTGGTTGTGACGCGTAACGGCGGTATTTTCGGGTTTCGGCCTGAATAAATTCATTCGCATGCGTAAGCCCGTCATGGCCCTGGTAGGGCGACCCAATGTGGGTAAGTCAACACTGTTCAACCGGCTTACCAAGTCGCGCGATGCGATTGTTGCAGACCATGCCGGCCTGACACGTGACAGGCACTACGGCAACGCCAGGCAAGGTGGACGAGAATTCATCGTGGTCGATACCGGAGGCTTTGAACCCGACGCCGCCAGTGGCATCTACAAAGAAATGGCTAACCAGACGCGTCAGGCCGTGGCAGAAGCGGATGTGGTGGTTTTTGTGGTCGATGCACGCCAAGGCGTCTGCGCACAAGACCATGACGTTGCCAACTATTTGCGCAAGTTGGGCAAGCCCTGTGTGCTGGTGGCCAACAAGGCCGAAGGCATGCTGGAAGGGGCGCAACTGGCCGAGTTTTACGAGCTCGGACTGGGTGAGGTCCACGCGGTCTCGGCGGCACACGGGCAGGGCATACGTTCGCTGGTGGAGCTGGCGCTGGAACCCCTTGATCTGTCACAGGAAGATGAAGATCCAGAGGAACAGGCGGGCGTCATCAAATTGGCAGTTGCCGGGCGTCCGAATGTGGGCAAGTCAACGTTGATCAATGTCTGGCTGGGTGAAGAGCGTCTGGTGGCGTTCGATTTGCCTGGCACCACACGAGATGCGATTGCCGTTCCGTTCGAGCGCAACGGGCAAAAATTTGAGCTGATCGATACCGCGGGCTTGCGCCGACGTGGCAAGGTATTTGAGGCGATTGAAAAATTCTCGGTCGTCAAAACACTGCAAGCGATTGAATCGGCCCATGTGGTGTTGCTGTTGATTGACGCTACGCAAGGCGTGACCGATCAGGATGCGCACATCGCCGGATTTATTCTTGAAAACGGGCGCGCCGTGGTTCTGGCTGTCAACAAGTGGGACGCAGTTGATGATTACCAGCGCGACGTGGTCAAACGTTCCATTGAAACCCGGCTTGGATTTTTGAAATTTGCCAACCTGCATTTGATCTCGGCACAAAAGCGTCAGGGGCTGGGTCCCTTGTGGGCATCGATTGCCCAGGCTTACCGTGCTGCCAACTGCAAGATGTCCACTCCGGTATTGACGCGTTTGTTGCTGGAATCGGTGCAATTTCAGAGCCCCAAGCGTGCCGGCATGTTCCGCCCAAAAATGCGCTACGCCCACCAAGGCGGCATGAATCCGCCGGTGATCGTGATTCATGGCAATTCGCTCGAGCACGTTACCGATGCCTACAAGCGCTTTCTGGAAGGTCGTTTCCGGCAGGAATTTGATTTGGTGGGGACGCCTTTGCGCATTGAAATGAAGACTTCAACGAACCCGTACACCCAAAAATCTGACACTTGATCGTTGTTGTCGATACATGACCAGAAAAAATTTGGCGATTTGTCCCCGGTGAACGAAAACCCGGCAAGCCTGTGGTATCGTGCTGACCCTTTCCACTTATCCGAACACGGAGAATATCGTGAGCAACAAAGGCCAACTTTTACAAGATCCGTTCCTCAATACCTTGCGCCGGGAACACATTCCGGTGTCAATCTACTTGGTGAACGGTATCAAACTCCAAGGCCAGATCGAGTCGTTTGACCAATATGTGGTGTTGCTGCGCAATACCGTGACCCAAATGGTTTACAAGCACGCCATCTCTACCATCGTTCCTGGTCGTGCGGTGAATTTTTCAGTGATAGAGGGTGAACAGACTGCCAGCGCCTGACCCCCGTCTTGTACCCACCTTGCTGGTGGGTGTTGATTTTGGGCTTCCCCACTTTGACGCCGAGCTGCAAGAGCTCGGCCTGCTTGCGCAGACCGCTGGCTTGACGCCGGTCGGCAAAGTCGTTTGCAGGCGGCGCGCGCCCGACGCAGCATTGTTTGTTGGCAGTGGCAAAGCCGACGAAATCAAACTGCTTGCTGCACAAACCGGTGCCCAGGAGATTCTGTTTGACCAAAGTATCAGTCCGGCCCAACAACGCAATCTGGAACGGCATCTTGAACTGCCGGTTAACGATCGCACCTACCTGATTCTGGAGATATTCAGTCAGCGTGCGCGCAGCCATGAGGGCAAATTGCAGGTGGAATTGGCCCGTTTGCAGTACCTCAGCACCCGCTTGGTCAGACGCTGGTCGCACCTGGAGCGTCAAAGCGGTGGCATTGGCATGCGTGGTGGCCCGGGTGAAACCCAGATTGAATTGGACCGACGCATGATCGCAGACAGCATCAAGCGCATCAAGGAGCGCTTGCGCAAGGTCGTCAAACAACGGTCAACGCAACGTCGGCAACGCGAGCGGCGTCAGGCTTTTGCGATTTCTTTGGTGGGCTATACCAATGCCGGCAAGTCCACCTTGTTCAATGCTTTGGTCAAAGCGCGCGCCTACGCTGCCGATCAGTTATTTGCCACGCTGGACACCACCACGCGACAACTCTATCTGGCAGACGTTGCCCGCACCGTGTCGCTGTCAGATACCGTCGGTTTCATTCGTGACCTGCCGCATGGTCTGGTCGATGCGTTTCGGGCCACGTTGCAAGAGGCGGTGGACGCCGACCTGCTGCTGCACGTGGTTGATTTTTCCAGCCCTGACTACCCCGAGCAGATGGCTGAGGTGCAACGTGTTTTGCATGAAATCGGGGGTGACCGGATACCGCAAATCCTGGTGTTCAACAAGTTGGACGACGTTGCCGCCGAATCTCGTCCACAGCAACCCCAGGACAGTTTTGAACTGGACGGCCTGTTGATGCCGCGCGTCTTTATCAGCGCACGTCAGGGCCTGGGGTTGGACACCTTGCGTCAGGTCCTGTCGCAGCAGGTGAGCCGTGCGCAGACAGCGGCTGATAGCCTCTATTTCCCTCAAGGCCATGAGGCTGGCGCCTGATTCGGCACAATATGGCCTGTAAGACAAGAGTTGCCCTGATGAAACTTTCACGACTTTTTTCACGTTTGTCGCTGCGACCACAACGGCCTTTGGGTATGTTCAATTTGAATGATCCGCGCTGGGGCCGTGGGGACGAGAAACCGTCGGACACGGCTGGCGGTGACTCCACGCCGCCGCCCCCCGCCAATGAGCCTGAGCCACCACGTGGCAATGAAGTCAGGCACCCACGCGGCGGTGCCAATCAGGGCCCGCCGGATCTGGACGAACTTTGGCGCGATTTCAATCGCAAATTGGGTGGCCTGTTTGGCAATGCGCGCCCGGGCGCGCGCCGAGCGACACCTGGTGGCGGATCGGGTCACAGCGGAGGCAGCGGCCGGGGTGGTTTTCAGCCCGATATGAAAAACGCCGGCATTGGCGCCGGATTGATCCTTGGGGTGATCGTGTTGATCTGGCTGGGTACCGGTTTTTTCATCGTGCAAGAAGGTCAGCAAGCGGTGATCACGCAGTTTGGCAAGTACCACTCCACCGTGGGGGCGGGTTTCAATTGGCGTCTGCCGTACCCGATCCAGCGCCATGAGCTGGTTTTTGTGACCCAGATCCGGTCTGTGGACGTGGGGCGCGACGCGATCATCAAAGCGACCGGTTTGCGTGAATCGGCCATGTTGACGGAAGATGAAAACATCGTCGAAATCAAGTTTGCCGTGCAATACCGGTTGAATGACGCGCGTGCGTTCCTGTTTGAGAGCCGCAACCCGACCGATGCGGTGGTTCAGGCCGCTGAAACTTCTGTGCGTGAGGTGGTGGGCAAAATGAAGATGGACTCGGCACTGGCTGAAGAGCGTGACCAGATTGCGCCACGGGTTCGTGCGCTGATGCAGACCATTCTGGAGCGCTACAAGGTGGGCGTCGAGATTGTGGGCATCAACCTGCAGCAAAGCGGTGTGCGCCCCCCGGAACAGGTTCAGGCAGCCTTTGACGATGTGCTCAAAGCCGGCCAAGAGCGTGAACGGGCCAAAAACGAGGCGCAAGCCTACGCCAACGACGTGGTGCCGCGTGCGGTGGGCGCGGCCTCACGCCTGAAGGAAGAATCCAACGCCTACAAGGCGCGCATCGTGGCGCAGGCGCAAGGTGATGCACAGCGCTTCAAGTCGGTGCTGGCTGAGTACCAGCGCGCACCTCAGGTCACGCGTGACCGGATGTACATCGACACCATGCAGCAGATCTACAGCAACGTCAGCAAGGTCATGGTTGATTCGCGTCAGGGCTCCAACCTGTTGTACCTGCCGCTGGACAAATTGATGCAGGCCACGGGTTCCGGGGCCGATGCGGGTGTCTCAGCAAATGCGCCCGCAGCGTCACCTGTTGCCCCGCCTGCGCTGGACCCGGTTGCCGACGCCCGCGCCCGGGATGCGGCGCGCTCGCGTAGCCGCGAATCCCGTTAGGAGTTGTTCATGAATCGCCTGGGTTTTATTGTTTCAAGTGTGCTGGTGTTGCTGGTGCTGGCCAGTTCCACGTTGTTTGTAGTGGACCAACGCCAATTCGGCGTGGTCTATGCATTGGGTCAGATCAAGAACGTGATCACCGAGCCGGGCCTGAACTTCAAGTTGCCACCGCCGTTTCAGAACGTGTCGTACATCGACAAACGGCTGCTCACGCTCGACAGCACCGACAACGAACCGGTTCTGACGGCAGAAAAGCAGCGCGTGGTGATCGACTGGTATGTGCGCTGGCGCATTACCGGGCCCACCGACTACATCCGCAATGTCGGTACCAATGAGGCGGCGGGAGCCAACCAGCTTAATCGCGTGGTGCGCAACGCGTTCCAGGAAGAAGTGAACAAGCGCACCGTCAAGGAACTGCTGTCGCTCAAGCGTGAAGAACTCATGAGTGACGTCAAGACCGAGGTGCTGGGTCAGGTGCGGGGTGCCAAACCCTGGGGTATCGACGTGGTTGACGTGCGTATCACCCGGGTGGACTATGTGGACGCCATCACCGAGTCGGTCTATCGCCGCATGGAGGCCGAACGCAAACGTGTGGCCAACGAGCTGCGCTCCACTGGCGCGGCAGAAGGGGAAAAGATTCGTGCTGACGCTGACCGCCAGCGCGAGGTGACGTTGGCCAACGCCTACCGCGATGCGCAAAAAGTCAAGGGTGAGGGCGATGCCGAAGCTGCGCGCATTTACGCTGAAGCGTTTGGCCGCGATGCCCAATTTGCGCAGTTCTACCGTAGCCTGGAAGCGTACAAGTCCAGTTTCTCGAAAAAGAGCGACGTGATAGTGGTTGACCCCGCAGGTTCGGACTTTTTCAAGGCCATGCGCGGGCAAACGGCATCTGGCTTCAGTGGCAAGAAGTAACGCCTGAAAGCTTGCTCTGGACACACAGGCATTCTGGTTGGCGATGGCGCTGGTGCTGCTGGTTGAAGGCTTCATGCCCTTTGTGTCACCGGCCACCTGGCGCAAGACGTTTGAGCAGATTCTGCGTCTGACGGATGGGCAGCTGCGTTTTTTTGGACTGTGCAGCTTGTTGCTGGGGCTGGCGTTGTTGGTGTGGCTGGGGTGAAAAATCTGGCCCGATTCCCCCGGTAAAATCCGGGTTTTAACAGCACCGCGAATCCCATGTCTGCCTGGCTCCTGCCGGATCATATTGCCGATGTTTTACCCTCCGAGGCCCGGCACATCGAAGAATTGCGTCGCGAACTGCTGGACACAGCGCGTAGCTACGGGTACGAGCTGGTCATCCCGCCCCTGCTCGAACACCTTGACTCCTTGCTCAGCGGCGCAGGCAGTACGCTGGGCCTGCAAACCCTCAAATTGGTCGATCAGCTCTCCGGGCGCACGCTGGGCTTGCGCGCCGACAGCACGCCGCAGGTGGCGCGCATTGATGCGCACCTGCTCAATCGCAGCGGTGTGGCACGTCTGTGTTACTGCGGGCCGGTGCTGCACGCGCGCCCGGCTGCGCCGCATGCCACGCGCGAGCCCTTGCAACTGGGCGCCGAAATCTATGGTCACGCCGCTCTGGAGGCCGACATTGAGGTACTGAACCTGGCGCTGGATTGTCTGAATGCAGCACAGGTGCAGCAGCCCAGTGTGGATCTGGCCGATGCGCGTCTGGTCAGGGCGATTCTGGCTGACGTGGCTTTACCTGCTGCGCAGCTGGCGGCCATTTATGCGGCGTTGGCTGCCAAAGACCGCCCTGAGCTGGCGTCGCTGACCCAGGAGCTGCCGCGACCGGTGCGCCAAGGGTTACTGACGCTGGCGCAGCTCTACGGTGACGCGTCGGTTCTGGTTGATGCTAAAAAGTCCCTTCCGGCCATGAACGGTGTGCACGATGCGCTATTTAATTTGAAGCGACTTGCCGATCACTTGGGCACGGTGCAGGTGACGTTTGACCTGGCAGACATGCAGGGTTACGCCTACTACACCGGGGCGCGGTTCAGCATCTACGCGCCCTCTGCCAGCGCAGCGCTGGTGCGCGGTGGGCGTTACGACCAGGTCGGTGCCGTCTTTGGACGCAAACGCCCGGCAGCAGGATTCAGCCTGGATTTGAAGTCGCTGGTGGCTGCCGTGGAGCCGCGTCCCTTGCGTGCTGCCATTCGCGCGCCCTGGCGCGATGAACCGGCCTTGGCGCAGGCCATTGCCGCGCTGCGTGCCCAGGGCGAGGTGGTGGTGTGCGAACTGCCTGGCCATGACCACCAGGTCGATGAATTTCACTGCGACCGGGTCTTGCAATTGCAAGACGGGCGCTGGCAGGTCAAGACAATCTGAATCAACTTCTTGAAAGAAACACATGACTGCAATCAAAGGGCGCAATGTGGTGGTGGTAGGGTCGCAATGGGGCGACGAAGGCAAGGGCAAGCTGGTTGACTGGCTCACCGAAAGCGCGCAGGGCGTGGTGCGCTTTCAGGGCGGCCACAACGCGGGCCACACCTTGGTGATCAACGGTGTCAAGACCGCGTTGCACCTGATTCCCAGCGGCATCATGCGCCCGGGGGTCAAGTGTTACATCGGCAACGGTGTGGTGTTGTCCACCGCCAAACTGCTTGAAGAAATCACCAACCTGGAAAAAATGGGCGTCGAGCTGCGTTCGCGTCTGCGCGTGAGCGAACTCTGCCCACTGATTCTGCCGTTTCACGCAGCATTGGACGTGGCGCGTGAAGCTGCGCGCGAGCAAGGGGGTAGCGAAAAAATCGGCACTACCGGGCGCGGCATCGGCCCGGCCTATGAAGACAAGGTGGCCCGGCGTGCCCTGCGTGTGCAAGACATGAAGTTCCCTGAACGCTTTGCCGCCAAGCTGCGCGTGCTGCTGGACTTGCACAACCATGTGCTAGGCACGTTCCTGAGTTCGCGCAACTTTGACTTTGGTCCGACGCTGACGCCCTACATGAAGGACGGCCAAGTGCTGTTCGAGCCGGTGTACGAAGAAGCCATGCGGCACGCGCAGTGGCTCCAACCCATGATGGCAGATGTGTCGCGCGAGCTCAACGACGGCCATTTGCGCGGTGAGAACCTGCTGTTTGAAGGCGCACAAGGCACGCTGCTGGACGTGGACCACGGCACTTACCCGTTTGTAACCTCGAGCAACTGCGTGGCGGGAAACGCCGCGGCAGGCGCAGGCGTGGGGCCGGGGCTGTTGCATTACATCCTGGGCATTGCAAAAGCCTACTGCACCCGCGTGGGCGGCGGCCCGTTCCCGACCGAACTTGAATGGGAAAAAGAAGGTACACCGGGCTATCACATGAGCACCGTGGGCGCAGAAAAAGGCGTCACCACCGGGCGCAGCCGACGCTGCGGCTGGTTTGACGCCGCCTTGCTCAAACGCTCGGCGCAGGTCAACGGGCTCAGCGGCCTGTGCATCACCAAGCTGGACGTGCTTGACGGTTTGAGCGAGCTCAAACTGTGCACCGGCTATGAGTTGGATGGCGCGTTCACCGACATCCTGCCGATGGGTGCTGACGACATTGCGCGCTGCAAACCGGTGTACGAGACCATCCCCGGCTGGAGCGACAGCACGGTGGGCGTGACACAGTACGACGAACTCCCCACCAACGCGCGCCTGTACCTGCAGCGCATCGAACAGGTGACCGGCGTGCCGATTCACATTGTCTCGACCAGCCCGGACCGGGCGCATACCATTCTGATCCGTCATCCGTTTTTGGCCGAGTAACCCAGGAGCCCTGCGATGTTGACCGAAGACGGCAAACATTTGTATGTCAGCTATGACGAGTACAACGGGCTGGTCGAAAAACTGGCGATCAAGGTGCACCAGTCAGGCTGGCAGTTTGACACCATCTTGTGCCTGGCGCGCGGCGGCATGCGCCCCGGCGACGTTCTTTCCCGGGTGTTCAATAAGCCATTGGCGATCATGTCGACCAGTTCGTATCGCTCTGAGGCGGGCACCGTGCGCGGTGAGCTGGATATTGCGCACTACATCACCACGCCCAAGGGCCGCATCGCCGGGCGCGTGCTGCTGGTGGACGATCTGGCGGACTCGGGCCAGACGCTCAAGGCCGTGATCGATCAGCTACGGACCAATTACCAACCCATCACCGAGCTGCGCAGTGCCGTGCTCTGGACCAAGGCGGTGTCCAGTTTCATGCCCGACTTCTGCGTCGAGTTTTTGCCAACCAACCCCTGGATTCACCAGCCGTTTGAAAATTACGACACCACCACGCCTGAGCAACTCATCAAAAAATGGAGCGTCTGAGCGACATGTCTGAGGCCCAGACCCAGCTGATTCACCACCCCTACACGCCACCGGCGGGGTTTGGCGCGCCGCAACCCGGTGTGTTCAAGGCGTCCACCGTGTACTTTCCCAATGTTGCCGCCATGCGCAACTTTGACTGGAAGGACAAAACCGCCTACACCTACGGGCTGCACGGCACCCCCACCACCTACACGCTGGAAGAGCGCTTGAGCACGCTTGAAGGCGGGTCGCAGTGCCTGCTGGTGCCCAGTGGCCTGGCGGCGATTGCCACCGTCAGCCTGGCGTTGCTGCACAGCGGTGACGAGGTGCTGATCCCGGACAACGCCTATGGCCCAAGCAAGGCGCTGGCTGCGGGCGAGCTGCAGCATTGGGGCATCCGGCACCGGTTTTACGACCCCATGCAGCCGCAAGACCTGACCAACAAGATCGGGCCACAGACCAAACTGGTCTGGCTGGAAGCCGCAGGCTCTGTGACGCTGGAGTTTCCTGACCTGTGCGAGCAGGTAAGCGTTTGCAAACGTGCTGGTGTGCTGTGTGCGCTGGACAACACCTGGGGTGCGGGTTTGGCTTTCAGCCCGTTTGACTTGCAGCGCAAGGGCAAACCTTCATTAGCCGTGGACATCTCTATCCACGCGCTCACCAAATACCCCAGCGGTGGTGGTGACGTGCTGATGGGCAGCATCATCACCACCGACGATGCCTTGCACATGAAGCTCAAGCTGTGCCACATGCGCTTGGGGTTGGGGGTGGGTGCCAACGACGCAGAGTTGGTGCTGCGCAGCCTGCCCAGCCTGGCGTTGCGCTATCGTGCCCACGACGAGACTACCCGAAGTTTGGCGCATTGGTGTTTGCAGCGAGCAGGATTTGACCAGGTTTTGCACCCGGCGCTACCGCAGTCACCCGGTCATGATCATTGGCAGGCATTGTGTGGCGACGGGCTCGGGCATGCCGCCGGTCTGTTTAGCGTTATTTTCAAGAGTGATGTTGGGCAGCCTCAGGTTGACGCGTTTTGCAACGCGCTCAAGCTGTTCAAGATTGGCTACAGCTGGGGCGGACCGATTAGCCTGGTCATGCCCTATGAGTTGCAAACCATGCGTGAGAGCTGGCCAAGCCACTTGCAACGCGGAATTCTGGTGCGGTTTTCCATTGGGCTGGAGGCGGTGGAAGACCTGCAAGCCGATTTGGAGCAAGCGCTGCGGGTGGCGCAGTCAACGCACCGTTAAAATCCTCGCTCAACCTTTAGAAAGATTCCCTTGGCAACACCCAACTACGGTTACGAAAAGCGTCAGAAAGAACTGGCAAAGAAGAAGAAAAAAGAAGAGAAATTGAAAGAAAAGGCGCTGCGTAAAGCCGGGGAGGGCGCTGCAGCCAAACCTGAACCCGACGAGTCCGCCCCAGATACAGCGGCTCCGGCGGCTTGATCGCTTGCGGGTGGCGGTGCCTTCAGGTTTTCAAAATATTCTGCGCTAATTTGGTCATAGCCCCTGAAGTTCGGTCACTGGGCGCTATGATTTTTGCATTTTCAAACTGCGTAAAGTTGCGCTGCATCGACGCCAGATACGCCGGGTCGTAGTGGTTGACCAGCAGGTCTTGCACCACCGGCGCAAATTGTCCTGAACGTGCCAGCGCTTGCCAGCGATCGACCATCGCGTGGCCCCGCAGGGCCGTCAGCACCGATAGCCGGTCACAAAAATAGTCAACATCGCGCACCAGGTAGTCGTAGTCTTCCTGCAGCAGCGCTACCCGTTCGTTATCGGGCAAGCTCAGGCTCAGACAGTTGCTCTGGTGCATCGCGTCAATCAGCGCAGCAGGTACCGACAGGTCGCCCACTTTTTTGCTTTCGCTTTCCACATACACGGTGCGCGCGGGGTCCATGCGCCGCAGCGCATCCCAGATCAGCGTGTCAAAACGCTTTTGGCAGGGTTGCTCCAAGCCGGGCATGGCGCCCAGCACCGAACTGCGGTGGTTGGCCAGTGCCTCCAGGTCCAGCACCTGCGCGCCTTGTGTGGCCAGCGCGTGCAGCAAACGGGTTTTGCCGGAGCCCGTTGGCCCGCAAATCACCTTGAACGTCAGCCCGGCAGCCAAGCGCGCCAGGTCTTGCACGATGACAGCGCGGAACGCCTTGTAGCCGCCTTCGAGCAGTGTCACCCTAAAACCAATTTGTCCCAGAATCAGCGACAAGGCGCCACTGCGCTGGCCGCCGCGCCAGCAATAGCACAGTGGCCGCCATTCCTTGGGCCGGTCGATCACCCAGCGATCGATGTGCGCGGCGACGTTGCGCGCGGCGATGGCCGCACCGCGTTTGCGCGCCTCAAACGGATTGACCTGCTTGTACAGCGTGCCAATCTCGATGCGCTCGGCGTTGTTCAGCGTGGGCCAGTTCACCGCGCCCGGCACATGATCCAGCGCGAATTCGTCTTCGCTGCGTGCGTCGATCACCGCGTCAAACTCGGCCAGGTGCCGGATTGCTTCTGCGGCGGACAGGGTCTGCACGCTCATCGCAACTCCTTTTTCAAGGCGGGCCAGACATTGGCAAGAATCAGCGGATGCGCCGCCTCCAGCGGATGAATGCGGTCGGCCTGAAACCACTGCAGGCTGTCTGGTGCGTCAGCCACACCTTTGAGCAAAAACGGTACCAGCGCTGCTTTTTGTGCTGTAGCGACCTCCACAAAGACGCGGACAAACCGATCGGTGTAGTCGCGTCCGTAATTAGGTGGAACCCGCATACCCAGCAGAACCACCCGGGCACCGGCTTGCTGCGCCTCCTGCGTCATAACGCGCAAATTGTCCCGGGTGAGCGTCAGGGGCAGGCCACGCAGGGCGTCGTTGGCACCCAGTTCAATCACCACCAGAGTGGGGCGATATTGCTGCAACAGCGCAGGCAGACGCGCTCGTGCGCCCGAGGTCGTGTCGCCGCTGATACTGGCGTTGACCACGCTGGCTGTGATATTTTCGGCGGCCAGCTTTTTGCCCAACAGCGCGACCCAGCCCGTGCCACGGCGCAAACCGTATTCGGCGCTCAGAGAATCCCCCAGCACCAGAATGCTGCGCTCAAGGGGTGCCGTCCGTGCCGATTGGGCCTGCGCGACTTGGGGTTGAATCCCCAAAGCAAGTTGTCCTGCTGCCAACACGATACAGTCGCGACGATTCAAAATTGTCAGTTTCAAAGAAAAACCCATGTCAGATTGCATTATTTCGGTCGAGCACGTTTTTAAATCGGTCACCGATTCGACCGGCACGCTCGACATTTTGCGTGATATCGATATCCGCCTGAACAGAAAGGAAACGGTGGCCATTGTCGGTGCTTCGGGCTCGGGCAAAAGCACCTTGCTGTCGATCATTGCCGGGTTGGATACCCCTACCCAGGGGACGGTTCGCCTGGCCGACCAAGACCTGTTTGCCTTGGACGAAGACGCGCGCGCTGCGCTCAGGGCGCAGAAAATCGGCTTTGTGTTTCAGAGCTTTCAGCTGCTGGGCAATTTGACGGCGCTCGAAAACGTGATGCTCCCCTTGGAGTTGGCTGGCCAACGTGATGCACGCGCAGCCGCCACCGACATGCTGGTGCGGGTGGGATTGGCGCAGCGTTTGGGCCATTATCCGAAAGTACTCTCCGGCGGCGAGCAGCAACGCGTGGCACTGGCGCGCGCTTTTGTCGTGCAACCGGCGGTGCTGCTGGCTGACGAGCCCACCGGTAGCCTGGACTTTGCAACCGGTGAAACCGTGATGGCGCTGATGCTGGATCTGAACCGCGAGCTGGGCACCACGCTGGTGTTGGTCACGCATGACAAGACGCTGGCGGGGCGTTGTGAACGCTGCATCACGATCGAGGCCGGGCGGGTCAGCGAATAGACTATTGCTATGAATATGTCAGTTGACGTTTCCTTTTTTCCACGCGTCGCCAAGCCGTTAACCAGTTACCGCAAGTTTTGGGCGTCGCGCTTTGGCACGGCACCGTTTTTGCCGATGAGCCGCGCAGAGATGAATCAGCTGGGTTGGGATAGCTGCGACATCATCATCATCACCGGCGACGCCTATGTGGACCATCCCAGTTTTGGTATGGCGGTGATTGGTCGCATGCTGGAGGCACAAGGTTTTCGCGTTGGCATCATCGCCCAGCCGGATTGGACCAGCGCCGAGGCGTTTCGCGCTTTGGGTAAACCCAACTTGTTCTGGGGCGTGACGGCGGGCAACATGGACAGCATGATCAACCGCTATACGGCCGATCGCAAAATCCGCACGGATGATGCCTACACGCCGGGCGATGCAGGGGGCAAGCGCCCGGACCGGGCCGCCATTGTCTATAGCCAGCGTTGTCGAGAGGCCTTCAAGGATGTGCCGATTGTGTTGGGCGGCATTGAAGGCAGTCTGCGCCGCATTGCCCACTACGATTATTGGAGCGACAAGGTGCGTCGCAGCATCGTGGTGGACGCCAAGTGCGACTTGCTTTTGTACGGCAACGCTGAGCGCGCCATTGTTGAAATAGCGCACCGTCTGGCACGCCACGAACCGGTGGAGCGCATCACCGACGTACGCGGCACAGCCTTTGTGCGCCGTGCGGATGACGCAACGCGCCTGGGCTGGTTTGAGATCGACTCCACCGAAGTGGATGTACCCGGTGCAGTGGAGTCCCACGTCCATCCGTATCAGACCACGTCGGAGCAAGCTGCGGGGCAGGGCGGCAGTTGTGTTCAGGCGGACAGGCCTTTTGATGACGTTCTGGACGATGCCGCAGTGCTATCAAAAAGAAGAGCTACCCACGCTTTATCCATAAGCGCTGAAGGCCAATTTCATATAAATTCTGAAGCACAGATGCAGCCTGCTGAACAGCCGGTCACTTTCTACCCCAACCCGGCCTTGCCTACCGGCAAAGGCAAACAAAAAGTACCTGCGCGTGACCGCACGGTGATCCGCCTGCCCGGTTACGAGCAGGTCAAGGCTGACCCCGTGCTGTATGCCCATGCCAACCGGGTTTTGCATCTGGAAACCAACCCCGGCAATGCGCGTGCGTTGGTACAAGCTCATGGCGAAGGTGTGACAGCGCGTGACGTGTGGCTGAATCCACCGCCCATACCGCTCACCACGGTCGAGATGGACTTTGTGTTTGATCTTCCTTACGCGCGCAGCCCGCACCCCGGCTACGCCGACGAAAACGGCAGCCATGACCACGCTACCAGGATTCCCGCCTGGGAGATGATCCGGTTCAGTGTCAACATCATGCGCGGCTGCTTTGGCGGTTGTACGTTTTGCAGCATTACCGAGCACGAAGGCCGCATCATCCAGAGTCGCTCGCAAGCGTCCATCATCAAGGAAATTGAAGATATTCGCGACAAGGTCAATGGTTTTACCGGCACGATCTCCGACCTGGGTGGCCCCACCGCCAATATGTACCGCCTGGGCTGCAAAAGCCCCGGGATTGAAGCCGCATGCCGCAAGCCCAGTTGTGTGTATCCGGGCATTTGTCAGAATTTGGGTACGAATCACGATCCGCTCATCGCAATTTACAAGCGCGCTCGGTTGCTCAAAGGCATCAAAAAAATATTGATTGGTTCGGGCGTGCGTTACGACCTGGCGGTACAGAGCCCTGAATACGTCAAGGAACTGGTGCAACACCATGTGGGTGGCTACCTGAAAATTGCGCCCGAGCACACGGAAAGTGGGCCGCTGTCCAAGATGATGAAGCCTGGCATCGGCACTTACGACAAATTCAAGACGCTGTTTGACAAATTCACCGAAGAGGCCGGCAAAAAGCAGTTTCTGATTCCGTACTTTATTGCCGCCCACCCGGGTACCAGTGACGAAGACATGATGAAGCTGGCGCTGTGGCTCAAAAAAAATGGCTTTCGTGCCGACCAGGTGCAAACCTTTTATCCCAGCCCGATGGCCACCGCCACGGCCATGTACCACACTGACTTGAACCCGCTCAGGGGTATTCACCGTGATGACCGCGCCGAGCGGGTGGACATCGTGCGCGGCGACAAGCGGCGCCGTTTGCACAAGGCCTTTTTGCGTTACCACGACCCGAACAACTGGCCACTGTTGCGTGAGGCGCTCAAGGCCATGGGGCGTGCTGATTTGATCGGCAATGGCAAACATCATTTGATTCCGACCTTTCAGCCAGCCACAGATGGCAGCTACCAAAGCGCGCGGCGCAAAAATTCAACCGCTGCAAACACCCGATCGATGCGCCCAGGGCAGGCGGTGCAACCGGGCCAACTGTTGTCCCAGCATACCGGTTTGCCGCCGCGCGCAACGGGGGCGGTTCGCGCAAAACCGGTTAAAAACTTCAACAACCATCGACCACGTTGATGCGGCCTGGAGGGCCGTGCCAGACCCGTTCTCAGGTTGTTGCGGTGGCGCGTTGCAGCAGGATGTGGGCACACAGGCCACCGCCGCTGGCCAAGCTCAGTTCAAAGCTGCCGCCCATGCGTGTGATGGTCTGCTCCACAATGGCCAAGCCCAGCCCGGTGCTGTTGGCTTCGGTGCGAGCGGCTTCACCCCGAAAAAATGGCGTGGCGAGCTGTTTGAGCTGTTCTGGTGGCACGCCCGGGCCATGGTCGCGTACCCGCAACAGCACCTTGTCGTCAAGGTAGCGCGCCGAGATGTCCACTTCGGAAATACCTGTATCCACACCTTTGCCATAGCGTGCGGCGTTCTCCAGCAAATTGCCCAGCACGCGCTGCAACTCGACGGGGTCGGCCAGCACGATCAGGTGTTCCTGTAACGCCACCTTGAACTGCATGTCGGGTCGCTTGCGAAAAGGTGTCAGACAGTTTTCAACCGTTGCGTTCAATGACACTGCGGTCAAGCCCAGATTGCCCGGGCGCGCGTAGTCCAGAAACTTGCCCACGATGGCGTCGAGCTGGGCGATGTCATTGACCATATCTTGCCGGGCTTGGGCGTCTGCCACGCTGAGTTCGGTTTCCAGCCGCAAACGTGCCAGCGGTGTGCGCAGGTCGTGCGAAATGCCTGCCAGCATGACAGCACGATCTTGTTCAATCTTGGCCAGCTTCTTGGTCATGCGGTTGAAGCCGACGTTGACGGCGCGGATTTCGCGCGTGTTGACCGATTCGTCAAGTGTGCTGGCTTCAAAATTCCCGTCACGCACGCGACTGGCGGCAAATGACAACTCCTTCAAGGGTCGATTGATCAGCCGGGCGATGAAGGCCGCTCCGGTCAGCGACAGAGCAGCGGCCGTCAACAGCCAGATCAGCCAGGTGCGCCCCGCCGGTTCGTCAAAGCGGTTGCGGTCGGTTTGCAGCCAGTACTGGTCTTTGTCGATGGCAAATCCCACCCACAAACCGTCCACGTTATTCACCTTCTTGGCCACCACGGTGCCAGGGCCCAGGCGCGACATGATCTGATCTTCAATGTGTTTGCTCAGGTAGTCGTCGTCGAATGGCTCAAACGTGTCGATCGGCTCGCGCGGTCGAATCGTGACGTGCTCCTGGTCTTTCATCGTTTTAAACAGCGACACCCGTGCAATTGAATCAGCGTGTTGCACAGCAGCGCGGCTGAGGTTGACTACGGACGCGATCTGGTTTGCAGTCTGGATGGCACGCGGCTCGAACTCCAGTTCACGCAGGGTTTGCGTCCAGGCAAAGACGCTCCCCACCAGCAACAAAGCCAACAAGAAAAAGGTACGCCAGAATAAGCTGATACCTGCCTTGTAAGTGGGCAGAATGTCCTGATCAAACCAACCCAATTCGCCAGGCCGTGCTTTATTCGTTGTCATCAGGTACAAAAACGTAACCCACGCCCCACACCGTCTGGATGTAGCGGGGCGCGGCTGCGTCCACTTCAATCAGCTTGCGAAGACGCGATACCTGCACATCCAGACTGCGGTCAAATGGTTCGAAGTCGCGTCCGCGTGCCAGTTGCGCCAGCTTTTCACGCGACAACGGTTGCCTGGGGTGGCGCACCAGCGTCTTGAGCATGGAAAATTCGCCTGTGGTCAGCGTCAACTCTTCGTTGCCTTTGTGCAAAGTACGCGCACCCATGTCAAACATAAAGGGTCCAAAGCGTGCCACAGCCTTGTCGCTGGACGGCGAGCCGGGTGCTTCTGTAGGGGGACGCCGCCGCAGTACAGCGTTGACGCGCGCCAGCAACTCGCGCGGGTTGAACGGCTTGGCCAAATAATCGTCGGCACCGACTTCGAGCCCGACGATGCGGTCCACGTCTTCGCCCTTGGCCGTGAGCATGATGATGGGCGTGCTGTTGCTGGCAGCGCGCAGCCGCCTGCATACTGACAAGCCGTCTTCACCTGGCATCATCAGGTCGAGCACGATCAAATCGACGGGTTCGCGCAGCAGTACCCGTGTCAGGGCCTTGCCGTCTTCAGCCTGCAATACGTCGAAGCCCTCTTGCGTGAGGTAGCGGCGCAGCAGGTCGCGGATGCGGCTGTCGTCGTCAACGACCAGAATCTTGTCTTTGTGTTGCGTGTTGATCACCATGCTGACGCTCGCTTGCATTTGTAACAAGCCTGATTTTGCGTGGTTTGGCACATTGATCCTGGAGTTTTTTCTGCTTGTTCACGGTTTGTTACAAAATTTTTGACCTCATAATGCCACTGGAAAGATTCAAGCCTACTTGGAGTCATGGTGTGAAAAATATAAAAACGATAGCACTTTGTGCATTATTGATATGGGCTCATAGCCTTTTCGGTCAGACTATCGTGGTTTCAGAACCGGCGCGCCGCGTGGCTCTGTCTGCCAGTTCGCAGGTAATGTGCACATCGGCTTCGACGACGACCTGCCGCCGCCCAGAGCGTCGATGATGCTGGCGCGCGTTGTGACCGACGCCATGGCCGTACCGGTGGAAGCTGGAACGGCCACCGTCACGCTCAGCGTGTCTGGCTGCGTCAAACTGCAGCAGGTGCATTGTTGAGCTCGGTGATCCCCACTGATTGTTCAGATCCGGTTGCTGAGCCGGGTGCGGATGCCGTTGCGGGTTACGGTGTCAAGCTCGATGCCCTGCTGCGTCGTATGCGCAGCAAAGGCGACTTTCCGGCCCTGTCCGATTCGATCACCCGTATTCAAAGTCTGGCGACGTCTGACAAAGAAAGCATCAACAGCGTCACCAATGAAATTTTGAAAGATGTGGCGTTGACCAACAAATTGTTGCGATTGGTCAACAGCGCGCATTACTCGCGTGGCGACAGCGTCGGGACGGTCTCGCGCGCGGTCTCTCTGGTGGGATTCAATGGCATCCGCAACCTGACGTTGAGTCTGGTTTTGCTCGAGCACATGCCAGACAAGGACAACGCCCAACTGCTGAAAGAAGAATTCTTGCGCGCACTCATGGCGGGCACGATTGCGGCGGAGCTGGGATCTTCTCAACTCGATAGTGAAGAAGCGTTCATCGGTGCCATGTTCCAGAATTTGGGGCGCATGCTGGGGCAGTTTTATTTTCCGCGAGAGGCTACGACGATTCGCCGGTTGATCGGTGACGCATCGCATCCGATGAGCGAAGAAGGTGCTGCGTTGCGAGTTCTCGGCCTGACCTTTGAGCAACTGGGTTTGGGTGTATCCAAAGCCTGGGGCTTGCCCGACAGCATCCAGCAATGCATGGTGCGCCCCGTGGGTGATCCGCCAACGGCAGCCTCGCCGGACCCAATGAGCCATCTGCGCTGGAGCGCCCGGGCGGCCAATGACATGGCCAACGCCATGCTGCATGCCGATCCTGATGAAGTCGATCGGCAACTGGCCACGTTGTCCAAAAGTTACGCCAGGTCGATGGCAATGGCACCTGAGCAAGTCAAGGCGGTGACCACAGTGGCGCGCGTCAAGCTCAACGAATTGGCAGACGCCATGGAAATCAGGGTGCCGATCCATTCGCCTGCGGCGCGGCTCCTGAAACTGCCCCTGGATGCCGGTCAACAGCCCGCTGGCGGCGCTTCACAGAGTGCGGTGGCCTCTGCTGTTGACGGTAGCGCGCTGCACGCAACGTTTGACCCTGCCACATCCTCGGAAGAAAGGGTGCGCAACCAGGCGAGCAACGCCACGGCGACGGCAGACATGGCCACGCAAACGCTCGCGGCTGGCATCCAGGACATCACCAACGCGATGGTGGAAGACTTCAAACTGGGCGATGTACTGCGCATGATTCTGGAAACCATGTTTCGGGCGCTTGGTTTTCAGCGTGTGATTTTTTGTATGCGTGACCCCAAAACCAACATCTTGACGGGTCGTTTTGGCCTGGGACAAGGCGTGGAAAAAATTGTGAAAAATTTTTGCGTGCCGCTAAACCCCAAAGACATCCCCGACCTGTTTGCGACGATCTGTGGCAAGGCAGCTGATACGCTGATAAGTGACTCAAGTGACCCCCACATCGCGGCGCGCCTGCCCGCTTGGTACCGGCGTGATTTCAATGCCCCCGGCTTCATGATCTTGCCGCTGACCATCAAGGGCCAACCCGTGGGTCTGATTTACGCCGATATGTCGGTCAAAGGTGAACTGACGATTGACGAAAAGCAGCTGTCGATGCTGCGCACGCTGCGCAATCAGGCCATCATGGCGTTCAAACAGTCGAGTCAAATTTAGGCGTCGAGCAGCCGACGATTCAAAAGACAGACAGGCTTCCAGCCATTTTCTGGTCTGCTTGTGTAGCTACTATTAATGAAGCATTACTGGGCCGCCCAACCACCGTCCATGTTCCAGGCCACACCGCGCACATTGTTGCCCGCAGGCGAGCAGAAAAACACCGCCAGCGCACCCAGTTCTTGCGGGGTGGTGAACTGAAGCGACGGCTCCTTTTCGCCCAGCAACAGCTTGGTGGCTTCCTGATTGGACAAGCCCAGCGCGGCGGCCTTGGCGTCCACCTGTTTCTGCACCAGCGGCGTCAACACCCAGCCCGGACAAATGGCGTTGCAGGTGACGCCGCTGGTGGCGTTTTCAAGCGCGGTGACCTTGGTCAGGCCGACGATGCCGTGCTTGGCCGCAATGTAGGCGGCCTTTTCGGTCGAGGCGACCAGACCGTGCACCGACGCCACATTGATGATGCGGCCCCAACCCGCCGCCTGCATGGTCGGCAGCGCCAGGCGCGAGGTATGAAACGCGCTGCTCAGGTTGATGGCCAGGATCGCATCCCAGCGCTCGACGGGGAAGTTTTCTACCCGGGCCACGTGCTGGATGCCGGCATTGTTGACCAAAATATCGACGCGGCCGAATTCATTGGAGGCGTAGCGCATCATGGCCTCAATATCAGCCGGTTTGCTCATGTCGGCGGGGTGGTAGCCGGTTTGCACACCCGCTGCGGCCACTTCGGCGCGGGGGCCAGCGACGTCGCCAAAACCATTCATGATGATGTTGGCCCCTTGGGCGGCCAGCGCCTTGGCAATCCCCAGACCAATGCCGCTGGTCGATCCGGTGACCAGGGCTGTTTTACCTTTGAGCATGTTGCGTTCTCCAATGAAATGAAAGGTTGTGCCGTGGTGATGCCCGGACGACCCAATGGTTTGATTTACGATGCGGTCATTATCCGGGATTGTTCTGCCTGCCTTTCATCATGACCGAGCCAACACTTCAGTTCATTCACTGCCCTGATGCCCACGGTGGGCATCGCATGGCCTATTGGCAGTGGGGCGATCCACAGGCGCGCCACATGGTGTTGTGCGTGCATGGCCTGACGCGCCAAGGGCGCGACTTTGACACGCTGGCGCGCGCTGTATTGGACGCGGCCGACCATCCAATGCAAGTGGTCTGCCCGGATGTGGTGGGTCGTGGGCAGAGTGACTGGTTGAAAGACCCGCAGGGTTATCAAATCCCGTTTTATGTGGCGGACATGCTGGTGTTGCTGGCGCAGTTGCAACCTGGCACGCTGGACTGGCTCGGCACCAGCATGGGTGGTCTGATGGGCTTGGTGCTGGCGGGGCAACCCGATTTGCCGGACTACGCCAGGGTGCGTCGCTTGGTGCTCAACGATGTGGGGCCAAGCATTGAGTGGCAGGCCTTGCGGCGCATCGGCCAGTATCTGGGCAAGGTGGCGGTGTTTGATTGCGAGCAGCAGGCCGCTGACGCACTGTGGTCCATTGCCAGCAGTTTCGGGCCGCACACGCAGCAGCAATGGTTGGCGTTGACGCGCCCGCAGATCAAGTCGCTGGCCGACGGGTCAGGGCGCTTCACGCTGCGCTACGACCACGCGCTGGCTGAGCCTTTCAAGGCGGTCACGCCTGAGTCGGCCGCGCAGGGGGAGGCAATGCTGTGGCAGGCGTATGACCAGATTGCAGCGCAGACCCTGCTGGTGCGGGGTGCCGAGTCAGACCTGTTGTCGTTGCAGACCGCGCAGGCCATGACACATCGCGGTCCAAAGGCGCGGCTGGTGGAGTTTGCCGGCGTAGGCCACGCCCCCACGTTTGTAGCGCCTGGGCAGCTACAGGCGGTTTTGTCCTTTTTGTTGCGTTGAACCCCGATGCCATGAAAAGCCGATCGAAGGCCGACGCCCCGCTGCCGCCAGAGGGGCATCACCTGCCTGTCATGCAGGCCACCGCACACGCCACGCCCGAACAGGCGCAAGCGCTGGCGCGCGCGCGCGCCTTCGCCGAGCCTTTGCTGGCTACCGAGACGCTTGACACGGGTGAAAACATTCTGGCGCACGCAGATGCCGTTGCGGCCATCTTGCGTGGCATTGGTGGCTCGCAGGCCATGCAGGCTGCCAGCTACCTGGTCTATGCCTGTGACCATTTGAACAAACCACAGGAGGTGATCGCCAAGGCGTTTGGTGACAACTTTGCCGCTCTGGCCATGGAAACGACCAAACTGGTACGGGTGCAGCGTCAGGCGCGACTGGCCAGGCCAGCCGCGCGCGCTGATTCGCCGGCCACCCAACAGGCCGCCGCCCTGCAAACCGAAAACGTGCGCAAGATGCTGCTGGCTTTTTCACGTGACCTGCGGGTGGTGATGCTGCGGTTGGCGTCGCGCCTGCAAACACTGCGCTATTTTGCTGCCGCCAAAACGCAGGTGCCCGATGGCCTGGCCGCTGAAGCCTTGCAGGTGTTTGCGCCGCTGGCCAACCGGCTGGGCATTTGGCAGATCAAGTGGGAAATGGAAGACCTGGCGTTCCGGTTTCTGGAGCCCGTCACCTACCGTCAGGTGGCGCGCTTGCTGGAAGATACGCGCCTGGCGCGTGAGGCGCAGGTGCAGCAGATGCGTGACCGGCTTGAGCGTGATCTGCGTACCAACGGCGTTGAGGCCAGCGTCAGCGGCCGGCCCAAACACATCTACAGCATTGTGAAAAAAATGCGCGGCAAGTCGCTCGATTTTGACCAGGTCTATGACGTTCGCGCGTTGCGCGTGGTGGTGGCCAGCATCCCTGAATGCTACGCGGCGCTGAGCTGGGTGCACAACCATTTCACGCCGCTGGCAGAAGAATTTGACGATTACATCGCCAGGCCCAAAGTCAACGGTTACCAGTCCTTGCACACGGTGGTGCGTGACGCCGCTGGCAAACCGACCGAGATACAGATTCGCACGCAAGCCATGCACGATCACGCTGAAACCGGCGTGGCGGCGCACTGGGCTTACAAGGAAGCGGGCACCAAGGGCTACGCCGGGGTGTCTGCCAGCGGTGCATATGACGCCAAAATTGCGGTGTTGCGCCAGTTGCTGGCTTGGGAGCGTGACCTGTCTGGCGTGCAGACGCAACAGCTGCTGAACGACCGTATTTATGTGTTGACCCCCGACGCGTCGATCGTGGAACTGCCGCAGGATGCCACGCCGGTGGATTTTGCCTACACGGTGCACACCGATCTGGGCCACCGCTGCCGCGGCGCGCGCGTGGACGGTGTCATGGTGCCGCTGAACACGGCGCTCAAAAACGGCCAGACGGTCGAAATCAACGCGGTCAAAGAGGGCGGGCCGTCGCGTGACTGGCTCAACGCAGACCTGGGTTACCTGGCCAGCCATCGTGCCAGAACCAAAGTGCGCGCCTGGTTCAATGCGCAGGTCTTGTCTGAAACCATTGCCAAGGGGCGCGAGGCGGTTGAAAAGCTGCTGCAACGGGAGGGGAAAACCTCCCTCAAGCTTGACGACCTGGCGGTGCAGCTGGGTTTTGACAATGCCAATACTTTGTTTGAGAACGTGGGCAAGGACGAGTTTTCGTTGCGTCAGATCGAGCAGGTGTTACGTCCGGCTGAAGCGCCGCAGTTTGACGCAGACGCACCCGTGCTGCGCAGGTCTCGCGCAGGGGACAACCCGACCAAGGGCGGCTTGCTGGTGGTGGGTGTGGATTCGCTGATGACGCAAATGGCCCGGTGTTGCAAACCGGCACCGCCCGACGCCATTGTGGGCTTTGTCACGCGTGGCAGGGGCGTGAGCGTGCACCGCAAGGATTGCCACAACCTGGCCGAAATGGTGGCCAAAAATGGTGAACGCCTGATTGACGTTGAGTGGGGTCTGGGCCAAGCCGCGGGCAGCTCGGTCTATCCGGTGGACGTGGCCATTACCGCGCAAGACCGCCAGGGTCTGTTGCGCGACATTTCAGAGGTATTTACCAAAGAAAAAATGAACGTCACCGGCGTGCAGACACAGACCATCAAGAACATTGCCTGGATGACGTTCACGGTAGAGGTCTCGAACTCCGTCGGGCTGCACAAAGTGCTGGCGCAGGTGCAGGATCTGCCCGGCGTGCGCACCGCGCGTCGCAAGTGAAAATGCTGCTTAGCCCATATAAATAAAGGGCTAACAGCTATCAAATTGGGAACAACTGGTCGAATCATGACAAACACTTTCCTCTGGCATGACTACGAAACCTTTGGGGCCAACACGCGTACCAGCCGGCCGGCGCAGTTTGCTGCCATCCGCACCGATGCCGATTTGAACGAAATCGGCGACCCGGTTATGCTGTATTGCCAGCCTGCCGACGACTTTCTGCCCGAGCCGGAGGCCTGCCTGATTACCGGCATCACACCGCAGGAATGTCTGGCAAAAGGCATCCCGGAATACCAGTTTGCGGCGCAGATTGAGCAATTGCTGGCCTGGCCAGGCACGGTGGGCGTGGGCTACAACACGATCCGCTTTGACGATGAGATCACGCGCTTTATGTTCTGGCGCAGTTTGATCGATCCCTACGCGCGCGAGTGGCAAAACGAGTGCGGTCGCTGGGACCTTTTGGACGTGGTTCGCACCGCTTATGCGCTGCGACCGGATGGCATTGAATGGCCAGTCAATGCCCAGGGGCGGCCCAGCTTCAAGCTCACCGATCTGAGCGCCGCCAACGGTCTGTCGCACGAATCTGCCCACGACGCTTTGAGCGACGTGCGTGCCACTGTTGCTCTGGCGCGCCGGGTCAAGACCGCTCAACCCCGGTTGTTTGACTTTTGTTTCGGTCTGCACAAGAAGGACCGGGTGTCAGCCGAATTGGGGCTGCCCACCACGCCGGCCAGCGCCCGTCCGTTTTTGCATATTTCGGGCATGTTTGCGCCCGAGCGCGGTTGCCTGGCGCTTATGTGGCCACTGGCCATGCACCCCAGCAACAAGAACGAGTTGCTGGCGTGGGACCTGGCTATTCATCCTGGTGAGCTGGCTGACTTGAACGTCGGGCAGATTCGTGAGCGTCTGTTCACCAGATCCAGTGATCTGCCCAAGGGCGTGACGCGCCTGCCGATCAAGTCCGTCCACCTGAACAAGTCGCCCATGGTGATGAGTAACCTGAAGGTGCTCAGCCCCGCCATGGCGCTGCGTTGGGGCATGGACCTGGACGCGCAGTTGGCGCATGCGCAAGCCGCACGCGACCTGCCCGATATGAGCGCGATCTGGCCAGAAGTCTTTCAGCGTGAGGCGGTGGCGCTGGACGTCGATGAAGACCTCTATGGCGGGTTTGTCGGCAATGCCGACCGACGCCGACTCAACGATTTGCGTCAATGCGCACCGCAGGACATGGCCAACGCACGACCGGCTTTCGACGATACGCGTTTGTCTGAATTGTGGTGGCGCTATCGGGCGCGCAACTTTCCCCAGACGCTGTCGTCCGAAGAGCAAGCCCGTTGGCAAGAGCATCGCAGCGCGAAGCTGCTGGCAGGCGAGGGTGGTGCCTTGACCTTGCCCGCGTTGTTCGATCGCATGGACAAATTGGCTGAAAACGCCGATGAGCGCGGTCAGGCGTTGTTGGGTGCGTTGTACGACTACGCCGGACTGATTGGGCCATGACCCTTGCCTTGCAGTGCGCGCAATTTGCGATACAGCGAACGTTCGCTGATGCCCGACTGTTGTGCCAGCGCCGCGCGGCTGCCGACGTGACACGCGACGAATTCCTGTCGCGTGTCGCCTGCGCTGCAGGACGACAATAGCGCCGTATTTCTTTCACAGGAAAAAAAGATGAGTAGTCAGGATCATCCGACCAAAAAAATCATACCGATCGTCGCCGCCGTGCCAGATCAGGGTGACACGTCCATGCACATGGCGAGCCAAAAGATCTATCCACGCAGCGTCAAAGGCTTTTTTACCAATTGGCGTTGGATCATGGTATGGGTGACGCAGATTGTTTTTTATGGACTGCCGTGGGTGGAATGGGGGCAGCGTCAGGCGGTCTTGTTTGACCTGTCTGTGCGTCGTTTTTACCTGTTTGGTTTGGTGCTTTATCCGCAGGATCTGATTTATCTGACGGGCATGTTGATCACTGCCGCGTTGTCACTGTTTCTGTTTACTGCCGTGGCGGGGCGTCTGTGGTGTGGCTATGCCTGTCCGCAAACGGTGTACACGGAAGTCTTTCTGTGGGTTGAAAAGATGGTCGAAGGCGACCGCTCGGCGCATATGCGCCGTGACAATGCGGCGATGTCGGCGGGAAAATTTGGCCGCAAATTTGCCAAGCATTTCATCTGGTTGGCCATCGCGGTCTGGACTGGTTATACGTTTGTGGGCTACTTCACCCCGATCCGGGTGCTGGGGCAAGAGGTGCTGGCGTTGGATCTGAGCTCCTGGGAAATTTTCTGGACCATCTTCTACGGCTTTGCCACCTACGGAAACGCTGGTTTCATGCGTGAGAGCATTTGTTTGCACATGTGCCCGTACGCGCGTTTCCAAAGCGCCATGTTTGACCGCGACACATTGATCGTGACCTATGACACCCAACGTGGCGAACCGCGTGGCGCACGTTCCAAAAAAGCGGATTTGGCGCAACTGAACCTGGGTTCCTGTGTAGATTGCAGCTTGTGTGTGCAGGTGTGTCCCACGGGCATCGACATCCGCAATGGCCTGCAATACCAGTGCATTGGCTGCGGCGCCTGCGTGGACGTGTGCGATACGGTCATGGACAAAGTAGGTTACCCGCGCGGGCTGATCAAGTATTCCACTGAAAACGCGATTGCCAATCGCTGGACGCAAAAGCAGGTGACACGCCATGTGTTGCGCCCGCGGGTGTTGGTGTACAGCACGGTGCTGACGGCGATCGTGACGGCGATTGTGGTAACTCTGGCTACGCGCACACCATTCAAGGTGGACGTGGTGCGCGACCGTGGCGTGATGGCGCGTGTGGTGGAAGCGGGCAAAACCGAAAACGTCTATCGGCTTCAGATCATGAATGCGACCGAATCAGAACAACGCTACCGGGTCTCCGTGACCGGTTTGCCTGGTCTGACCGTGACGTCTGAGGACACCATCATGGTGAAATCAACGCAGGCGCGTACCCTGCCGGTACGGGTGCAGGCACCGTTTGAAGCGGCAGCACCGGGCTCGCACGAGATTCACTTTGAAATCGAATCGCTCGACAGCCCAGGCAAGCTGCGCGAAGAGTCAAAGTTCATGATTCCAAAGTGACAAAAGCGCGCTTGCTTCGCAGGGCTGACTCCTACAATCGATCGCTCTATGAGGTAAGCGCATGAGAATCCTGATTTCAAACGACGACGGCTACCGGGCACCTGGCATTGAGGCGCTGTATGCGGCGCTCAAGGACATTGCCGAGGTAGAAGTGGTTGCCCCGGAGCACAACAACAGCGCCAAGTCGAACGCGCTGTCGGTGCATTCGCCGCTCTACGTCAACCGCGGCAGCAATGGCTTTCGTTATGTCAACGGCACGCCTGCTGACTGTGTTCACATTGCGCTCACGGGTCTGCTCGATTACCGGCCAGACCTGGTGGTGTCGGGCATCAACAACGGTGCCAATATGGGTGATGACACGATCTATTCAGGTACGGTGGGTGCCGCCATGGAAGGCTATCTTTTTGGGGTTCCATCGATCGCGTTTTCTCAGGTTGAGCGAGATTGGGCGCATTTGGAGGCGGCAGCGAGTCGGGCGCGTCAACTGGTGCAAGCCATGTTTAAGCAGAATCTGATGGGTGGCAACGCGTGGTTGCTCAATGTGAATGTGCCCAATGTGCCTGCGGACCAATTAAGGGGCTTCAAGCTGTGCCGTTTGGGACGGCGTCATTCAGCCGAGTCAGTCATTACCCAACAAAGCCCGCGTGGAGAGACAATGTACTGGATCGGTGCCGCAGGGGCGGCCAAAGATGACGTGGAAGGCACCGACTTCCACGCGACGGTTAGTGGCCATGTGGCTGTAACGCCTTTGCAGGTGGATTTGACCGACCATGATCACCTGGGTTATTGGGCGCAGACCCTGTCGCGCCTGTCACAGGTGGCTGGCAGCTGATGCCTGGTCGTCCACTCGCAGGGAGCCGGTCGCGCCCTCTTTTCCCGGCGCGGCTTGACACGGGTGCGACTGCACCGCAACAAAAGAAACCAGCCGTATCGGACGGTGCTGCGGTGCGTGGTATGCCAGTGGGCGTGGGGCTTGACTCGGGCGCGGTGCGTCACCGCATGGTAGCCCGGTTGGTACAGCAAGGTTTGGAAGATGCGCGCGTCCAGACGGCGTTGACGGCAGTGGAGCGTCACCGCTTTGTTGATTCCGCCTTGGTCAACCAGGCTTATGAAGACACCAGCTTGCCGATTGGCTTGGGGCAAACGATTTCCAAGCCCTCGGTGGTGGCGCGCATGATCTCTTTATTGCTGGAGCGTTGCAGTGGGCGGCTTGGGCGAGTGCTGGAAATAGGTACCGGCTGTGGCTATCAGGCCGCGCTGTTGGCCCAAGTGTGCACCGAGGTCTATTCCATGGAACGGCTGCGCGGTCTGCACGAGAAAGCCCGCCACAATTTGCGCCCGCTACGACTGGCCAACGTGCACCTGTTGTTGGGCGATGGCATGCTGGGTTACCCCAAAGGCGCGCCTTACGCAGGCATCATCGCTGCAGCCGGTGGGCAGCGGCTGCCCGACTGCTGGCTGGATCAACTGGCAGTGGGGGGACGTCTGGTGGCACCGGTCGTATCTACGGGGACGCAGCAGGCCTTGTTGGTGGTGGACAAAACGCCACGGGGCGTCACGCAGCGTCTGCTGGAGGCGGTGCATTTTGTCCCCTTAAAATCGGGCGTTGCATGACAGAGGTGTCTATGAACTATCGGGTTTTTCGTGGGGTGAGATGGGTCTGCTTGGCTGTGGCAGCCGAATTGCTGGTGGCTTGCGGTTCGGTGAGCCTGAACCGTGCACCTGTGGAAGACCGCAACAGTGCAAGCACTGCAACCGCCTCAGGTCAGGTTGCTGCTACGTCTGGCGTGAGGCAGCCGACTGGCTCTGAAAACGTCGGTAAACCTGGGTATTACACCGTCAAACCAGGTGACACGCTGCTCAAGATTGGGCTGGAAACTGGTCAATCCCATCATGATCTGGCCAGTTGGAACCAGCTTGACAACCCAAACCGCATTGAGGTTGGGCAGGTGCTGCGGGTGATTCCGCCTGCAGTAGGTGAAGTGGTGGTCAAGCCGGTTCCCAAGGCGGTAGTGGTGGCCAGCCCGGTCAGTGCGCCAGCGCCTGCTTCCGCGGCTGCCGTGTCGCCAACTGCAACCCCTGCCGCAGCATCCGAGTCGGTTTCTAGCACCTGGATTTGGCCGACCCATGGCGCTGTGCTGGCCAGCTTTGACGATGTGAAGAACAAGGGGGTCGATATCGGCGGCAAGGTGGGCGACCCGGTGGTGGCTGTGGCAGATGGTCGCGTTGTTTACGTGGGGGCGGGGTTGCGTGGGTACGGTAACCTGATCATTCTCAAGCACGATAACGTTTACCTGACTGCCTACGCGCATAACCGCACCCTGTTGGTCAAGGAAGATCAGTCGGTGCTCAAGGGACAGAAGATTGCCGAAATGGGTAGCAGCGATACCGACCGCGTCAAACTGCACTTTGAAGTGCGGCGTCAGGGTAAGCCGGTGGATCCGATCAAATACCTGCCGGCGCGTTGATCCAGGTGGGTGCCGAATCAGTCAGCGATGTGACGTCGGCGTCTGGCGCAGAGGTATCCGCGTGCGTCCCGGCTGACTGGCTCTGGATTGAGTCTTTGGACAACGATGGCCAGGGCGTAGCGCACCGTCCGGATGGCAAGGTGGTTTTTGTCGAAGGTGCCTTGCCTTTTGAGTACGTCGGCGTGCAAGTTCATCGACGCAAAAACAATTGGGAGCAAGGCACGCTGACACAACTGCACCGTGCATCAGCGCAGCGTGTGGAGCCGGTTTGCCCGCACTTTGGCTTGCACCAAGGTGCCTGTGGCGGCTGCAAGTTGCAGCACATGCACAGCGCGGCTCAGGTCGCGGTCAAGCAGCGGGTGCTGGAAGACAACCTGTGGCATCTGGCCAAAGTACGACCGGACCAGGTGTTGCGCCCGATTGAGGGGCCGACATGGGGTTACCGCCATCGCGCCAGGCTGTCGGTACGGTATGTGCGAAAAAAATCGACAGTGTTGGTTGGTTTTCATGAACGCAAGAGCAGCTATGTGGCCGACATGGGGGTTTGCCCGGTGCTGCCCCAGCGTGTCAGCGATTTGTTGATGCCGTTGCGCTTGCTGATTTTGTCGCTGGATGCGCTGGAGACTTGCCCGCAAATTGAATTGGCCTGTGGTGACGATGTCATCGCTTTGGTGTTGCGCCATCTGGAGCCCCTTGGCCAGGAGGATGTGGCTCGGTTGCGCGGCTTTGCCAATGAGCATCCGGATGTGCAGTGGTGGCTCCAGCCCAAAGGTCCCGAGACGGTTGCCCTGCTTGACGAAGATGTGGCTGAACTGAACTACGTGCTGCCCGAATTTGGTGTTGTGATGCCGTTCAAGCCGACCGACTTTACGCAGGTCAACCCTGCCATCAACCGTGTGTTGGTCACCCGGGCGCTGCGCTTGCTGGCGGTTCAAGCCGGTGATCGTGTGATTGACTGGTTTTGTGGTCTGGGCAATTTCACTCTGCCGCTGGCAACGCAGGCAGGACAGGTACTGGGCGTGGAGGGCAGTGCGACGCTGGTCGCCAGAGCACAAAAAAATTATGAAAGAAATAAGGCATTAACCGTTATGAACAAAGGACTATGTGATACAAAGTTTGTAGCAAGAAATCTTTTTGAAATGACCCCTCAAATGCTGGTGGGCGACGGTATTGCAGATCGCTGGCTGATTGACCCCCCGCGTGAGGGCGCGTTTGCTCTGGTGCGTGCGCTGGCCGACCTGCACCAGGCCCGTCTGAGCGGGGAGGAACAATTTCCCGATGACGACGCCCACGCATGGCAGCCACCCAAGCGTATTGTCTACGTCAGTTGCAGCCCGGCTACGCTGGCGCGTGATGCAGGTTTGCTGGTGCATCAGGCGGGGTATCTCTGCCGTGCGGCCTGTATCGTCAACATGTTTCCCCACACGGCGCACGTAGAAAGCATGGCGGTGTTTGACCGGGCTGATCTGGCGCAGTAACACCAGACGGCTGCACCGTCACTTGGTGCTGGTTTTGGGCTTGGAGGCGGGTTCGTTGATCACTTCTTCGACTGGCGCGGCGGGTTTATCAACCACTTCGGCTCGCAGACCTTCAATTTTGTTTTCACGCATATAGGCGTCCATTTCAAGCCATCCAGCGTAAATGTGCGCTTTGTTGATGCCTTTGTTCAACGCGTAGCAGTCTTCAATGCTGCGCAAGCCGTGGCGACATGCCGCACCAATGGCCCTGGCCTCGGCTTCCCGCTGGGCGATTTTGGGGTCGGGCCCCATGCCCAGCATGTCGCACGCTGTCAAAGTGACAGCGGTCAGAACAATCAGAAAACGTCTGGACATGACAAGGATGGACAGAGACAGTGAATGGAGTCGATTGAAGCACGTTCTTGGCTGGTTGAGAACAACAAAAAGGCCCGAAAGGGCCTTTTGTTCTGGAAAACGGGCGCGTCAGTCGCGTTCGCCGCCCATGATGCCCAGCAGGGCGAGCAGGCTCTGGAACACGTTGACGATATCCAGGTACAAGGCCAGCGTAGCGCTGATGTAATTGGTTTCGCCGCCATCCACAATACGTTTCAGATCGTAGAGCATGTAAGCACTGAAAACCCCGATCGCCATCACCGAAATAACCATCATGCCCGCAGTGGAGCCAACAAACACATTGATGATTCCCCCCACCAAGATTGCCAGCGCACCCACAAACAGCCATTTGCCCATGCCCGACAAGTCACGCTTGATGACACTGGACAAGCTGGCCATCACGAAAAACACGCCGGCCGTGCCACCAAACGCCGTCATGATCAGCTCAGAGCCATTCTTGAACCCCAGCACCATGGCAATCAGGCGCGAGAGCATCAGGCCCATGAAGAAGGTAAATCCCAGTAGCACCGGAACACCAGTAGCCGAATTTTTGGTTTTCTCGATGGCAAACATGAAGCCAAAGGCGCCGCCCAGGAAAACGATCAGGCCCAAGCCTCCGTTGAGGGAACTTGTCATACCCGTGGCGACACCCAGCCAAGCGCCCAGCACGGTGGGGATCAGACTCAGTGCAAGCAGCCAGTAGGTGTTGCGCAGCACCTTGTTGCGCTGTTGCGAGCCGACGCCGTACGCATAGCCATGATCAATGGATTGAATTTGGTCTGACATAAAAGGCCTCCTCGAGGTCAACGGTTGAATACATTGCGCTGACATTTTAGGGTCAAGGTGTTGGAATCGAGCGTATTTTTTGTGGTGCTCCCTGCATTTTGTGAGGTTACTGGTGGGCGCTGCCACAACTTGCATGGCGTTATGCGCAGTGTCCTTGGGTGCGTTTACTTTTCATCCAGCCGGAAGCGCACCGGAACGGTAAACCACTTGTCAATCGCGACACCGTTGGATTGCGCAGCCACGTAACGCCATTGCAAGACGGCTTGCAAAGCAGCCCGGTCAAGCAGATCGAAACCGCTGGACTGCGCAACTTCACCGCGCAGTGCCCGGCCTTGGCTTGAAATCAGCACCCGTACCTGCACCGTGCCTTGTTCCCCACGGCGCAAACTCAAGGGCGGATAGACAGGCGCAGGGTTATCCAGGTAGTCCGCGTCCACAGAGGGCATGGTGGTGGCATTGGCTGTTACCGTGGCAGGGATTGCCCCTGCCGTGGACGCAGAACTTTGGGGCAGTGCCGATGCTGTGGTCAAAAAATCTGTTGTGACACCGTGTGCCGCTTTGTCTATTGCTTCTGCCGCAGACTCAAACATTGGTTCTGTGGCGGTGCGTGGTGACTTTTCTGTTGCCTGTTTGTGCCCGCTGGTCAAGGGATGACTGAGCGGGGCTGATGGGCGACTGGGCGCTGGTGGTGTGACGTTGGGCGGTTTGGTGCCATGCGGGTGTATCTGGATTGGCCGTAATAAGTTTCTTTGCTGTGGTGTTTGGGCTTGTCTGAAGTGCACCAGCAAAGGCCGCAAAGGCTCCAGTTGTACGCTGGACGTGCGCGGCTGGCTTTGCAAGCACCCCAAAAAAGCCAGGTGCGCCAGCAACACAGCCATCCCCAGCGCGAGCAGTCTCATGTGTCAGACCGGTTATTTTCGCCGCCGTTTCAGTATTTCAGTCGCTCCGGGCGCAGCTCTTGCAGGATGGTGGTCGAAATTTCTTCGATGGATTTGGTTGTTGTTGACAACCAGCGGATACCACTGCGTCTCATCATCGCTTCGGCCTCACGCACCTCATAGCGGCAATTTTCAAGTGAAGCGTATCTGGAATTTGGGCGGCGTTCGTTGCGAATTTCGCTCAGGCGTTCTGGCTGGATGCTCAAACCAAACAGTTTTTTGCGTTGTGTTTTGAGCGCAGGAGGCAGGTCTTGGCGTTCAAAATCTTCTGGAATGAGCGGGTAATTGGAGGCTTTTAGTCCATATTGCATGGCAAGGTAGAGGGAGGTTGGTGTCTTGCCGCTGCGGCTGACGCCAACCAGGATCACGTCTGAGTTTTCCAGATCGCGGTTTGATTGACCGTCGTCGTGCTCGAGTGAAAAATTGATGGCTTCAATGCGCGACTGGTACTGCTGACTTTTGCTGGAATCGCTGAAACGTCCAATGCGGTGGTTGGACTTGATGTCCAGTTCCTTTTCCAGCGGATGTACAAAGGTGCTGAACATGTCCATCAACAGGCCCTGACAGTTTTCCTCGATCACCTGAAGTACCTCGGAATTGGCAAGCGTCAAAAAGACAATCGGCCGCTTGTTGTCAACCACGCCAGCGTGGTTGATCTGTCGAACCACAGAGTGCGCCTTGTCAACGTTATCCACAAACGGCAAGCGCACGCGTTGCAAATTGGTTTCAAACTGGTTCAGGATGGCGTTACCAAAGGTTTCGGCAGTAATACCTGTGCCATCAGAGACAAAAAAAACGGTGCGGTTGGGCATGGAAAGACGTACGGTGAGATGGACAAGGGGAGATCACAGCAGGCTGTTTGTCGATGGGATTTGATCCAGTGTCAGTTTTGTTCGGGCCTACAATTATTATCATCCATTCATGCACGGACTCAGGCCGTTTTCAATACCACAACGACACCCCAAAAGCGGTTCTTGATCCATCGATTTTTTAACTTCTGGAGTATTTGATGACTGCACTGTTTGCACCCACCGATCTGGTGGTGCCATTTGAAAAGTTGAGGATGACCGATGTGGATTCGGTGGGTGGCAAAAATGCCAGCTTGGGAGAGATGATCTCCAACTTGCCCACCGGAGTGAAAGTGCCCACGGGTTTTGCCACGACCGCTCATGCCTTTCGGGAATTCCTGAAATTTGGCGACCTGAATCAGAAGATCAATGAGCGTCTGGCCAAGCTGGACACCGAAGACGTGAATGCACTCGCGGCGGCTGGTGCAGAAATTCGTGCCAGGGTCGAAAACCAGCCTTTTCCCGCTGATTTTGAGAAGGAAATCAGAGCAGCGTTTGCCACCTTGTGCGGTAGTAACGCACAAGCATCCTTTGCGGTGCGATCGTCGGCCACGGCTGAGGATTTGCCCGACGCATCCTTTGCCGGTCAGCAAGAAACTTTTTTGAATGTCACGGGCATTGATGCCGTGATGCACAAGATTCGTGAAGTTTTTGCGTCGCTTTACAACGACCGGGCCATCAGTTACCGGGTGCACAAGGGGTTTGCGCACGAGCATGTGGCCTTGAGTGCCGGGGTGCAGCGCATGGTGCGTTCTGACCTGGGGGCTGCTGGCGTCATGTTTACGCTGGATACTGAATCCGGCTTTGACGATGTGGTGTTCATTACCTCAAGCTACGGACTGGGCGAAACAGTGGTGCAGGGTGCCGTCAATCCGGACGAGTTTTATGTTCACAAGCCGATGCTGCGCGCGGGCAAGCAGGCCCTGATCCGACGCAATCTGGGCTCCAAACTGATTCAAATGCAATTTACAACGGCCGAAGAAAAGTCCAAGACCGGCCAGTTGGTCAAGACCACCGACGTTCCCACCGAGATGCGCAACCGCTATTCGCTGACGGACGCCGACGTGCAACGCTTGGCAAGCTACGCGCTCGTGATTGAAGGGCACTATGGTCGTCCCATGGACATCGAATGGGGCAAAGACGGTGTCGATGGTGAGCTTTATATTCTGCAAGCGCGGCCTGAAACGGTCAAAAGCCAGGCGGCGGGCAGGGTGGAACAACGCTACAAACTCAAGGGCAAAGGCGTGGTTTTGGTTCAGGGTCGTGCGATTGGTCAAAAAATTGGCACTGGCCCGGTCAAGGTGGTGCACAGTATCACCGAGATGGATCGCGTGCAGGCGGGCGATATTTTGGTCACCGACATGACAGATCCCAATTGGGAACCGGTGATGAAGCGTGCCTCTGCGATTGTCACGAACCGGGGCGGTCGTACGTGTCATGCTGCGATCATTGCGCGCGAGCTGGGTATCCCGGCGGTGGTGGGCTGTGGCCATGCTGATCAGGTGCTCAAGGACGGCATGCTGGTGACCGTCAGTTGTGCCGAAGGAGATACCGGCTTTATTTACGACGGTCTGTTGGAAACGGAAGTGACCGAAGTGCGTCGTGGTGTCATGCCCGAGCTTCCCGTCAAGATCATGATGAACGTTGGCAATCCGCAGCTGGCGTTTGACTTTTGCCAGTTGCCCAACGCGGGCGTGGGTTTGGCGCGGTTGGAGTTCATCATCAACAACAACATTGGAGTGCATCCCAAAGCCATTCTGGACTATCCCAATATTGATACCGACCTGAAAAAAGCCGTGGAATCGGTGGCGCGTGGCCACGCATCACCGCGCGCTTTTTACGTGGACAGGGTGGCAGAGGGTGTGGCCACCATCGCAGCAGCCTTCTGGCCAAAGCCGGTGATCGTACGCCTGTCAGACTTCAAGAGCAACGAGTACCGCAAGCTCATCGGTGGCAGCCGCTACGAGCCCGAAGAAGAAAACCCGATGCTGGGTTTTCGTGGGGCTGCGCGTTACGTCAGTGAAGAGTTTGGTGAGGCCTTTGCCATGGAGTGCGAAGCGCTCAAGCGCGTCCGTGAAGACATGGGGCTGGTCAATGTGCAGGTGATGGTGCCGTTTGTGCGTACGCTGGCACAAGCCAAAAAAGTGACCGAACTTCTGGCGGCGCATGGTCTCAAGCGCGGTGAAAACGAGCTCAAACTGATCATGATGTGCGAGATCCCGAGCAACGCCATTTTGGCCGACCGTTATCTGGAATATTTTGACGGATTTTCCATCGGCTCCAATGATTTGACGCAGTTGACGCTGGGGCTCGATCGCGATTCCGGCCTTGAATTGTTGGCCAAAGATTTCGATGAACGCGATCCGGCGGTAACGGCGCTGATCTCGCAGGCGATCACTGCCTGTCGTGGTCGGGGCAAGTACATTGGTATTTGCGGGCAGGGTCCCAGCGATCACCCGGATTTCGCCAAGTGGCTGATGCAAGAGGGCATCTCTTCGATTTCACTGAATCCGGACACGGTGGTTGCGACCTGGCAAAACCTGGCCAGCCAATAGCAAACACCTATAGCGTGAGGCACCATCGGGTGCCATCATCGGGCCGATGGTGAAACCTGATACCACTGACAACCAGCCGATTGCAACGTTTTCGCGTTGGCACGGCTGGTTATTGGCGGTCTGGTTTGCGGCGTCGTTTGGTGTTGTTTTTTTTGCACGTGATCTGTTGCAGGTGGTGGCCGGTTGGCCGGTGTCCTACTGGTTTGCGGCGCAGGGCAGCGTGTTGGTGTTCATTGCCATCATTGGCGTGTTTGCCTGGCTGTCCAATCGGCTGGATGAGCCCTCCAGCCAAGGCTCCGTTGTGGTTGATGGGTATGTGAAGCATATCCACCGTCAGTTTTGGGCTTTTGTGCTGCTATTTTTGTTGTTCATCGGTGTGCTGGCCGTCGCCGAGGGCGAAGGCTTGCGAAAGATTTGGGTTGGTGCCATTTTTCTGTTTGCCACCGTTTTTCTCTATGCCTTGATCGGCATTTACGACCGAACCTCCAAAGCGTCGGAGTACTACGTGGCGGGCAGGCGCATTCCTGCGGTTTACAACGGCATGGCGGTGGCCGCCGATTGGATGAGCGCGGCCTCATTCATCAGCATGGCGGGTGGGCTGTACCTGCAAGGTTTTAGCGGCGTGGGAGTGCAGCCAGGTGGACTGGTTTATGTGCTGGGTTGGACCGGCGGTTTTTGCCTGGTTGCCATTTTGGTGGCACCGTACCTGCGCAAGATGAACCTTTACACCGTACCTGACTTTTTTGGCACTCGCTTCGGGGGCCGGTGGCCACGCATCATTGCCGCCTGGTCTGCGGTGCTGTGTTCGTTCACCTATGTGGTGGCCCAGATCTACGGCGTTGGTTTAATCACGTCGCGCCTGACGGGGGTACAGTTTGAGATCGGAATCTTGCTGGGCTTGGGTGGCGTACTGGTGTGTTCTTTTTTGGGGGGCATGCGCGCAGTGACCTGGACACAGGTGACGCAGTATGTTGTGCTGATTCTGGCGTTCCTGATCCCTGTTTCATGGTTGGCCTACAAGCAGTTGGGTAACCCATTTGCGCCAGCTGTTTATGGCCAACAACTGCCAAAAATTGCCGCTATGGAACGGCAGCTCTCGGAGTCACCTGCAGAACAAGAGGTGATCCGGGAATACAGTCGTCGTGCCAGCCGCTATGCGCAGATGCTGGAGAACGTAACCGAATCCCTTGCGCTGGAACGCAAGAAGCAGGCTGAAGAAGTCGCGCGCCTGACGCAGTCCCAGGCGGATGAAGCGGTGATTGTTGCGGCACGCAGAGCGTTGGCTGCCTTGCCGCGCGACGAGGAACGCGCGCGCGAGGTCTGGACGCGTGCCATGCAGGAGAATCTGGACCGCGCCCGACCGCTGGCGGGCATGCCAACGCACACACAACCTTTCGCTGGAGACCCCAACGGCACGGCTGGTGAGCAGAACCTGTTTGAGGCGTCCAGGCGTAATTTTCTGGCTTTGATGTTTTGCCTGATGGTGGGAACCGCCGGGTTGCCACACGTTCTGACACGGTTTTACACAACCCGCAGCGTCACCGAGACCAGAAATTCAGTCACTTGGTCGCTCGTATTCATAGCGCTGCTGTACTTGGCGGCTCCCGCTCTGGCTGTATTGGTAAAGTTCGAAATCATGGGCCAGCTGGTGGGGCAACGTTTTGATGCATTGCCGACCTGGATTGCCCAGTGGTCGCGGCTGGATCCAGCACTGATTTCTGTAAGTGACGTCAACGCCGACCAGATTTTGCAGTTCGCAGAGCTGCACCTGGGCGCAGATATTGTGATGCTGGCCACCCCGGAAATTGGTGGCTTGCCTTATGTGATTTCTGGCTTGGTGGCGGCGGGAGGATTGGCCGCAGCGCTATCCACCGCAGACGGGCTGTTGCTGACCATCGGCAACGCACTTGCGCATGATCTGTTTTATCGGGGTGACAGCGACCGTGCCGGGGCAGTACGTCGCGTCATGCTGTCCAAGTTTGCACTGTTGCTGGTGGCCTTGGTGGCGGCCTATGTTGCCGCACAACGCCCTGCAGACATTCTGTTTTTGGTTTCTGCCTCTTTTTCGCTGGCGGGTGCTGCGTTTGTGCCGGTGATGGTGATCGGGATTTTCTGGCAAGGCGTGACCCGCGTGGCCGCTGTGGCCGGCATGCTCAGCGGACTGGGTCTGACGCTTTATTACATGGTCATCAACATGGCTGCGGTGCGGACCTTTTTTGGTTTAAACGGCTCCGGCCTTTGGTTCGACATTGAGCCCATTTCAGCGGGTGTTTTTGGCGTCTTTGCCGGTGTAACCGTCACCCTGATCATGAGCCTGCTTACGCGCTCGCCCAATCGCACCGAGTAGTCTTAGGTGACAAGAGCGGCCGACCAACCGGCTGCCGCTATAATCGCGGGCTCACCTTGCTACACCCCATGTGGACGCTGGGGGTGGCTTTTTGCCTCATCAGAGGTTTATCCAGAAGGAGTATCGATGCGTCATTATGAAATCATCCTCATGATCCACCCGGATCAGAGCGAACAAGTTCCGGCCATGCTGGAACGCTACAAAGGCATGATCGTTGCCGGCGGTGGCAAAGTGCACCGCGTTGAAGACTGGGGTCGTCGCCAGATGGTCTATATGATCAACAAGTTGGCCAAGTCTCATTACCTGTGCATCAACATCGAAGCCGACCAAGCCGTGATGGCTGATCTGGAACACGCCTTCAAGTTCAACGACGCTGTGCTGCGTCACTTGACCGTGCTCAAGAAAAAGGCGGAAACCGGGCCTTCGTCGATGATGAAGACGGTCGAGCGTGAAGACGCCCGCAAGACCCAGCAAGCCGAATACCAGGCTTGAAGCCCCAGAGTTCCAGCAAACAGTGAGCCCTGTTAACCAGCTTGAACTGACTGCCAGCATTCTCGAAATCGACGCTTTGCGTTATACGCCGTCGGGCCTTCCAGCCGTCAACGTACGTCTGGAGCACGATTCGCAGATACCCGAGGCGGGGCAGGTCAGGCAAGTAAAGGCCATCGTTAAGTCGGTCGCTTTCGGGACGGTGGCAGAGCAACTGGCCAGGCAAGACATTGGCAGCAACTGGAATTTCAAAGGTTTTGTGGTAACGCCGCGTGGCGCAAAGCATGTGGTGTTTCACATTCAAGAATTTGTTTAAAAGTAAAGCATTTATCCCTATTTGAAGGAGTCCATCATGGCCGGACCAAAACGTTTCAACAACAAAGACAAGCGCCCAAAGCGCCCCGCACAGAACCTGCTGTTCAAGCGCAAACGCTTTTGTCGCTTCACGGTGACAGGCGTTGAAGAAATTGATTACAAAGACATCGACACCTTGCGTGATTTCATCGCTGAAAATGGCAAGATCATTCCGGCACGCCTGACCGGCACGCGTGCCATTTTCCAGCGCCAGCTCAACACCGCCATCAAGCGCGCACGTTTTCTGGCTCTGCTGCCCTACAGTGATCAGCACAAGATTTAAGGAATCAACACCATGCAAATCATTCTGCTCGACAAGGTGGTGAACCTTGGAAATCTCGGTGAAATCGTTCGTGTCAAGGACGGTTATGCGCGCAACTTCCTGATTCCGTCGGGTCGTGCCCGTCGCGCCACAGAAGCTGCAAAAAAGGAATTCGAAGTGCGGCGCGCTGAGCTTGAAAAAGCCGCTGCTGTGAAACTGGTTGAATCTCAGACGGTTGGTGAAAAATTGGCTGGCACCGTGTGCAAGCTGACACAAAAAGCCGGTGTCGATGGTCGCCTGTTTGGTTCGGTTACCAATGCCGACATCGCCGAAGAGCTGACCAAGGCCGGCTTCCCGGTCGCCAAAGCGCAAATCCGCATGCCCAATGGCCATATCAAAGTGGTGGGTGACAGCACCATCAGCGTGGCCTTGCACACGGATGTGGTGGTTGACATCACCGTTTCGGTGTACGGCGAATCCGCCTGATTTTTACTCTTCAAGTGGCCGCCACGGTGCAAGCCATGGCGGCTTTTTTGTGGGAAATTCAAAAATATTTCGGGTTTGCACAGCTTGTGCACCGCCTTTGTCCACCTTATCCCCAGCTTGTCACTCGACACTCATCAGCCTGGCCCGTACCATGGAGCGCTGAAGGAAATCATCCATGTCTGCCGACCTCTCAGAACTTTCACTCCTGCAAGACAGTTTTTCGGCTGATCGTCAGGTGGCGCAGCTGCGCATCCCACCGCATTCGCTGGAGGCCGAATCGAGTGTGCTTGGTGGGCTGTTGCTGGACAACTCGGCATGGGACAGGGTCAGCGATGTGCTGACCGAAAACGACTTTTACCGCTACGAGCACCGCGCGGTTTTTGCCGCCATGAGTACGCTGATCAATGCGTCCAAACCGGCGGACGTGATCACGGTCTATGAGCACTTGCAAAGCGTGGGCAAGGCTGAAGAAATCGGTGGTTTGGGCTATCTCAATGCGTTGGCCCAATACGTTCCCAGCACCGGCAACATTCGTCGTTACGCAGAGATCGTGCGCGACCGGTCCATTTTGCGCAAGCTGGTCTCCACCAGCGAAGAAATCTCAGCCAATGCCTTCAACCCCAAAGGTCGGCCGGTGGCATCAATTTTGGATGAAGCCGAGCAGAAAATCTTTAATATTGGTGAAGAGGGCGCTCGCACCAAACAGGGTTTTCAGACCATGGACACGTTGGTAGTGGAATTGCTCGACCGTGTTCAGCAAATGGCTGACAACCCCAACGATGTGACTGGCGTGCCCACCGGGTTCTATGACTTGGATCGTTTGACGGCCGGTCTTCAGGCGGGCGATCTGGTGGTGCTGGCAGCACGCCCATCCATGGGCAAGACGGCGCTGGCCATCAACATCGCAGAGCATGTGGCCTTGAATGAAGGCCTCCCTGTGGCGGTGTTCTCGATGGAAATGGGAGCAGCGCAACTGGCAGTGCGTATTGTTGGCTCAATTGGTCGCATCGACCAGGGACATTTGCGCACTGGCAAGCTCACCACCGACGAATGGCCGCGTCTGACTGAAGCCATTGAAAAATTGCGCACCATCTCACTGCACATTGATGAAACAGCAGGTCTGAACTCCAGCGAATTACGCGCCAACGCCCGCCGCTTGGCGCGCCAGTGTGGCCAACTCGGCCTGATTGTGGTGGACTACCTGCAACTCATGAGTGGCTCGGACAGCAGTGACGGTGAAAACCGTGCCACCGAACTGGGAGAAATCTCACGCGGACTGAAGATGCTGGCCAAAGAGCTGAAGTGCCCCGTCATTGCGCTGTCCCAGCTCAACCGCAGCGTTGAGACCCGTCCGGACAAGCGCCCCATGATGAGCGACTTGCGTGAGTCTGGTGCCATTGAACAAGACGCCGACATCATCGCGTTTATCTACCGTGACGAGTACTACACCAAGGACGCGTGCAAGGAGCCAGGCGTGGCCGAGATCATTATTGCCAAGCAACGCAACGGCCCAACCGGCGTCATCAAGTTGGCTTTCCTGAACAAGATCACCAAGTTTGAGTCGCTGGCCATCGGTGCCAGTGGGGACTTCTGATATCTTGCGGGACAGACCAACGCTACACGCAGTGAGCGTTGCTCTGTCCTCAACTGGATAGAACTTGCGGGACAGACCAACGCTACACGCAGTGAGCGTTGCTCTGTCCTCAACTGGATAGAACTTGCGGGACAGACCAACGCTATACGCAGTGAGCGTTGCTCTGTCCAAACCTACGACTTTGGGGTCAGAGCACTCGCGCTTCGCCCGCTACCTTGGGGTCAGACCACTCGCGCAGCGACGTGCTCTGACCCCAACTGATCAAGATTTAAAGAACTTCACTCGCAAAATCCGCCAACCGCGATCGTTCCCCGCGCGCCAGCGTGATGTGGCCGCTGTGCGTCCAACCCTTGAACTTGTCCACCGCATACGTCAGCCCGGACGAGCCTTCCGTGAGGTAGGGGGTATCGATCTGGGCGATATTGCCCATGCAGATGATCTTGGTGCCCGGGCCGGCGCGGGTGATCAGCGTTTTCATCTGTTTGGGCGTCAGGTTCTGCGCCTCGTCGATGATGACGTATTTGTTCAAGAAAGTACGTCCGCGCATAAAGTTCATGCTCTTGATCTTGATGCGGCTGCGGATCAGCTCGTTGGTGGCCGCTCGCCCCCATTCGCCTGCCGAAGTGTCGGTCTTGCCCAGAACCTCCAGGTTGTCGTCGAGTGCGCCCATCCATGGGCCCATTTTTTCTTCCTCAGAGCCGGGTAAAAAGCCGATGTCTTCACCCACGCTGACCGTGGCGCGTGTCACGATGATCTCGGTGTAACGGCGGTCGTCCAGCACCTGGGTCAGACCCGACGCCAGCGCCAACAGCGTCTTGCCGGTACCTGCCTGGCCGGTCAGCGTGACAAAATCCACCTCTGGATCCATCAGCAAGTTCATCGCAAAGTTTTGTTCGCGGTTGCGCGTGGTAATGCCCCAAACGGCGTTTTTCAGGTGCGTAAAGTCACGCAGCGTTTTCAGCACGGCCACCTTGCCACGGATTTCAGTCACGCGAGCGTACAGATTAGGCTCGCCGGGCGCTTCAAAATAGACAAATTGATTCACCATCAACTGTGGCACCACGGGCCCGCTGACGCGGTAAAACGTGTGTGCGCCTTGCTGCCAGCTTTCCACCGCATTGCCATGCGTGCTCCAGAAATCGGCCGCTAGAGCAAAGGAGCCTGAATACAGCAAGTCACCGTCTTCCAACGTCTTGTCGTTCTGGTAATCGTCGGTGGACAAGCCCATGGCACGCGCCTTGACGCGCATGTTAATGTCCTTGGACACCAGCACCACCTCGCGCGGTGCCATCTGTTTGCTCAGTGCCTCCACCACGCCCAGAATCTGGTTGTCTGCCTTGCCTTGGGGCAAGCTCGCTGGCAATGCATATTGGAGCAACTGGGTCTGAAAGAATAGACGCCCGCCTGCTTCAATATGGCCCGTGCTGGCCAGCGGCAGACCTTGAGTGATATCGGCCTTCTGGTTTTCCGCCAGTGCGTCCAGAGAGCGACTCACCTGGCGGCCATTGCGGGCCACTTCAGTCATGCCTTTTTTGTGCGCGTCCAGCTCTTCCAGCACGATCATGGGCAAGAAAATGTCGTGCTCTTCAAAGCGGAACAGGCAACTGGGGTCGTGCAACAGCACATTGGTGTCGAGCACGAACAGCCGGGCGCTACCTGAAAAGCGCCGAGATTTGACTTTGCGCTGTGCCACAGTCTTGGCAATTGCTGTCTTTTCTGGTGGCACCGATTTTGCGACGCTGGAAACCTCGGGCGCGACAGTCACCGCAGTCGCAGGCTCGCTCTTGGCGGCCTGTGCCTGCGCTGATGTCATGATCCGGGACGGCAGCGCATCGTTGGAGTCGGCAAGCTTGCGTCTCTTTTGCAGTACGGTTTCGTAATCTTTGACGTTGAGCAAGGCAGCGCGCTTGGTCGGGGCAGGAGGCAGTGGCATGAAGGCTTTCGCAGGACGCAACAGTGCGCGTGTCAAAAACAGAACAGCCGCCGTGTCGCCATGGCGGCTGTTTTAAAAAGAACCAACAAAACGTTCAATGGCATGCAAATGATTATGCACGACCCATTGCATCAAGACGCGGTCGAAGAAAAACCTCAGGCTGCAACAGCGGTTTTCTTCAGCGCTTTCACGGCGTGCAGCACTTCATCGACGTGGCCGGGTACCTTCAGCCCGCGCCACTCTTCTTTGAGGCATCCGTCTGCGCCAATCAGGAAGGTGCTGCGCTCGATGCCTTTGACTTTTTTGCCGTACATGATCTTGTTTTTGACCACACCAAACATGTGGCACATTTTTTCTTCGGTGTCGGCAATCAATTCAAAGGGCAGTTCCAGCTTGAGCTTGAAGTCTTCATGCGAGCGCATGTTGTCACGCGACACGCCAAACACGGTCGCACCGGCCTTCACAAAATCACGGTAGCGGTCGCGGAACTGCATCGCCTCAGTGGTGCAGCCGGGCGTATTGTCTTTGGGGTAAAAGTACAGGACAACCACGTGTCCCAAGTGAGAAGTGTTGGTGACCCGCACGCCGCCGGTGGCCATGGATTCGAATTCTGGAATGGGTTTATTGACAACAATCGCCATGGTTCTTCAATCTCGTGTGACAGGATGCGTCGAACTCTCTCGTCGTGGACACTATCCTATTTGGTAGCGCTGCTGCGCCCTCGACTTGTTAAGCGGTATTTTAACGCATCAGCAGAGCGCAGGCGACGATGCGCCCCTCGTTGGCCAGCACGTTATAAGTGCGGCAGGCAGCCGGTGTGTCCATGGTTTCCAGCCCGATTTGCTGGATGATCAATGACTGGGTAAGTACCGGGCTGACAAAACGCAGTTTGTCACCGCTGCCAAAAATCACCAACTCGGTTTGCAGGCGTGCAAGTTGCTCAAAGTGCATTTCTGTCAGATCTTCAAAACGCTCGCAGTCCCAATCAAGACGTTCACCGCGAGAGCTCAGCACAACGCTGCGCATGATTTTTTCAGCACCTACCTGAATCCAGCCCGGCCCGTAGCCGTGGATGGTGTTGTTGCTGGCAGCGTCAGGGTGAAATTTCATGGCTGGTCGAAAAACTTGTGTTCAAATTATAGGTTTCGCCAATGCGTAGCCATTCCCGGAGGGACTTTGAAAACCATTCACAAATCAGCCAAACTGGCCAACGTGTGTTACGACATTCGTGGCCCGATCATGGACGCGGCGCGACAGATGGAAGAAGATGGTCACAAGATCATCAAGCTCAACATTGGCAACCTGGCTGTGTTCGGGTTCGATTCGCCGGAAGAAATCCAGCAGGACATGATCCGCAACCTGCCCAATTCGGCAGGCTATTCGGACAGCAAAGGCATTTTTGCAGCGCGCAAAGCGGTCATGCACGAGACGCAAAAGCAGGGCATCAAAGGCGTAACGTTGGACGACATTTATCTGGGCAACGGTGCCAGCGAACTGATTGTGATGGCCACCAATGGCTTGCTGGACGACGGCGACGAAATTTTGCTGCCTGCCCCCGACTATCCGCTGTGGACGGCGGCAGCCAGTCTGTCGGGGGGCACACCGGTGCACTACCTGTGCGACGAGGCCAACGGCTGGATGCCCGACCTGGCCGACATACGCGCCAAGATCACGCCACGCACCAAAGGGCTGGTGGTGATCAATCCAAACAACCCGACAGGCGCGTTGTACTCGGACGATCTGTTACAAGAACTGGTGGCCATCGCGCGAGAGTTCAATCTGGTGATTTTTGCCGATGAGGTTTATGACAAGGTGCTGTACGACGGTGCACAGCACACGGCAATCGGCTCGTTGAGCGAAGACGTGCTGACGCTGACCTTCAACTCGCTGTCCAAAAGCTATCGCTCGTGCGGTTACCGCGCTGGCTGGATGATTGTCTCTGGCGACAAAAAGCCCGCCAGGGATTACATCGAAGGGCTGAACATGCTCTCCAACATGCGGCTATGTTCCAACGTGCCTGGGCAGTATGCCGTCCAGACCGCGTTGGGCGGCTACCAAAGCATCAACGATCTGGTGTGCGAGGGTGGGCGATTGCGCCGTCAGCGCGACCTGGCTTATGAATTGTTGATTGCCATTCCGGGGGTGACCTGTGTCAGGCCGCAGGCGGCGCTGTACATGTTCCCGCGTCTGGACCCGGCGATGTACCCGATCGAGGACGACCAGCAATTCTTTCTGGAGCTGTTACAAGAAACCAGGGTGATGCTGGTGCAAGGCACGGGCTTCAACTGGCCCGCGCCCGATCACTTTCGCATTGTTTTCTTGCCGCACGAAGACGACCTGCGCGAAGCCATCGGCCGCGTGGCCCGCTTTCTGGAAAGCTACCGCAAGCGGCACAGCAATTGATATGCTATTATAGTTGTAGCTACAAGCGCTTTTGCAACAAGGGCTACAAGCCTATTTAATTGATAAAACCATGGCATTGATGAAACCTGTTCAAGTCGGCCTGTTGGGCATTGGGGTGGTGGGTTCGGGCACGTTCAACGTACTTAAACGCAACCAGCAAGAAATCAAACGTCGCGCCGGGCGGGGTATCGAGATCACCATGGTGGCCGATCTGAACGTGGCGCGCGCGCAAGAGTTGGTGGGGCCGGGCGTGACGGTGGTCAGCGACGCGCGTGCGGTGATCGCCAACCCTGACATCGACATCGTGATCGAGTTGATTGGCGGCTACGGCATTGCCAAAACGCTGGTGCTCGAAGCCATCGCGGCGGGTAAACACGTCGTCACTGCCAACAAGGCACTGCTGGCGGTGCACGGCACCGAGATTTTTGCGGCGGCCAGCGCCAAAGGCGTGATGGTGGCGTTTGAGGCGGCCGTGGCCGGCGGCATTCCGATCATCAAGGCGCTGCGCGAAGGGCTCACGGCCAACCGCATCCAGTGGATTGCCGGCATCATCAACGGCACCACCAATTTCATCCTGAGCGAAATGCGCGACAAGGGGCTCGACTTTGCCGTGGTGCTGAAAGAAGCGCAGCGCCTGGGCTACGCTGAAGCTGACCCCACCTTTGACATTGAAGGGGTCGATGCCGCGCACAAGGCCACGCTGATGAGCGCCATCGCCTTTGGCGTGCCGGTGCAGTTTGACAAAGCGTACATCGAAGGCATCACCAAGCTCGGCGCGGCCGACATCAGATACGCCGAGCAACTGGGCTATCGCATCAAGCTGCTGGGCATTACCAAGCGTCGGCACGGCGACGCTTCAAAAGGTCAGGCCGATGGCATTGAATTGCGCGTGCACCCCTGCCTGATTCCAGCCAAGCGCTTGATCGCCAATGTGGAAGGGGCCATGAATGCGGTGGTGGTGCAGGGCGACGCGGTGGGCACCACGCTGTATTACGGCAAAGGCGCGGGTTCCGAGCCCACCGCCAGCGCCGTGATCGCTGACCTGGTGGATATTGCCCGCCTGCAAAGCGCCGATCCGCACCACCGCGTGCCGCACCTGGCCTTTCAGCCCAACGCCATGAGCGACCTGGCCGTGTTGCCGATGGGCGAGGTGGTCACCAGCTATTACCTGCGCCTGCGCGTGGCCGACGAAACCGGCGTGCTGGCCCGGGTGACCGGTATTCTGGCCGAGGCGGGCATCAGCATCGACGCCGTGTTGCAGCGCGAGGCCGATGAGGTCTCCGCTGGTGCCAACGTGGCGCAGACCGACGTCATCATCCTTACGCACGACTGCCAGGAGGCGCGCATGAACGCCGCCATCGCGCAGATGCAGGCCTTGCCCAGCGTGCTGGAGCCGATCACCCGGATCCGCAAGGAAGAGTTGGCCTGATTTGTTGCATCTGTCTATAATTCTGGCTTGATTGACTTGAATCTGGGGCACAAATGAACGCAGTCTGGCAAGTGCAAGAGGCTAAAAACCGCTTCAGCGAAATGATCGAACAGGCCTTGTCAACGGGGCCGCAGGTCATCACGCGTCATGGTCGCCCGGTGGTACGGGTCGTGGCTGCCAGCGCTGCGGCCGATACCACCCACACCCAACACCCTTTGACAGCGCCCGTTGATGGTTTTGCGCAGTATCTGTTGGGTTCTCCACGGGTGGATGCCATGGAACTACCCTTGCGTCGCAGCCGCAAGCACCCCATCGTCTTGGGTGGCTAGCCGATGCAATGGTTACTGGATACGTGTGTCGTGTCGGAGCTGACGCGCAAAGCCCCCGAACACCGGGTCATGGATTGGCTCACCACCAACGGCGCGCAAGCGTGCTTGAGCGTGGTCACCTTGGGTGAAATTCAGTACGGCATTGAGCGCCTGGCACCTGGGCGCACGCGCAACAGCCTGCAACTGTGGTTTGATGGTCTGAGCACGCAATTTTCCGAGCGCATTCTGGCCACCGATGAAGCCGTGTGGCGAACCTTTGGTCGCTTGAAGGCATCGGTCGAGGCCATCGGTCGGCCGCAGGAAGATCTGGATTTGCTGATTGCCGCTGTTGCCACGGTCCACAGACTCTGCCTGGTGACCCGCAATACCAGACACTTTCTGGATACGGGTATCCCCACGGTGAATCCTTGGTTAACTCCAAGCGCCGAGAGCGGACAGCTGCCCTCGTCTGCGATTTGAAGTAAAGTAATACTTATATTCGTAATACTTCAGGAGCATTCCATGGGGCACGCGCTTACCGTTAAAGGCCAGGTCACCATTCCCAAAGCCATGCGCGAGCACATGGGCGTGAAGCAGGGCCAAGAGCTCGAATTTGTCGCCCAGCCCGGCGGGCAGGTCCTCATTTTTCCGGCCAAGCCTGCCGCTGCGGCAGAAAACCCGTTTCTGAAGTGGATGGGCACGGGTATATCGGGCATGACGACCGAAGAAATCCTGCGCGAAACGCGTGGCGAGGATGCCATGCGATGATTTTTGTCGACTCCAGCGTCCTGATTGATGTCATCGAAGCAAAGCATGACTGGAAAGACTGGAGCGCGGCGCAGCTCACGCGCCATGCCCAGCGTGACGGTTTAGCCATTAACGCCATCGTCTTCGCCGAGATATCCCGCAGTTTTACGAAAGTTCAAGTGCAAGATCTATTTTTGCAAGAAGCCGGTATCCGCGTCATGCCCATTTCCAACCCGGTGGCATTTTTGGCCGCACAAGCCCACCGACGCTACCGTCAGGCGGGCGGCAGTCGCACTTCCACTTTGCCTGATTTTTTCATTGGTGCGCACGCCTGCGTTGAACAACTGACGCTGCTCACCCGGGACCCGGTTCGGATTCGGACTTACTTCCCAACGGTTTCACTCATTTCACCGGATAGCCTGTAATGCTTTACCTCTCCACTCGCGGCGACACCACGCCCAAACATTTTTGTGACATTTTGCTGGAGGGGCTGGCCCCGGACGGCGGTCTGTACCTGCCAGACCACTACCCGCAGGTGGACGCCGCCACGCTGGCACGCTGGCGCACTGTCTATCACACGCAGGGTTATGCCGAGTTGGCTTTTGAGGTGCTGTCGCTCTACATTGACGACATTCCGGCCGACGACTTGCGCGCGCTGTGCGCCAAAACCTACACCGCCGAGGTGTTTGGCACCGGCGAGATCGTGCCGCTGCGCCACCTTGAAAACGGCATCTGGTTGGAGGCCCTGTCCAACGGTCCCACGCTGGCGTTCAAAGACATGGCGATGCAGTTGCTGGGCAACCTGTTCGAGTATGAACTGGCGCGCCGGGGCGAAACGCTCAACATTTTGGGCGCCACCAGCGGCGACACCGGCAGCGCGGCCGAATACGCCATGCGCGGCAAGAAGGGCGTGCGCGTGTTCATGACCAGCCCGGCCGGTCGCATGAGCCCTTTCCAACAGGCGCAGATGTTCAGCCTGATGGACGACAACATCTTCAACATCGCCGTCGATGGTGTGTTTGACGACTGCCAGGACATGGTCAAGGCGGTCAGCAACGACCTGGCGTTCAAGCGCCAATACAAGATTGGCACGGTCAACTCCATCAACTGGGCGCGCTTGTTGGCGCAGGTGGTCTATTACTTTGCCGGTTACTACCAAGCCACTGAACTGGCCCCCACGCTCCCCGCTGCGCGTGGTTCGCTGCCCCCCGAGGGGGCTGATTCGCCTTGGGGCGGCCCGGCGGCGAATCGGTCGCTGCCTAAAGTTTCGTTTGCGGTGCCCAGCGGCAACTTCGGCAACGTCTGCGCTGGCCACGTGGCGCGCTGCATGGGCTTGCCGATTGCCCGGCTGGTGGTGGCCACCAACGAAAACGACGTGCTCGACGAATTTTTCAAGACCGGGGTTTATCGCGTGCGTGGCAGTGCCGACACGTTTGAAACCTCCAGCCCGTCGATGGATATTTCCAAAGCCAGCAACTTTGAGCGTTTTGTCTTTGACCTGCTTGGCCGCAACGCCGCGCTGACCAAATCGTATTTTGGCGACGCCCTGAGCCGCGTCGGCTTTTTTGACCTGGAAGCGCACCCGGCCTTCAGTCAGGCTGCCAGCAAATACGGCTTTTCCAGCGGCAAAAGCACTCATGCCAACCGGCTGGCCACCATCAAAGATTGCTGGGAGCGCCACGCCATGATGATCGACACACACACGGCAGACGCCGTCAAGGTGGCGCGTGAACACGTCAAACCCGGCGTGCCGATGATCGTGCTGGAGACTGCCTTGCCGATCAAATTTGCCGCCACGATTGTCGAGGCTACCGGGCGCGAACCCGATCGCCCGGCCAAGTTTGTCGGCATTGAAGCCTTGCCAAAGCGCGTGGTCAGCATGGCCTCAGATGCGGCAGCCATCAAAAATTTCATCGCCCGGCATTGTTCATAAAATGGCCTCTATAACAGACACATCAAGCGTGAATAGCTATAACAAAAAGAGTAAATTTGCATGAAAGTAGTTGGCTTTACCGGTTTTTCCGGCTCGGGCAAGACGACGTTGGTTGAAAAGCTGATACCAGCGCTGAAAGCCCACGGCCTGCGCGTGTCGGTGGTCAAGCATGCACACCACCGTTTTGACATCGACCACCCTGGCAAAGACACGTTTCGTCACCGCGAGGCGGGTGCTTTTGAGGTGGTGGTCGCTTCCACCAACCGGCTGGCGCTGATGCGCGAGTTTGAGGTGGCGCGCCGCCCCACCGTGCACCAGTTGATCGCCGAGCTGTACGACGGTGTGGACTGGGTGCTGGTGGAAGGCTTCAAGGATTCGGACTTGCTCAAGGTTGAGGTCTGGCGTGCCAGCGCGGACAAGCCCGCGCGATACGCGGACGACGACTTTATTTGCGCCGTGGCCACCGATTCGCCCACCCAGTTGCCTACACCCACCGGCTTGCCGGTGCTGGATTTGAACAACCCCGAGGTGGTAGTGACGTGGTTGCTTTCGCAAGGCACTCGTTTTGACTACCGTGCTGAAAATTACGCCTGATCGTTTTTGCCCTGCCTGCCGAGCGCCCCATGACCGCCACCGCACCTGCTGCCGTCCCTGCCACACCCCGCCCACCGCTGCGCGCGCTCGACGATGCGCTGGCCGAGCTGCTTGCGCGCGCGCAGCGACTGGCGGGCACCGAGCAGGTCAGCACCTTTGAGGCCGACGGCCGCGTGTTGGCGCAAGACGTGGTCTCGGGTTTGCAGGTGCCACCGCAGGACAACAGCTCGATGGACGGCTACGCGCTGCGTTGCGCCGACGTGACCGCAAGCGCGGCTTTGCCGGTATCGCAGCGCGTTCCGGCCGGCAGTGCGGGCACAGCGTTGGCAAGCCAGTCGGTGGCGCGTATCTTTACCGGTGCGCCCATTCCACCGGGGGCGGATGCGGTGGTGATGCAGGAAGATTGCGCTGTGCAGCCCGATGGCCGTGTGCTGATTCAAACTGCGCCCAAACCGGGCCAGTGGATCCGCCGCGCCGGGGAAGACGTCACGCGTGGCACCGTTGTGCTCTCAAAAGGGAAGCACCTTACGCCTGCTGCACTTGGGCTGGCGGCCAGTATCGGCATGCATGTTTTGACCGTGACGCGTCGCCCGCGCATAGCGCTGTTTTCGACTGGTGACGAGCTGGTGATGCCCGGTGAGGTGGCCCCGCAAGACATGCCGCCCGGTGCCATCTACAACAGCAACCGGTTTGTTCTGAAGGCTTTGCTGGCCCGTTTGGGCTGTGAGGTCACCGATCTGGGCATCGTGCCCGACAAGCGTGCAGCCACCATCGAAGCTCTGCGCGGCGCGGCGCACAACCACGACCTGATCCTGACCAGCGGCGGCGTGTCGGTGGGCGAAGAAGACCACATCAAACCCGCCGTGCAAGCGCTGGGGCATCTGGACTTGTGGCAGATCGCCATCAAGCCGGGCAAGCCGTTTGCCTACGGCTGGGTAGGTGCGCACGGTGCGCAGGGCAGGGAAGGTGTCGCTGGTGTTGAAGCGGATGCCGGGCAGGGCGCGCACTTTATCGGCTTGCCTGGCAACCCGGTGTCGAGCTTTGTCACTTTTTTGTTGCTGGTGCGGCCGTTTGTACTGCGTTTGCAGGGTGTCAACAAAGTCGCTCCAGAAGCAATAGCTGCCAGCGCAGGTTTTACATGGGTCAGAGCCGATAAACGTCGTGAATTTTTGCGCGTCCAACGGCAGCCTGATGGCAGCGTGACGCTGTTTCCCAATCAGAGTTCTGGTGTCCTGACCTCGGCTGTGTGGGGCAATGGACTGGTGGACAATCCGCCAGGCCAGACCATTGCGCCGGGCGATTCGGTGCGCTTTATTCCTTTTTCGGAGCTGCTGGCATGAAAATCATTGTCAAATATTTTGCCGGTATTCGCGAGGCAATTGGTTGCGCTCAAGAACAGCGCCAGACCGCTGCCACCAACTTGGGCCAGTTGCGCGACGAGCTGATCGCGTTGGGCGGCGCGTACGCTGACGCACTGGCGCGAGGCAAGGCGGTGCGCCTGGCACTGGGTCAGGTCATGAGCGACGAAGCGGCGGCGTTGACCGAAGGTGCAGAAGTGGCGTTTTTCCCGCCCGTCACGGGCGGTTGATGGTGCGGCAAGCGCACTGTGTTGTGCCAGCGATAGCACTCAAAATAAATAGCTGCTCACGCTTTATCCATAAGGGCTAGAAGCCAATTTATTATGAAAGAAATGCCGCGCGTTTCAGTCCAGACAGCCGACTTTGACGTCGCTGCAGAGATCGCCGCCCAGCGCGCCCAAGACCCGCGCGTGGGTGCCGTGTGCAGCTTCATCGGTACGGTGCGTGACCACACCGCAGGCGAGCCTGGCAAAGTCAGCAGCATGGAGCTGGAACATTACCCGGGCATGACCGAGGCCAGCATCGAAGCCATGATCGACGAGGCTTTCAAGCGCTTTGATATCTATGCCGCGCGCGTCATCCATCGCGTCGGCGTGTTGCAGCCGCTGGAGCAGATCGTGCTGGTGGTGGTGACCAGCGCGCACCGCAGCGAGAGTTTTGCTGCGTGCGAGTTTTTGATGGATTACCTCAAGACACAAGCTCCGTTTTGGAAGAAAGAGCAAACGCCAGACGGTGCCAAGTGGGTCGATGCGCGGGTGAGTGATGATGCCGCTCTGGCCAAGTGGGGCATTCAGGCGCGCAACGCATGCGCGGGGTTACCGCGTCGCACACCAGCATCGGGGATTTGCCCTGCACGCTGAGGCAAACATCAGGCAAGTTGTCAGGCCGATTGAGTGATGTGTTTTTACGCGTGCCGCTACGCATCAGACGCGGCACAGCGTGCCGGGAATCAGATTTATTTTTGCGTTTGCATCATTTTCATGGCCGAGCTGATCAGAGCAGCCACCTCGGTCATGTTGCTGGGCACCACCAGCGTGGTGGTGGATTCGGCGGCAAGTTTGCCGTAGGCTTCGAGCGCTTTTTCTGCCACCTTGAGCTGCACCGCTTCGCTGCCGCCGGGCTGGCGGATGGCTGCCGCCACCTGTTCGATAGCTTGTGCTGTGGCCTGCGCCACCGCCAAAATAGATGCTGCCTCACCTTGGGCATTGTTGATGGCTGCCTGTTTTTCACCCTCAGAGCGCGCGATAAAGGCTTCACGCTCACCGGTGGCGATGTTGATCTGCTCTTGTCGGCGGCCTTCAGAGGCGGCGATCAGCGCGCGCTTTTCACGTTCGGCGGTAATTTGCTGTTGCATCGCGTGCAAGATCTCTTTCGGCGGGGTCAGATCCTTGATCTCATAACGCAGCACCTTCACACCCCAGTTGAGCGCCGCCTCATCGATGGCTTGCACCACTTGCGCGTTGATGATGTCGCGCTCTTCAAAGGTCTTGTCCAGTTCCAGCTTGCCAATCACCGAACGAAGTGAAGTTTGCGCCAGTTGCGAAATCGCCACGACGTAATTGCTGGAGCCGTAGCTGGCGCGCATGGCGTCGGTGACCTGAAAATACAGGATGCCGTCCACCTGCAACTGCGTGTTGTCACGCGTGATGCAGACCTGGCTGGCAACGTCCAGTGGAATTTCTTTAAGCACGTGCTTGTAGGCGACCTTGTCGATAAATGGCATCAAGAAATTGAGCCCTGGCGTGAGCGTGCCGTTGTACTTGCCCAGGCGCTCCACCACCCAGGCGTGCTGCTGGGGCACGACCTTGACCGACTGGGTGACAAAAATAACGGCGATGACAAACAAGACGATGGCGATTTCCATAACGGACTCCAGAGTTATTCAGTAGCTTCGAGAGGTGCATTTTTCAGGATCAGCCGGCTTCCAACCACTTCAACAATGACGAAGCGACCCGGCACGGGCCGCTGAGCCGGTGCCAACGCGGCGTCCCAATGCGTGCCCCGATACGCGACGCTGCACGATCCGTCGGCACGGAAGCTCGCCACATGCACGGTTTCACCCACATCCATATTGACATCCGGATTGGCGCTTGCCGGGGCAAGAGCCGGTTGTGATTTTTTGTACCTGCGCCAGACCAGTACCGAGCCGCCGCCCACTGCTGCTGCAATGACCCACTGCCACAGCACATCCAGTTGCGCGTGCGCGGCCAACGCAGCGGCGAGCAGACCGGTGGAAATCATCAGCAGATAAAACGTGCCGGTGACCAGTTCGATCGCGATCAATCCGCCTGCCGCCAGCCACCAAAAAGTTGAATTTTCCATCGTTCGGTTTCCACTTTGTTGCTTGCCGGAGCATTTTCAGGCCAAAGCGCCGTCAGACAGAAGAAAAAATCCATTTAGTCCTTACACTTCGCGCCGATTTGTCGGATTACACGCCCCGGAGCAGCTCATGAGATTTCGCTTTCCCATTGTCATCATTGACGAAGACTTTCGCTCTGAAAACACCTCGGGGCTGGGCATTCGCGCCTTGGCGCAGGCGATTGAGTCCGAAGGCTCCGAGGTGCTGGGTGTCACCAGCTACGGCGATCTGAGCCAATTTGCGCAGCAGCAAAGCCGCGCCAGCACATTCATTTTGTCGATCGACGACGAAGAATTCACCGCTGGGCCGGATCTGGACCCTGCCGTGGTGAACCTGCGCCACTTTATTGAAGAAGTGCGCCGCAAAAACATCGACGTGCCGATCTACGTCTATGGCGAAACCAAAACCAGCCGCCACCTGCCCAACGACATCCTGCGTGAGCTGCACGGCTTTATCCATATGTTTGAAGACACGCCCGAATTTGTGGCGCGCCACATCATCCGCGAGGCCAAAGCCTACCTGGAGGGTTTGCAGCCACCGTTCTTCAAGGCACTGCTGGACTACGCCGATGACGGGTCGTATTCATGGCACTGCCCGGGGCATTCGGGCGGCGTGGCCTTTTTGAAGAGCCCGGTGGGCCAGATGTACCACCAGTTTTACGGCGAGAACATGTTGCGCGCCGACGTGTGCAACGCGGTGGAAGAGTTGGGCCAGTTGCTCGACCACGACGGCGCCATTGGCAAGAGCGAGCGCAACGCCGCGCGCATCTTCAACGCCGACCACTGCTTTTTTGTCACCAACGGCACCAGCACCAGCAACAAAATGGTCTGGCACCACACGGTAGCGCCCAACGACGTGGTGGTGGTGGACCGCAATTGCCACAAGTCGATTTTGCATTCGATCATCATGACCGGTGCCATTCCGGTGTTTTTGAAACCCACGCGCAACCAGTTTGGCATCATCGGCCCGATCCCCAAAAGCGAATTCGAACCCGCTTCAATCAAGGCCAAGATCAAGGCCAACCCGCTGGTACGCCAACATTTGCCCGACATCGACGTGGGCCGCATTAAACCGCGTGTACTGACGCTGACGCAGTCCACCTACGACGGTGTGCTTTACAACACGCAAACGGTCAAGTCGATGCTGGACGGGTTTGTCGAGAACATCCACTTTGACGAGGCGTGGTTGCCGCACGCGGCGTTTCATCCGTTTTACGGCTCCTACCACGCCATGGGCAAAAACCGGCTACGGCCCAAACACGCCATGGTCTATGCCACGCAGTCGATCCACAAACTGCTGGCAGGCATCAGTCAGGCCAGCCACGTGCTGGTGCAGGATTCGCAAACCGTCAAGCTCGACAAGCACCTGTTCAACGAAGCGTTCATGATGCACACCAGCACCAGCCCGCAGTACAGCATCATTGCCAGCTGCGATGTGGCCGCGGCCATGATGGAGCCGCCGGGCGGCACCGCGCTGGTGCAAGAAAGCATTGCCGAAGCGCTTGATTTCAGGCGCGCGATGCGCAAGGTGGACGACGAATATGGCGCGGACTGGTGGTTCAAGGTCTGGGGACCAGACAAGCTGGCGGAAGAGGGCATTGGCGAGGCTGACGACTGGGTCATCAAGGGCGAGTTGCGCAGCAAAAAAAAAGGTGTGCACTGGCACGGCTTTGGTCGCATGGCCAGCGGCTTCAACATGCTTGACCCGATCAAATCCACCATCGTCACGCCGGGTATGGATCTGAACGGCAAGTTTGCCAAAACCGGTATCCCGGCATCGGTGGTCACCAAGTTTTTGGCGGAACACGGCGTGGTGGTCGAAAAAACCGGGCTGTACAGCTTTTTCATCATGTTCACCATCGGCATCACCAAGGGCCGCTGGAACAGCATGCTCACGGCCTTGCAGCAGTTCAAGGACGACTACGACAAAAACCAGCCGATGTGGCGTGTGCTGCCCGAGTTTTGCCAAAAATACCAGGGCTACGAAAACATGGGCTTGGCCGACCTGTGCCAGCATGTGCACCAGTTGTATGCCAAGTACGACATTGCGCGCCTGACCACCGACATGTACCTGAGCGACCTGACACCGGCCATGAAGCCCAGCGACGCCT